>ENA-OQAJ01000648-OQAJ01000648.1-human-gut-metagenome-genome-assembly--contig:-NODE-648-length-10764-cov-2.716555_pt1 | contig 10764 bp, 9 predicted proteins | sample MGYA00242736_ERZ504529 | MGnify/ENA primary metagenome ERZ504529 (study PRJEB26092, sample SAMD00036275) | human gut metagenome | host: Homo sapiens | study: EMG produced TPA metagenomics assembly of...
CCGTGTTCGTGATCGCGCACCGCCTGTCCACCGTGCGCAACTCCGACGTGATCATGGTGCTCGACCATGGCCGCATCATCGAACGCGGCTCGCATGACGAGCTCATCGCGCAGAAGGGCGAGTACTACCAGCTGTACACGGGCGCCGTGGAACTGGAGTAAGGCTCCTTCTGCTTCGTTCCTGTCCCGTTCTTGGTGAATTGGACAGGCTGAACGGTAGTGTTCAACGAATGCAAGGGCCGTGCGGAAGCCACATATGTGGCTTCCGTACGGCCCTTGCGCATATGGCTCCCATGAATCGGCGGGCATGACCTTTTACGCAGGGTGCGCCCGCTGTGGCTTTTCATGGATTCCCCGAATCAATGGCGAAAAATCCATTGCGGGGACTACTCATGCGGTTCCGTAGGCGGTTTGGGTGTTCCGTAGGTGGTTGGTCAGAGTATCGGGGTTGGAGAAAGGCTTTATTCTGGCCGTTTTCATGCCGGGTATTCAGACCCAACCACCTACGGAAGCGAAAAACCACCTACGGAACTAGTCCAAGCCGTAACGGTGACTGGCTATCGCTCGGGCGACCATGCCGAACAGTTCGTTCAGCTTCTGTTTGGATGCCAAATGCTCGCGGGTGGCGACAAAAGGCGTGAATCCAAGATCCCTCAGCCGGTTGCGCTTATCGAGGTCATACATCCAGCGGCCGTGGGTGTAGTGGTAATTTCCGTCGTATTCTATGCAGACGCGGTCATCCGGGTAGGCGATATCCACCTTCATCGTGCCCGAGCCGCGTATGTGGTCAATGATCTCATAATTGACATGTGCCTCAGGCAGCCCGTAGGCATCGCTCTCCAAACGAAGCATCGTTTCCTGCGGGGAATCGGTACCTGGTTTGGACAGGCGCAAGGCCTTTCTGCATTTGGCGCTCCCAATGAATCGCGGCGCACTCCGGATGTAGTCGGAGAGCTCATCGTGAGTGCAGACGCGTAAATCGGGATTGGCGCAAGTAAGCCAATCCATGGCGATCACCAGACTCCGTTCGTCGACATAGGGCGCAATCTGGCAGACCGCCTGCATCGCGGAGACGCTTGACACCAATTCGTCGGCGTGCACCACGTCTACGCCATGCCTTGCGTAATGGAATTTCATCCCCTGGATTTTCCGCAGGTCACGTTGCCGGCACACCGAAACGTGAACGAGCTCCGAACCATATCCGGGTAAATAATTCATGGTGGCAATCATGCCATGCAGCTCCAGCGCTGTGCCGTGGCTTACATAGAGTGGAACCGAGGAGCGTGACCTTATCCGCGACAACACCTGCCTGCATTCAAGATGCCGTCTCGCCGCCTCCTCCCGTGCCTGCTCTAATGTGAAAAATGTATTGTGTCCGAAGCTTTCCATGCGCTGACGGTATATGGAAAGCCAGCAGCCCCGCAACCGTCTCCGTGAAAAATGTGGATATGTGTATGGTTCCATCCGCAGCATCACCGGGGAGAGGCCTGATGTATACGCGTCCGGTAGAACCGATGCGGAGCGTGGCGTCATCGAGGGGTGGCTCACATGGCAAGTCGGCCACGCAGAAGGGCGGGCGCTTCCAGCCGCAGGCCCGTGGGGCTGACGGTGACCGCGTTTCTCCACGGTGTCAGCCGCGTTTGGAACCCTGCCGACTGATGCCACCTTTATGACCGGTCGCTTTGAAAGGCAGACCGGCGTTGCCGAGTCCTTTGCTCCGCATGTTCTGCAGGGCAAAGGATTTTTGTTGTGCACGCAGTTCGTTCATCCGTTCCGTGGACTGATGCGCGATTCGCGGTTTCCGTGATTGCTCTGGCTGTGTCATGGCTATAAGAATACGTTCGGTAATGTAATATGATGGATTTAGTAATGCTTTTACTAAAATCTGATGAGGCATCCATGGGGAGGGCGAGGGAGCGATGGCGACCATCAAGGAGATTGCGAAACGTACGGGATTTTCGCAGGCCACGGTGTCGCGTCTGTTGAATGGCGATCCGACGCTGTCGGTGCGTGAGGAGACGCGTCGCGCGATCATCCGCGCCAGCGAGGATTTGGGATACAGCGCCCAGGCCAAGCGTATCGTCATTCCGCACGAAGTAGCCTTGTTGGACAACGAGGAGTCCGACGAAACGCTGCGTGATTCGTATTTTGCCGATTTGCGTTCGGCGCTGGAACATAACGCCAAACAGCAGCGTATGGAGCTCACTGTTTTCCACAGTCTTGACGAGATGTTGAATCAGAAGGGGAAATTCGATGGTTTCATGGCTATCGGCGCCAATGTCATAGCCGAAAGCGACCTTGAGAAGTTGCATGAGGTCATGCCATACGGTGTGTTCATCGATGTGAATCCCGCACCGAACCTGTTTGATTCCGTGCAGCCCGACCTACAGCAGACCATGAATGACGCGGTCGAAGCATGTGCGAAGGCTGGCATGAAGCGTGTCGGATTCATCGGCGGCAAGGGGAGGCTGACGAATTTTATGAGGTGGACGAAGAGGGGCGTGCCACATATTTTCGGCGTGAAATGGGCCGTTATGGTCTCGACCTGCGTGGACTGGTGTATTCTGACGGCTTGTTCACCGTGGAGAATGGTCGCAAGCTGGGGGAGCAGTTTATCCGTGACCACAACGGCGCACTGCCTGACGCAGTTATTGTTTCGGCGGACATCATCGCGGTCGGCGTGCTGCAGGCGTTCAACGCGGTTGGTGTGATTGTGCCCCGCGACATCAGCGTCATCAGCATCAACAACCAGACGATTGCCCAGCTGACGTCGCCGCCGTTGAGCACTTTCGCAATCGATCAGAACGAGCTTGCGCGCGTTGCGATTCTCACCTTGGCTGATGCGATTGCCAGCAAGCGCACAGTACGGCAGCATGCGTACCTGTCGACGACGCTGGAAGTGCGAGATAGTTTCGTGCCGGCGCAGCCGAAACGTGAATCGCGGCCAAAAATTGCAGACCCGATCGAAGCGATCTGCCCGGTCGAAACGGGCTGCTTAGCGTACGTATGTGCGGAAAAATATGAAAGGCGATTGATGATGCTATGTCATCAATCGCTTTTTTGTTTGTCTACTGTCGGCGAAAATACCGCGAATCGCACACAATATGACATGTATATGTGCAGAATCGCACAAAATGCGACACGCCCAACAGTGCACAACGCAGATGTTAAATTTTACTAAACAGGGGTAAAGGGATATACTTAACTCATGCGAAATCAAATGATGATTTCCGATTACAGCTTCAATCACAACTTCTAAGGAGAAGTACGATGGCAGAATCCAATGTCGCAGCCACACCGAAGGAGACGCAGCAGTCTGCGAAGCCAACCAGGAAAGGCAGTCTGCTGTCCCGCGTGGCCTATTCATTCGGCAACGTCGGCCAATCCGCCTTCTACAACGCGCTGAGCACCTACTTCATCGTCTACGTCACCAGCTCGCTGTTCTCCGGCGTTGACAAGGCGCTCGCTACCAAGCTCATCGGCGTTATCACCGGCCTTGTGGTTGTCATCCGTATCGCGGAGATCTTCATCGATCCGCTGCTGGGCAACATCATCGATAACACCAAGACCAAGTGGGGTCGTTTCAAGCATGGCAGCTCATCGGCGGCACCGTTTCCGCCGTTCTACTCGTGCTGGTCTACACCGGCCTGTTCGGCTTGGTGAACGTCAACACCACGCTGTTCATCGTGCTGTTCGTCATCACCTTCATCGTGCTCGACGTGTTCTACTCCCTGCGTGACATCTCCTACTGGGGCATGATCCCGGCGCTGTCCTCCGACTCCCACGAGCGCTCCACCTACACCGCCCTCGGTTCCTTCGGCGGCTCCATCGGCTACAACGGCCTGACCATCGTGGTCATTCCGATCGTCACTTACTTCAGCTACATCTTCACAGGCAAGCATCAGGAGAGCCAGAGCGGCTGGACCTGCTTCGCCATCATCGTGGCTATTCTCGGCGTCCTCACCGTGTGCTCCGTCGCGTTCGGCACCAAGGAAAGCTCCAGCACCCTGCGCACCAAGGCCGAGGACAACGGCGGCCCGCTCGCCGCGTTCAAGGCTCTCGCACAGAACGACCAGCTGCTGTGGGTGGCCCTGTCCTACCTGCTGTACGCCATCGCCAACGTGGCCACCACCGGCGTGCTCATGTACATGTTCAAGTTCATCCTGAACAACTCCGCCGCCTACTCCATCGTCGGCGTTGTCTCGGTCATCGCCGGCATCATCATGGCGCCGCTGTACCCGATTCTGAACAAGCGCATTCCGCGCCGCTACCTGTACCTCGGCGGCATGGTGCTTATGGTCCTCGGCTACCTGCTGTTCATCGTCGGCACCGACAACCTCGCCGTCGTCACCGTCGGCCTGGTGTTCTTCTACCTGCCGCAGACCTTCATCCAGATGACCGCCATCCTCTCCCTGACCGACTCCATCGAATACGGCCAGCTGAAGAACGGCAAGCGCAACGAGGCCGTCACCCTGTCCGTGCGTCCGATGCTCGACAAGATCGCAGGCGCCTGCTCCAACGGCATCGTCGGTGCCGTCGCCATCGCCGCTGGCATGATCGGCTCCGCCACCGCCGCCGACATGACCGCCGCGAACATCCACACCTTCAAGGTCTGGGCATTCTATGTGCCGCTGGCTGTCATCATCCTGAGCGGCGTTGTATTCCTGCTCAAGGTGAAGATCACCGAGAAGATGCACGCCGACATCGTCAAGCAGCTGGAAGAGCAGCTCAACGAAGGCTGATTCGCTCTCGGAAAGCGATTGGCGCGATTGATTTGCGATTGAACCGCGGTCGCGCGCAGGAAGAGCCGCATGGTGGATGCCATGCGGCTCTTTCGTTTACCTACGTTCGTAGTGCGTGCTACGCTGTCGACTGAAAAGCAAAGCAACGATCCGTCATCAGCGGGGAGCTTCCGGAAGAACGGCGGCGGTCGTCGCGCGTAAATCGCGCGGTGCGATCGCAGGCTCAGTAGAACCGGCGGGATCGGCCCGGACAGCCGAACGTCAAGCGGTCGTACGAAACCCGCGTAAGGAAAGCGGGGGAGTGCGGCAAGCGAGGTGGTACCGCGGTGTCGGACGTGCGCAATCGCACGAAAATCATCGTCCTCGTAAAGTAAGTAATGAAACCGCCAAACGAGGAGCATACGGTGAGCGAATCCACCAATCATGTGTATCCGAAGGCTGCTGCCGGTGAGCAGAGCGCCAATGTCGCGCCGAACCCCAGCTTCCCCAAGCTTGAGGAGTCCGTGCTTGACTACTGGGAGAAGGACGACACCTTCCAGAAGTCCATCGAACGCCGTCCTTCCGGCGATCACAGCCAGAACGAATTCGTCTTCTTCGACGGCCCGCCGTTCGCCAACGGCCTGCCGCACTATGGCCACCTGCTGACCGGCTATGCGAAGGACGTCATTCCGCGCTATCAGACCATGAAGGGTCACCGTGTAAACCGCGTGTTCGGCTGGGATACGCACGGTCTGCCGGCCGAGCTCGAAGCTCAGAAGGAACTGGGCATTGACTCTGTAGACCAGATCAAGGAAATTGGCATCGACAAGTTCAACGATGCCTGCCGTGCATCCGTGCTCAAGTACACGAACGAGTGGAAGGACTACGTGCACCGTCAGGCGCGCTGGGTTGATTTTGAGCACGGCTACAAGACCCTGAACATCCCGTACATGGAATCCGTGATGTGGGCCTTCAAGCAGCTCTACGACAAGGGCCTGGCCTACCAGGGCTACCGCGTGCTGCCGTACTGCCCGAAGGATCAGACGCCGCTTTCCGCGCACGAGCTGCGCATGGATGCGGACGTGTACCAGGATCGTCAGGACACCACTGTGTCCGTGGCCGTGAAGCTGCGTGACGAGGAGGACGCCTACGCCGTCTTCTGGACCACCACCCGTGGACCGTTCCGACCAACTTCGCCATCGTGGTCGGCGCGGACATCGACTATGTCGAGGTGCGCCCCACCGAAGGCAAGTTCGCGGGCAAGAAGTTCTACCTCGGCAAGCCGCTGCTCGGCTCCTACGAGAAGGAACTCGGCGAGAACTACGAGATCGTGCGCGAACTCAAGGGCGCCGAAATGGAAGGCTGGCGTTACTACCCGGTCTTCCCGTACTTCGCAGGCGACGAGAACGCCGCCGAGGGCAAGGTGCCGGGGCCGGAAGGCTACCAGATCTTCACCGCCGACTACGTCGACACCGTTGAAGGTACCGGCCTGGTCCATCAGGCCCCCTACGGCGAGGACGATATGAACACGCTCAACGCCAAGGGCATCAAGAGCGTGGACGTGCTCGACGCGGGCTGCAAGTTCACGTCGCTGTGCCCGGATTATGAGGCATGTACGTGTTCGATGCGAACAAGCCGATCCTGCGCAACCTGCGCGCCGGTGACGGCCCGCTGGCCCGCATCCCCGAAGAGCAGCGCGCCATCCTCTTCCAGGAGAAGAGCTACGTGCACTCCTACCCGCACTGCTGGCGTTGCGCCACCCCGCTGATCTACAAGCCGGTGAGCTCCTGGTTCGTGGCCGTCACCAAGATCAAGGACCGCCTGCTCGAACTCAACCAGCAGATCAACTGGATTCCGGGCAATGTGAAGGACGGCCAGTTCGGCAAGTGGCTGGCGAACGCACGCGATTGGTCGATCTCCCGCAACCGTTTCTGGGGTTCCCCGATTCCGGTGTGGGTTTCCGACGATCCGAAGTACCCGCGCGTGGACGTGTACGGCTCGCTTGACGAGCTCAAGGCCGATTTCGGTGACTACCCGCGCGATCATGAGGGCAACATCAACATGCACCGCCCGTACATCGACGAGCTGACCCGCGTCAACCCGGACGATCCGACCGGCAAGAGCCACATGCACCGCATCAGCGACGTGATGGACTGCTGGTTCGAATCCGGTTCGATGAGCTTCGCCCAGTACCACTATCCGTTCGAAAACAAGGAAACCTTCGAACAGCACTTCCCGTGCGACTACATCGTGGAATACATCGGCCAGACCCGTGGCTGGTTCTACGTGCAGCACGTCATGGCCACCGCCCTGTTCGACAGGCCGGCGTTCAAGAACGTGATCTGCCACGGCATAGTGCTCGGCTCCGACGGACAGAAGATGTCGAAGCATCTGCGCAACTATCCGGACGTGAACGGCGTGTTCAACGACTTCGGCTCCGACGCCATGCGCTGGTTCCTCATGAGCTCGCCGATCCTGCGCGGCGGCAACCTCATCGTCACCGCCGACGGCATCCGCGACACCGTCCGCCAGGTCATGCTGCCGGTGTGGAGCTCCTACTACTTCTTCACGCTGTATGCCAACGCGGCGAAGAACGGTGCCGGTTACGACGCCCGCCAGCTGCGCGCCGACGAAGTTGCATCGCTGCCGGAAATGGACCGTTACCTGCTGGCCCGTACCCACCGACTGGTCGAAAAGACCCAGTCCTCGCTGGACCAGTTCCTGATCTCCGATGCATGCGACGCCGTGTCCGACTTCATCGACATGATCACCAACTGGTACATCCGCAACAACCGCGACCGCTTCTGGAACGAGGACGCCAACGCGTTCAACACCCTGTACACCGTGCTTGAGGTGTTCATGCGCGTCCTTGCGCCGCTTGCCCCGATGGAAGCCGAATCCGTGTGGCGCGGCCTGACCGGAGGCGAATCCGTGCATCTGGCGGATTGGCCGTTCCTGGCCGACGAGAAGACCGGCGAAGCCACCGAACTTGGCCGCGTGCTCGTCGACGATCCGGCTCTGGTCGATGCGATGGAGAAGGTGCGCGAGGTCGTCTCCAGCACCTGTCCATGCGTAAGGCGAAGCAGATCCGCGTGCGTCAGCCGCTGAGCAAGCTCACCGTGGTGGTGGAGGATACCGCCGCCGTGGCCGCGTACGACGAGATTCTGAAGTCCGAGCTCAACGTCAAGGACGTGGAGCTGTGCACGCTTGAGGATGCGGGCTCCCAGGGCCTGAAGATCATCCACGAGCTGCGCGTGAACGCCCGCGTTGCAGGCAAGCGCCTGCGCAAGGACGTGCAGTTCGCCATCAAGGCCTCCAAGTCCGGCGCATGGCATGTGGACGCTTCCGGCGCTCCGGTGTGCGAGACCTCGAACGGCGACATTACGCTGGAAGAGGGCGAGTACGAGCTGATCAACAGCGTGGAGGAGCAGAACGCCGAAGAGGCCGCCAACTCCGTGTCCGCGGCCTGCCGACCGGCGGCTTCGTGATCCTCGACACCGAGCTGAACGACGATCTGGTTGCCGAAGCTACGCCCGCGACGTAATCCGCTCCGTGCAGGACGCCCGTAAGGCCGCCGGTCTCGAGGTCTCCGACCATATCGCGCTGAAGCTGACCGTTCCGGCCGGCGACGTGGCGAAGGTCGAGCAGTTCAAGGATCTCATCACCTCCGAGACGCTCGCCACCTCCTTCGACGTGAAGGAAGGCGGCTCCGAGCTCAGCGTGGAAGTCGCCAAAGCCTGAACCGAAGTTCGGTCGGCTTGCGATTATTCCAGGCTGCGGCTAGAGTAATCCCTTGGCTTTCGGGCCGCCGTGGCGTTGCCCACCGCGGCCCGAGCCACGCAAGACTTGATTTGTGTCCGTGCCGCGCAGCCGCGTTCCTTACGTGGTTGGCGCGCATGGAAGCAGATCGTTAAGCGAATGGTTCTCAGTACCATCCATGTGAGTCAAGCACACATTCTTGAGAAGCAGTCGCGCCGCCGGACGGCGGATTCAACGGTTCGCCCATATGGGTGGATTCAAGAATCCACGTCCGGCTTTTTCTATATCGATTCGCCGCGACAAGCGGCAGGAAACTCATCGATGATTTATGCGAACAGTTGGATGAAGCGCGTTCGAATCTGCGCGGTGTGCGTTCCGATGCCGCCGTTTGGCGTGTACTGCCTAATTTGATTGCACAGCCGATTATCAACACGCGATACCTGCAGCAAGTGGTGGGACTGTCCAAACCGCAAGCGGAGCGTGCGATCAAAACTTTGAGTGAGCGTGGCGTTGTGGTGGCACGTACGGGAAAGCAACGCAGCGTTGTATACGAACACCGCGGCATTCTTGACGTGCTTGATGATTACGCGGCCGGATTGCGAAGGGGGTGATGGGAGTAACCAGCTTTCAACAGTCTTTGTATGAATTCTTTGATAGCGGGTTGCTCTTTAGAATTGCTCTATTGCAAAAAACTATATTGTTTTTATTGTTTTGGATTGTTAAGGTGATGCTGAGTTTTGAAGCTGTCTTTGAAGAGGGTTAATATGAACTCTACGTGGAAGTTCTGCTAAGGCTAGCGGTTATTAGCAGAACTTCCACATAGCAAAACGAAAGGAGGAGCCTATGGGTAATGCAACAATGCTGATTCTCGCTATCGTTGTGCTTGTCCTCGTGTCAAATAGAACAAATATAACAATAGTGGCGGGTGGAAGGACGTGAATGCGTCGTTCACCCGCGAATAAGCATTTTCATTGAGGAATTGTATTTATGTGTTTCGGATTTAAATCCGACTGATTCTTTTCTCTCAGCAGAAAAGACTTCATTTCTGTGTTGGTGCGCGTGGCGTTTCTTCATGCGCACCAATACACCCTTACACTAGTGCTTAACGATATGGACGCGGTTGTCCATATGAAAAAGAAAGGACGCAAGAATGCGTGCACTTACCATCGAAGATTTGAATGCTGCTGCACATGTTGGCGGAGCCAGCAGTTTGGTTATGCGCCAGGAACTGGAACCGGCTAGCGGACCTGATGGGGTGATTGCCCCTGCAAAATATGTTGATTCGAATGGCAATGCCACTTATATTATCGAGAAGCGTTATATGGAGGGTGAAGAGAACCCCGCAAAAGTGGTTCTGATCGATTCCAAGACTTCCTTCGCGAACCGGGCCGAGGCAACGACTACGGAAGCCATGCGGAATGGTGAGGGGATTCTTTCCAAGATGCCTCATATTGCTGTTGAATATGATGTTGATGATGGCAAGAATGTTTTTTATGATAATCAGCTTCCACATCGTGGCTTTGACGGCCATATCCGTGTCAGCAGTTACGAAGGTGAGTCCACGTCCAAGGCTGAACCATATGCGAATGCACGAAATTCTACGTTGGAGAATCTGCTTCCGTTGTTTGATTTGTCTCCGGAAACCGTCATCTTTGGTGGTTGGGATTCGACGCGTAGTAAGAATCAGCTGAGAATTCCGTCTATCTTGGTCGGAGAGACATATGCTGTTTTGGCCGAACAGAATGAGGATCCTGCAATTCATCGTGCCGGAGGCGTGTCGACCCTGTGGGTGCCAGCATAAATGTGGACTCTAAAAATGATCGCGTGAAGATTGTTGGCGATAGTGTCGATTTGAGCGATAAGACCAAGGCAAGTTTCGAAAAAACCGGTAAAGGATCGACTATTGGACTGGGGGCTATTCCGCCGAGCGCAAAAAAGGATTTGCTGGACGGTGTGTCGGTTCGCAAGGTCATCTCGACTCGTGTTGTGAGCTTTGCTACCGTGCGTACATTCCACTTTGGAAAAGGTGCTGAAGGTGATGCTGCGATCCGTGCCCTTATTATTGCGGTGTTGTTGCGAGACATTGCCGGTTATGATGCCAATCCCTTTATCCGCGCAAATTGCTTCCTTTCGGAAACGGGTAAACCGACTGTTGTGCTGAACAAGCGTTACGGGGAAAAAGAGGAACTGGAGCCTCTTACGGTTGATCTCACGGAAAAAAATTGCTGGAAACAGCCTATGCTCAGGCGCATGAGAAAGCTGGAATTACTTGGGAGGGCCAGGAG
>ENA-OQAJ01000649-OQAJ01000649.1-human-gut-metagenome-genome-assembly--contig:-NODE-649-length-10751-cov-1.989740_pt1 | contig 10751 bp, 12 predicted proteins | sample MGYA00242736_ERZ504529 | MGnify/ENA primary metagenome ERZ504529 (study PRJEB26092, sample SAMD00036275) | human gut metagenome | host: Homo sapiens | study: EMG produced TPA metagenomics assembly of...
ACGGATATTTTACGTAGTGGCAACCACTACCGATCCGACTACTGGCAAGAAACAAACCCGGCAGGCATTTACATCCGTAAAGGTTGTCAGCCTTTCCCTTACCAGCTCTTATAATCTGGCCGGGGCCATAGCCGCTGGCGGTTATACGCTGGCCGATACGATTAATATTCCTTATGCCGTCAACGGTTCCGGAACAAAGGTCGTCACGCTTTATCTGAACGGCCAGCAACAGAACGCGCACACCATTACAAGATCGGGAACGACAAACGGCAGTTTCAGTTTGTCCCCCTCTTCGCTTGTGACCGGCCGGAATACCGTTCAAATGGTTGCCGAAATGGAGGCTTCCCGCCGATCTCGTGTTAAAGTCTGAAAGTATCTATATTGATATTCTGAAATCCGGAGGATCGGCACCGTTCATCGGCACGATGATGAGTTTTCCGGACGGCCGTATTTTTACGGAGGACCATCTTGTTCCGCGCTTGGAAGCGGGGCAGTACGAACAGGTAAAATTTGACTTTGTGGCTTATGATCCTGACGCAACGCCGGCTCAAATGGACGTTTACCGGGACGGGGTGAAAACGCAGTCTGTCAGTGTGGCCCGTACTACGCAGACATATACCAACCGTTTTACGGAGCAGGGCGAGATCACTATGAAATTTAAGACGGGGGCCACGGAATACCCGTTTTATATCGACGTAACGGAAAGCGGGATCGACTTGCAGGAAACTACCGCCGGGCTTGTACTGAAACTTTCGGCAGCCGGGCGGAGCAACAGCGAATCCGATCCGGGAGCCTGGGATTATGGCGACATACATACGACATTTTCTGGTTTCGACTGGAGCAGCAACGGCTGGACGGGTGACGCCCTGAAACTTACGGGAGGCGCGAAGATTGAAATCGGGTACCGGCCGTTCTCCACGGATGCAACCACTACCGGGGCTACCTATGAAATGGAAATTCTTTGTTCGTCGGTAACGGACCGGCAGGGGGTGATACTGGACTGTATGGCGGCGATATCGGTTTCCAGATGACAACGGAGCAGGCCCTTATGCGTGTTTCCGGCGGTACGGAAGTAAGTACGAAGTTTGCAAGTGATATGAACCTGAAAATGGCCTTTATTGTCGGGGCCAAGGCCGGTAGCGGTTGCTGGAACTTTATGTAAACGGAATCCGTTGCGGAGCGGTGCAGTATGGGGCTACCGAAGGATTACTGCAGGCGGAACCGGTGAACATCCGTTTGTTCAGTGATACGGCGGATGTGGAGATCAGGAATTTCCGTATTTATAACCGTGCGCTTACGGATGATGAAGAATTGAACAATTACATGGTAGACCGGACTACGTCGGACGAAATGGTCCTGTTATTTGAAAAGAATGATGTTACGGGGGACAACGGTACGGATATCGACATAGACAAGTTACGCGCCCAGGGAAAGGCGGTTATGCGAATTGTCGGCGATGTGAACCTTGTCAACGCCACCAATAACAAGAAATTCGAGGTACCGGTCGATATCTATTTTTATAGCCCGCAGTAAGGAGTACGATTTTGTAGCAAGGAATGTCGGTCTAAGAATACAGGGTACATCATCCACCACTTATCCGCGTAAGAATTACCGTCTTTATTTCTTGCGCCTGGAAAAATACGGTACCACGCTGGAAGTTAACGGCGTGGATGTGCCGTCCCTTGAATACAGTTTCAAACCGGGAGCACGGCCGATCAGTATATTCTGTTTGAAAGCGGACTTTTCCGATTCTTCCGGTACACATAATACCGGTGCGGTGCGTATTGTGAACGACGTTTGGAAGAGGTGCGGGTGGCTGACACCGCCGCAGGCTGCATATAAGGGGGAATATGACGTACGTATAGGCGTGGACGGTTTCCCTATGGACCTGTTTTATGACAACGACGCACCGGTGCGAATACTTATCTGGGAAAATACAATTTCAATAATGAGAAGTCGGAAAGTGCGATCATTTACGGTTTTGAAGGAATTGAAGGATTCAACGACGAAGCGGCCCTGAACGGGCAGCGTAACAAATGTATCTGTCTGGAGTTCCTGAACAACTCCGAGGCCCTTTGTCTGTTCGGGACTACCGACATGTCTTCTTTTGATGATGCGCTGGAATTTCGTTTCAAGGCGGACACTACCTGGGCGGATGCACACGAGGACGACAAGGCGGCAGTTACAAGGCTTTGGAACTGGATCGATTCATGTAAGGATGATCCCGCCAAGTTCCTGGCGGAATATAACCAGTATTTCGGTAATGACAGCCCGTTTGCATGGTATCTGATTACCGATTACTTTATGGCTGTGGATAACCGGGCAAAAAACATGATGCTGGCGACTTGGGACTCTCTGATCTGGTATTTCCTTCCTTACGATATGGACACGCTGTTCGGTGTGCGTAATGATTCGGTACTGAAATACGAATATACCATTACCCACGAAAGTTTTGACGATAGTATCGGTAGTTATGCTTTTGCCGGCCATGATTCCGTTTTATGGGAACTGGTACGGTCTTGTCCGGACAAATTGCGTGAAGTGGCGGAAACCTTGCGTAGCAATATGAGCCTTGAATATGTCCTGCAAGTATTTAACGAGGAACAAATGGGCAACTGGTGCGAGCGGATTTATAACAAGGATTCGGAATATAAATATATCCTTCCGCTTACCGAAGGGGTGACAACCGGCAGCGGAACCAGTTATTATAATTATCTGTATGCCTTGCAGGGAAGCCGTTATGCGCACCGTACTTATACCATTCAGAACCGTTTCGCCCTTTTGGATAGTCAGTATGTGGCCGGTACTTACCGTCGTGACAGCTTCGCGGCTTATTTCGGATACAAGTTCGGCAGCGATAACCGGAAAATCGGATTACGGCCTCCGAACGGTATTATTACGGGTACGGGTACACGTCCGGAACACCGCACCAAAGCGCGGTACTTGCAGAAACGGCCGGGGCTGTGGTGGAACTGACAATGGACACGGATTTAAATTGTAAACGATCCGCAATATTTCTACGGTGCAAGCCGTATTCGCGGGCTTGATCTGACGGATGTAGCCCACGCCATTGTCGGCACGTTGAACCTGAACAACTGCACGGCCTTGCGTGAACTGAATGTTAGTTGTGAGGCCGGACAGACGACATTTAACGCCCTTCTGGTGGGTAATTGCCGTAATCTTCGAAAACTCGACATATCCGGACTTAAATCTTCTTCCTTTACCGGTATGGACCTTTCAAGTAATACCAAACTTGAAACCTTCCTGGCCGGTGATACATCCCTTACCGGTGTGACATTTGCCGGCGGTGCGCCTCTGGCCGTTTGCGTCCTTCCCGGAACTTTGCAGACGCTCGAACTCCGGTACCTGAACAAACTAACCAATGCAGGGCTGCAGCTGGAAGGTACGGCAAATATCACGCGCCTTGTGATTGATAACTGTAGCCTGATCGACTGGAACACGTTATTACAGCAATGCAGTGCGACCAGCTATCTACGAATTACCGGTATAGATATGGACGGGAACGGTAATTTGCTTCGCAGGCTTATGACAATGGGCGGCGTTGATGAAGACGGGGGAAACGTGCAGACGTGCCGCCTGGTAGGTACGTACCGGCTCACCCAGTCCATGTCGGATGAAGAGTACGCCGCCACCTGTGCACATTTCCCGGAACTGAATATCATTCAGCCGCAGTTTGTCGGTATAAAAATAGATCAGACGGTAGGAGACGGGGAAAAGATTACGAATCTGGATAACTCTACCGGATATGACTATAATACTGAATTTTACCCCGTCTTCCCCATATATTGGAAGTGTTGTCGAAAAGACGTTGTATTCTGGCTAAAAAAGACGGCGGAGGGTGAAATGACCTGTTACCCGCTTCATGATGAGAACCGAAATAAATACGCGGATAGTGACAGCGTGGAGAACGCCACGGATGCAGTATTAACCGGATCGGAAGGTGAAGTTTACATATATGAGCCTCATTACTGGTACAAGGGAGTAACGGACGTGCTGAATCAGTGCCTTTACGGTTTTATTTCAAGTAATGAGGATGCGCCGGCAGCAGCAGGGTACACCAGTATAAGATTTACCCGCGAGGAACTGGATGTGACGGAAGGGATCGGGATTCGTAAGAATACGGATTACACAACCATTGAAGAGGCGAAGAATGAATACGAATCCGGATCGTTCGCCCTGGTGGACGTCCGGGATTACAAGCAGGTTCGTTTTCCCGGTTTTGCTTCTACTCTTTACGGTGCTGTATTTATAGATGATGCCGGGAAAATAGTAAGTCGGATCAGCGTTTCAAAATGCGAACGGTTTTTATCAATGGTATGTATCTGTTTTTGTGCCGTTCCTGTAGGGGCTACGAAACTGGCCTTTACTTTCCTTAATTCGGCGGCCTTCGATTTCGTTTTACTCACAACATCGGAAAGTGTGGAAGCGATCGAGCCGGACTGGGTAGAGCATACGGAATGCCTGGGCGGTGTTTATGAAGCCTATCTGATTGATGATGTGCTGCGTTCTGTCAGTGGTGTTTCAAGTGTAGGAACTATTTCACAGAGCCAGGCAGTCAAATACGCCCAGAACAGGGGCAAAGGTTTCCAGCTGTTCGACTGGGAGATGCACAAGGATGTGGGTAATCTGCATTTCTTTAAATACGGTAATACCGATTCGCAGGGAGTTTGCGGATATGGAACAAACAATTACCAGAAAGTGACAGGCCTTACAAATGCGCTGGGGATGCGTGATACGGTTTCTTATTATAAGGAAAAGGGCGGTTCCAATCCACAGGCGGAAGGTGCTTACCGGGACGGTGTAAATTATCAGTCCGTCAATGTGCTGGGATATGAGAATTTCCAGGGAAACAAGGCGGAATGGTTGCAGTATGTCACAGTAAACAAGACGGCGGCGGACGGAAGGTGGTTTATTACCATGCCGGACGGAACGGAACGCGTTGTACAGGGAATTACTGTTTATAATGCGGATATTTATCCTACCCACATGGTTTGGGGCCGGTATATGGATTTGATTGCGGCCAAGGAAGGCGGTTCCACTTCCTCTCATTGGTTCGACAGGTTCTATGTGGGTACCGGGCTTTCTCGTGTGGTGTATCGGTCGTACGTCAACGCGTACGCGTTAGGCGGTGTTTCGTATGCGGCCGCGTCTTACGATTCATCGAGCTCGGATGCGTACATCGGCGTTCGGCTTGCCTTCAGGGGCATCATACGCTGGGCGGGTAGCGTCGCGGCCTTTAAAGCCATAAATCAGGCAGATTAAGATAAAAAATAGCAACGTAAAACGTTGTGCGGGTAGCGCAGGCGTCCGGAAGTAAGACGGGTGCCGGTGCTTCCTGAAAGTACAAAGGCGGATTTCCTCATATACACTCGTGTGGTGTATCGGTCGAACAACAACGCGAACGCGTTAGGCGGTGTTTCGTATGCGAACGCGAATAACGATTCATCGAACACGAATGCGAACATCGGCGTTCGGCTTGCAAACAATTAGGATAAAGAAAAAGCGCATAAGCCTTAAAGATTGGCGTACAACAGTGGGGACGTGTCCCCGGCGTGGAGCAAGAGGAATGAGCCTCGCCAACAGCAGCCGTTTACGGCTGGAAAGGGGAAAAATAAAGCGCAGGGCAATGGGGTTTGGTAGGAATTTTTTTCGAAGAAGCCCGGCCCGGGGAATTGAAGGCTAATTTAATTATCATGTGGAGAGAAGATAATATTATAGAAGAGATTGTCGAGGACTCCAATATAGAGGACGCCATAAAAACGGTATTGCGCAAAAGAAGACGAAAGCGCAGCTTTGCCGGGCGTAGAATACTGGCGGATGTCCCGAAGGCGGTAGAGAGGATCAGGCAGCGGATCAGGAGTGGGCGGTTCAAGCTCGGAGGATATCGGGGAAATGACCGTAGACGACGGGCCGAAGGTAAGGACCGTACAATCGGTTTCCCTGGAGGACAGGATCGTTCTTAACGCTGTTATGAATGTGGTGGACCGGCATTTGAAAGTACGTTTTATCCGGACTACTTCCGCATCCATTAAAAACAGGGGAACGCATGACCTTTTACAGTATATCGTTAAAGATATAAAGGATGATCCCGAAGGAACCCTGTTCGGGTACCAGTTCGATATAACGAAATTCTATGAAAGCGTAGACCAGGACATTTTGCTGGATGCAGTGAAAAAGATGTTCAAGGATAAAATATTAATCGGAATCCTGGAAGAGTGCATCCGCATGATGCCTAAAGGCGTAAGTATCGGGCTAAGATCATCACAGGGGCTTTGTAATTTGCTTCTATCCATTTACCTGGATCACCGGTTAAAGGATCAGGAGGCAGTAGCACACTATTACCGGTATTGTGACGACGGTCTGGTGCTTTCCGGTAGTAAGAAATACCTTTGGAAGGTTAGGGATATCATTCATGAACAGGCCCGTAAAGCCCGCCTGGAGATTAAAAGCAATGATACCGTTTTCCCGATCACCGAAGGTATCGACTTCCTGGGATATGTAACCCGCCCGGATCATGTACGGTTAAGGAAGCGTAACAAACAAAAGTTCGCCCGCAAGATGCACAAGGTTAAAAGCAAGAAACGCAGGCAGGAGCTGACCGCCTCATTTTACGGGCTTACAAAACATGCCGATTGCAAGAACTTATTTTATAAACTAACAGGAAAGAAAATGAAAAAATTAAAAGATCTGGGCTACAAGTACAAGCCTAAAGACGGACGGAAACGATTTACCGGGGCAAGGATCAAGTCGCCCGAACTGATGAACAAGGATGTGATCGTACTTGATTATGAAAAGGATGTTCCGACGAAAAACGGAAACCGGACTGTTATAAAGCTGGAACTCGACGGCAAGGAGAGAAAGTATTTTACCAGCCTGGAGGAAACACTTTTCATTTGTGAATCAGCGGCAAGAGACGGAGAACTGCCTTTTGAAGCACATTGCGAAGGTGGAGTAAGTGAAAAAGGATTGATAATTATACATTTTACTTGAAATGATACGAATTTATGCAGACAGCAAGGCGGAACCGGTAAGATGTACCAACCGCCGCCGGGGAATCTGGCGTATTACGTGGGATTACCAGGAAACAGAGACAGCAGAAGGAGTGCAGCGTAGTTACATGGAAGAGACGTTCGATCATCTACCCGCACTGGCAGAAATCAAGGCGGTTATTAATGAATGGTATAACCGGAAGATAACCGACACGATCGAAAGCGGGTACGTATGGAACGGCCTGAAAGTCTGGCTTTCCATGGAGAACCAGATGAATTATAAGAGGCGTACGATCTTGCCTTGCAGACAGGCGGGGAAAACCTTCCTGTTACTTTCAAGCTCGGGGAAGAAGACAACCCGACGTTTTACGAGTTTGCAAGTATGCAGCAACTACAAGAGTTTTACACCGGTGCCGTGAAACATATACAGGAGACACAAAAGGAAGGCTGGGAACTTAAAAAGGCGATAGACTGGAGCGTTTATACGTTGGAGTAGAAAAAAGTGAAGGGGGAAGCGGGAAACACGTTTCCCCTTCACTCTTTTAGTTATAACATATCATCAAAGGCGTGTATTCCCGCTTCGCGTTCATCTTCCAGAGCATGTGCGTAAACCATTGTCATAGTTATAGAACTATGTCCCAAAAGGTGGGATAGCGTTACGATATCATGTGTTTTCTTATAATACAAGGTAGCGAATGTATGCCGCCCGGTCTTTGAACTGATATCCTTTGTTATTCCTACTTTACCGGCTATTGTTTTCAATACCCGGTTTATATCCTGATCCGTGGGAAGGTTCATAAACAAGTTACCTTTTGTACGTCCGGCCCGGTAATATTCATAGATATAACGTGCCGGGTCCGATAAGGGTACAGTTACCGGTATTTTTGTCTTACCTCGTGTGTAGTGTAGTTCATTCCCTATGAACTGGTTTATCTGCAATGCTTTTGCATCGCCTATATGCAAAGAAGTAAAACAAAGAAACAGAAAAAAACGGAGTACGTTCTGGGTACATTCTTCCAGGCGGCCGGACCGGTACAAGGCGGTCAGACGGAGGAGTTCTTCTTCCGTCAGGTATATAACTTCACTTTTGGGGCGACGTATCTTTATGGCCGCGAACGGGTCCTGGTCCATATAACCGCCGCGTATGGCGGCACCTACATATATTTTGATAGTAGCCATGTTACGCCATGCCGTAGAATCCATGTTACCTATTTGCGAAGATATGCAAAGAAGACAGGAGAAATTCGTGGGTAATCTCTGAAAATACAAGGCCGGGTGCGAATGTTTCCAGTTTCTTGATGATAGAAACGTGATGTTTCCAGGTACCGAAAGAAATAGTTTTGCTAATTTGTTTGAGGTAAACCCGTGCAAAATCAAAGAAGGTACCAAAATCGGAGGGATTGTTATACTGGCGGAAGAAACTTTCTTTTGTCAGCGTCTCATTTTTAAGACGGGCACGGACAAATATATCGCTTACTCGTGAACGGATATTGGAGATGATTAAATTTTTATCCTTACTTTCTTTGTCCCGGCCTTTTATCACTTCGTTTTGCTCATCCCATTCTTTAGAGGTGACACTTAACCTTACCGCGATCCTTATTTTCTCGCGGTTGATATAAAATTCCACATACAGGGGGAGCCGGTCGGTTTTGCCTTTTTTGCCTTGTCTTACAACTCTTATTGCCGTCATTTTTATATGCCTATTTATGCCTGTAGAGGGGATATGCCTACAAATATGCCTACACAGGCAGGTTATTAAAAGTTAAACGGGGCGAAAGTAAAAACGTTTAATATCAGCTATTTAAAAGAAAAATCCGATAACATTTTAACTGTTACCGGGATGTTAATAGTGATTCCGTTGCGATTCGAACGCAAGACCCACGCCTTAGAAGGGCGTTGCTCTATCCAGCTGAGCTACGGAACCATCCTTAATTGCGAGTGCAAAGGTACGGTTTTTATTGAAATTACCAAAAGAATCCGTAACTTTTTTTGCATTACAACCTATTTTTTTCTATTCAACACCCAAGCGAAAGGTAAATAGCAACAAATATGAAAAACGTAAGACACTATATATGAATCTATTCCAACCCATTCCACCAAATTCGTATACATCAATGAGGAAAAGAACTGAACTATAAAAAAAAGCACCACAAAAGTAATCGGCAAAACGAGAAAAGAAGACAGGACATACCTTTTATTATATCCTTATCATCCCGAAAACGTCCCATGCATAACCGAAGCCATACCCGACAATCCCACACCAAACGAAATGAGATAATAAATCCCTTTTTGAAACGGAGAATTCGTGAGAGATCCCGTCACGCTACGCAACATAGTCCATGGGGCAAAAGTGGTGCCAATAATCATTATGATATAAACAAGCAGCATACAACCTGCCAATATCAACGCACGTTTTTCCTTACGGGAAATGGGCTTTTCTCTTTTCACTATCCTCCCCAACGTACCCCATACCCCGGAATGAACCGTAATGCCGAACCCTAAAAAAAGCATCATTACTATGCCCAATGCCGGTGTCTGGACAAAATTCCCCATAGCATGCCTCAATTCCCACCGGATTCCTTCGGGACTGAGCAGGCTTTGCACCTTCCCCAGCCCATAAATACTTCCTATCCATGAGAACAAGGCTACAGCTACCGTCAGCAGAAAAAACACAGTAGCGGTATGAGGAAAATAATATTTACTCTTCATCCGGTTCCAAATTATCAATGTCAAGAATCCGCAACTCGAAAGCACGGGTCACCAATCGACAGGCATTGACACCACTTCTTTCATCCAATGTGAACAAACGGTTTATCAATTCATTCTGACGCTTCTCTATGGATTTGACCCCGAAAGGCATCCCTTTCAGATTAGTAATCATTTCTTTGGTATACCCCAAGGCCAGATGGCGAAGCAAACGCTCATCATATTCATCAATATCATAATTAATGACAGCTTCCTGCCTGCGCTGCTCCTGAGCCACCGACTGCTTGAAACGTGCCACTATTTTCTCCAGAATGGGATAATTGAAAACCAGTTTCTTGCCATCCATCACCGCCTGTACATCTGTGGCAGTCAGCAACTCTCCCGTCTTCAGGATTATACCATCCGCACCCGCATTCAGCGCATCCACCCATAACTTTTTCGTTCAATACCTCACCAGTAAAAATCAGCATCCTTCATACGTCGGTAGTTCTTCCGTAAAGAAGAACAGATTTCCACACCGATGGTAGTCGATCCCCCCAAGCCCAAGTCCAATAAAACCATATCGGGCAACTGCACTTTCAGCAATTCCCAAAACTCATTCTCAGTCATAGCCGTTCCGATGACTTCCGCATTCGGAATTTCGTGTCTGAATATCTCTTCCGTTCCTTTTAATTCCAGTTTGACATCCTCTACAATGATGACTTTAAATCTATTATTCTCCATAATATGCATTGTTTTTTACATTCTACATTCAACGGGCAGGCAGGGTGAACCATACGGTGAACCCTCCTTCAGCGGCAGGCTGCGCATTGATACGGCAACCGCGTCTTCCGGCAAATTCATCATGGTCACGAATCACCTGCTTACAAATAAGGTATTCCGTACCGGTCAGAACTCCTTCCTGCCCCTGCTTCATACGAGACAGATGCGGGTAGAACAACAAGTTCAACTCCTCCTGCGACTTTTCGCGACGCGTATCGCGGAAATCAAACCGCACAAATCCTTATCCTTATAAATACACAATTCCCAAAACAC
>ENA-OQAJ01000650-OQAJ01000650.1-human-gut-metagenome-genome-assembly--contig:-NODE-650-length-10750-cov-1.968465_pt1 | contig 10750 bp, 17 predicted proteins | sample MGYA00242736_ERZ504529 | MGnify/ENA primary metagenome ERZ504529 (study PRJEB26092, sample SAMD00036275) | human gut metagenome | host: Homo sapiens | study: EMG produced TPA metagenomics assembly of...
ACAAACATCCATTTTTTTCTTCAACACTTCATACTGATTTCCAGTAATATATATTTTCTTGTATAAAATTTTAATTTCTTTCATCTCTTTTAATTTCTTGAGATTTCTTCCAACTGTACGAATACTCATTCCAATTGCATTTGCAATTTCCTGATAATCCGTCCTTATATAAACGCTCTCATTCGCACAATCAATATTTCTATATTTTTCATATCTTGATATCAGAAAAAAACGAACACGATCTATTCCTTCCATATAATACATCAGTCCGTCACTTTCTGAACGTTTATACAAATCCTTTGCCAGTATATTTACAATTCTTCTCAATAACTGCATATTTTCCATAATCGCCTGATATATAACTTCCGGCTTAAAACAAAGCATTGTAACCTCAGTTGCCGCATACACTGTTGCAACATATTTTTTCTCGCCTGCCATAATTTCCAAAAGGCCAACAATTCCATTTATACTGTTTAGTTCAAAATAGTTATATGTACTTCCATTCGCATATTCTCGTAATCCCGTTACACTACCTTCTTTAATAAAATAAACACTATCCGCTGCATCGCCCCTTGAAACAATAATACTGTTTGGTTCATATTTTTTAATCTTGCCTTTTATTTCCAGCTCTTTTGGTAATACAAAAGCCAAACGTTTCCTTTGTTTATCTTCTCCTGCACCTTCATCAATTGGTTTCATATCTCCATTTATATTCATATTTTTGTATTCTTCCTATTATATTGGTTATCATAGTTACCATCGTTCCAGTCACTAACACCGAACAGATAGTTCCTGCTCCAAATGTGCCACCTAATACAGTTCCTATAACCACATAACTGATGTCACATCCTGTTCGCATAATTGTATAAGAAAAAAATTTGTATGATTCTGAATTTTTATATAAAACAGCATCCAAAGCATTCATTCCTAAATTAAGCTGGATTAAAAGTGCAAGTCCAAGGCTAAGGCAGCATTGTCCAATAGCAAACGCTAGAATTCGTATCAACATATCCTGTTCTGCAAGATGAATGTCTGTTAATATCCAGCTATAGAAATCAATAAAATAGCCGGAAACAAGTGCATATACCACTGTACCTAAGCCCATATTTTTTCTCGCCACCAGGCAGGCAATTAAAATAATAAGCAAATTATAAAACAATGATGCATTTCCAAAACTTATCAAAAAATGTATGTCTGATTCCATCACACAATAACCCAACAGAATCACTTCCCAAACCACTTTCCAAAAACAGTGCTACTGCGATTCCGATTAAGTTCATAACCACAAATACCATTACGATTTTGCTCATTATTTTTGCTCATAAAGCCCTCCTTATCATCATACCGTTTACAACCGATTACAAGCATATTTTAGCAAAACCAGATTATTTTCTTAAGGTCATATGACCTTTCAGCACTTTTTATTTTTTATCTTCCAGCTTTATATAAAAATAGCCCGGACATTTCGCATATCCAGGCTATTCATATTCATTATTCTCAATTCTTACGAACTTTATTCCAGAAACTTTTCACCCTGCACATTTTCTTTTACGTCAAAAATATCAAGGATTGTCTGTCCAATATCTCCAAAGCAGCTTCTTGTACCAAGATTGATTCCTTCCTGAACCAGTTTTCCATACATCAGCATGGGTGTATATTCTCTAGTATGATCGGTACCCTTAAATCCCGGATCACATCCATGGTCTGCTGTTATGATCAGAATATCTTCATCTCTCATATTTTTCATAAATGTTTCCAATGCATTATCAAATTCCGTTACTGCTTTTGCATATCCGGAAACATCATTTCGATGTCCATAAAGCATATCAAAATCTACCAGATTCAAAAAACAGATTCCGTTAAAATCTTCTTCCTGTTGTTCAAACAAACGTTTGATACCGTCTGTATTTCCTTTTGTTGATATACTTTTACTGATTCCTTTTCCAGCAAAAATATCATATATTTTTCCTATACTTATTACATCAAAATGATTTCTTTTCAGCACATCCAACATAGTATCTGATGGTGGAACAAGAGAAAAGTCGTGTCTTTTAGGTGTACGTTCATAATTCGGATATTCACCGGTAAATGGTCTTGCAATTACTCGTCCCACTCCATGCTTTCCAGTCAGAATTTCTCTTGCAATTTTGCAATAACGATACAATTCTTCAACCGGCACTACACTTTCATGTGCAGCAATCTGAAATACGCTGTCTGCAGATGTATATACAATCAGATCACCTGTTTCTACATGCTCTTTTCCATATTCTTTTATCACTTCCGTACCTGAATATGGTTTATTGCACAGAACCTTTCTGCCTGTTCTTTTCGTAAACTCATCCAGAACATCCTGCGGAAATCCATTCGGATAAGTAGGCAATGGCTGTTCTGATACAAGCCCTGCAATTTCCCAATGTCCAACTGTTGTATCTTTACCCCTTGACCTTTCCTGCATTCTGCCATATGCACCTACGACATTTTTCTTCTTTACTTTCAGCTTCAACACCGTCTATATTAAACAATTCCAAGTTTTTTTCATATTAGGAGTATTATAATATTCAGATTTCATAATTGTAGCAAGAGTATTACTTCCAACATCTCCAAAATCTGCTGCGTCCGGTTCATATCCAATTCCAAAGCTGTCCAATACAACTAAAAAAACACGACGTTTCATATACTTCCTCCAGTTTTAAATTTCCAGTGCCACACGGATCATATCATTAAATGTGGTCTGGCGTTCCTCTGCTGTACACTTCTCTCCTGTCAGAAGATTATCACTGACTGTCAGCATTGTTAATGCATCCACCCCATATTTAGCCGCCAGAGTATACAGTTCACATGTTTCCATATCCACAGCCGCTACGCCATATGACGCAAGAAGAGAATTTTTTCTCTTTTCCATGATCATCATAAAAATTTATCACTTGTAAAAATGTTGCTTACTACTGCATGTACATTCAGTTCTTTTGCTTTATCATACGCATTTCTGAGTAATTCAAAACTTGCTGTAGGTGCAAAAGAAATGTTTCCAAAGCGGTCTTTATTCATACCTGAATCCGTAGTTGATGCCATAGCAATTACTACATCTTTCAGGTTAATACCCTCTCTTAAACTACCACAGGTTCCAATACGAATCAGTTTTTTTGCACCATAATTCTGAATTAATTCACTGGCATAAATATGCATAGACGGCATTCCCATTCCCGTTCCCTGAATTGACACTTTTTCGCCTTTATAAAGACCGGTAAATCCATACATACCTCTGACTTCGTTATAGCATACTGCATCTTCCAGAAAATTTTCAGCAATAAATTTTGCTCTCATAGGTCTCCCGAAGTAATACTTTTTCAGCAATATCTCCTATCTCTGCATGTTATGTGGTGTACCCATAATATTTTCTCCTCCCACAATTTATTTATTTGAACTTCGTATTTCTCAATAACCTTTCCGATGATAACTTTCAAAATCACCCTCAAAAATATCCATAGAACTTCCAAAACATCAGATTTGCCGGATAATCAAAATCTTCTACATTACTTCCTGTTTGATCGCGATATTCTTTGTCTGCCCCCAGATGCGGAATACGATTAATCAGCTTATCTGCATTATCCATATATCCATACAGTTTTTTCCCTAATTCAAACCCCATACCGCATTCAAAAGCAACATCATTATTAATCTCATATCCACGATAATCGTTCAGATTTGCAATGATAAGATCACAGTTCCTTACATGCTGCTGAAATCTGTCAAACAGGTTCATAGCTTTCATATAAGGATTTTCTGATGATGTTTCCTGAACTCCTGGTGCTCTGTCTAATGGAGAAATTGCCTCATAACCATATTTTGCACAAATTTCTTTCATTCTTGCAAAAACTTCTTCTCCATTGGAATCATATCTTTCAAAACCAGCCAGATAAATCAGAGGTCTTTTTTTTATCAGTTTCCGTAACATGGCAGGAATGATCCACACATATCGCACGACCTGCTTTAAATTTGTATTCTTCTTCGATATCTACCATAAGCATTTTCAGACAGTCGTCAAAATCACCTTCAACGATTTTAGTAGAACCAATAATGGTTGGTGAAAATGGCAGTTCTGCATATGGCATTACATTCCCACGTTCATCATATACCTTCTGATCTTTTAAATATGCTTTTTGATTCTTTGTTGCAAGACTTCTTTTGTCTCTTGTATAACCATAGCATCTCGCTCCTTTTGCATATGCCATTCCCAGCTCATATATGGTTCCACTGTCAGGCTCTGCTCCACGATATGCTTCAAGATCAGCAATGATAACCGTTGTTTCTTTCATCACTTTTATCCAGATCATCAAAAATGCTGTCTGCCCTTTTCTGTTTATCCGGATTTTCCAGATCAAGAGGATGTGTGTTCGGCAGTGTAACACCAAATCCCAATGCATTTGCCCGGGCTTTCATCGCTCCAAGTGCATCATATCATATGTATAAAAACATTCCGGACCTGCTATATATATTGCTTCTTTTTCATATAATTTATGCTGATATCTATACATTCTCAGTCTCCTACTTTAAAACTAATCCAAGGAGTAATTTCAGGAATCTTCCATAATCTGCATTACATCCAATCTCAATCAGCGGAAGGTTTTCCCATACAAAATGATGTCTTCTGTCAACTACTGTCATTCCAAGAGTTAATCCATCTTTTGTTTCTACACCAACTCTGACTTTCATTGTTTCAACTAATGTCGGATCAATCGCATATGCCACAGCCATACAATCAATTACAGTACAATATGCATCAAATCCTCTGTTTCCATTAAAACGAATTGCCTGGCGCAGGAATTTAGCTTCTTTTCTGTCACTTTCTTCTAATAATTTGATGTCATCATCTGTAAAGTTAACATCAAAATAAGTAGCTACATCCAGTCCTAAAGCAACAAACGGAATTCCTGATTCATAAACAATTTTTGCTGCTTCAGGATCTACATAAACATTCCATTCACTCTGCGGAGTATCTCCGGTTGCGTTAAAGAAAGCATATTTGTTTAATCCAAATGCTCCTGAAATTGCAACGATTTCTTTAATTAATGGTTTGATTTCCGGTGCTTTTGTAATTGCCATCGCAATATTACTCATAGGTGCTGTTGCAATAATTGTAATTTTCGCCCGGGTTTTCTTTTACAAGATCAATAATCAGGTCAACTGCATGTTTTTCGCATAATGGCAGGGTTGGCTCTGGAAGGTAGTTTTCCGCCTGTCCATCCTCACCATGTGTAAAAGGATCTTTAGGGGATTCTCTTACCATTGGTTTTGCCATTCCTCTCGCAACCGGAATATTATTAATTCCTAAAAGTTCCATAATTTTTCTTGCATTTTTACTGGTAATGTCTACCGGATAATTTCCGTTTACTGCTGTAACAGCCAGTAAATCAAGGTCCGGGGATTTTGCCGCCATAATGATAGCCATAGAATCGTCCATACCTGGATCACAGTCAAGAATTATTTTCTTCATATTGATATTCTCCTTTTTTCTCTTTATTTATTCAGTCTTTCAGGTTTATCAGACAGATATTTGCAATCTGCCTCACTGCCATCCTCTATCGAGGATAATTTATTTATCTTCCACAACCTTTACATAAAATTCACGATTTCTAGGTCCGTCAAACTCCAGAAAATAAATTCCCTGAGAACCACCTAACAGTAATTTTCCATTATGAACGATAAAGGTTTCTGTTACACCAAGTAATGCACATTTGATATGTCCTGCTGCATCCTGCGGTGTATCATGCTGATGTTTAAAATCAATTCTTGTTGGTACTAATCTTCTGATTTCTTCATCCAGATCAACAAATCCATCCGGGTCCCACGGTGAAAATACTGCCAGCCCTGCTGTTGAATGCATATTATGAACAATACAGATTCCTTCCTGAATACCGCTTTCTTCTACTACCTTTTTTACATCCTGTGTAATATCATGTACTTCATTATAAGTTGTTGATAATTTAATATTCTTTAATACTGCCATTTTTTTCCTCCATCCGTTACTTTTATTTTACGATAATCTCACTGTTTTTTACGCAATATCCGCCATCACAGAATGCCCAGTCTCCCTCGCATCCTCTGCCATACTTTTCTCCAATCAGTTCTGAAATATAGCTTGCGATCAGGCATACCGGAGCAAAAATGTGTTAATGGCATTGAAATTGGATATTTAGATACCGGAACTTTTAATGTAAGTTGCCGGCTCGTTATTGAAATCTTCTGCAGAACCATCTGTGATCACTGCCAGCGGTCTGTGAAGCTCATTTGCATATTTCAACAGTTCTTTATTCCTGCTCATTGCCGGATTTGTTGTATTTGCTACAACAACCGTTCCCATATGTTTTGCATCTCTTGCAAAGAAGTTTAAGTGGAACCATTCTTCAGAATTAATATGCATTGCAAATTTGCCAGTTGCTTCGAGCATCTTTGCCTGTCCAAACCATGCTGTCGCATAATCAAAGCCAGCTCCAATAAAATCATAACAAGGGAAATCTTTCCAATCCTCTGCCAGCTTCTTGCACTGTTCTTCCATTGCAGGTAAAAGTTCTTTTAAAAGGCTACCCTGATTCTTAATATCTTTACGACAATCCATAGCCTGATCCATTGTATATTTTCCTCTGACTTCTCCGAAACGAATTGCCAGAAGTAACAGTGCCATTACACTGACCATGTAACTTCTTGTTCCCGGAGCACTTTCAAACTTCGGAATATCTAACTTGAGAACCTTATCCGCATACTGAGCAAGAGGAGACTCTAAATTACCAGTTACTCCAAGAATGTAACATCCATGTTTTTTAGCTCTCTGAACTGCTTCTGATACTCTGGCACCTGTTCCGGAATTGCTCACAGAAATCACCAGTGGATTGCGACAGTCAATTCCCATATGCTTTTCACAATAAAAGCGGCTTAATTCAATAGCCGGAACAACTTCTGTTGGAATTGATGTCAGCATTTCAAAAGCATGTTTGGTTGCCATAGCCGCTGCATAGGAATCTCCACATCCCGTCAGAACAATTCTCTGAACATTAAAGATTTCCTGAAAAGAAAGTACGGTTCTTGTTTTGGTTCCAGATCCTCATATTGCTGTTCAATCAGTTCCGGAAGACTCTCCACCTGACGGCTCATTGCATTATCAAATTTACTCATTCTTATTTTCTCCATTTCTTTTTATTTTCAGTCTCTCTTTTCAGGAAACCAATATTCTTTCCAAGTTTCTTTTTTGTCTGATCCATTTTATTCAATATTGCACAAGTCTCCAAAGCAATATCTACTGCAAAATCATGTCCAGCACCAGCTTCAAATTTTTCTCCTGTGCATAGGTTATCGGCCACAGAACAAATCGATCCCCCTCTTCTTCCAAACAAAGCTGACAATGTCACTATTGCTGCTGATTCTCTGTCTCCATTCAAAACACCAGCCCGATTATATATTTCTGCTATCTCAATATTCCAAGGTTGCATATATCCTCCGACTCCAGGTCGTCCGCCTCCTACAAAATCACTGTCAACAGACATTGTCACACCTACATGATAGGGAGCCTTTAGTTTTTCAGCAGCCTTTACCATGGCCACAACCACTTCGTAATGGCTCACCGCAGGATACGCTGATGGTATATACGCTTTTGTCATTCCTTCTTCTCTGACAACACCACTGGAAATCACTACATCTCCAGGATGAACACCATCTCCAATACCACCCGACCCTCCCACTCGTATAAATGTACCTGCATTTGTATATTCCATAAAATCATAAAGGATCAATTCCATTTCCGGAGATCCGCTTCCGCCACTGACTACTGTAATCTTAGCGCCTTTATATCTTCCACTGTAACTTGTAAACATGCCTGAATTTCCAATCATTTCTGCATCTTCCAAGCGTCGTGCTATCTTTCTGGCAGGATTTTCACTATATGCACATAGCGGATCACGTACGGTAAGCAATACGTAATCACCTACTTTATCTGGATTGATCTGAGTCATTGCAGGTTTGTTATTAATCACAAGTCCCTTTTCTGGTACATTATGATAATATCTGTATTTTTCATGTATTTTTTTTACAGATTCTTTTTCTCTGATTCTATCGCTCAACATTACGCATGGCCTCCAGTCTCATTTCGGAAGTAATCCGATCAGGAACACCATATTGGGATATACACATTGCTGCTGAAATACTTCCCATTTTTCCACAAATCAGAGGTGAATACCCTTCACAAAAACCATACAATACAGCTCCAGATGAACTATTACCACCACCAGTAGGATCTACAACTTTTATATTTTTCTGTGAAGGAACTATAATCGCTTCATCCGGAGTAATCATGATTGCCCATCTGCCCCCTTCTTAAAACACCAGTGGAATCTGAAAACTTTGGTATTCTTTTATAATCTCTTCAATATCTTCTGTTCCCATCATATGTTTGGACTCTGTTAAGTTAATCGAAAAAATATCTATGTGTTTGGCTATCTTTTTAATATTCTCATAATTTTCCGGATAAGTTGCATCACATCCTATTTCCCACATCACTTTTGAATCAGAATCTTCTTTATACTTTATTATTTTTCTCCAAAAAAACGGATCACTGTTTTTAAAAATATAAATTCCTTTGGCACTTGCAAAATAAGGTTTTAAATCTTCAGGAACTGTTTCTATTTTTTTTATAATGCTCAGCACCATAACGTGGCGTTTCTTCTCTTTCTCCATCTTCAAAATACTGAATAACTGTATGCGGTGTTTTATCATCTTTTTCAATAAGACCATCCATGGATATATTATTGTTTTTATACCATTCTCCATAAATGCCTGAAAAATCTGTTCCCACCCCCGTCACCAGCATTACATCATCACTCCAGAGTTTAACACCGCATAGTGCATAAACTCCTGCACCTCCTGCTACTATCTCCGTCCTTTTTCCATCAACAAAATGAATCTCATCTGTTACTGCTGTTGAAGCAATTATATATTTCATATCATTCTCCTAACACAATAAAGCTATCGCAAGTCATAGTTCCTTTTGAGATTGTAAATCCTGCACCTCCGCATGTATAAGCAGCATCACTTGTGCACAAAAATTTTTTTTCTTCATTGACCCAAAAACTTAATTGGTTTCCATATGCAGCAAACTGTAATTTATACGGCTTATCTTCTACATATATAAACTCTGTCTCTGTAAGAATTTTTCTGTTTCCATCTTTCTGCATAAATATCTGTGCCGTATTATAATTCGTAAGAATAGCTCCATAATATCGTTTATGCCCTGTACTCCTTACAACTAATCCTCCAGATTTATGTAAGCTGAAATAGACTATAGATTCTACTTTATAATCTTTCCATTCCCTGCTTCCAATGGTTACCAGTCCATCATCTTCCTGATGTGATACGCAATATGTCTGATTAAAATCTGCTGCAAATTGTGCTGCCGAACTTGCAAACCCAGCCAACCAGAGCGGATTTGTATTCCAAATAGAATTCATCAGCATTCCTCTCTGAGCAAATTCAGAAGGTGCACCATCCCAATTAACACTGTGAATCATTACATTACCCGCAAATCTTTTCACTGATGAAATCTGATATCCCAATTTATATATGGGCATTCCTTTTGTGTCTGGCACTTTCCAGTTAAATTCTTTGATTTGTTTTTCCAGCTTTTGAGGTTCTCCATATATTACCTGACTTTGGTTTATCAATATCATAATATAAAATATATGGAGTTAAAAATACCTCCTGTTCCGTATCTACACTGGCTTTCGTTTTTACTATCTGCGAAGAATAAAGTGTAGGAGAAGCTACCGTAGAAAAATTCAATGCAACCTTTGAAAAATCTATAAAAGTCTGTGTAGACACATTTGCTGTTACCCCATCAGCTACACATTCACATGAAATAACCAGTGCATTTTCATTACTGCTTTCATTTTTATTATGTACATCTACCTTACTCTTACATCCATGATCAAATTCACATGGCAAAAATCCCTGTAATGAACCTGGAAATTCAAATGTATATCTTTCTTTGGATATTTCAACACTTTCTCCAGTTAAATGGGCTGCTGCATTTAGAATTTTCTTCGATTCAATAACTGCATCAGAAACAACAGAACCGCCATCTGAAGTAACAACATACATCATATCCGCAACCGGCGTACGAAAATCAGCCCCGGCATTGATTCCATCTATTCCAAGACGAATTCCATTAAATGCCCCAACATTTCCCGCATTACAGTCAGTATCCCATGCCGCTGATGCTGCAATATTGATTGATTTTTGAAAATCATCTCCACCAAGCAAGATAGCTGCTATTACCATTGCATGATTAGGAACCATATGACAGCAACCTGGCCAAACTCCATATCCATATTTCGGATCAAGATATTCTCTTACTTTCCTCCAATCCGTTTCTTTACTGCAAATATCTCTGACATCGGAAACAATACTTTTCAAAAGCGGATCTGTTACATATTTTCCCGCTCTGTCCAGCAATACATTCACATCTTTTTCTGTAAATGCCATCGCCTCCAGCGCAGCCAAGTGGCAGGCTGCCTGAACTGCAATTCCATCGTGACTGACACTTGCAGCTTTTCTAACCAGTTCAACTGCTAAATCTGGATTATCCGGACAGGACATAGCAATGGCATCAATAAATATCTGTGCTCCAATCTGTTCAGATAAGGTTTTTCCATTTATTTTCATAGAACACTCATTGTGCTTCTATACCATTTATTAAATTAAAAGT
>ENA-OQAJ01000652-OQAJ01000652.1-human-gut-metagenome-genome-assembly--contig:-NODE-652-length-10735-cov-1.979921_pt1 | contig 10735 bp, 11 predicted proteins | sample MGYA00242736_ERZ504529 | MGnify/ENA primary metagenome ERZ504529 (study PRJEB26092, sample SAMD00036275) | human gut metagenome | host: Homo sapiens | study: EMG produced TPA metagenomics assembly of...
GACCGGCGTCGGTATTCGCCAGTCCCGTATCTATAACTTCCACTTGTTGGCCGGTTGTTGTTTTCAGTTCTTTTGAGAGGAAATATTTTTATGTTTCCATACATAGTGTAATAGTTGTTCCATGTTAATGAGGTGTAAATGTTTGGCAAATGTAATGGTTTACAACGAAAAAAACGCTATCTTTGTGGCTGAAATAACATTCGTAATTATGAAAATAGCATTAATAGGATACGGAAAGATGGGCAAGGAGATTGAAAAGGTTGCAGTTGCCCGCGGACATGAGATTGTGAGTATTATAGATGTTGATAATCAAGATGATTTTAATTCGGAAGCATTTAAATCAGCAGATGTGGCTATTGAGTTTACTAACCCGATGGTGGCATATGACAACTATATGAAAACTTTTGCTGCCGGTGTCAAATTGGTATCGGGCAGTACCGGATGGATGGACAAACATGGTGATGAGGTGAAAGAATTATGCACGAAAGGTGGAAAAACCTTGTTCTGGTCGTCTAACTTCAGTCTGGGGGTCGCTATTTTCTCTGCTGTAAATAAATACTTGGCAAAAATAATGAATAACTTTCCCGCTTACGAGGTTTCTATGACCGAAACTCATCATATTCATAAACTGGATGCGCCCAGCGGAACAGCCATCACGCTGGCCGAAGGGATTCTGGAAAATATGAACCGCAAGAGTAAATGGGTGAAAGGGACCATGGTGGCACCGGATGGAACCGTGTCGGGAACATCGGAATGTGCCGAGAATGAGTTTCCTGTAAATTCCATCCGTGAAGGGGAGGTGTTTGGTATTCATACTATCCGCTATGACTCTGAGGCGGATAGCATCTCAATTACCCATGATGCCAAGAATCGGAAGGGGTTTGCCTTGGGAGCTGTTTTGGCGGCGGAATATACATCCAGGCATGAAGGATTATTAGGAATGAGTGATTTATTTCAGTTTTAAGATATGATAAGAGCAACACGTACACAGTGGATTAAGTTTGCCGTTGTTCTGGCGCTTTACCTGATATTTCTTGTTTGGTTGAGAAGCTGGCTGGGATTGGTGGTTGTACCGTTTATCTTCGATGCGTATATCACAAAGAAGATTCCATGGACTTGGTGGAGAAAGTCCAAGAACCGTCATGTAGTGACCGTCATGGGATGGGTGGATGCTATTGTATTCGCACTGGTGGCAGTATACTTTGTCAACCTCTATTTCTTCCAGAACTATGTGATTCCTTCTTCCTCGCTGGAAAAATCATTGCTGACGGGTGATTATCTGTTTGTGAGCAAAATGAGTTATGGGCCCCGTGTGCCCCAGACTCCGCTGCACATGCCGTTGGCACAACACACACTGCCGTTTTTTAATTGTAAATCATACCTTGAGCATCCACAATGGGATTATAAACGGGTGAAAGGTTTGGGGGATGTACAGTTGAATGATATCGTTGTCTTTAACTTTCCGGCCGGAGATACAGTTGCCACTGGTGTGCTAATGATGATGTTTATCGTCTGAGTTATGGAGCAGGCAAGGAGCTGGCAAAACCGGTGGATTTGGCTTCCATGTCTCCGGAGCAGCAACGGGTGGTCTATGATTATTATTATCAGTTGGGACGGGAGTACCTGAAAGAGAATCCACAGAACTTCGGTGAGATAATCAGCCGTCCGGTAGACCGCCGTGAGAACTACGTGAAGCGGTGTGTGGGTTTGCCCGGACAAACGTTGGAGATAAAGGATCGTATTATTTATTTGGATGGTAAAGCTAATAAAGAGCCTGATAATGTGCAGTATCGTTATCTGGTGAAAACCAAGCGCCCTATTCCCGATGACCTGGCTCATGAACTGGGTATCAGCAAGGAGGATATGATGATGTATTATACGGATGCTTCTGTTTATAATATGCCTCTGACAGAAAAAGCGAAAGCAGGTTTGTTGGCGCGTAAGGATATTGTTGTCAGCATTGAGAATACACCGGCTGATGATGCGGGAGGCTTATACCCGCTGAATATGTATAAGAACTGGACTACGGATAACTACGGACCTGTATGGATTCCCAAAAAGGGAGAGACGGTGAAACTCACGCTAGAGAATCTTCCTGTTTATGAGCGCCCTATTCATGCTTACGAGGGTAATGAACTGGCAGTGAAAGATGGAAAGATTTATATTAACGGCAAGGAAACCGATGAGTATACTTTCAAGATGGATTATTACTGGATGATGGGAGATAACCGTCATAATTCGGCTGACTCCCGCTTTTGGGGATTTGTTCCTGAAGATCATGTGGTGGGAAAACCTATCTTTATCTGGTTGTCATTGGATAATGACCGTGGCTGGCTGGATGGAAAAATACGTTGGAACCGATTGTTTACCTTTGTAGATAACATTAAATAAATTGCGCATACCCTGTATTCCTGTATGGATAAAAGCAATGCTTACTGCTGTCATTCTGGTACTGTTGGTAAAGACATTTTGCTTTCACCTCCTGCACCATTCCCTCTACCGGTATGGAGAATAGCCTTTATCAAGGGGAAAGGGTTTTGGTGAATAAGTGGAGTTATGGGTTTCGTGTGCCTTTTTCTATCTGGCGGTGGCTGGGAAAAACTGCCGGGAAAGGGGATATTGTGTTGTTCAACAATCCTAATCCACGGTCTCCTCAGACGTCGGTGGGCAATCGGGAAGTGTTTATAAGCCGTGTGGTAGGAGTACCCGGAGATACGTTGATGTTGAATGATGAACTGTGGGTGACCGACGAACAAGTGTTGAGCCCGGATAGTAAATCTTTGTATGTCTATTCTCATACGGAAGAAGAAACGATGCAGGCTGCCATGCAGCAAGTGAACATTCAGGGAAACAGGTTAGTGGGATATGCCGAGGGGAAGTACATACGTACCTTCAGTCATTATGAATATTACCTGTTAAAACAAAAACTGGCGGGAAAAGTGGATTTGATTCCTCTTTATCATAAGGATATAAGCAAGAGCCATCCCTTTGTGATCCCGGAAAAAGGGAAACCTGTCAAGGTATATCCTTGGAATGTGACCTTGTTGTGCAATACTATTGTCCGCCATGAAGGGAGAGTGGCTTCTGTCAGGGGAGATACCCTGTATGTGGGGGGAAAACCTGTAGAAGCCTATACATTTAATAAAAATTATTACTGGATGGCATCCAATAATCCGGTGAATCTGTGTGATTCGCGTTTATTCGGCCTGGTGCCCGATGACCATTTGATCGGTAAAGCTTGGCGCATTTGGTTTTCATCCAGAAAAGGGCGCATTTTTCAACGAGTGCAATAATGGAGAATACGATATATTTAAGTTCGGCCTATCTGGCCCCGGTGGAATATTATACAAAACTGTTTGCCTGTGAGAAGGCCTATGTGGAACAGTATGACAATTATGTGAAACAGACTTATCGCAACCGTTGTGTCATTGCGGCAGCCGATGGTCCGCTGGCGCTGACTATCCCTACAGAAAAAAGCGGTACACCTAAATGCCTGATGAAGGATGTCCGCATTTCGGATCATGGCAATTGGCGTCATATACATTGGAATGCTTTGGTGGCTGCATATAGAAATAGTCCTTTCTTTGAGTACTATGCTGATGATTTCCACGTCTTTTTTATGAAAAGAAATATGCCTTCTTGTGGGATTATAATCAGGAAATTTGTTCTTTAGTATGCGATTTGATCGATATTCATCCCCGTATGGAAGGAACAACGGAATATTGCATGGAATTTGTTCCGGGCGAGGTTGATTTTCGTGAGATTATTCATCCGAAGCGTGACTGGCGTGAGGCGGATACTGACTTTTGCCCTAAACCTTACTATCAAGTTTTTGATGCCAAATACGGTTTTCTGCCGAATTTGAGTATCGCCGATCTTTTTGTTTAATATGGGGCCGGAGAGCCTGATTGTTTTGCGAGATAGTGTTAAAGGTATAAACCATAAAGAATAATATCATGAATAATTTGTTTAGTGTAAAAGACCAGGTGGTGGTAATCACCGGTGGAACAGGGGTTTTGGGAAAGGCTATTGCCGCCCATTTGGCAGAAGAAGGTGCCAAGGTTGTTATATTAGGCCGTAAGGCAGAAGTAGGAAATGCCATTGTAAACGAAATCAAGGCCAAAGGCGGGGAAGCCATGTTTCTTGTAACGAATGTGTTGGATGAGGCTATATTGGAGCAGAATCTGAAGGATATTCTCGCAGCATATGGTCGTGTAGATGCATTGTTGAATGCAGCAGGAGGTAATATGCCGGGTGCTACGATTGCTCCTACAGGAAATTTCTTTGATTTGAAAGTCGATGAGTTTCAGAAAGTGCTTAATCTGAATCTTACCGGAACCGTTCTGCCTACACAGGTATTTTTGAAGCCGATGGTGGAACAGAAGAAAGGGGCTATTGTGAACTTCTCTTCTATGGCGGCATTCCGTCCGATGACTCGTGTATGTGGTTATGCGGCTGCAAAGGCGGGAATCTCTAATTTCACTGCGTTCATGGCCAATGAAGTGGCTACAAAATTGGTGAAGGCATCCGCGTGAATGCCATTGCTCCGGGATTCTTCCTGACCGAACAGAACCGTACTTTGTTGACAAACGAAGATGGTACATATACTCAGCGTGGTAATGATGTGATTCGCCAGACTCCGTTCAAACGTTTCGGTAAAGCAGAGGAACTGTGTGGAACCATCCAGTATCTCATCAGCGATGCCAGCAGCTTTGTAACCGGTACAGTAGCCGTAGTAGATGGTGGCTTCAATGCATTTGCCATGTAACAAGTCTTTAGTCTTTAATTCTCAATTTTTTTATTTGATATGATTTTATGTGAGCAAACATGGCGCTGGTACGGACCGAATGATCCCGTATCATTGTGGGACATCAAACAAGCCGGAGCAACCGGTATTGTCAATGCCTTACATCATATTCCCAACGGTGAAGTATGGACGGTAGAGGAAATAATGAAGCGCAAGAAATTGATTGAAGAAGCAGGATTAACTTGGAGTGTCGTAGAATCCGTGCCCGTACACGAACATATTAAGACACAGACAGGAGATTATCTGAGATATATCGAGAACTATAAACAGAGTTTGCGCAATCTGGCAGCATGTGGTATCTATATTGTGACTTATAACTTCATGCCTGTACTGGATTGGACCCGTACGGACCTGGCATATACGTTGCCCGATGGTTCCAAGGCATTGCGTTTTGAGCGGGCTGCTTTTGTAGCGTTCGATCTGTTCATCTTGAAACGTCCGGGAGCCGAAAAGGAATACTCGGCCGAAGAGATAGAAAAGGCAAAAGCGCGTCTGGCACAAATGGATGAGGAAGAAATTCATCGTCTGACACGAAATATGATTGCAGGATTGCCCGGTTCGGAGGAAAGTTTTACATTGGAGCAATTCCAAAATGAACTGGACCGTTACAAGGATATTGATGCGGACAAACTCCGCAATAACTTGATTTTCTTCTTGAAAGAAATTTGTCCGGTAGCCGATGAAGTGGGAGTAAAGCTCGTTATTCATCCGGACGATCCGCCTATGTCTATTCTGGGCTTGCCGCGCATTATGAGTACGGAGGCGGATTTCAAGCTGTTGGTGGAAGCTGTACCTAATCCGTCAAACGGACTTTGTCTGTGCTGTGGCTCATTTGGCGTATCTGCACAGAATGATTTGCCGGGTATCATGGAACGTTGGGGAGACCGTATCAATTTTGTTCATTTGCGCAGTACCCAACGTGATGCTGAAGGGAACTTTTATGAGGCGAATCATCTGGAGGGTGATGTGGACATGTATCATGTAGTTAAGAACCTGTTGAAAGTGCAGCAACGTCGTGGAATATCTATTCCTATGCGTCCGGATCATGGTCATCAGATGATAGATGATTTGAACAAGAAAACAAATCCGGGCTATTCTTGTTTGGGACGTATGCGTGGCCTTGCCGAGCTTCGTGGCTTGGAAAAAGGAATAGCGATGAGTATGGTGGCAGAGTAAACTTCTTTTTTAACATATAAAAATAAAGACCTGAATGTCTTCCGGTATCCGGAGATCTTCAGGTCTTATTTTGTTTAAAGGCTGGATAATAGGGGTTTTCTAGACAAATACAGATATTAATTAGACAAATAAAGAGGTGCTGGCGGAATGGGAACGCCTATATTTGCAACAGTTTTTAATCTAATTAATCCTTAAATTCTTTTATTATGAATAAAAAAATGAAACTGCTTTCAGTCCTTTGGATTGGTGACAGCTATTCTGTTTTTGTTCTCGCCGATGGTGACAGCTCAATCCTTATCCATCAGTGGTAAGGTAATTGACAAAAACAGTCAGGAGCCTGTAATTGGGGCCAGTGTTTTAATTGAAGGAACCTCAAACGGTACGATAACCGATTTGGATGGTAATTTTATGCTTTCCAATGTTCCATCCAAAGGAAATCTAGTCGTGTCTTATATTGGTTATGCTACGCAAACTCTTCCAATTAATGGGAGGACTAGTTTCAGTGTTGTATTGGCTGAGGATACCGAAACGTTGGATGAAGTTGTTGTAATAGGTTATGGCGTACAGAAAAAAGTGAATCTTACCGGATCTGTGTCTTCAGTGAAAGGAGATGCATTGGAACGTCGTCCGGTAGCTGATGCCACACAGAGTTTGCAAGGGATGGTTCCGGGGTTGTTGGTGAGCAACTCAAATACGGGCCGTCCGGGAGCTAGTGGTACATTGACTTTGCGCGGACAAGGCAATCTGGATAATAATGCGAATCCTTATATTTTGGTTGATGGAGTGGAAATGAGTCTCTCGGACGTGAATCCGAATGATATTGAAAGTATTTCTGTATTGAAAGATGCTGCTGCTTGTGCCATTTATGGTGCACGTGCGGCGTATGGTGTCATTTTGGTCACTACCAAGAAAGGTGAGGAAGGTAAAATGCGTGTAAATTACCAAGGAAACGTAGGTTGGAGTACGCCGACTGTATTGCCTGATATGGTTGATTCCTATGAATTTGCTCAGTATTGGAATGCCGGATGTATTAATGCAGGTTCTCCTCGTTTGTATAGTGAGGAAAAAATGGGTTTATTACAGCAATATATTAAAGATCCCAGTAGTGTGGATCCTTGGTTCGAGCTTCCTAAAAATTCTAATATGAACCCGGCATTCGAAAATTCAGAATTAGGAGTAGGAAATACTAATTATTTCGATTTGCATTATAAGGATTGGGCATTCAAGCAAAATCATAATCTTAGCTTGAGTGGGGGTGGCAAAAAAGCACAATATTATATTTCTGGTGGTTATTATTCGGAAGATGGTATTCTCCGTTATGCCGATATGGATTTCAGCCGTTATAATTTTGCCGCTAATATTTCTTCTCAGATTACCGATTGGATGAAGGTAAAAGTAAATACGAAGTTTATGCATTCCGATGAGGATACTCCTTTTGGTGACGGAGGGCTTAGTGAAGGCTTTTATCATTCATTAGCACGTTTCCGTCCTACAGTTGCTCCTATTGATCCGAATGGGCATTTTACAGAACTGACTATGATTCCTTATTTGCAGAGTGGTACGTATACAAATACTCAACGTGACCGTTTTAGTTTAACGGCAGGTTTAGATATCCAACCTGTGAAAAACTGGTTTATCTTTTTTGATTATACATATAAATTGATGGATTTGGAATATGAGGCATTGAACGTGAGCCCGTTAATTTATGGGGCTGACGGGGTGAGTACTTCAAAAGGTGTGCGTGATGAGTTGGGTGTATCACCCGATGGCAAGTTTACCCGTTATTATGCGCATACTCGCTACCAATCTATAAATTTATATTCGAATTATCTCTTTACTTTGGGAGACAAGCATAATTTTACCGTAATGGCAGGTTATCAGGAAGAAAATAATGACTATAGTTATATGAAGAACTCGATTACCGGACTTTATTCAACTTCAAATCCTAATGTAGGTATGGGAACCGGTGATAAGACGGTAGTCGATACTCGTAATGGTTGGGCAACCCGTGGCTTTTTCGGACGTGTGAATTATGATTATGACGGACGTTATCTTCTTGAATTGAATGGACGATATGATGGATCGTCACGTTTTGCCAAAGGTAATCGTTGGGGCTTCTTTCCATCTGCATCTTTAGGATGGAATATTACCCGGGAACAGTTTATGATGCCAATAGCCGATGTAGTTTCCAACTTGAAACTTCGTGCTTCTTACGGATTACTGGGTAATCAGGCGGGTGCGGCCCTTTATACTTTTGCCGCTACTATGGATTTGAATGATAAATTGGGAAATTATATATTCTCTGATGGACGCCACATCTTTACTAAGGCCCCTGCCGTAGTCAACCCGAATACGACTTGGGAAAAAGTGGAGAGTAAGAATATAGGTTTGGATTTCGGTTTCTTTGGTAATTCGTTGACCGGTTCTTTTGATGTTTTTCAACGTGATACGAAGGATATGTTAGGACCTACGGTGGATTTCCCGGATTTCTTTGGTGCAGACGCTCCTAAAACCAATAATGCCCGTATGCGTAACCGTGGTTGGGAATTGGTGCTGAGTTATCGTGGAAAAATTGGAAAGGATATTGACTATAGCATAGGCGGTTCTCTTTCGGATGCTACTGCTGAAGTAACTGAATATGAAGGGACTAGAACAAATCCTAAAGATAATTGGTATAAAGGAAAGAAAGCTGGTGAAATTTGGGGATATCGGGCGGACGGACTGATCCAGACTCAGGCAGAGGCGGATGAGTATAATAATACCTATGATTTGTCTTTTATAAGCGGTAAACCTTGGACGCCGGGAGATGTAAAATATCGTGACCTGAATGGGGATAAGAAAATCAATAATGGGCTTAATACCTTGGATGATATGGGTGATATGACAGTAATCGGTAATACCACTCCTCGTTATCAATATACCATTAACGGTTCAATTAGCTGGAAAGGTGTAACCGTAAGCGCTATGTTCCAAGGGGTCGCTAAGCGGGACTGGGATCCTGGTACGGGAGCTTATTTTTGGGGAAGCGGACCTTATGCGCAGGTGACGGTGTTTAAAGAGCATTTGGATTATTGGAGTGAGACAAATACAGGGGCTTATTATCCAAAACCTTATATTCATACAGCAGGAGGAGTGGTTCCTTTCCGTAATAAGACAATGACGCTTAGTGACCGTTATCTCCAGAGTGGTGCTTATTGTCGTCTGAAAAATCTGACAGTGAGTTATGATATCCCTGCCGTATGGACAAAAAAGGTAGGTTTACAGAAAGTGCAGGTGTTTTTCTCTGGTGAGAATTTGTTGACTTTTACCACTTTGAAAGGAATGTTTGACCCGGAAGCTATCTTTACCAAGAATGATTACACGGCTGAAGGTGGAAAGAACTATCCTATGAACAAGGTGATATCTTTTGGTCTAGTTGTTAACTTATAATTTGATGAATATTATGAAGAAAAGAAATATATTTTTGGGTCTGGTTTTGATGTTAGGTCTTACCGGTTGCTATGATTTGGATAAGATGCCTGAAGGGGTATTGTCTACGACGATTCCTTTTGCAAGTACGGGGGAAATGAGAAATTATCTGGATCAATTCTATCAGACAGGTAATTATAAATATGACTATGTCAGCTTTGGTGATGGAATGCGTGCGCAAGGTTTTGATGCCGGTGGTGGACAATATATTGCCGGGGCAGATACACATAGTGATAATATGGCTTCCAGTTCGGTTAGTACCCGTTTGGCAGGTGAAACGACATTGAGTAGTGCGGTCAAACTGCAAAATTATACAGCTATCCGTAATTTAAATTTTATGCTGTGTAATTTAGATAATTGTGTGGAAAAAGGATCTGCTGATTATAATCAGTATGTGGGTGAGGCTTATTATTTCCGCGCATGGTATTATTATCAGATGTTTATCAGCTATGGGCGCCTGACGTGGGTGAACACTCCGCTTGATCCTAATATGGAAGAAATGAAATTGCCTCGTGCTAACCGCACGATTATTGCCGACAGTATTTTGGCTGATCTGGATAAAGCGGTGATGTATCTCAATACTCAGAACAATAGTGCTACCATGCGGATTCATAAAGATGTGGCGCGTGCTTTGAAAAGTGAAGTGGCCTTGTTTGAAGGAACTTGGGAAAAATACCATAAAGCGAAAAATGATAAGTTTTTTTGATTCTACGGTGACCGATGAAAAAATCGCGATTATTTTAATTCAGGCTGTTGCAGCTGCAAAAGAAGTGATGGATCGTGGCGTATGGGCCATTTATAATACTGGTAACAAATTGGATGATTATCGTCAGATGTTTCAGACTACAGATTTATCGGGTAATCCGGAAGTACTTTGGTATAAACAGTATGATGGAGATCAGATTGGTAATAATGTAAACCGTTACTTAAATCAAGGAGGAGGGAGTGTAGGTGTTACGGCTTCATTAGTGGATGATTATCTGACAATTGATGGTAAACCGTTTGTTGGTGATGAGCGGATTGAAGCGAAAAAGGTGTTCGGGAATGAATTGCAGCCGACTTTGCGTGATCCGCGTTTGTCACAGACTGTTTGTATGCCGGGGCAGCAATTACGTCCGGATGACAAGGCTCCTTATTATGTTGTACCGCCATTGATTGGTACTTCATCCTATAATCAGAATATGACTGGTTATTCTTTATTAAAAACATGTGCAAATTGATTATACGGGCAGTCTGGATGCCGAGTCAAGGGAGCCACACCGGCTATTCAGTTCCGTTATGCAG
>ENA-OQAJ01000653-OQAJ01000653.1-human-gut-metagenome-genome-assembly--contig:-NODE-653-length-10700-cov-1.601532_pt1 | contig 10700 bp, 15 predicted proteins | sample MGYA00242736_ERZ504529 | MGnify/ENA primary metagenome ERZ504529 (study PRJEB26092, sample SAMD00036275) | human gut metagenome | host: Homo sapiens | study: EMG produced TPA metagenomics assembly of...
AATCTTGTAGTAAGAAACGATTCCGAATCCCGAAAACAGGGTAAAGGCATAGCCAGGGCTGCGGTGATTACCAGCAGCGTCCTGCCTTGCTACCCAGGTCGGCGATGCCCGGAGCCACGAGGCCCAGGATCAGCAGCGGGATGACGAAGTTCAGAAAATTGCCGAAAATGTTGTTGAAGGTCAATGCGATTCGGGTGAACCACTCGGGAACGAAGAGGCCGAATACGATGCCCAGCGCGATAGCCAGGAGCACTTTGGGAAGTAAGCCGAATTTATGCTTCATAAGGTGTCGTTTCATTGGTTTTCGGTTGGACGATTCATGCGTCGGGGCCTTGGGCCGATCGTGTTCCCGATTCGGACGAATTCGTTTTTCGGAGGTCCCGTTGCATGCCGTTTTTCTATTAACGTATAAAAAGGGAGCAATATTTGTGCAAAGAAGAGAATATTTTCTAATTTTGTCAATATGACTGCACTGTATAGCGATATTATTTTCGGCCCGATCCATTCCCGCAGATTGGGTCTGTCTTTGGGTGTCAATCTGTTACCCACTCAATCGAAGTTGTGTAGCTTCGATTGCATTTATTGTGAATGCGGCTGGAATGCCGAACATCCGGGCGCCCGCCGGTTCAATTCGCGCGAGGACGTGCGTACCATGCTCGGTGCGACCCTGCGTCAGATGGTTTCCGAAGGTACGCCGCCCGACGTGATTACTTTCGCCGGTAACGGCGAGCCGACGATGCACCCCGATTTCGAGGCGATCATCGACGATACGATCGTCTTGCGGGACGAAATTTGCCCTTCGGCGCGGATTTCGGTGTTGAGCAATGCGACGCAGATCGGCCGCGAGAGCGTGCGCCGGGCCTTGCGTCGGGTCGATAACAACATCCTGAAACTCGATTCCGCTTTCGACGATACGGTTCGGCTCATCAATAACCGTGCGGGACCTATTCGGTGGCTGAGGTGGTGAAGAACATGAAACTGTTCGACGGGCAGATGATCCTGCAGACGATGTTCCTGCGGGGCGAGTGCGAGGGCCGCACGGTGGATAACACGACCGAGCGGGAGGTCGCGGCCTGGTTGAAGCTGGTCGAAGAGATCCGGCCCCGTCAGGTGATGGTCTATTCGCTCGACCGCGACACTCCGTGCAAAACCTTGCAGAAAGTCCCCCGCGAAGATTTGCAGGCGATCGCTGCCCGGGTCGAGGCGCTGGGAATCCCCTGCTCGGTGGCGTAACGCAAAGAAGAACGACGGGGGAATTTCAGACCCCTTCGAAGAATTTGTCGATCGGACGTTATTTATTGTCTGTATTATAGAGGGGGCGAAGATTTTATCTGTGTCTTGTTACATTGTTTGCTTTGCTCTCGTTGGCACTTTTTCGCATGTGACAAGGGCATCCGGGAGGAAGCGATCGATGCCGAAAATATCTTGGGTAGGTGGCGTGCGGTCGAGGAGCCGGATTACGATTGGGATGATTCGGACGACGATGGAGCCTGTGATGTGCCCATGCTTTGGGGATTATGACTTTCGAACACGATGGACGGGGTGTGGCCGATAACGGGGAGCATTTTGCCTGGAGTCTGACAGGAAGACGGATAACTGTGGATTACGGATTTATTCCGGCAGCGGCTTACGGTGTCGGAAATTTGCGAGCGGCGAATGGTGTGGAAGGTTCTCGCAACAGAAGCAGGCTCGGTAAAGTATTACGGACGGATCGTTTTCGAGCGGTTGTGATTATTCCGTCGGGAAGAAAAATAAAGCGAGAGGAATCGATTCCTCTCGCTTTATTCGTTGTCGCAGTGTGGTTTATTTCTCCAGCACGACGCTCACTTTTTCGAGCTTCCCGCCCAGCGGGGGCGCCAGCTTCGAAACCGTACAGCGGATATGGCGGATTTGCGGAAACCGGGCATAGAGGGCATCCATGATGTTCATCAACACGCGTTCGATCGTGCGCTGGGTGACGCGCATCTGTTCGCGTACGGTTTCGTAAACCAACAGGTAATTGACCGCTTTTTCCACGCAGTCCTCGCTCGCCACTTCCCCCAGCTCGGCCGTGATCTCCAGATCGACCGTGAAGCGGTTGCCCACTTGCTGTTCCAGGTCGTAACAGCCGTGGAAAGCCCGGAACTCCATCCGGTTCAAAACGATACGGTATTCCATCTTATTCGGCGATTACCAGGTAGTAGTTTTTCTTGCCTTTCTGTACGAGCAGGTATTTCCCGTCGATCAGGTCGCTTTCGGCGATTGCACGCATGGGGTCGGCCACCTTCTCCTTGTTGAGGCTCACGCCGCCGGCCTGTACCATCTTGCGGCATTCGCCCTTCGAGGGGAAGATATCGCTCCGCTCGGCGCACAGCTCGATGAAGGGCAGCCCGATCAGTTCCGCACGGGCGATTTTGTATTGCGGGACTCCTTCGAAAACCTGCAGCAGGGTCTGTTCGTCGAGTTTGCGAAGCGCTTCGGAGGTAGCCCCGCCGAAGAGAATGTTCGATGCCTCGACCGCTTTTTCGTACTCCTCCTGAGAGTGGATCATCACGGTAACCTCCTGCGCCAGCCGTTTTTGCAGGATTCGCAGGTGAGGGGCTGCGTCGTGTTCGGCGATCAGGTCGTCGATGGTCTGTTTATCGAGCAGCGTGAAGATCTTGATGTAGCGCTTGGCGTCCTCGTCGCTGGTGTTGAGCCAGAACTGGTAGAACTTGTAAGGCGACGTATAACGCGGGTCGAGCCATACGTTGCCGCTCTCGGTCTTGCCGAACTTCGTGCCGTCGGCCTTGGTGATGAGCGGGCAGGTGATGGCGAATGCTTCGGCCTCGTTGCCCAGTTTGCGGCGGATCAGCTCCGTTCCGGTGGTGATGTTGCCACTGTCGCGCGCCGCCGCTGCACCTTGCAGTTCATCGTCTGGTAGAGGTGCAGGAAGTCGAAGCCCTGTACCAGCTGGTAGGTGAACTCGGTGAACGACATGCCGTCGCCCTCGCCGCTGAACCGTTTCTTGACCGAATCTTTGGCCATCATGTAGTTCACGGTAATCAGCTTGCCGATGTCGCGGATGAAATCCAGGAAGGTGATTCCCTTCATCCAGTCGTAGTTGTTCACCAGCATCGCCGCGTTGGGAGCGTCCGATTCGAAATCGAGCAGCTTGGCGAGCTGTTTCTTGATCGCCTCCTGGTTGTGGCGGAGGGTCTTTTTCGTCGAGCAGGTTGCGCTCCTGCGATTTGCCGCTGGGTCGCCGATCATGCCCGTCGCGCCGCCCACCAGAGCGATCGGACGGTGTCCGCACATCTGGAAGTGCTTGAGGATCATTACACTCACCAGGTGTCCGATGTGCAGCGAATCCGCCGTCGGGTCGATGCCCACGTAAGCTGTGGACATCTCTTTCTGAAGTTGTTCCTGTGTGCCCGGCATGATCGAGTGAATCATACCGCGCCATTCCAATTCTTCGACAAAGTTCTTAATTGCCATTTGTGTATTTGGTTTTACTTTATTTTATGCTTTATTCTACCTCCAGGTCGAGCGCCCGGCGCAACTCGGCCAGCAGAGGATTTTTTTCGGTCATATACTTGACCCGGTCTTCGAGTTTGATCGGGCGGGCGGCCCGGATCTCTTCATTGACCGTAACGTCGAGCTCCAACATACCCTGCACGCCGGACGTTTCGGCGATACGGAGCAGCAGTTCGGTTTTTGTTGCGCAGGATCTCTTCGCGCAGGGCTTCCGACGGAACTGCGATACGGATCACGTGTCCCTGAAATTGCATCCGTTCGAACGCCGCGACGAAGCGCGGACGCATCTCGCGGACGAGCGTGAGGATTTTTTCACGGGTCGTTTCGAGTTTTTCGGCACTGAGCGGGTCGATGACCGGCTGGGGTGCTGCGGCATGCACGGCGGTTTCCGTATCCGGTTCCGGGGCTGCGTCGTTTATCAGCGCCGAAATGGAGATTCCCGATGCGAGTCTGGACTGTATGGGACGGGGACGCGCCGTTTGCGGTTGTGTCGAAACCGGCGTTGCTGCGGCCTGCGTTCGTTCCGGGGGCGGCTGAATGGACGGCGTCGGCATTGCGGATGTACGGGCAGCGGCCGATGTCGCCGGAGGCGCGGGATCGGCTGCGGCTTTTGCCGCAGGCGTTGCAGCCGGAGCGGATGCCGCGATTCCGGGCGAAGATTCTGCCGCCGCAGCCGTCGGCCGTTGGACCGTAGCCGGTTGCGGAGCGGGCGCGGGAGCCGTCTGTTGTGTCGATTGCGGACGGGCCGGTGCGGATTGCGCGGGGGCGGTCCGAACCAGTTCCGGCAACGGAAGATTTACGGGATCGACGGGGCTTATTTTTTGACCGAGACCGGCGATCTTCCATCAGTCCCAGTTCGACGAGCAGCCGTTGGTTGGACGATTGCCTGATTTTGCCGTCGAGTCCGTGAGCAGCGATATGGCGCCGAAAAGAAATTCGGGAGGGCAGGCGGCCGCCTGCGTCCGGTATCGTTCCATCAGCGTACCGGTAAATTCCAGCAGCCGGAGCGAAGGCTCGTTGCGGGCCACCAGCAGGTCGCGCAGGTGGCGGTTGAGTCCCGCCATGAAAGTCTGGCCGGAGAATCCCCGTGCGAGCACGTTGTCGAAAGAGAGCAGCGCCTCGACATAGTTGCCCGACAGGAGCGTCTCGGTCATGCTGAAGTAGGTGTCGTAGTCCAATACGTTGAGCGTCTGGGCCACCTCCTGATAGCGGAGTTCCTGCCCGCAGAACGAAACGGCCTTGTCGAACATCGACAGGGCGTCGCGCATGCCGCCGTCGGCTTTCTGTGCGATCAGGTTGAGCGACTCGTCGTCGGCGGTGATTCCCTCCTGCGAGGCGATGTATTTGAGGTATTCCACGGAGTCCTCGACGCGGATGCGGTTGAAGTCGTAGATCTGGCAGCGGGAGAGGATCGTAGGGATGATCTTGTGTTTTTCGGTGGTCGCCAGGATGAAGATGGCGTGTGCGGGCGGCTCCTCGAGCGTCTTGAGGAAGGCGTGAAGGCGGCCGCCGAGAGCATGTGGACCTCGTCGATGATGAAGACCGAGTAGCGTCCCACCTGCGGGATGATGCGCACCTGTTCGATGAGCGAACGGATGTCCTCGACCGAGTTGTTCGACGCAGCGTCTAGCTCGTGGATGTTGAGCGAGCGCCCGTCGTTGAAACTGCGGCACGATTCGCACGCGTTGCAGGCTTCGGCCCTTCGGGATGCAGGCAGTTGATCGCCTTGGCGAAGATGCGGGCGCAGGTCGTCTTGCCCACGCCGCGCGGCCCGCAGAAGAGGTAGGCGTGGGCCAGTTGGCCGCGTTCGATCGCGTTCTTCAGGGTCGAGGTAATGTGCTTCTGCCCCACGACCGAAGAGAAAGTGGCGGGGCGGTATTTGCGTGCGCTGACGATAAAATCACTCATAGCGGAACAAAGATAGTGAAAGCCGGGCGAAATCGGGAAAATTTATTTTCGAAGATTTCCGAGGCGCTTCCTATCTTCTGCAAAGATAGTGAAAGCCGGGTGCTGCGCCAAATTTATTTGCACTTTGTCGGGTGGAATATGCGGAATGAAGCGCGACGATCGTTTTCGAAAATCCGTTCCCCGTACCGGCGATCTGTCCGGTAATTTTCGCAGGTGACTCGCTTCGGTGCGAGTATGCCTCAAGAATAAAGAAAGACGGAAGCCGAAACTCCCGTCTTTCGCAGTGTGTCGCCGCAGGTCGCCTTACTCTTCCATCTGAACCGATCCGTCGGGCAGCACATTGAAGGTAACTTCGTAATACTGGACCGATTTCTTGCCGGCGCTTTCGACGATCTCCTTGCCGTTTTCGGTTATGTTCATACTGAACTCTGCTTTCACTTCGCCGAACGTTTATTTCGGTCGAGGAATTCGTTGCCCGAAGGAACCGTTTCCTGAATCATGGTAGTCGCCGATGCTCTTGAACGTATAGTTTTCGGGGATCATGGCTTTGGCCTCTTCGTACTGTTTGCGGATGGCTTCGACGTTGATCGAGGCCGGAGTCAGGCCTTTTGACTTTTTTCGAAATCGAGTTTCCCGCTCAGCCCGCCTGCTTCGTCCTGGTCGGAGATGTTGCCTTTGCCGGGACCGGAGAGCGTGAAGGTCTGCGAGAAACAGTCGCCGGCCTTGTTTACCATTTCGACGAATAAAACTGTCAGGTTATTCTCCAGCTCGTCCGCCTCCATCCAGCGGATTTCATATATTTTCCACTCGTCGAAGTTGATATTCTTTTCGAGAGTTTCGACGATGAGTTGCGTTGCTTCATCGGAATCCATTTTCGGAGCGCTGATGCCCAGGTTGTTGCATGAAGAGATCAGAGTCGCGATGCAGAGCGATGCCGTAATGGCGAGGATAAGTTTTTTCATTCTGTCTGATTAGATAATTTGGTTTTGTCCTGCAAAGGTAGCCATTTTGTCATTACGATATCGTCCGGGATATGACAAAATCGGACAGGATGGCAGAAGTTGCAGACTTGGCAGATATTTTGCGATAGGTAAGGCAAAGAAATGAATTGAAAATAATATAATGCACTATGAACATTAATTCTTTAACTATTAAGGCGCAAGAGGCGCTGCAGGCTGCGGTGTCTCTTGCCAGGGAGCAGGGCAATCAGGCTGTCGAACCGCTGCACCTGCTCAATGTGCTCGTGCGCGAGGACGATTCGCTGTCGGTATTTCTGCTGGGGCGTGTCGGCGTAAACGTGCGGGGACTGCGCGGCGAAGTGGAGCGGGCCGTGCGGGGGCTGCCCCATGTTTCGGGAGGCGGCGAACAGTTCTTTTCGCAGGATACGACCAAAGTAATCCAGCGTGCCGTCGATTTTACCAAGAATTTCGGGGACAAGTACGCTTCGGTAGAGCATCTGCTGCTGGGACTGATCGCCGAGCGGGGTACTGCCGCCGATCTGCTGAAAGGCGCCGGGGCGACTGAAAAGGAGTTGCTCGAGGCGATTCGGGTGTTCCGCAAGGGGGCGACGTCGATTCGCAGACGGCGTCGCAGGAGTTCGATGCCCTGGGCAAGTATGCGATCAATCTGAACGAGATGGCCCGCAGCGGCAAGCTCGACCCGGTCATCGGCCGCGATGAGGAGATTCGCCGTGTATTGCAGATTCTTTCGCGCCGTACCAAAAACAATCCGATGCTGGTCGGAGAACCCGGCGTGGGTAAGACGGCCATTGCGGAGGGTATCGCCCACCGGATCGTGAACGGGGACGTGCCGGAGAACCTGCGCTCGAAGGTGATCTATTCGCTCGACATGGGCGCCCTGATCGCCGGGGCCAAGTACCAGGGTGAGTTCGAGGAGCGTCTGAAGGCCGTCGTGCAGGAGGTGACCGCCAGCGAGGGCGAGATATTGCTCTTCATCGACGAAATTCATACGCTGGTCGGAGCCGGCAAGTCGTCGGGTGCGATGGATGCCGCCAATATTCTCAAACCGGCCCTGGCGCGCGGTGAGCTGCGTACGATCGGTGCTACGACGCTCGACGAGTTCCAGAAATATTTCGAGCAGGACAAGCGCTCGAGCGTCGTTTTCAGAAAGTCATGGTCGATGAACCGACGGCCGAGGATGCGATTTCGATCCTGCGCGGACTGAAGGATCGTTACGAGAACCACCATCAGGTGCGGATCAAGGACGAGGCGATCGTTGCGGCCGTCGAACTTTCGCAGCGCTACATCACCTCCCGTTTCCTGCCCGATAAGGCGATCGACCTGATCGACGAGGCGGCTTCGAAACTCCGCCTGGAGATGAACTCCGTGCCGGAGGAGATCGATGTGCTGGATCGTCGGGTACGTCAGCTCGAGATCGAGCGCGAGGCGATCCGCCGCGAGAACGACAAGGAGCGTGTCGAGCAACTGACCCATGAGATCGAGGAGCTGGGGGCCAAACGCGCCGAGCTTCGTGCCAAGTGGGAAGGCGAACGGGACGTGCTGAAGAAGATCCAGGAGAACAAGGACCGGATCGAACACCTGAAGATCGAGGCTCAGCAGGCCGAACGGCAGGGCGATTACGGCCGTGTGGCCGAGATTCGTTACGGCAAGATTCAGGAGGCCGAGAAGCAGATCGCGGCTCTTCAGGACGAATTCCGTGCGGCTTCGGCCAGCGGGGCGATGATCAAGGAGGAGGTCGATGCCGAGGATGTGGCCGAGGTGGTATCCCGCTGGACGGGGATTCCCGTTTCGCGTATGCTGGCTTCCGAGCGTGAGAAGCTGCTCCACATGGAGGAGGAGTTGCATCGCCGCGTAGTCGGTCAGGATTTGGCCATTGCCGCTGTGTCGGATGCCGTGCGCCGTTCGCGGGCCGGACTGAACGATCCCCGCAAGCCGATCGGCTCGTTCATCTTCCTGGGTACGACGGGTGTAGGTAAGACCGAGCTGGCGAAGGCGCTGGCCGAGTTCCTCTTCAACGACGACAACATGCTGACCCGTATCGACATGAGCGAGTACCAGGAGCGTCACAGCGTATCGCGTCTGGTCGGTGCGCCTCCGGGATATGTCGGTTACGACGAGGGCGGACAACTGACCGAGGCTGTGCGGCGCAAGCCTTATTCGGTCGTGCTGCTCGATGAGATCGAGAAGGCGCATCCCGACGTGTTCAACATCTTGCTGCAGGTGCTCGACGACGGACGGCTGACCGATAACAAGGGGCGTACGGTCGATTTCCGCAATACGATTATCATCATGACCTCCAACATGGGGGCACAGGTCATTCAGGAGAATTTCGCTCCGGCTTTCGACGCAATAAAATTTCGCCGGAAGTGGTCGAAAAGACGCGTCTGGAGGTGATCGAGCAGTTGAAGATGCAGCTCAAGCCCGAGTTCCTGAACCGTATCGACGAGATCGTGATGTTCGAGCCGCTGACGCACGAAGATATCGGGCGGATCGTCGATATTCAGATGAATATAGTCCGCAAACTGTTGAAGGAAAACAACATCGAGCTCGACTATACGAAGAAGGCGAAAGAGTGGATCGCCCGCATAGGTTACGATCCGTTGTATGGCGCACGTCCCGTCAAGCGTACGATTCAGCGTTATGTGGTGAACGATCTGTCGAAGCGGATTTTGGCGGGCGATGTCAATCGCGAGCATCCGATCGTCATCAATGCTGACGCCGATGGCCTGACCTTCAAGAACTAAAGGCGAAGCGCTTTTGTCAGGTAGATATTCGTATTCGTGAAAAATCCCCGCTGTTTTTACAGCGGGGATTTTTTATGGGACAGGTCGGTTTAGCGCACCGAAAATCCTTCATCGGCTTTCATCGGCACCGGTTTGTCGCGGTAGAAGCCGCTTTCGAGCTTGTCGCGGATGGCTTTGAACGCCTCGATCGTGAACTTCACGTCGTCGAGCGTGTGGGCTGCCGTCGGGATCAGGCGCAGGATGATTTCGCCTTTCGGGATCACCGGATAGACCACTACCGAGCAGAAGAGGTTGTGCTTCTCGCGCAGATCGACGATCAGGTTGGTCGCTTCGGGGATGCCGCCTTTCATATAGACGGGAGTTACGGGCGACTGGGTTACACCGATTTCGAATCCGTTCTCCTTCAGTCCGCCTTGCAGGGCACGGGTGATTTCCCAGAGCTTCTCCTGGTATTCGGGGTGCTTGCGGATCAGATCCAGACGCTTCAGCGCGCCGATGACCATCGGCATCGGGAGCGACTTGGCGTAGAGCTGCGAACGCATGTTGTAGCGCAGCAGGTTGATAAGCCAGCGGGGACCGCAGACGAAGGCTCCGATGCCGGCCATCGACTTGGCGAAGGTGTTGAACAGCACATCCACACCGTCCACGACGCCGAAGTGAGCGGCCGTGCCCCGTCCGTGGGGACCCATCGTGCCGAAGCCGTGGGCGTCATCGACCAGCAGGCGGAAGTGAAATCTTTCTTCATCGCCACGATCTCGTCCAGTTTGCCCAGGTCGCCCTTCATGCCGAATACGCCTTCGGTGATGACGAGTACGCCGCCGTTCTGCTGCTCCGCCAGTTCCGTAGCGTGCTTGAGTTGCAGGCGCAGCGACGCCATGTCGTTATGGCCATATACGAAACGCTTGCCCTTGTGCATGCGCAGGCCGTCGATGATGCAGGCGTGTGCCTCGGCGTCATAGACCACCACATCACGCGGGGTGAGCAGGCAGTCGATGATCGAGATCATGCCCTGATAGCCGAAGTTCAGCAGGAAGGCGTCGGGTTTGCCGACGAACTCTGCCAGTTCGCGCTCCAACTGTTCATGGTATTTGGTCTGACCGCTCATCATGCGGGCGCCCATCGGGGCTGCCATGCCGAATTCGGCGGCACCTTTGGCGTCGGCTTCGCGCACTTCGGGGTGATTGGCCAGGCCCAGGTAGTTGTTCAGGCTCCAGTTCAGCATCTTCTGTCCCCGAAAGGTCATGTGGGGACCGATTTCTCCTTCGAGTTTGGGGAATGCGAAATACCCGTGGGCATAACCCATGTACATACCGATAGGGCCTCCGGCATTCTTTTCGAGGCGTTCAAAAATATCTACCATACGAGTTTGTTATTTGATTTTAAGATTATGCGTTTCAGTACTCCACAAAAGTAAAAATAATTGTCGGGATGTTCAAACCTCCCGGATTCTTTTCGTGAAAAGTAGTATAAATACTTACTGTTTGTCACCGGATAAGCGGCATCCCTTGGATTTCCCCCCCCCTGCATTCCCGTTTTCCGGTCGTTGTTTTCGTGGTTCCCTGTATTTCTTTAG
>ENA-OQAJ01000654-OQAJ01000654.1-human-gut-metagenome-genome-assembly--contig:-NODE-654-length-10689-cov-3.551221_pt1 | contig 10689 bp, 10 predicted proteins | sample MGYA00242736_ERZ504529 | MGnify/ENA primary metagenome ERZ504529 (study PRJEB26092, sample SAMD00036275) | human gut metagenome | host: Homo sapiens | study: EMG produced TPA metagenomics assembly of...
CCCATTTTCTCTCGTTCCTACGCTTTTCGTGGCTTGTCTGTAACTGAGGGTTTGTCAGATTTAGTGGTAAACGCCATTTATAAAGATTCTTTAGGTTATGTTTGGTTGGGGACCGGCAATTCGTTGGAATGTTTTGATGGAATTCATTTCAAGCATTATCTTATTCCGGGTTCAGATGAAAAATTGAAACGGGTAAATGCCATTGCTGAGATGCCTGGCAATGAATTGTGGATGGGGAATGGTAGTGGATTATGGCGTGTTAGCAAGCAGAAAAATAGTTTGGAGCCCATTGCCCGTGAAACGATAGGATATGCTGTGCGCTCTCTTTTACATGATGGGAAAGGAATACTTTATATCGGAACAGAAAGGGGGCTTTTCATTTATAAAGGAGGTAGCTTGAACCAAATTATGATAGATCCTAATATGTTGTCGGCGGCGAACTCTATTGGTGGCTTGAATTTGGGAGAAGATGGAATACTTTGGATGGCTACGGAGAATGGTCTTTATTCTCTGCGACTTTCAGATAGAAAAATAGAGGCTTATCATAATGTGATGGAAGAGAAGCATGTTTGTTCTTTTAAGAATATAGCTAGGATTGGGAGTATGCTTTATTAGGAACGATGGGGCAGGGAATCATCAGTTTCGATACACAAACTAAAGAATTTGCTCGTTTTGTTGATGTAGGTTGTAATGTAATTTCTTCTTTATCCGGTGATGGGAAAAGCCTTTTGTATGTGGGAACCGATGGTAACGGAGTTCATTTTGTATCAACGGATAAAAAGAAAGTTGTTCGTTCCATGCGTCATGAAACAGGGAAGGATGGAACTGCAATATCTGATATTTGAGAAGTTGAATAAAGTCGAAAATGAAAAAAGAGCTAAACAAGTGCAAATATAACCTCTAATATTCAATACTTTATGCGGTATCAGATTCGGGAATGACTTTTTAATTTGTCTTAATTCGTTGCAAGTTTCCTCGGGATATATGGGAACATATTCGGGAATTTATTTACCTTTGTCATGTAATCAAAAAAGGCATAGCAAATGAAAATTTCCGTCTATCTGAAAAAATGTTCCGCGACCACTTCAAACATCTGCTTCCGGGTACGGGAGAAGAACGTGGACATCAAAGTGGTTTCCCCCATCGCGGTCCATGACAAGTATTGGGATACCGATACCTTATGTTACAGGCGAACGACTGCCGTGACGGCCATTGAGCAGAAACGGGTGCCCGAACAGATCGCAGCCATCATCGAGAGAGCGGAAAAGACCTTCTCGGAGAAGCTGACGGCAAATGGATGAAACAGGTCATCGAGGATGTCCTGCATCCCGCGCGGGCTTTCGAGCGTGATCACCCGAACCTTCTCCACCGCATCCACGAGTACCTGGAAAAATATGACGGCGCGGAAAGGACCAAGGAGCACATCGTCCGCTTCGAGCGAACGATGACCAGGTATCACGAGTACCGGCGTGATTTATTGGGCGATACTGACTTCACGCTCTTCGTTGAAACTGTCACCCTGGGGCAGATGAACGACTTCAGGGAGTACGTCACCAACGAGTACCTGCTCCGCCAGGAGTATCCTAACTTTTATACTCCCCGTATGCTCATTAATCACAAGCCCAAGCCTCTATCCAACACGACCGTCATCAATATCATGAACCTTTTTGCACGTTCCTGCACTGGTGCAAGAGAATGAAGTATTCCGACAACGAAGTCTATGCAGTTTATGGCTGCAAGGAGCCGACCTACGGCGACCCGTTCTACCTCACATCGGAAGAGAGGAATGTCCTGTACGACGCAGACCTGAGCGACTGCCCGAAACTGGCTGTCATCCGGGACATTTTCGTGTTCCACTGTTATGTCGGTTGCCGTGTCGGTGATCTCTACAGGATGACCAAGGAGAACATCAAGGACGGTTTTCTGGAGTATATGCCTCAAAAGACAAAGAAGTGCCAGGCGAAAACCGTCAGGGTCCCATTGCATGAAAAGGCGGTCAGAATACTGGAACGCTATAGCGGGAATACCGGCAAGCTGCTTCCCTTCAAGCCCATCAACACTTACAATTTGGGTATACGGGAACTGCTGAAACATTGTGGCATTGACCGCATGGTCACTATTCTTGACACGCACGGCTACAACACCGTACAGAAGCCCTTGTACGAGGTGGCCAGCAGCCACACGGCACGCAAGACCTTTGTAGGTAACCTGTACCGGCAGGTTCCGGACCCCAACCTGATAGCCTCCATGTCAGGCCACGTGGAAGGCAGCAGGGCCTTCCGGCGTTACCGGACGATAGATGATGACATGAAACGAAAACTTGTTGAAATGATAAACTAAGGAGGATATATACATGAAAGTAACAGCATTTATCAGAAAGACATCGGCGAAAAACAACGTGACAGATCTTGCCCGGGTCTATTTCCGTGTCCGGGATATCGGTGGTGTGGACATAAAGGCCGCGAGCGAGCTGTCCATCAACCCGAACCATTGGAGTCCGGAGAGGCAAGGCTACAAACCACGTGTGGCTCTTGTCTCGGAAGAGAAGAAGAACGCTTTCGACAGGGATATCCAGCAAATCACCCACCTGATCACCAGGGAATACAGCCGTGGAGTTGACGGGAACTGGCTCAAGGGGCTGATAGAAGAATACCATCACCCCAACATCAATGCAAGGGGCGGCAACAAGGTAGAGGAATACCTGTTGTCATACCAGATACAAAAATATGTTGACGAGACCCCGCTCGCGTTCGAGAGCCGGAAACATCATCTTGACAATCTCAACAAGGTACTCCGTTACGAGCGTTTCCGCCATGAGGTCATGCACCAGAGGGGCTTCCATCTTTGCATTGACTCCATCACGGCAGATGACATAAGGGATTTCAAATTCTGGCTGCAGGAGGAGCACAAGTATGTTGACATGTATCCCGTGTTTTACCAGAACGAGGTCCGCCGCAATGTCGAGCAGGTACGTTCCGAGAACAGCATGTCAGGAAGCCTGTACCGCATTCGCACCGTCATCAAATGGTGCATCAAACGTGGCCTTACACGAAATAATCCTTTCGACCAGTACCAGATCGCGCAGCCCATGTACGGTGACCCGTTCTACCTGACGCTTGAAGAACGGGACAAGGTGTACTATGCCGACTTAAACGGCATGGGTGCCAACTATCCGGTCTATCGTGACATCTTCATGTTCCAGTGCCTGATCGGTTGCCGTGTCAGTGACTTGAACCGGCTGACCAAGGCGAATATCGTGGACGGTTGCGTGGAGTACATTCCCCAAAAGACCAAGCTGGAACATGCGGGCACGGTACGGGTCCCGCTTAACCAAAAAGGCCTTGGATATACTGGAAAGGTACAAAGACCTGGAAGAAGCGCTGCTTCGAGATTCTCGCATTTTGGCTACAACAAGAAAATAAAGGAGATTCTCAAATACGTGGGAATCGACCGTATGGTCAGGGTGCTCGACCCGAAGACGCGCGAGGATGTGGCAAGACCATTGTACGAGGTGGCCACCACCCACACGGCGAGGAAGACTTTCATCGGGAACCTGTACAAGCAGGTCAAGGACCCGAACCTGATTGCCTCCATGTCCGGGCACTCTGAGGGTAGCCGTGCCTTTGCCCGGTACCGTAAGATAGACGATGAAATGAAGAAGGAGCTGGTAAACCTTCTGGATTGACCGTTTCTATTTTCCATCTATCCTTTTATCCTTTTATATCCACCGATAATGCAATATGAATATGGACGAGCAGAAGTTGACATACGAACAATTCAAGGAGGATATTCTCCAGTGGAAGAACACGCACCGTGAAGAATACAACCGCTTCTCGCGCCTGATGACAAACGGTGACGAGAGGCAGTATCTTGCCATCTGCAAAGCCATATTCAGGCAACTTCCCAGTATCAGGCGGGAATGGGAATTGTCCTGGAACGATGACAGCACGGATGGCCTTGCAAATATAAACATGCAGTTCGCGGAGAACGCGGTACCCGGGCAGATCGTGGAGCTGTACACGAAACAGAGGGAGGAAAACAATCCTCTGCCCGACAACATTCCACCGGTCACATTGTGGGGCAGGATAAAGTCCTTTTTAGCGGCAAATCTTCCAAGCCGGGTGCACCCTTCGGCACCGCTCGTGTTGAGCTGGCTGTATTATGGAAAGAGCTTCGAAGCGATGGTTTCCATGATAGAGAAACAGATGAAGAATCCGAAAGCTGACAATGCTGACAGGCTGGGCTGTTCCCTTGTAGTCAAGCAGATAATAAACGTATCCATCAAGAACGGTTTCCGAACCCGGGCAGACTGGGACAGGTATTTTGCCATGAACAACGCCATTGAAAAAGGCCATGTCGGCGAATGGGCCTTGCAGGCCATCACGGCTGACATGGAAACCGATGAAGAAAGCAGGGATACGATTACAACCCGGACCGAAGACAGCGTCAGGGGGCCTGTTGTACAACGCGTGGCCGGAAAGAAAAAAATCCAGGAACGGCCACTCGCCGATTATCTTGATCACGAGAACAAGAAAGTTGTATTACATCATATCCGCGACTTTATTTCCGTCAATACAAGTGCCATTCATCAGGCATTACCGTTCTATGTATTGAAGGAGCTCGGTTTGGTTGCCGGTATGCATACAGCCAAGGAGTACAGCATGGGGCTGACATTGCAGTTCACGGATTTGCCGTCATTGAAAAGCGAGAGCGCCATACGGCAGTCGGTCGGGTTCCTGAGAACGGCAAAACATGTGATCAAGGACGGCAAAGACCAGATGGCACCCCTGATAGAGAGTGACGAGAACCGGGAACTGTTCCAGAAATTGGCACAGGCTATCAGTAATATCCCAGGTACAGGCACGATGGCCATTGCAGAGAAATAAGGCTAATTATAACCTTTTCACGTTGTCACACGGACTTATATTGTCATGACAATTTAAGACAAATCATTATATATCAACCACTTTTAATTTACACATACATTTGCACCGTCAATCCTTTCCCGAGGCTGGCGGTGCTTCTCTTTTATAAGCCATCGGAAGCGGGGCACCAGGGAACTTTTGAAGATGGTCATCACAAACTTCAAAACTGATATTTATGATTACCATAGAGAGTCTGGTCGAGCAAGGAGCGAACGTGAAACTGGAAGTCACTCCCGCTGACCTTAAAATGTTCGCTGAATCCATCGTGCAGCGTACCATCATGGCGCAACAGGAAGAACAGAGAGCCGCGATACTGCGTGAAGCGGAGGAGACTTATCTCAATACAAAACAGGTCCGTGAGTTGCTGAACGTGTGCGAGGGCACGCTCAACCTGTGGGCGAAACGAGGCTATCTCGTACCGGTCAAGGTCGGTAACAAGAACATGTATGCCAAATCTGATGTACGCCGGGTACAGACAGGCAACAAGTCCGAGAGTGTAACATCCTATTGCAAGAGAAAAAAATGTGTGATATGGCAACCGGCAGGCTTGAACTGTGTAACAGAATCCGCATGGAGGCGGAGGATATTGAAAGAACGGGATTCCCGCTGGAGGTCCTGCCCCAGGCCGTGCAGTCTGTCATACTCGATATGGCCACATACGAGAACTACAAGATCGAGTTTATCGCTACGGCCATGTTGTCGGCTGTATCCGCGGCCCTGGGAGGCGCATACCGTATCCGCATCAAAGGAGACTGGCAGAGCAGCGGAGCGTTGTACATCATTCTGGTAGGCAGGCCCGGACTGGGCAAGACCCCACCGCTGGAGGCCGCATATCGCCCGATCCGGAAACGTGACTATGCCCTTTTCAAGGTGTACGAGGCAGAACTGGAAGCATGGAAAGCCGCGGGAGAAAGCGGGAAGAAACCTGTCCTGAAACGCACTGTAGTCTCTGATTTCACTCCCGAGTCGCTTTTACTGACCCACCACAATAACCCGAGAAGCGTGGTCATTCTGGTGGACGAGATCATGGGCATGTTCAATTCCGCCAACCGTTACACGAACGGGCAGCTCATAGAACAGCTTCTGACCGCATGGAGTGGCGGGGCTTTGGATGTTACCAGGGTAAACTCCCCTGTTCCTGTACACATCGAGCATCCATGCATAAACATCATCGGAACCACGCAAACCAAGCGTGTACACGAGCTTCTGAAAAAAGGTTTCGAGGAAAACGGGCTGCTTGACCGTATCCTGTTTGTGATGCCCAAATCCCCCAAGCTTTCCTCCTGGAAAACCGGGACGACGATGGGAAAAGGACATCCCTCGCTGCAGTCCGTTGGGAGAATATATTGAACAAGGTCCTTGCATTGGACTATGACACCGAAGCGGAAGAAAAAATACCCCACGTGCTGTCCATGGACAGGGAGGCCAGGGAATACTTCTTCTCCTGGTGGAACAGGAAGGTGGAGCGTATCAACCGGATAGAGGATGATGCCGAGGTGGACAGCCGGGAAATGAAACATCCGGCTCATGTAGCCCGTCTGGCATTGATAATTCAGGTTTTGCGCCACGCGTCCGGTGAAAGTCACCTGCAGTTTATAGATGTATCATCGGTGAAAGCCGCCATACGGCTGAACGACTATTTTGAGGAATCATACATGCGTATCCGTTCTTTCGTGGCGAATGACACCTGTGAAGATCCTCCAAAGATGTTACTGTCGATGTTACCTGATACCTTTGATACAAAAACAGCAATAACCGTTGGAAAGGAACGGCAGTGCGTCAGTGAGCGAACTGTCATGAATTACCTGAAGGAGTTATGCCGCAGCAGGCTTCTCCGGAAATCAAAAGCCGGGCATTACGAGAAAATCATGTATGATAAATCTGTCGAATCCAATGAAAGCAATAATGAATCATCCCCACGAAACTGCAACGGATGATCTCTTGTTGCAGCCTGCAGTCTTTGCAGTTTTGCAGTTTCGAGGACTGAAAAGGGGAAATTCCTGCAGGACTGCAAGAACTGCAAACTGCAAATGGTGGTATTCATTTGCAGAAACACATAACCGACAACATTATGAACGAATATAGATTCCATCTACAGAAATACAAACCGGGTAGCAAGACCGTCTGTCCGGGGTGCGGAAGGAAGTCCTGCTTTACCCGTTATATCGACGAGGTGGGAGAGATTTCTTTCCCAGGGTACGTGGGTAAATGTGACCACATCAACAGTTGTGGCTATCACTATTCCCCGAAAGAATACTTCCGGGACAATCCGTCAGCAAGGGAAACATCGGCTGGCCATAAAATGAACGGCAGTGCATTTGCGATAAAGTATGTAGCAAAACAATCGCCAACAGAACAAGAGCCGGAGATTTCTTATCTTCCCTGTGATTGGGTGGAGCAATCCATGCGCGGGTACGGCATCAACCCTTTGTACCGTTACTTCACCAAAGTGGCGGGAAAGGAGGAAGCCGGCAGGTTGTTCCATGTTTACAAAGTCGGCACGTCAAGGATGTGGAACGGTTCGACCGTGTTTTGGCAGATAGATGTCAGGGGTAACGTGCGTGCAGGCAAGATTATGGGCTACGATGCCGTAACCGGGCACCGGATTAAAGAGCCTTTCAATCAAGTCAACTGGGTCCATTCTGTAAGAAAAGTGCCGGATTTCCACATGAAGCAGTGCCTGTTCGGTGAACATCTGCTTTCGGACACTTCCGCTGCCATGTCAGCCAAGCCTGTAGCCATTGTCGAAAGCGAGAAGACGGCACTGGTTGCCGCCCTGTTCATCCCTGATTTTGTATGGCTTGCCACCGGGGGAATGCACGGCTGTTTCAACAGCGAGGCCATGCAGGTATTGAAAGAACGTGAAGTGATCCTTTTCCCTGATCTCAAGGCAACCGACGAATGGCGGCAACGACTGTCGATACTGGAGACTATCTGCAGGCGTGTCACCTGTTCCGACCTGCTGGAGAAGATGGCGACCGATGAACAGCGTAGCCAGGGACTGGACATCGCCGACTTTCTGCTGATGGAGGATACGCCACAGATGATTCTCGCGAGGATGATACAACGTAATCCAGCGTTGCAGAGCTTCATCGACACCTTCGGACTTGAACTGGTGGATGCAGAGAAGATCGAATGAAGGAGAATCAATGGACAGCTCGCTGTCCCGTGAAAATGGGGTTGTAAAATCCCGTAGCTTATTAGGGCATTTTCACCGTCTCCGCTTCGCGTCCGGCAGTCAAAAAGCCCATAAGCTGGGGTACTCCCCAGGTTCCTGGTATGCCTCCTGCTGTCTGACGGGATTTTACAACAAGAATAACAATAAAATAACGAACAGATATGAGTAATACACAATACGCTGTCTGCCACCTACAGCGTGGCAGCGGTAATGACAGTGGAATGTCATGCCATATAGAAAGAAAGGATGCCAAGGGAAAGGTTTATGTGCCGGTTAATGCCGATGCGGACCGGACACATCTCAACCGTGAGTTGGTCAGATTTCCCGATGGCGTGTCCAATCGCACCGAGGCGATACAGCACCGTATCGAGACTGCCGGGCTGCGCCGCAAAGTCAGCAAGAACCAGACAAAGGCAATACGTGTAATGCTGACCGGAACGCATGAACAGATGATGGAAATTGCCAATGACGGCAAACTGGGCAGTTGGATCGATGCCAATCTCAAATGGCTAAGGGAGACCTTTGGTGATGACAACCTTGTGTCCTGCGTGCTGCATATGGACGAGAAGACCCCACACCTGCACGCCACAGTCGTACCCATTGTAACCGGTGAGCGTATCCGCAGGAAGCGGGAAGGCGAAAAGAAATATGAAACGAAGTCCGGACCCCGCCTGTCGGCAGACGATGTGATGCGTCGTACCAAATTATATGAATACCAGAACAGCTATGCCAAGGCCATGAAACCGTTCGGGTTGCAGCGTGGAATTGTCGGATCTACCGCCAAGCATCAGGCGAACTCGGAATATTACAGGCAGCAGGTAATACAATATGAAGAGGATATTGCCAAGTTGCAGGCCGATGTGGAGAAGGCGCAAGAAGGCAGGAACACCATTCTCGCGTGGTTCGGCAAGGGGGACCTTTCCAAGGCGAAGAAGGAACTGGCTAACAAAGATGGACTGATTGCTGAACTCAATAAACAGATTAAGGAACTTCAGGCAGAAAAGGCACGGTTGCAGGAACAACATAAATCAGAAATCGGAAAGCTACGAAACGGCTATCAAAAAGAAATAGACAAAGCTATTCATCAGGCGGAAGCGGCAGAACGGCAATTCAAGGAGAAGGATGCACTCATAGACAGGCAGCGAAAGCAGATAAGTTTGCTTGACCGCAAGGCCAATCCCCAACGTTACAGCCTCTCGTCCGGTGCCGAGCTTGTACGTGTCAATGTCTCAAACTATCGGAATCCGTCGCTTCACATCTGGACACGGGTCGGCGATGAACTTTTTGAGAACATCAAATTCCAAATAGACTATGATGTGGCCCAAAGACATTTCAACGGCCAGATCACGGACGAGGAATTTGTTAATACCGTATTCGATCCACAGGAGCAGGTAAATGGAAAGCAGACAGAGCTATTGGGTGCAGCTTTTACCCTTGCCGCTGGAGGACCGGCGGAGGTTCATGTCGGTACTGGCGGAGGTGGTTCTTCTTCGGAACTTCCGTGGAGAGATAAAGATAAATACTCCAGGAAACAAACAACTACAAGACGATGATCAAAAGACAAGTGAGGTATGGAATTAAAAAATAGTATCCATGGGAGCAAACAGTTTGCAGAAAAGATAGGCATGTATCGAAAATAATGTCTCTAAAACCTTTGTTTTTCAAAACAAAAGAGGTATCATATATCTAAAAATGGTATATGGCTATATCCGTGTTTCCACAGACAAACAGACGGTGGAAAATCAACGCTTCGAGATAGAGCGTTTCTGTAAAAAAGAAGGTCTAACTATAGACGGATGGATTGAAGAAACTATCTCTGGTACTAAAAATTATAACAAACGAGCACTTGGTAAACTTTTGAATCGAATTGTCAAAGACGATTTGATAATTTGTACGGAGCTGTCTCGGCTTGGTCGTAACCTTTTTATGATAATGGAAATACTCAACATTTGCATGACCAAAGAGAGTCGCGTTTGGACTATTAAAGATAATTACCGTCTTGGCGATGATATTCAAAGTAAGTTCTTGCCTTTGCTTTTGGGTTGTCAGCAGAGATCGAACGTAATCTGATTTCTCAACGAACAAAAGAAGCCCTTGCTCGATTAAAAAAGGAAGGACATCCAGTCGGTAGAGGTCAAGGTCAACGCAATAAACAGTTGAACGCAAAAATGTGTGGCTAAGCACAAATACATAGAGAGTCAAATGGGAAAAGGAATAAGTGTACCACAAATAGCTAAGAAATTGAGAATTGCAAGAGGAACCCTATATCGCTATTTAGCATACACTGGGCTTAGAACACCAACAAAATCAAGGAATGGTAGATGGGAGCGCGGTATCTATTAACCGTCCGTTTTTTGAAGACAGACCCGAAAGCTCGTTACCAAGGTTATACGTTCTACTTTAGGGAGGGATTGTGTTGGAGTGATATTAATACGACTTTTCTTAAATGCAGAATTAAGCAAAAGAGTATTCATGATGTAAAAAGCATGAGTATTTTTGGCGTGTGCGATAAAGTTCCCGAAAAATATATTTTGTGTGTAATTAATTCGACCTGATTAGCTATTACGTTGATACTTCTGTGAATAA
>ENA-OQAJ01000655-OQAJ01000655.1-human-gut-metagenome-genome-assembly--contig:-NODE-655-length-10673-cov-2.433624_pt1 | contig 10673 bp, 17 predicted proteins | sample MGYA00242736_ERZ504529 | MGnify/ENA primary metagenome ERZ504529 (study PRJEB26092, sample SAMD00036275) | human gut metagenome | host: Homo sapiens | study: EMG produced TPA metagenomics assembly of...
ATAGCGTCGCTTCGATCCGCCGAGCACTCGGATGGCGAGGAGTTCCTTCGCACCCGTGTTGTCGGCGACATGAAGCCGCGTTTCCTGCTGAATCATTGATTCTCCTTAGCCGAGCTGGTTCTCCCCATTTACCGGGGCATCGTGGTTGCCCATAATGCCCCGGTAAATGGCGAGCCTTGCCGAACTTACTTACTTGGCGCGCTCGATAATGGATTCGAGACGCCAGCGCTTGGTCTTGCTCAGAGGCCGAGTTTCCATAATACTCACGAGGTCGCCAATGTGGGCGTCGTTGTGTTCATCATGGGCCTTGACCTTGCTGGTGGAACGAACGACCTTGCCGTACAGCGGGTGGGTCGAACGCTGCTCGAGCTCGACGGTAATCGTCTTGTCCATCTTGTCGGACACGACGTAGCCGCGGCGAACCTTACGGAAGTTACGCTCTTCAGCCATAATCACTTCTCCTTGGATTCGGTAGCGGCCGGCTCCTGGCTGATGCCAAGCTCACGCTCGCGAAGCACGGTGTACATGCGGGCGATGTCGCTCTTGACAGCCTTGAGACGGGCGGTGTTCTCGAGCTGACCGGTGGCGTGCTGGAAGCGCAGGTTGAACAGCTCTTCCTTGGACTTCTTCAAGAAGCCTTCGATTTCCGCGTTGGTCTTCTCGTTGAGATTCTTGATGGAGTAATCAGCGGTACCGACTGCCATCAGATATCACCACCTTCACGTGCGATAATGCGGCACTTCATCGGGAGCTTGTCGATAGCGCGGCGGAGGGCTTCCTTAGCGATGTCCTCGGACACACCACCGATTTCGAACATCACGCGACCAGGGCGCACGTTCGCAATCCAGAACTCCGGGGCACCCTTACCGGAACCCATTCGGGCACCGAGCGGGTGCTTGGTCAGCGGACGATCCGGGAAGATCGTGATCCACACGCGGCCACCACGCTTGATGTAGCGGGTCATGGCGATACGCGCGGCTTCGATCTGACGGTTGGTCACGTAGGCCGGGGCGAGGGACTGGATGGCGAAATCACCGAAGTTGATCTCGTTGCCGCCCTTGGACATGCCAGAACGCACAGGGCGGTGCTGCTTGCGGTACTTAGTCCTCTTGGGGATAAGCATTCTTGCTCACTCCTTCGTTTCTGCAGCCGGAGCGGCCTCGGCGGGAGCTCAGCCTTGGGGGCTTCGGCGGCCTGCGGGGCGGCGGAACGGTTGCCACGGCGCGGGCGGCGATCGCCACCACGACGGCCCGGACCGGTTGTTCTGCTGAGCCTGCTGCTCTTCGAACTCGGATTCGGTCATGTCGCCCTTGTAGATCCAGACCTTGACGCCGATACGGCCGTACGTGGTCTTGGCCTCGAAGAAGCCGTAATCGATGAGGGCGCGGAGGTCTGCAGCGGAACGCGGCCCTCACGGTAGAACTCGGAACGGCTCATTTCCGCACCGCCGAGGCGGCCGGAGAGCTTGATGCGGATACCCTTGGCACCGGCGCGCATGGCGTCCTGCTGGGCCTTACGCATGGCACGACGGAAGGTGACGCGGTTGGTCAGCTGCTCAGCGATGCCCTGAGCGACGAGCTGGGCGTCCAGCGCGGCGTTCTTGACTTCGAAGATGTTGAGCTGGACCTGCTTGCCGGTCAGCTTCTCGAGCTTGGCGCGGACGCGCTCAGCCTCGGCGCCACGACGACCGATCACGATGCCCGGACGGGCGGTGTGAATGTCGACGCGAACGCGGTCGCGGGTGCGCTCGATGACGATGCGGGACACGCCAGCGCGCTCGAGGTCCTTGCTCATCTCCTTGCGGATCTGATCATCCTCAAGCACGAAGTCGCGGTAGCGTTCGCCGGCCTTGTTGGAGTCGGAGAACCACTTGGAGCGGTGGTTCTCAGTGATGCCCAGACGGTAGCCAAACGGATTGATCTTCTGACCCATCTTTAGCGGGCTCCTTCCTTGTTAGCCACGACGACCGTGATGTGGGAGGTGCGCTTGTTGATGCGAGCAGCGCGGCCCTGGGCACGAGCGCGGAAGCGCTTGAGGGTCACACCTTCGTCAACGTAGGTCTCCTTGATGTACAGGTCGTTCTCGCGGAACGGCTCGCCGGCCTTGTCGGCCTTCACACGAGCGTTGGCGATGGCGCTCTCCAGGGTCTTGCGGACCGGCAGGGCCGCAGCCTGAGGGGCGAACTTCAAAATGGTGACGGCTTCGGTCGCCTTCTTGCCGCGGATGAGGTCGACCATGCGGCGAGCCTTGCGCGGCGTCACGCGGACGTGACGAGCGATTGCTTTAGCTTCCATGTTCTATTCCTTATCCTTAGCGACGGGCCTTCTTGTCGTCCTTCACGTGACCCTTGAAGGTCTTCGTGGGGGCGAACTCACCCAGCTTGTGACCAACCATGGCCTCGGTGACGAACACCGGGACATGCTTGCGACCATCATGAACGGCGAAGGTGTGTCCGATGAAATCAGGGGTGATCATCGAACGACGGGACCACGTCTTGATGACGTTCTTGGTGCCCTTCTCGTTCTGCTCGTCGACTTTCTTCTGCAAGTGGGCGTCGACGAAGGGGCCCTTCTTGATGCTACGAGTCATCTTCTCGATACTCCCTTACTTGCGGTTCTTGCCGGACGGACGGCGACGAACAATCATCTTGTTCGAAGCCTTCTTCGGACGACGAGTACGAACCTCGCCCTTGCCCCACGGGGAGACCGGCGGCTTACCACCGCGGGTACGACCGCCGTGCGGGTGGTCGACCGGGTTCATGGACTCACCACGGGTGATCGGACGGCGGCCGATCCAGCGGGCGCGGCCAGCCTTGCCGAGCTGAATGTTGGCGTGGTCCTCGTTGCCGACCTCGCCGACGGTAGCGCGGCAGCGCGCGTCGACGTTGCGGATTTCGCCGGACGGCATACGCAGCTGAGCGTAGGCGCCATCCTTGGCGACGAGCTGAACGGCAGCACCAGCGGAACGAGCGATCTTAGCGCCGCCCAGCGGGCGGAGCTCGATGGCATGAACCACGGTACCGGTCGGGATGTTCTTCAGCGGCAGGTTGTTGCCCGGCTTGATATCAGCCTGAGCACCGGTCTCGATGACGTCGCCCTGCTTGATGCCCTTCGGCGCGATGATGTAGCGCTTCTCGCCATCTGCGAAGTGCAGGAGGGCGATACGGGCGGAGCGGTTCGGATCGTACTCGATCTCGGCAACCTTGGCGGGCACGCGTCCTTGTCCCAACGCTTGAAATCGATGAGACGGTACTGACGCTTGTGGCCGCCGCCGCGATGACGGGAGGTGATACGGCCGTAAGAGTTACGACCGCCGGTCTTGGACTTCTTGCGAACCAGCGACTTCTCAGGCGTAGAACGCGTAAGCTCGGAGAAGTCCGAGACGGACGCGTTACGGCGGCCTGCAGTCGTCGGCTTATAAACGCGGATAGCCATAATCTAGTTCTTCCTTTAACTTTTCTCGGCTAGCCTTCAGTTACCGAAGATGTCGATCGTCTGGCCCTCGGCGACGGTCACGATCGCACGCTTCTGGGAAGCGCGCTGGCCGAAACCGGTGCGAGTGCGCTGCTTCTTGCCAGCGCGGTTGAGGGTGTTGACGTTCGTCACCTTGACCTTGAAGATCTCTTCGATTGCCTGCTTGATCTGCACCTTGTTCGCATCCGGAGCCACCACGAAGGTGTACTGGCCACGGTCGGAAGCGGCGTAGCTCTTCTCGGAGACGACGGGCTTAAGAATCACGTCGTGAGCGGGCTTGTGAATAGCGACCATCTAAATCAGGCCTCCTTCGGCTCGGTCTTGGCAGCCACGAAAGCCTCGAAGGCTTCCTTGGTGAAGACCACGTACTGCGAGGTAATCACGTCGTACGTGTTGAGCTGATCGACGAAAATCGGGTGAACGGTCGGGATGTTGCGCACGGAGAGCCACTCGTTGATGTTGTCGCGAGTGAAGACGACCGTGGTGAACTTGTCCGCGGTAATCGGGGCCAGAGCGGCGACAGCGGCCTTGGTGGACGGCTCGGTGATACCGAACTCCACCACGGCAACGCGACCGGCGTTGGCGCGATCGGACAGGGCGTAGCGCAGAGCTGCGGCCTTCATCTTCTTGGGGGTGCGCTGAGAGTAGTCACGCGGCTGCGGGCCGAACACGGTGCCGCCGTGGTACCACTGCGGTGCACGGATGGAGCCCTGACGAGCACGACCGGTGCCCTTCTGCTTCCACGGCTTCTTGCCGCCGCCGGAAACCATGCCACGAGTCTTGGTGGCGTGGGTGCCCTGACGAGCAGCAGCGAGCTGAGCGGTGACAACCTGGTGGATCAGCGGGATGTGAGCCTGGACATCCTCGGCGGAAACGCCGAAGAGAGCCTCAGGAGCTTCAACGGTGCCGGTGGCCTGGCCCTTGGCGTCGGTGACGTTCAGAGTAACGTTTGCCATGGTTTATCAGGCTCCCTTCACAGCCGAGCGGACGAGAACGATGCCGCCCTTGGGGCCAGGAATGGCGCCCTTGATGGCGAGGATGCCGTTCTCGACATCAGCGGAGACGACGGTCAGGTTCTGGGTAGTGGCGGTCACATGACCCATGCGGCCAGCCATGCGCTTGCCCTTGAGGATACGGCTCGGAGTGGCGCATGCGCCCACAGAACCGGGACGGCGCTCGTTCTTGTGAGAACCGTGAGTACGGCGGTAGGACTTGAAGCCCCAACGCTTGATGGTACCGGCGAAGCCTTACCCTTGGTGGTGCCGGTCACGTCGACCTCAGCACCCTCTTCGAACAGGTCAGCGGCCAGTTCCTGGCCGGCCTCGAACTGATCGACGTCGTCGGTGCGCACCTCGACGAGGTGGCGACGCGGGGTGACACCGGCCTTAGCAAAGTGGCCAGCCAGCGGCTTGGTCACCTTGGTGGGATCGATGGCGCCGTAGCCGAGCTGGACAGCCTTGTAGCCGTCAGATTCCTCGGTCTCACAGCGGTCACCACGTTGGTGGACACGTCGACAAGAGTGACGGGCACGAAGAAGCCGTTCTCGTCCCACACCTGGGACATGCCGAGCTTCTTGCCCAGCAGAGCCTTGCGATTAGACATAATGCTTCCTCCTCCCTTACAGCTTGATTTCGATGTTGACGTCCGCAGGCAGATCGATGTGCATCAGGGAGTCCACGGCCTTGGGGGTCGGGTCCACGATGTCGATGAGGCGCTTGTGAGTGCGCATCTCGAAATGCTCGCGAGAATCCTTGTACTTGTGAGGAGAACGGATAACACAGAAGACGTTCTTCTCGGTCGGCAGCGGAACGGGGCCAACAACAGTTGCGCCCGCGTTCGTCACCGTTTCGACGATCTTCTTCGCCGATTGGTCGATGACCTCATGGTCATAGGACTTAAGCCTGATGCGGATTTTCTGTCCCGCCATTGCCGTCCGCCCTTTCTAGCGATGTTCGTTGTACTGTTTACCAACCTGCTTCTAGGGCACCGGCGCGCATGGCCTCCCTTGGACATACGTCCTCTGGCGGTCATCCGACATCAGTGCGCGGTTTCCGGCTGTCACTTCACTTGAAGTGGCTCCCGGCCCGCGCTCGCTTTTTTTAATTCCAATTTGCGAGCCCAAATCAGGCAACTTGTTTATTCAAGCATTGAGGTGGGACAGTGGAGTTCGCGCGTGTCGCGCTCATGCCGTTCGTATTACCTCGCGGCATAGCCGCTCGGCGTCTGTTCGATTGTCGCAATGCAGGTCTCACATCTTTCTTATTGAGAACCATTCGCTGCGATATCATGACAGATATGACTTCCCGCCGCAAGACTCTTAAACGCGATTGGTTCGACAACCAACCTGGCGCATGGGTAATGGTTATGCTGCCCGCTGTGGCTGGCTTCTTTATCGGCGGGCCTAATCTTGATACGCTTTGGCTATTGGCGACGTGGGCCGTGTGCTATTGCGTGCAGTTCAGCGCCGCGCACTGGTTCAAAGCACACTTTTCACGCCGTTATCTGCCGCCGATGCTCACTTATGCCGTAGCGCTCATCGTCATCGGCTTGCCATTCCTGATTACGCATACCGGCATACTGCGTTGGGCTCCCTTATATATAGTGCTGGTTGCGCTGTCGATGCTGTCCTCGTGGCTGAGGAAGGAGCGCTCGCTGTGGGGCAATGCCGTGTCGGTGATTGCCGCGTCGGCCATGGCCACGGTGATCGCGTCGTTTGGCAGCACTGTTGAGACGGCATGTGTTATGCCCATCAACGCAGCACATGCCTCGTGCGCAGCCGCTGATGTCACCGCCGCACGCGCCGCGATTCGGAATATGCCAGATTTGAGCCAGATATTCGACCTTCACGCCTGGTGGCCCGCGGGTTCATTGCCCGTGAGCGGGCTGATTGCCACCGTGCTGTTTGCGCTGACGCAGTATGGGTCGGTTTTTGGTGGTCAAACCATGATCCGGGAACGCGGGAAGCGTTCGTACGTGGCGGCTTCGTGGGTATGGCATGTGGCGCTATTGCTGCTAGCCGCCGTGCCGGCTGGACGCAGCCCGTATCTGATTGCGATGACTGTGCTGCTGTTGGCCCGCGCCGTTGCGTTGCCGGTGGTTACACGGCGCACAACCTTGAAGCCCGTGGTGACCGGCATTACCGAGCGTTTTGCCAGCCTTTATTGCTTTTGGCTGCATAATTGCGGCGATTTAGCGACGCTTCAGCGATTCCATGGGGAGGTAATTCCCTCATGGGGCGGTAATTGGCCCATGGGGCGGACGTAAAATTTTACCTTCCGCAGAATAGAGCCGTTTTCGTACACCGCCCCATGGGTTTCACCGCCCCCATGGGGTCAAGTTACCACCCCCATGGAGTGGGTTACCACCCATGGAGGTACCTGCTCTGGCTGAGGGAGCACCACATATGCAAAGGAGCCCGGCCCCTGTAATGGGTCGGCTCCTTGTGTCGCGCTATGCAGACACTAAGCTGCAACACCGCGGTTGGTGGCTACTGATGGTGCCACCAACCACAAACCGCCTGCAATCAACGCTCGGAAGCTTCCTCAGTGGCGGCCTCACCCTCGCGCTCGATGCGCAGCTTGTGGCCTTCCGCCTGGGAGACACCGTAGTAAGCACCGACGGCGATGTCCTTCATGTCGTTGATCAGCGGGATGCGCGGGTTGGCCGGGGTGCACTGGTCCTCGTAGGCGCGCATGCCGATCTGATCGAGCACGGACCAGAAGTAGTCCTCGTCCACACCGCAATCCTGGAAGCTCTTGTTCATGCCGAGCTTGTTGTCACGGTAGTCCTCGACGGCCTTCGCCAGGTTCTCCACGGCTTCGGCCGGGGTCTTGCCGGTGTCGATGCCGAGGTTGCGGGCGATATCCTGGTAGCGTTCCGGGGCGATGTACTTGTTGTACTTCGGCCAAGAAGTGGGCTCCTCAGGAATCTGGCCGTTGTAACGAATCACGTACGGCAGCAGGATGGAGTTGGTACGGCCGTGGGCGATGTGGCACAGGGCACCGATGGTGTGGGCCATGCCGTGGCACATGCCGAGGAACGCGGAGCCGAATGCCATGCCGGCCATGGTGGCGGCGTTGTGCATCTTCTCCTGAGCGTTGGTCTTGGCCAGGCCGGGCTCGCCATTGACGGACTCAGCCAGGTTGTCCCAGATGAGCTTGGCCGCGTGCAGGGCCATGCCGTCGGTGAAGTCGTTCGCGTACACGGACACGTAGGCTTCCATCGAGTGGGTCAGGGCGTCGAAGCCGGCGTCGGAGGCCAGCTTGCGCGGCTGGGTGCGAGCCAGCACCGGGTCCACGATGGCCACGGACGGGGTCAGCGCGTAGTCGGTGATCGGGTACTTGTAGCCGGTCTTGTGATCGGTGATCACGGCGAACGGGGTGACCTCGGAACCGGTGCCGGAGGAGGTCGGGATGCACACCAGCTTGGCCTTCTTGCCCAGCGGCGGGATCTTGAAGGCGCGCTTACGGATATCGAAGAACTTCTCGCGCACGTCGGAGAAGGCGATTTCCGGGTGCTCGTAGAGCAGCCACATAATCTTGGAGGCATCCATCGGGGAGCCGCCGCCAACCGCGATGATCGTGTCCGGCTCGAACTCCTCGCGCATCATCTCAGCGCCCTTTTTCGACGGTCTCGACGGAGGGCTCCGGCTCGACGTAGTCGATGATGCGGAAGGTCACACGGTTAGAGCGGGCGCGCAGCTGGTCGATGATCTTGTCGACAATGCCGAGCTGCTCCATGACCTTATCGCACACGATGACGGCCTTCTCGATGCCGTACATGTCGCGCAGGTACTTGATGGCGTTCGGCTCGAAGTAGGTCTTGGCCGGGATCTTGAACCACTGCATGTTGTTGTTCCTCCGAGCAATGCGCTTGATGTTAACGAGATTCACGGCCTGCACGTTGCCGGACACCGAGTTGCCGCCGTAGGAGCCGCAGCCCAGGGTCAGCGACGGGGCGATGGCGTTGTAGATGTCGCCGATGCCGCCAAGGGAGGAAGGCTGGTTCCAGATGATGCGGCAGGCGTGCATACGGACGCCGTACTCACGCACGAGCTCCTGGTTGTTGGTGTGGATGGCGGCGGTGTGGCCGGCACCCAGCTTGAGCATCTTCTCGCACATCTCGAAGGCCTGCTCCTTGTTGTCGGCCTTGAGCACGGCCTGCACCGGAGCGAGCTTCTCGTGGGTCAGAGGCTCGTCGTCGGAGACTTCCTTGCACTCGGCGGCCAGAATGGTGGCGTCGGACGGAATCTCGAAGCCAGCAGCCTTGGCGATGAACTGCGGGGACTTGCCTGGCACCGCGGAGTTCAGCACGGGCTTGACGCCGGAACCGGCAGTGCAGCCGAACATGTACTGTTCCAGCTTGGCCTTCTCTTCGGCGTTGACGAAGTAGGCCTTACGGACCTTGAGCTCCTTGATGAGCTGGTCGTAGACGTCCTTGTGGGCGATGATGGCCTGCTCGGTGGCGCAGATCATGCCGTAATCGAAGTGCTTGGAGAGCACCAGATCGTTGGCAGCACGCACGATGTCCACATCGGAATCAACATAAGCCGGGGCGTTGCCGGCACCCACGCCGAGGGCGGGCTTGCCGGAGGAGTAAGCGGCCTTGACCATGCCCGGACCACCGGTGGCGAGGATCGTGGCCACGCCCGGGTGCTGCATCAGCGCGCCGGTGGCCTGGATGGACGGGTGCTCGATCCACTGGATACAGTTCTCGGGAGCACCGGCCTCGATGGCGGCGTCGCGCACAATCTTGGCGGCCTCGACGGAGCACTTCTGCGCGCCGGGGTGGAAGCCGAAGACGATCGGGCAACGGGTCTTCAGGGCGATGAGGGACTTGAAGATGGCGGTGGAGGTCGGGTTGGTGACCGGGGTGACACCGGCGACCACGCCGACGGGCTCGGCGACCTCATCGATGCCCATCACGTCGTCTTCACGGATGATGCCGACGGTCTTCTGGCCGGCCAAGTAGTTGGTGACGTGCTCGCAGGCGAAGATGTTCTTGGTGGCCTTGTCTTCCACGAGACCACGGCCGGTCTCGTCGACAGCCATCTTGGCGAGAACGAGGTGCTTGTTCAGAGCGGCGATGGAGCCTTGGCGACGATACGATCAACTTGCTTCTGGTCGAGGTTCTCGAATTCGACGAGAGCCTTCTTGGCGCGGGCAACCAGCGCGTCAACTTCGGCCTCAGCTGCGGCCTGCTTCTCTTCTGGAGTCGGCTTGGTAGCTTCGACCTTCTTCTTTGCTTCTGCCACTTGGGGTCCTCCTCGATCTTCTTGGGGTATATGGCAAAGTTCTGGGCCATCGCCTCGTCACCTCAGTTGCACCAGCGGGATACCGCCTCAGTAACCGAAAATGACCGGTGATGCGTTGTCACATTGCATATGTGACCTGAGGCACAATATACTGAACGGTCCGGCGCGATGCATACGCACAAAATCGACGGCGTTTCACGTGCGATATTGAACAGTTTTTGTTACGAGTTGTGCGAAATATCGAACAAATCCTCACTCTATCCGGCGATTTGGTACTTTTTGTTCACTTTTTACCGAAAATCACATGCCTGCAAACAACACAATCCGAGAACTTTTTTAAAGTAAGTTTTTCAAAAGCAATCATTTTCTCCACATTTCTAGAAAGTTGGTTTAAAAAAGTACCCAAAATCGCCTACAAATATACGATTGTTGCCTCATAACCTCCGCGTCGAGGCACATGAAAGCCACTTTCATAAAGTAAACTTGCATATATCTCATCGCACAAAGGGGTAAACATGAGGGCAATGCCATCGACCGCAGTGAAAGCGCACAACCGCAGTGCCATGACCCAGTATCTGTATGGCCATAGCCATGTCACCAAGCAGGAACTGGAACGCGAACTCGGCCTCAGCCTGCCCACCATCACCCAAATCTGCACGCACTAGAAGATGACGGACTCATCCGCAAAGGCGAACTGCAGGATTCCACCGGCGGGCGCAAGGCGCAAAATTATGAGTTCAATCCCGATCATCGCACTGCCATCGGGGTAGTGATGCGGTCCAACGAACTGCGCCTGTGCGCGATTAACCTGTACGGCAACGTCATCGAAAAACGCAACGATGCCCTGCCTTACCGCAACACCAACGTTTACTACCAGCGTATCGGCGGCATCATCAACAACTTCGCCGCGACGTCGAAAAGAAGCACGGCAAGGTGCTCGGCGTCTC
>ENA-OQAJ01000656-OQAJ01000656.1-human-gut-metagenome-genome-assembly--contig:-NODE-656-length-10635-cov-1.225352_pt1 | contig 10635 bp, 13 predicted proteins | sample MGYA00242736_ERZ504529 | MGnify/ENA primary metagenome ERZ504529 (study PRJEB26092, sample SAMD00036275) | human gut metagenome | host: Homo sapiens | study: EMG produced TPA metagenomics assembly of...
CCGTCATCGCCACTATCGCTGCCCTCGCCGCTATTATCCCCGTCGCCGCTACCACCGGACGACTCCTTTTTCGGGAGTGTAATCACTGTTCCGTCCTGCAATGTCAAATAGACGTTCTGTTCATCCTGCGTCACCTCCGTAATCGCAGAGTCCGCCCCGTCTTTGCCGTGATAAATCGTAATCGGATCGCTTTTACCGAAAGACAACTCGTATCCGACCGTCTTCCTGTTCTCGATCACAGGCTCGACCGAAGTGATGTAATCGTTCTCATTCAACCGTTTGCATAACTCCTCCAGCTCCTTCATCCGGTTTTCAAGCGCCTCGATCCGTTCCGTCAGAACCGAATCATCGTACTCATCGCTGCAACCGGTCGTAACCAGGCATGCCGTGACAGCCAAAAAGAACAAAAAATTTCTTCATAATAAAAAATTTTATAAAGATCGGTCCCGGCTCCTCGGACCCCGTTTATAAAAAGAAGTGTGGAGTCGATTTCGTTTATCTGATAGAAGGCTCTGACAAAGCCCAAGCAAAAAATAAAACGACGCAATACCCCCACACTTGAGTAGATATGGAGTATGGGAACACTAAACGTATCCCTTGCCATAATCTAAACAAGAAATGAGTGTCATTCGTTGTCTTTTCTCTTTTTGAAACTGTCAGATTTCGTTGTAAAGACAGTGCGAAAACACTTTCAGTATGTCTGCCGAACGCATTACTACGCTCGACGTTGCAAAAATAGAAAATAATTCGCAGATGAACAACCACTCATTCGGGGTATTGCCCATATAAGCTATACGCAGAAATAGATTTTACTCTATCTCATCCACATTCCCCGACCCTGTTCGCGGTCTTTGATCTCTATTCCTAAGCGCTCCAAAAATTCTTCCGCCTTTTGCCGAAACCATTGCAAAATGGGTATCAAGTCGATGACCAGTTGAAACCCACCAGGGCCTTTTTTCATCCCGCAGGAGCCGGGCTTCCGAGTGTTCGTTTTCGAAGTGCTGGGAATGCTCCGATGAATAGAGCTTTCCGGAGAAATGGACAGGCAGCATATTCACGAGGTCGCAGGCCATCTTGTCCGTGAAGCCTATCTCCCTGCAATACTCTCCCCTCCGGATAAGCTGAGGCGTGTCGGGAAACCAACCGTAAATGCGGTCTATCTCGCCTTGCAGTCTTTTGGCGGTCTGTTCATGCTCCCGCCTCTCCCTGTCTATCGTCTTGTTCAGCCTCCGTATCTCGGAGTGCAGGCGTCGTTCTTTTTGGGTAAGGTCATCTATCTGCTGTTGCTGCCGCTTGACTTTCGACGTGCCGATCCTCGAGCCGATACCCGTCGAGGATGGTCGTACCTACCTCGGCGGTGGAGTTCTTCAGCTTCTCGGTTCTCAGCTCTCCTTTTACCGCTTTCAGTTCCGCTTCGGCTTGTTCTTTGGCTATCCGGGTTTTCTCGGCCTCCTGCTTCTGCTTGGCGATAATGTAGTCCGTCCGTTCCAGATGCTCACGTCCGGTCTGCACTTTGGACGTGCCGCGTTCCATGCCGAGCGCTTCGGCCCATATGGTCTGCATTTCGCTCATGTCCTGCGGCAAGAGTTTGCAAGACTTGCCCGTGTTGTGGTTCATCCTGTCCCACACGATATGGGTGTGGTAGTTCGGCTTCCATGAGGTTTCATCGTCGGGCATTTCGTAATGTCCCTCGTCGCGGTATATGAAGATTTGCAACGGCGTAATGCCCCATCGCACCTTACACACATCGCAGAAACGCTGCAACTGCTTCATTGCGGTATCTTCCTTGACGACCACCACGCCCTTTTTGATTGGCGTGCTGTCACGGACTACGGTTACCTTGCCCGTCTTCTTGTTCACCCGTTCCCGGTCTTTGGTCTGCACAGCCCGGCCTGTCTTTTTTCTTGACTATTGCAGCTATCAGCCTGTTCGTTCTTCAAGCGAGGTATCGCCCAGTTCCAGGCGATACCCATTCCTGTTTTCGCCATGAGGTCGGTACGGATGTAGATCTTTCCCTTGCGGATTATTAGCGAGATATTCCGCTAACCGTCTGTTGTGCGCCCCGCTCAAGGCAGGGCTTTATGTTGATGGATGTCTTTGCCATAATTGTCAGTGTTATGGAAAGAGCGTCTGAAAGACGTTTCTTCCCATTTGTGAAATGAATGCAATGATTACATTTGTGCGGGCCTTCCGGCGGTCATCAGTCCGAAAGACCGCCGCGGGAGTGCAGAGGAGTAAACCCTTTGCCGGGTTGAAGGCAGGACCCTCGCGGGTTTTCAGGGCAGAGCCCTGAATCCCTCGGAAGTGCCCACAACTACCGAAGCGCAGCCGGTAGTTATAGTTCGCTATATCAAGGCAAGCCTTGAAGTTTCCTTGCCACTCCCTCCGCTCGTCCGACGCCCCCCCCGGTATCGGGCTATCGCACCTTATGCCCGTGTGGTTGCTGTTTGCGCTGCACTTGTTGGTGCTGCTTTCTCTTGCAGGTATTCGTTCAGGTATTTGTGGTCGCGGTAAAAACGGACTGGTCGATCACTTCGGACGAGGGTAAGGATTCTCCCAGTCGGGCCAACGCTTTCTGCCCTGCGTCGTCGTTGTCGAGGAGGGCATGGACGACCCTGTGGCGCGAGAAGAACGAAACAGCCTTGTGCAGATTCACCACCGAGTTGAGCACGATGCTGTCAATCGACGGTAACGGGTTCCTTTCAGCGAGAGATAGGACAGAAAGTCGATAAATCCCTCGAACGCCATTGCCATATCGCTGCCGTTGTCAAGTGTCGTAATATGTTTGGGCGAGGAGCCGCCTTTGAACCGTGCGGAGCGGAGCTCCCACCCTCCGGCGTCGTTGCGGAAACCGACGGCGAAATACTCTTTGCCGCCGATCGTGTAACGCACCTCGCGGCAATAAGTCCGGGCGATGGCAGGGTCTATGCCTCGCCCCGTGAGATAGCTGACCAATGCCGGATGGATCTGTTCGCGGTCGGAGAGGATAGCAAGGCGGAGCGCTTCCGGTCAGCCTGTCTTTTGCGATTGGTCGGAAAGGGATACAAGCGTTCGTGTTCGCCTACTACGAGCTTTTAGACGGCCTCGCCCTCGGCACAACCCTCCATACGGGGCACAAGGTCGATGATTGAGCCGCCCTCGCCCGTTCCGAAGTCGTGCCAGAGGTTCTTGTCGTAACTGACACTGAAGCTGGGAGTACGTTCCTCACGCAGCAGCGAGAGGTACATGCCCCGGTTGCCGCGTTCTCACCGGGGTTTGATTCCCCGTACCGCGAGGTAAGCCCGAATACTAATGCGTCGTCTTATTTCTTCGTAATTCATGGTGTCGGATTTTTTTGTTGGTTGTTTTATTATTTTGTCCTCATTATGTATCCACTAAAAAAATCGCTATAGTTTTTTTGAAATGATTGATATTTAATTTGTTACAAGAGATTTTCTTGCAAACGGACTTGAATTTACTTTTGCAGTCTACATCAGACTGTTATGTTTAAAGACAAATACGTTTTTGCTCAATTAGTTCAATTTCTTGACCGCAACAAGTTCAATCGTTTATCTGCTAAGTATCAGGGAGACAGATACGTAAAGTCATTCACCTGCTGGAATCAGTTACTTGTAATGATGTTCGGACAACTCTCAAAAAGCGAAAGCTTACGCGACCTTATCATTGCTCTTGAAGTTCATTGGAGCAAATTATACCACTTGGGTATGGGCAAGTCCGTTACCCGAAGCAATCTTGCTAAAGCGAATGAGGGTCGTGACTATCGGATTTTTGAAGAATACGCCTATCATTTGGTGGCGGCGGCACGTTCCAAGAGTACCGAGAAGATGTTCGGATTTACCGGTCATGTATATGCCTTTGACTCCACAACGATAGATTTATGTCTTGAAGTATTCCAATGGGCAAGTTTCGTAAGCATAAGGGCGGAATCAAAGTACATACGCTGTATGATATTGAATCCCAAGTCCCAGCTTTCTTTCATATCACGGTGGCGGCAACCAATGATATAAAGGTAATGCCTGAGATACCATACGAAAAGGGGCGTATTACATCTTCGACCGTGGGTACAACGACTTCGCCAATCTCTACAAGATAGAGCAGATAGAAGCAACGTTTGTAATACGTGCGAAGAAGAACTTGAAGTTCAAACAAATCTCATGGAAACGGAGGCTTCCAAAGAATGTTTTATCCGACTCTACCATTGAGTTTGTCGTCTATAAGAGTAGTAAAGATTACCCAGCTACACTCAGAAGAGTGGTTTATCTTGATGAGGAACAAGGTCGTGAATTCATGTTCTTGACAAACAACTTTGAACTTCCTGCATCGGTCATTGCAGAACTTTACCACAATCGTTGGAATATTGAACTCTTTTTTAAATGGTTGAAGCAACATCTAAAAATCAAGAAGTTCTGGGGTACGAGTGAAAATGCTGTCAGAATACAAATCTACTGTGCCGTAATTACTTACTGTCTAATTATATGTGTAAAGCACAATATGAAATTGGAACGGTCGGTTTATGAAATCCTCCAAATTGTAGGAATCTCACTTACTGACAAGACTAATCTCAAAGAACTCTTTGACAAATCAAATATCAACAACGTCAATGAACGATGTGATTCAAGTAAACCAAGTTTATTTAATTTTTTAAGCGTCCATAATTTTTTAGTGAACACTAGTGACATCCGCTACCTGGTGAACACGCTCGATCCGAAAGGCATTCCCGTCGTGACTCCGGCCGGCGTCCTGGGCGGACACCTGGACGCCATGAAATTTCTGCGAGCATATCCCGCAGGAGGAGTACCCCGCCGGAGCACTGGCCGCAGCCCTCTACCTCTGCTCGGGCGTACGCGGTATGGAGCGCGGTACGGTATCGAGCGTCCGCGACGAGAACGGCAAAGAGATCCTGGCCGACGTCGAGCTGGTACGCCTCGCCTGCCCGCGCCGCGTATTCACGCTTTCCCAGATCAAATACGTCATCGACCGTCTGGAGTGGCTCTACGAGAACCGTCACCTGATCGGCGGTCTGCGCTTCACCTACGAGCCGCCCGTGCTCCGTTTCTTCATGGGCGGTCTGGAACCGACCACCGACTGGCCGGCACGCCTGATGGAGAAATTCCGCAAGGATTTCGGAGACAGCTTGTAGGAAAAGCCTCCCCTACCGATAAACAAGTGTTTGCAGCACGGCATCCGAGCCCGCTGCAAACACTTGTTTTATACCTCCGGCAAATCACTTCGCCCGCACCGCCTGCGCACGCCGTTCCAAAATGGCCGGCGTGTTCTTCAACGCCCACTCCACCAGACTGTTCAGATACGGCATCAGATCGCCCCCGGAATCGGTCAAACGATACTCGACACGGGGCGGCACTTCGGGATAGACCTCTCTGTGGACCAGCCCGTCCGCTTCGAGCGAACGCAGGGTGACGGTCAGCATCCGCTGCGAAATATCCCCGAGCGAACGTTGAATGTCGTTGAAACGCATCGTCCCGTTCGAATACAACGTCGTCAGCACCAGCAGCGACCACTTGTCACCGAGGCGGCTCAAGATATCCCGAATCGGGCAAATTCCCTCGTGTAAAAAAGTTTTCATTATTTTGCGGTTTTATCTCGTTGTCGTTCAACATCGGTTACCTTTTTGTAACTCGCTTACCAAAAAATCACCTCTTGCAGAACCCGATTACTTATTTTATGTTTGCACTACAAAAGTAACTAACATATCATTAATAACTATAAAAAAACTCAAAAATTATGGCAAAGAAAAGTAGCTGTATTGGTCGTAAACCCCGTCAACGGATCGGGCTTGTTTCAGTATTTGGAAACCTTCTTCGAGAACGGCATTCCCTTCAGGACATTCGCGGTAGCGGATACCACGAATGTAAAAACCAACTCGGGGCTTCGCCTCCAGACGGACGATATAATCGCCTCACTCAAAGGCCATGACACGAATACGACGCCTCGTATTCGCCTGCGGCGACGCCATGCCCAAATTCGCGGAAAACGCAGACAAACCCTACAACGTGGATATGTTGAGCGTCATCAAAAATTTGCGGACCAGGGAAAAACGATCGCAGGGCATTGCGCCGCAGCACTGCTCTTCGACAACCTCGGCATCGCACAGGGCAGACGGGTGGCCCTGCATCCGTTCCTCAACCGGTCGTCAAAAGCTGTATCGGAACGGACGAAAAAGCCGTCATCGACGGCAACTTCTACACGGCACAGAACGAGAATACGATTTCCTGCCTGCTGCCCGAACTGTTGAAAGTCCTGAAATAATCCCCGAATCGTAAACATCGAACGAAGTCCCGGCTTTTCATAGGCCGGGCTTTGCAATTTATCCGAAAACTTCCGCCTCCGCTTATCGGAAATCCGACTGCACCGCGATACACAGTCCGAAAACTGCCCGTTTCCACACAACTTCCACACATTTGGGGCACGATTCCACAGTCATCGGCCACACGAATATCGCAACAACAAATTATCAATCAACATTTTGAATACAATGGCACACGATTGGATATTTCTAATTGCAAAAACCAAATTCCAATACCAATGAAGACATTCAGACTTATTCTGGCTCTCGCAGCCGTAGCGCTGACCGCAGTGTCATGCGTCGAAAAATCGGGAAAATACCAGACCCTGCTCGCCCAACGGGACTCGCTGCTCACCGTCGAGCAAAAGTACGATCAAACGCTGGAAATCCTCAATGAGATCGAAACCGGATTTCAGTCGATCCGCGAAGTCGAAGACGCGTGATGACTCAAATAAGCGACATCGAAAACAAGCCGCTGGACAAAAAACAACAGATGGTATCGCAGATCAACCAAATCAAGGGTATCCTGCTCCAAAACAAGGAGCGAATCGCCGAACTCGAAGACACAATTCGCACAAAGCGGCCGCAAGAACGCTTCGCTGGCCGGGACGATCAAACGTCTGCAGGAAGAAATGACCCGGAAAGTCGCACAGATCGAATCGCTTCAGACCGAGCTGTCCCAAAAAAACATCGAGATCGAGGAGCTCGCCGGTACGGTCGAGGAGCTCAACAAGGACATCGCCGGATTGAACGAAGTCACTGCCAGCCAAAAAACTACGATCGAGGAACAGGATAGTCAGCTCAATGTCGTCTGGTTCTGCATCGCCGATATGAAGCAGCTCAAGGAGGCTCGCATCGTCGAAGGCAACGGACTCTTCAAAACCAAGAGCATCATGATGGCGACTTCGACAAATCGGCATTCACATCGGCCGACCTGCGGAATCTGACCCGAATCGAAACGGGCAGCAAAAAGCCCAAGCTGCTCACCTCGCACCCCAAAGAGAGTTACACGCTCACACCGGGCGAAGACAAACTGGTAACGCTCGAAATCACCGATCCCGCAAAATTCTGGAGCATATCGAAATACCTGTCATTCGGAAATAAACCGATTCCGACAGACCGAATACCCCTGCCCGAACTGCAGGGGTATTTTTCATCCGGGAAAGTATATCGGACCATAACCGTCGGCCCAGATAAGAAAACTCGGCAAAGCTCAAACGACGCTCGAAACGGGAGCAGTGAACGCTTGCGTACACTGCCCCGCAAGGAGGAGGAAAAGGAACTTAAATAAATTTGGGGCTGCGCTCGGCTTTCACTATCTTTGACATAGTCTTAAATAGGATGCGCCTCGGAAAATTGGGAACAAGTTCCCGTTTTCTCTCGGCTTTCACTATCTTTGCCCTATGATCCGATTATCGCTCATCATCGCCACTTACAACCGCTCCGCAGCGCTCGTCGAAGCGCTCCGGTCGGTCGTGCGGCAGGATTTCCCGGCCGCAGAGTGGGAGTGTATCGTCGTGAACAACAATTCGCAGGATGACACGCTGGCCCGGTTCGAAGCGTTCGCAACAGAACATCCCGCAATCAACCTTCGGATCGTAACCGAACCCGGCAGGGGCTCTCCCATGCCCGCAACCGGGGTATCGACGAAAGCCGGGGCGAATACATCGCCATCATCGAGACGACGAACGCATCAACGAACAGTTCATCTCTTCGTACGTCGCCCTCTTCGACGCCTACCCCGACGCTGCATCGGCCGGAGGCCCTATCATACCCGAATATCCTGCGGGATGCCCGGCCTGGATGTCGAGTATACCGAACGTCCGATAGCCAATCCGATCGACCTGGGGCGAAAAGATCCGCCCTTTTCCGAAAGGACGTATTCCCGGCGGCGGCAACATGGCACTGCGGCGTTCGACGGTCCAACGATACGGCGCCTTCGACCCTTCGCTGGGGCGGACCGGAGAGCAACTGATCGGAGGCGAAGAGAGCGATCTTTTTCAGCGGTTGGCAGACGCCGGAGAACGTTGTTACTATGTTCCGACAGCAATTATGTGGCATATCATTCCGCCGCGAAAGATCTCCCGGGAATACTTCGAATCATTATGTTACCAGGTCGGACGCACCCAACGCCTGCGGGCCGGAATGAGGGGGCAAACCGTGCGTCTGTTATCGGGCGAAGCCGTCAAGTGGGGTGCGACACTCCTGTTGGCTCTCGGCTTCCTGTTGCGGTTCTCCGTCCCCCAAAGCCCGCTATCTGCTCCTGATGCGGAGGCAAATCACACGGGGAATATCGGGTCGAAACCGTAAGACGCAGGCTTGGGGATCTGCCAGTGAAAATACCGGCTGCATCGCTGCAACCGGTATCAGAAAATTTTGCTGTACAAATATGTTCTCCGGATGCAGGACTTGCCGCACAGAGCCGTACATACGTATCCGCTATTCCAGTGAAACAGGCGGCGGAACCCCAGACCATAGTTCGGACGAGTGTCCGGCGGAGGAACATCTTTATTTATGTTTCCCATGCGGCGGAGGCGTGCCGGGCTTATGCCCCGGTCGGGGATGTTTATGGGGCTTCGGAGCTTTTTTGTGAGGCGGATGCGGCCGTTCATGAAAATGGTGCACCGAAGGCGGATTCGGGTGACGAGGGCGACGGGAGGCACACGAGGTGACGAGCATCGCCGATAAAACAGCGACCAGAGTCCAAGCCAACATTCGTTTTGCTTTCATAATTCTACTCTCTTAAAAGTGGCACAAACAACTACCGTAATGCAATAACAAAAACAGTCGGCACGCCGATAAGAGTTTCCCTTTAGAACAGGTATTTCTCCGACCGTACCTTCTCGACCAGCTGGAACGCGTGCTGCCACGCCTCCTCGCTGAAAGTCGTTCCGACCACTTCGATCACCTTCCCGGCGACGATGGCACCGATCGTACCGCACTGGCGCAGCGTCAGTCCCTCGCATAACCCGGAGAGAATCCGGCGGCATACAGATCGCCCGCACCCGTCGTATCGACCCGCTTGGCTGCGGCCATGATGCCACGTGGACCACTTCGCTGCCCCGCTTGATCAAAGCCCCCTTGATACCGACCTTCACGACGGCCAGCTCGCACAGCTCCGAAAGCATCTGCAAGGCATTGAGCGGCTCGCCCTCGCCGGTGAAGGCTTTCGCTTCGTCCTCGTTGGCAAAAACGATATCGACGTAATCCTGAATGAGCGAGCGCAGAAATTCCAGGTTGGCCTCCACGACATTTGAAACTCGCCAGGTCGATCGCCACCTTCAGACCGCAGGCTTTAGCCGTACGGACCGCACCGGCAATCAACTCGTGATCCTGCACCAGATACCTCGATATAAAGACAGTCGTAACCTTCGAAAATAGCGGACGTAACCTCTGCCGCACTCAACTCCAGCGCAGCCCCCAGGAACGCACCATCGTCCGTTCCCCATCGGGAGAAATAAGCGACACACACCTTCCCGAGCGCTCCTTCCCCCGGAAAATAAAGGGTTCTATACCCAGGTTCTCAAGAGCCTGAATAAAGAAATCTCCCGTCTTGTCGGTTCCCACCTTGCCGATAAAGCCCACGTCGCAACCCAACCGGGCCATCGCCCGGATCGTATTCCCGGCCGATCCGCCGAGCGAGAGCGAGTAAGGCAGACCGGCGACCGATTTCGAAATCTCGGTCTGCAAGGCCGCATCCACCAGGCTCATCGAACCTTTCGGCAAATTGAACGTATCGAGTACTTTGTCGGTCTTCAGATTGACCAACATGTCTGTCAGAGCGTTTCCTATTCCTATTACGCGTTTCATGAAGTCAGTATTGTTCGAAAATAATGTCAGATAGAGAGGATGCGCACCAGATCCACCGCTCCACGGTCGATAGTCCGGTCGTGGCTGACGGCACGCGAGAAGGGAACATAGACGATCTGCCCGTTGCTCAGACCGATCATCACGTTGCGCTGCCCCTCCATGAGCGCTTCGATGGAGCTTCGCCCATACGCGAAGCCATGATACGGTCGATTGCCGACGGCGACCCGCCCCGCTGGATATGTCCCAGAATGGTCACCCGGGCATCGTACTGCGGAAACTCCTGCTTCACGCGTTCGGCAAGCCCCATGGCACCGCCCGTAGCGGGATTCTCGGCCACCAGCACGATCGCCGAATTTTTACTTTTGCGGAATCCCTGGTTGATGAGCTCGCCCAGTTGATCGACCTCCGTGTCCATCTCGGGAATGATCGCGGCTTCGGCTCCCGAAGCGATCGCCCCGTTCAACGCCAGATAGCCGGCCGTATGTCCCATAACCTCGACGAAGAAGAGGCGTTCATGGCTG
>ENA-OQAJ01000657-OQAJ01000657.1-human-gut-metagenome-genome-assembly--contig:-NODE-657-length-10624-cov-2.695818_pt1 | contig 10624 bp, 15 predicted proteins | sample MGYA00242736_ERZ504529 | MGnify/ENA primary metagenome ERZ504529 (study PRJEB26092, sample SAMD00036275) | human gut metagenome | host: Homo sapiens | study: EMG produced TPA metagenomics assembly of...
TGGCGTGCGCGGCGACGATGACGACGCCCGCGATGACGATGCCGTGGATGGAGTTGGCGCCCGACATCAGCGGGGTGTGCAGGGTGGCGGGCACCTTGCCGATGACCTCGACGCCGATGAGCAGCGCGAGGACGAACAGTGTGATCGCAACGACGATATCCATTGCTTTACTCCTCTTCCTTCTTGGCTTCCTCGCCGCGGCCGGCCACGACCATGGCGTTGTCGAGCTCTTCGTTCAGGTCGATGGCGAGCTTGCCGTCACGCACGAAATGCGCCAGCACGTCGGCCACGTTGCGGCTCAGCAGGTTGGATGCGGTGGTGGACACGCCGCTGGCCAGATACGGGGCGCCGATGATGGTCACGCCGTTGTCGGTGACCTGGGTGCCGACGGAGGAGCCTTCGACGTTGCCGCCAAGGTCGCTTGCCGCGCAATCGACGATGACGGCGCCACGATGCAGACCGGCCACACCGGCCTTGGTCAGAAGGACCGGAGGCTTGCGTCCCGGCACTTTGGCGGTGGTGATGACGATGTCGAAGCCGGCGGCCTTCTGATCGACCGCGGCCTGCTGCTGGGCCTGCTCTTCGGCGCTCAGCGCGCGTGCGTAGCCGCCTTCGCCCTGGCCCTTGGAGAAGTCAAGACCAAGGTCGAGGAACTTGCGCCCAAGGATTCGACTTCGCCCTTGGATGCCGGACGCACGTCGTACGCGGTGACGACGGCGCCGAGACGCTTGGCGGTGCCGATGGCCTGCAGGCCGGCGATACCGGCGCCCAGAATAAGCACCTTGGCCGGGCGGATGGTGCCAGCGGCGGTGGTCATCATCGGCAGGAAGGAACCGTACGCGTTGGCTGCCACGATGGCGGCCTTGTAGCCCATCACGGAGTTCTGCGACGTCATTTCGTCCATGGACTGCGCGGAGCTCAGCTGACGCGGCAGCTTTTCCATGGCGACGCCGACCAGACCGGTCTTCTCGATCGCGGCGACGTAATCGGCATCGGTGAACGATCCCAACATGCCAATGATCCATGTGCCCTGCTTGCGCGGGCGAGCAGCTCATTGCTTGGACGATCCACAAAACCCAGCGCGTCGGCGCGTGCGATCACATCGTCGGCGGAGAGACCTGCGCGCCCGCCTTCGTATAATCTTCATCAACGTAGTGCGATGCGCGCCCGCACCGGACTCAATCAGACATGTAACACCTGATTTACGCAATCTCGTTACGATATCCGGTGTCAGAGCAACACGGGACTCGTGTTCGGAAGTTTCGTTGAGAACTCCGAAGACCACGGTGGCTTCAGCTTTTTCAGCCATAGGTGCCCTTTCTTCCTCGTTAAAGAAATCTAATGAACAGATACAGCGCCCAAGTGTAACGTACACGGCAACATCGCGGCCGCAATCGTTCATCTTTCGAATCACGGGCTGTATCCGGCATGCGCCGCCCGTTTCCCTGATGGCCTGTCACCTTACGCTACCGTAAGGTGACGTGTCGCGCGCGACAGGCTATCATTCCTTCTTTAGATACCGTTTATATACGTAGGAGAGTCACGTGTCCATCATCACCTCGTTGAACAAGCAGGCCACTAATCTCGCAAGGAAGGCGTTGCGCCTGGGCAACGATTTCGTGCACCCGGTCAGCGACGATTCCGGCAATACACCGGATTACAACGACCCGAACAGCATCCTCTCCCCCGATGGCCATATCGAGCTGCCGCACACCGCTGAATGGGGACCGGGATACCCGTCCACCACGTTCCTTGACCCCGAAACCGGACTGTTGACCACGAAGACAGAGGGCAATCCGCCGCTAGACGAAGGCACCTCCATCTACGATATCTACGCCGACCGCGCCGCTCGTATGGGCGACGAACCATTGTACACGTTCAAGCAAGATGGCGATTGGCACACCAAGACCGCAAATGAGACGCTCGCCGACATCCGCGCCGTCGCGAAGGGCTTGCTGCATTATGGTTTGAAGAAGGGCGATGGCGTGGCTTTCATGTGCCGCACCTCCTACGCTTGGGATGTGTTCGACGCGGCCGTCATGGCCTGCGGCGGCGTGCTCGCCACGATTTACGATACCGATTCCGCCGAGCAGATCCGCAATATCGTCAACAATTCCGATGCGCGTCTGCTGGTCGTGGAAACCACTGATATGAAGGCGAAGGCGGACGGGGCCGAAACCGAATGCCGACTTTGGAGCACATCGTCTGCTTCGAGACCGGTGGTCTTGACGAGATCAAGGCGTATGGCTCCGGTGTGAGCGATGAGGCGCTCGATGCGCGAATCAATTCCGTGCAGAAGACCGATCTTTGCTCCATTGTGTACACGTCCGGTTCGACCGCCGCGCCGAAGGGCGTGGAGATGACGCATGAGCATTATTGCGCCACCGCGTTCAATCTGCCCGATTATATGCCGGAACTGCTGCATGACAAGAAGAACACCGTCCTGCTGTTCCTGCCTCAGGCGCATTCCTTCGCCCGTGCCATCAACTACATCTGCGTGGCAAGCAATCTGCATATTTATATCGCACAGGGCATCAAGACGCTGACCGCCGATTTGCAGGTAGCCAAGCCGACCATCATGATCGTTGTTCCGCGTGTGCTGGAGAAGGTGTACAACGCTGCTTCCCAGAAGGCCGGTCATGGCGCCAAGGGCGTCGCGTTCGCCGCAGCCGTGGTCGCCGCGCAGAATTATATGAAGGAAGTCAGCACCAAGGGGAAGGCCGGAACGCTTACCAAGGCACGCCGCGCGGCGTTCGATCCGGTGGTCTATGCCTCGCTGCGTGAGGTGCTCGGCGGACGCGCCAAGTGGATCGTCGCGGGCGGTGCGCCGCTTGATCCGGAATTGTTGGCGTTCTTCCGTGGTGCCGGCGTGCCGGTCTACGAAGGCTACGGATTGACCGAAACCACCGCGCCGTGCGCGTTCAACGTGCTTGGCGTGCCGTATCATCAGGGTTCCGTCGCATCGCGTTCCCTGGTTTCGAGCTGCGTATCGCCGAGGATGGGGAGATTCAGGTCAAGGGCGCTTCGGTGTTCCCGAAGTACCATAAGAACGGCGAGGCCACCGAGGATTCCTTTACTGAGGATGGCTGGTACAAGACCGGCGACTTGGGCCGCATTGACGACGATGGCTTCCTGTACATCATCGGACGCAAGAAGGATCTCATCATCACCGCCGGCGGCAAGAACGTCTCCCCTGGCCCGATCGAGGATGTCATCAAGCGTTGCGAATTCGTCTCTCAGGCGTTGGTGCTTGGCGACAAGCGTCCGTTCATCTCCGCGCTGATCACGCTTGACGAGGAAGCGTTGCGTCCATGGCTGGAAAGCAAGGGTCTCAACCGAGATATGTCGATGGAGGAGGCCTCCAGCAACGCGGCCGTCCGCGCCGAAGTGCAAAAGTGGGTCGATCAGGCCAATGAGGGTGTGTCCCGTGCCGAATCCGTGCGTAAGTTCATCATCCTGCCGGAGGAGTTCACACAGGAGAACGGTTTGATGACCGCTTCCATGAAGGTCATCCGTCCGAAGGTGATCAAGCGTTACGCCACCCTGCTGAACACGCAAATGTACACCAAGAAGAAGTGACCATCCAGCACCAACAAGCCTAGAGCATAATAAAAGCCTGCCGCATAAAACAGCGGCAGGCTTTATTGTTCCCACCCGGAAAAATCAGAAGCCCAGCTTCTCAAGCTGCTTGGCTGAGCCGTCAAACGGGCAGCCCAGTGGGCTGACCGTAGGCGAAGTGAGCGGCTTCGCCGCGAAGCGGATCCTAAGCGGCTTAGAAGCCCAGCTTCTCAAGCTGCTTAGGATCCGACTGCCATCCCTTGGCCACTTTGACATGCAGGTCGAGCTTGGCTTTCTGCCCGACGATGCGGTTGACCGCGGTGCGCAGCTTCTTCTTGACGCGTACCAGATGCTCCGCGTTATGTCCGATGATGATCGGCTTCTGCGAATCACGTTCCACGTAGATCGACACAATCACCTGCGCCTTGCCCGCGTAGGATTCGCCGCTGTCGTTGTCTTCCGGATATTCGATGGAATCCACCACCACGGCGAGCGAATGCGGCAGCTCGTCATCCAATTCCTCCAGGAACGCGCCTCGAATCAGTTCGGCGATGGTGTCTTCCGGACGTCTTCGGTGATTTGCTCGGCCGGATACATCTGCGGTCCTTCGGGCATGTTCTCCACCAGCACGTTGCGTACTTCGGCGAGATTGTCGTGCTCGAGGGCGCTCACCGGCACAATGTCGGTGAAGTCGGCAAACTCGTTGATTTCGATGAGCTTGTCGATCAAAGCGCTTCGGTCCAATTCGTCGATTTTTGGTGACGATGGCGATCAGCGGCACCTTCCATTTGAATGTGCCGTCGTCGCGTTTGACGGCGAAATCAGAACGCAGCCTGCTCAGAATGCGTTTGTCGCCGGGGCCGATTTCCTGGTCGGCGGGCAGCAGGAAGGCGATCGCGTCGACATCGGATAGCGATTCGTCGACGACATCGTTCAGCCGCTGTCCGAGCAGCGTACGCGGACGGTGGATACCGGGGGTATCGACCAGCACGATCTGCGCGTTGTCTGTGGTCAGAATGCCGCGGATGGCCTTACGTGTAGTCTCCGGACGGGATGAGGCGATGGCGATCTGCGTGCCGATAAGCGCGTTGATCAGCGTCGATTTGCCGACGTTCGGACGTCCGACCACCGCGACGAAGCCGGAACGATATGGAACGGGGGCTTCGGCGTCGGAATGCTGGGAAGCCGGTTCGGTCACATCTGCGTCAGTCATGCTTGTCCTTGGAATCCTTGTCGTCATGGGATGCCTCTTCGGCACCGTTCGTATGGTCTTCGTGTTGTTCAGTTTCGTCCACGCCCTCGACGTGGGCCGGTTCCACCACGATGGTGGACACTTTCTTGCGGCGTCCCGCGGAGTCGACCGCGGTCAGGCGCAGGCCCCTGGTGACGGCCGTCGAACCGACGATCGGCACGCGGCCAAGCAGCTTGGTGAGCAGACCGTATACCGTGTCGACGTCGTCCTCGTCGATGTCGATTTCGAAGATCTCCTCCAAGTCGGCGATGGGCGTGCGTGCCGGCATGCTCCATTTGTTCTCGCCGATTTGTTCCGGATCGGCATGCTGGGTACGGTCGTGCTCGTCCTCCAGTTCGCCGACAATCTGTTCGATGGTGTCTTCGATGGTGACCAGGCCGGCGATGCCGCCGTATTCATCCACGACGATGGCCACATGCTGGCGGGTGCGCTGCATCTGGTGGAACAGGTCGTCGACCGGCTTGGATTCGGGCACCAGCATCGGGTCACGGACGATGGATTCGACATCGCGGGATATCGCCGCGGGATTGAACGCCGTGGCGCGCACGGCATCCTTCAGGTATGCCACGCCGACCAGATCATCCACATCATCGCCGATGACCGGTATACGGGAGAATCCGGAACGGGAGCACAATTTCAGCATGTTCTCCAGCGTCTCCCCGCGTTCGATGCAAATCATATCAGTGCGCGGCACCATGATCTCACGCGTCAACGTTTCGGACAACGTCAATACGTTGCGCAGCATTTCGGAAACCTCAGGGTCGAAATCATTCGCCTCGACCAGACGATCTATGGTGGCGCGCCCTTGTTCGAGTTGGATTTTTTCAAGCTCCTCATCGTCCGACAGATCATTCGAATGACGTTTCGCATCCTTCTGTCCGCCGATTTTAGCGAACGGCGTCAAAGCCACCGCGACCGACGCCGCATCAGCATGCTTCAGCATCAGATCGACCGGTTTGGAGCGCCCGCGCTACGTGGACGGACCAGCAGCGAAATCACCGCGACCACCAGCGCGAACACGAAGCCGACAAGCAGTCCCGCCCATAACGGCGCATCGCACAACGACGCGATCGCGGCAACCAACACACCGTCAAGCACATTGCAGGTGATGCGGAAGAACGCGCATGAACCGGCGGTCGCGTAGCGGTCGGCGATCAGCCGCTGCACCTTGTGGATGCGTTTGATCTTCTTGTCGCGTATGAATTGCGATGCCTCCGTATCCGTCTGAATCTCAAGAATGAGGTTGTTCAGACTTGCCCTCGTGACACGTCCCACCGCGCCTTCCGTCGCGGCCATCGACAGCGACAGCCAGACCAGCAGCAATGCGATGACGACGAGAATCGCAATCATCGTGATAGTCGTTGTTTCCATGGTTCGTCAACCCCCACTTTCGAAACCGTCGGATGATGCATCATGCCGTCATTTGGCCGTTTTGCCGCCGGCCCCGTGTTCGCGGTCCCATTCGGCGAGCGCATCCGGCGTGCCGGCGGGAAGCGTCGCCTGCGCGCCGGCTCCCTGTCGAAGCGCGAAGAACGTCAATAGCAGCTGGCGTTGCAAGCCGAACATCTGCCGTTCCTGTTCGGGTGTGACATGGTCGTATCCGAGCAGGTGGAGGATGCCGTGGATGGTCAGCAGCATCATTTCCTCCATGGTGCTGTGGCCGGCCGCGAGCGCCTGCTGGGCGGCCACCCACGGGCATAGCACGATGTCACCCAGCATGCCTTCCATTTCGGTTCCGCCATCTCCGGGGCGCAAGTTCGTCCATTGGGAAGCTCATGACGTCGGTGGGGCCTTCGAGGTTCATCCAACGCATGTGCAGTTGGGCGATGGGATCCGGGTCCACGAACATGATGGTCAGGTCGGATTGTGTGCTGACCCTCATCTGGCTCATGACCCATACGCCGAGGTCGGAAAAGATTTTGCCGTCGATCTGCCAGGCGGTTTCGTTCGTCACTTCAACGCTCATTTATGCGTTTTCCTTGTTCTTGTCGTCGAATGGTTGCGATGATGCGGCACGCGCGCTTCTGCTGTGGTCTCCCGCTATGGCCGTGTGCCTGTCGTAGGCGGCGACGATTTTGCCCACGAGCGCGTGGCGGACCACGTCTTCGGGCTTCAGGTGGGCGAAGGCGATGCCGTCGATGCCGTCGAGGATGCGTTCGATGGTGGCCAGACCTGATTTCGGCACGGTCAGATCCACTTGGGTCACGTCGCCGGTGATGACCATTTTGGTGTTGAATCCCAGTCGGGTCAGGAACATCTTCATCTGCTGTTCGGTGGTGTTCTGGGCCTCGTCGAGGATCACGAACGCGTCGTTGAGCGTGCGGCCGCGCATGTAGGCGAGCGGCGCCACTTCGATGGTGCCGTCGTCCATGTATCGTTTGAGCTGGTCCGCTCCGAGCATGTCGGACAGCGCGTCGTACAGCGGTCGCAGGTACGGGTCGACCTTTTCGTTGAGCGTGCCCGGCAGGAAGCCGAGGTTCTCCCTGCTTCGACGGCGGGACGGGTCAGTATGATGCGCCGGACCTGCCTGTCTTGGAAAGCACGTACCGCTTTGGCTACGGCAAGATAGGTTTTGCCGGTGCCTGCCGGTCCGATGGCGAAGGTGATGGTGTGCGATTCGATGGCGTTGACGTAGGCTATCTGTCCGGCGGTTTTGGCACGGACCGGTTTGCCGAGCGCGAAGGTGATGACGCCCGGCACGTGAGGACGCCGCCTGTCTGCGGTTTCCTCACGATGGGACGCGTGCGACTGTTGCCTGCCGGCCATGCGCAATTCCTCCACCACGCGGCCGTGGCCGGGATGTGTGGCGCGGACCGGATTTTTAAGCACGTTCTGGTCGAGCATGCGACGGACGGTGTCGGCGTCCATCGGCGCGGTATAGGCGGCTTGGATGATATCGGCAACCACCTGTTCGGCTTGGGCGGCTTGGGATTCGGATTTGCTGGAATGCGACATGATGGCGATGCGGTTGCCCCGTACGATGATGGTCAGGTCGGGGAACGCACGTTCGACTTCCCGAAGCACCTCGTCCACAGGGCCGAGCACGGTCACCGGATCAAGCTGTTGGGGTATCGCGATGGTGCGTGTAGTGGTGGGCACAGAACCTCTTCCGATGTCGGTATTGGCAGTATGTGGACTATTCGTCGAGCTTTTCGCCGGTAAGCACGTGGGCGTGCACGTGGAACACGGTCTGTCCGGCGTCGATTCCGGTGTTGAAGATCAGACGGAAGGCGCCATGGAACTCCTGGTCGGCGATTTTCTGCGCCACTTCGGCCATGTGGGCGAGCTGTGCCGGATCCTCTTTGGCGAGTTCGGCGACGTTCGCGTAGTGCTTGCGCGGCACGATCAGTACGTGCACCTTGGCTTTCGGATTGATGTCCTTGAAGGCGTAGGTGGCATCGTCCTCGTACACCTTCTCGCTGGGAATCTCACCTGCGATGATCTTGCAGAACAGGCAATCCTTGTCGCTCATAACGCTCCTTATCGGTATTGGAAAAACCTTCGCTACCATGCTACACCAGCAGGAAACGGGGCGATTCCGGCAATTTCACGCAATGGAGCCGGGATCAGACGAAACGTCCCAATGCTCGCGCGAGCAATGACACGCGACCGGACCGGCGGTGGACGCACGTAGGATGTTGCTTCCCAGCACGCACACTTCGGCGCCGGCTTTCGTGAACGCCTCGACTTCGGCGTCGCTGATGCCGCCTTCCGGACCGACGAGCACATATATGGTGCGCGGACGTCCGTCCTTCAGACACGTATCGGACAGTTTGGCGATACCGGTTTCCAGTTGTTCCCAGGTCTTCGTGGCATCTTGATGCAGCACGATCACCATGTCGCCATGCACGCATGCGCGCTTGCAGATGGCGACCACCTGCTTGCTGGTCACGCAATCGTCCAGCTGGGGCGTCCACGATCTGCGCGACTGTTCGGTGGCGGATTCCAGCACCTGCCTCCACTTTTTTGTCAGTACGTCCTGCCTTCCATTTGGCGATGGAACGGTCGGCCTGCCAGGGAATCACCTGATCGACGCCGATCTGCGTGGCCATATCGATCGCCTGTTCGTCATGGCCGGTTTTGGCGAGAGCCTGCACCATCGCGAGCCTGGTGACCGGCTGCGGCTCCTTGCCGAATCGCAGCACTTCCGCGATTCCCTGCTGCGCGTCGCGCAGTACGGCGTGGATGCGCAATCCCCTGCCGTCGGAAAGCTGCAGTTCGTCGCCGTCCTTCAATCGCATGGCCTGGATGGCGTGCCTGCGTACGGATGAGGGAAGCGTCAGCCTCCATCCGGCGTTGAGCTCGTCGCTGTTCACCGGTACGTCGTCATGGTCCGTATCAAGCAGAAAAAGGGCATCAGTCATAGCTTCCGAGCCTATCAGGAACCCCACATAACCCATATCGGACCTATCGCGACACGCCAGGATTTGCATCATGGATTTCAACTGCTATAGTTTTCATTCGTTGCCGCTGAGCAACGCACCTGCCGGGTGGCGGAATGGTAGACGCGCTAGCTTGAGGTGCTAGTGCCTATTTTATACAGGCGTGCGGGTTCAAGTCCCGCTCCGGACACCGGAATAAACCCCTTGGAAACAAGGGGTTTTCTTGTATCTGACGAAAGATTGGTGGAATACGGGCAATGCGGTTCATTCATCTTGACTCCATCGACGACGAGCGTGTGGCGGCTTATGTGAATCTCACGGAAATCCAGCTGCGCAACAGGCTGGAGCCCAGCAAGGGATTGTTCATCGCCGAATCGCCCAAAGTGATAGACCGTGCCCTGGCCGCTGGACGCGAGCCGATTTCCCTGCTGGTCGAGGAGTCGTGGATCGACGGCATGAGCGGCATGTTCGATGTCATCGAGAAACGTTGGGGCGATGACATTCCCGTGTATGTCGCTTCGCCTGAGCAGCTCAAACGTCTAACCGGCTACCGGCTGCATCGCGGAGCCCTTGCCGCGATGAAACGCTGGTCCCTGCCCAGCGTCGAAGAGGTCTGCCGTGGCGCTCGCCGGGTCGCGGTCATGGAGAATATCGTCGACCACACGAATGTGGGCGCTCTCATGCGTTCGGCTGCGGCGCTCGACGTGGATGCGGTGCTCGTCACTCCGTCCTGTGGCGACCCGTTGTACCGGCGCGCGGCACGCGTGTCCATGGGCACGGTGTTCCAAGTGCCGTGGACGCGCATCGGAGGGGACGACAAGCATTATTGGCCGTTCACCGGCATGCGGGAACTGCATGATCTGGGGTTCACCACCGTAGCGATGGCGCTTGAGGATGATTCCATTTCTTTGGCCGAATTGGTCCGCCGTCTCAACAACGCCGAGACTGAAAGCGACCATATTGACAAGCTCGCGTGATTTTCGGTACCGAAGGAGATGGACTGTCGCACCACACCATCTCCCGCGCCGACCTTACGGTGAAGATTCCCATGAGCACGGCGTGGACAGTCGTCAATGTCGCCGCATCAAGCGCGGTCGCCTTCTATGCGACGCGTCGAGTGGACCATCATGCGTGAGACGCGCATGAACGCATGGTGAAACGTTGCTGAAACGAACTGGAAATTTCAAGACTCGCGCTGCAAACTCCTTGCGATTTGCTGAATTTATGCAATCATAGTGTGCGTAAGCGGTTTCGTGATGAAGCGAACCGACCGTGCGTACGGTGTCGCAAGACGCTCTCAGAGAGGAGTTCCCATGGCGAAGAACCCAAAGATTCTTTCCATCGTGCTGGCAGGCGGTGAGGGCACCCGTCTGATGCCATTGACCAGGGACAGGGCCAAGCCTGCGTCCCATTCGGCGGCGTGTTCCGTCTG
>ENA-OQAJ01000659-OQAJ01000659.1-human-gut-metagenome-genome-assembly--contig:-NODE-659-length-10612-cov-3.300811_pt1 | contig 10612 bp, 15 predicted proteins | sample MGYA00242736_ERZ504529 | MGnify/ENA primary metagenome ERZ504529 (study PRJEB26092, sample SAMD00036275) | human gut metagenome | host: Homo sapiens | study: EMG produced TPA metagenomics assembly of...
TTGTCAATTAATTTCAAATTAGAATTTTCACTTTAGTTTTTTGTTAAATATTGTTGATATAATAAAAAATTTATATAAATGGGATAAAAAATTTTTTATATTATTGCTCGCATTTTTTCAGTTTCAGACAGCTTATATAATAGGAAGTTTTTTTTATATCTCTATTTGGACAAAAATTTCCATTTTTTCTTTCCAGAAAGATTTTTTTTCCAATAATTGTTTTTTCTGCATTTTCGAACCCAATTTCGTTCTATAGTCTCGGCAAAAAACGTTCTCCCTTTAATCCCTGGTCCTTAAAAAGCAGGATTGCCTTCTCAATAACATCAAGTGCCTCTTCCTCCGACGTAAAGATCCGGTTCAGGGCCTTTCCATGAGAAATTTTCTTTCCCCAGCGTCCACCGATATAGATCTTGAATCCGTAAATACCGTCCGGAATGGAGTGGAACGGACATTTTCCCACACATCTTCCGCAGTGTCTGCAAAGCTCCTCATCGATGTGCAGCTTCCCGTCAACGACCTTCACCACTTTATTCGGACATGCAGCTTCAATGGCACATTTTTTGCAGCCCTTGCATGCCTCGCTGTCAAAGTGCGGGATCCTCTGTCCGATGATCCCCACATCATTCAGATTTGGTTTCACACAGTTATTCGGGCATCCGCCTACTGCGATCTTAAATTTATGCGGCAGTGCAACCTGACGGTAGCCTTTATAGAATCTCCGGAAAATCTCTTCTGAAATTGCATAGGAATCCAGAAGTCCATACTGACAGGTGGTTCCCTTGCAGGATACTACCGGTCGGACCTTTGCTCCTGTTCCTCCTGTCTCCAGACCTTCCTTCGCAATAAATTCCTGAAACTCTTCGATCTTTTCATAGGGGATTCCCTGGATCTCCACGGAGAGCCTGGTCGTGTAGGTAAGATTTCCGTTGCCGAATTTCTCTGCTGCTTCCGCCATACATCTGTGCTGTGCCGCTGTCACCTTTCCGTTTACAGTGATCACCCGTGCAGAAAATTCATCGGTTCCCCGGTTATTTAAAAAACCCTGCCCCTTCAGTCTTTTCTCTTCCTCTTTGCTTACAGTTAATGCTGACATATTTCCTCCTCCTGGTCTCACCGGTATTCCGATACTTTCCCATGGTATCGTTGCCCTGTATTTTGCAATGTTGAAATCGTTTTCACGTACTTCCTACTATACCACTTGAAGATGTATTTGAGAAATGATATTATTTTATAAAAATGATAGGTTTTACCTATATACCAATTTACAATAAAAGGAGATTCCATATGACCATCCGCCATCTCACTGTTTTTGCGGCCGTTGCGGAACAGGGCTCCATGAGTGCTGCTGCCAAACATCTTTATCTTTCCCAGCCAACAGTCAGTCAGGCCGTCCGTGAGCTGGAAGCTCATTATAACGGCCTTCTCTTTGAACGTCTTGGAAAAAAGCTTTATCTCACAGAACGGGGAAAGCTTCTTCTTCCCCATGCCCGTGAAATGATCCGCCAGTTTCAGCAGCTGGAAGAGCTGATGCAGAACCAGGGACAGTCTTCCACCCTGAAGCTTGGCTCCACCCTCACTGTGGGAACCTGCCTGACCCCATCCATTATCCTGGATCTGCAGAAAAAAAATCCCGGACCTTGACGTTTACTCCTTTGTCACCAACACGCAAAATATCGAACAGAAGCTTCTCCGTTCTGAGCTGGACGCTGCTGTGGTAGAAGGTGAGATTCATTCCCCGGACCTTGTCGTTCTTCCCATCATCGACGACTGTCTGGTCCTTGCCGCCGGAAAAAAGCATCCGTTTTACCGCAGAGGACGCATCCATGTCCAGGAGCTGAACAACCAGAAATTTGCAGTCCGGGAATATGGAAGCGGTACCAGACAGCTTTTTGAGGATTACACCCTTCGCCATGATCTGAAGATCCGAACTGCCTGGGAAGCCAACAGTCCGCGGGCACTGCTGAACGCAGTGCTGTATAACCAGATGCTCTCTGTTATGTCCATCCGTCTTATGCATCATGAGATCCGTCACCGTTCAGTCCGGGTCTTCTGCAACGAAGCAGGGGAATGGAACCGGAAATTCAAGCTGGTCTATCACAAGAATAAGTTTCTTACCCCTGCTATCTTTGAGCTGGAAAAGATCCTTCACACCTATCAGCAGCTGGAACTACCCTCTGTCATGGGTGTTCTGGAGCAGGAATAAGCAGGGGACTCACCTGATTTCGTTAAAAAACGGCCGCACATATCGTTCTTACGATATGTACAGCCGTTTTTCGTTTTTTATCTCACCCGAAAGGGTCGGATCTTTTTTCTGAACCGGATATTTAGTTTGATTCGTTGAACACTTTTCTATCCAGTGCATTGTTCTGGTGTGCAACGATGGTTGTGCAGACTGCATCACCGGTAATGTTAACTGCTGTTCTGGTCATATCCAGGATACGGTCAATACCCATGATCAGACCAATGGCCTCAACCGGAAGACCTACAGAGTTAAATACCATAGTCAGGGTAACAAGACCAACACTTGGTACACCGGCAGTTCCTACGGAAGCAAGGGTTGCAGTTCCGATAACTGTCACATAATCCATCGGACTTAAGTGGATACCAAAAGCCTGTGCCGCAAATACTACGGCAACACCCTGCATGATAGAGGTACCGTCCATGTTGATAGTAGCTCCAAGAGGAATGGTAAATGAAGAGATCTTCTTGGAAACACCCACTTTCTTGGACAGGGTATCAATGGACATCGGGATCGTGGCATTGGATGTAGCTGTTGAGAATGCAAATGCCATAACCGGGAAAAATTTCTTGATGAATTTTATCGGATTCAGTCCTGTGAAGATCTTCAGCAGGATCTGGTATACGCCGAAGCACTGGATCGCCAGCGCAAGGAGAACACCGATCATATATTTTGCCAGCGGGATAAATGCGCTGAAACCGATGTTTGCAAAGGTTCTGCTGATGAGGCAGAATACACCGATCGGTGCCAGTGCCATGATCATCATGGTCATCTCCATCATGATATCATTGAACTGGCTGAAAAGTTCGCTACTGTCTCTGCGCGCTCTCCCATTTTCGCAAGGATCACACCCACGATCAGGGCAAATACGATAACCTGAAGCATGGTTCCGCTTGCCAGGGAATTGATCGGATTGTCCGGGATGATATTCAGGATAGTATCTGTAAGAGAGGTAGCCTCCATAGTCTCCACAGAGGAAGCAGAGGACTGGATAGAGCTCATATCGAGTCCCACACCCGGATTGATCAGATTACCTACAGTCAGAGCAACAGAAACAGCCAGAGCTGTAGTCGCCAGATAAAATACCAGTGTTCTCACACCTACGGTTCCAAGCTTCTTGGTATCACCGATGGACATACTTCCGCAGACAAGTGAACAGAATACCAGCGGTACAACCAGCATTTTCATCAGACGGATAAATCCCTGTCCGATCACATAAAGGATTCCCTCCACGATCACATCTTTCTTGAAGCTGCTGTCAGGAACCAGGTAACAGAGAATGATTCCCAGTATCGCACCTGCGATCAGCGCCACAAAGATCTTCGTGGTAAGACCCATTTTCTTTTTCTGCTGTGTTTTCTCTTTTATATTTTTTTCTTTCATCCTAATCCTCCGTTCTTTCATCCATATATTCTTTCAGTGATGCTTTCCAGTCCGGCATATCATACACTTCAATGATACGGAGGATAAAATTATCAAGGACGGCATAAGGCGGTCTGACAGAAGAAAGATCTGACTGCTCTGTCGGCACGGATCTCAGTTCGATCTCCTTTCCTGCAAGGCGAAGGATCTCTGTTGCAAACTCATAACGGTTGCATACACCGCTGCAGGTTACGTGATAAGTTCCATATTCGTTGGTATCGATAAGATACAGGATCATTCTTGCCAGATCCTTGGCACTGGTCGGTGATCCGAACTGATCCGAAGCAACGGAAAGCGCCTGGCCTTTTTCTGCGGTCTCCAGCACACGGTTTACAAAATTGTTTCCGCCTTTTCCGTATACCCAGTTGCTTCGGATAATGAAATGTTTGTGTGTGAACTCTTTTACATAGTTCTCTCCGGCTCTCTTGGAACGGCCGTAAACAGTCAGCGGATTGGTATCGTCAAACTCTGTATACGGTTTTTGCTCTTTCCGTCGAAAACATCATCTGTGGAAAGCTGGACGATCTTTGCCCCGCATTTTCTTGCCACGATGCTTAAGTTTCTTGCTCCCAGTGCGTTGACACGGTATGCATGTTCCGGATTCTTCTCACACTCATCGGTATCTGTGATACCGGTGCAGTTGATGATCACATCCGGACGGTTAATGGAACCGAAGTTGATCACTTCATCTGTGTCTGTGATATCCAGCTCATCAAGATCTGTGTTCAGAGTCTCGATCTGCATTGGATCCAGAACATCATTCAGTGCCCGTCCGATCTGTCCGTTGGCACCTGCGATCCATACTTTTAACATCTTTCTACCTCCCTGGTATAATGTGTGTGATACATAAATAAAGAGACATCGATTTAGATCAAAACCAATGCCCCTTTAACCTATATACTGAAATATATTTTATCAATATCACAAAAAGCTGTCAAGAAAAAAGCCCCTGTTTCCATAAGGTTCCTGCTGCTTTTGCTTCTGTCTGGCCTGCTTCAGAGCCAGGGTCTGTCCACACAGGCCAGGGTTATCAAATAGTCAGGATCGTACCTTGCATTTCCACGCCCCTTATGCTATACTCAGTTTCGCTGCAAAAGCCCGCAAAAACCAAGGTCGTACAGGGCTTACAAGGCGGTCACCGCCTATAAATGTGCCGAGTGTTCGTGACCTTCCACTCGTAAAACAAAACTAAAGGAGAATAAAAAACATGAAAAACAAAGGTACTCATTTTCTGGTACAGGGAGCTGCCATTGCAGCTGTATATGTTGTCCTGACACTGGTATTCGCGCCACTTAGCTTCGGTGAAGTTCAGATCCGGTTTTCCGAGGCGCTGACTGTGCTTCCGTTCTTCACACCGGCTGCCATCCCGGGACTTTTTGTGGGATGTATCATCGCCAATCTTCTGGGCGGTGCGATTCCGGTTGACATCATTTTCGGAAGCATTGCCACACTCATTGGTGCATTCTTCACCTACAAGCTTCGCAATACAGGTAAATGGACAGCCCCGATTCCACCGATCATTTCCAACATTGTGATCGTTCCTCTTGTGCTTCGTTACGGATATGGCATTAACCTTCCTATCCCGTTTATGATGCTCACAGTAGGAGCCGGCGAATTTATCTCAGCCGGTGTGATCGGTATGATCCTTCTTGGAGCACTTTCCAAATACAAAAATGTACTTTTTCATAAAAAAGCAGCAGTCTGATCGAACCTGCTGCCCACAAAAGGGAGCCATGAGAAAACAGCAGCATTTCTCATGGCTCCCTTTTATTTTTTCTCTGCGGATTCCTGCAGACTGCGCAGGATCCTCTTTTCCATTCTGGATACCTGTACCTGGGATACGCCAAGCTCATGGGCAATCTCCATCTGGGTCATGTTCTGAAAATACCGCATATAGATCAGCCTCCGCTCCTTTGCCTCCAGAGTCCCCAGTATCTCTTCCAAAAAAATCCTGTCCAGTGCTTTTTCCTGCCGGTTTTCTTTTTCCGGGAGCTTGTCCATCAGAGAAATCTCCGTTCCCTCACCCTGATAGATCGTTTTGTGAAGAGATTCCACCTCTGCACCGGATTCCATGGTCATTACCAGTTCTTCTATGGAAATTCCCATTTCCGCTGCCATTTCTCCCGTCGTAGGTTCCCGCTCCAGCCGTCGTGTCAGTGCTTCTCTCACCTGATAGATCCGGTAGTGATTTTCCTTCAGAGAACGGCTTACCTTCAGTATCCCGTCGTCCCTGAGATAACGTTTGATCTCTCCGATGATCATGGGAACTGCATAGGTGGAAAATTTCACATCATAGGACATGTCAAACTTATCCACTGCTTTCAGAAGTCCGATGCTGCCGATCTGGAACAGATCCTCCATCTCCACCCCACGTCCCAAAAAACGCTTTGCCACACTGTATATCAGCCCTGTATTTTCCTCAAACAAAAGATCTCTTGCCGCTTTATCCCCCTGGTGTGCACGCCCGATGAGGACAAGAGTACGATCCATAGTTACCTCCTGATGATCTTTTTCATGTGCACAGTAGTTCCACGACCAACCTCCGATTCCACCTGAAGCTCATCCATAAATGCCTCCATGAATGTAAACCCCATACCGGAGCGGTCTTTATCAGCCTTTGTGGTAAACAGTGGCTCCATGGCTTTTTTTGATATCCGGGATCCCGGCTCCGTGATCCGTTACATCTACCTGAAGCTCCTGCCCTCGGAGACGACATTCTACCCGGATCTTATGTATCTCCCCTTCATACCCGTGTATGATGCAGTTGGTCACTGCCTCCGATACTGCGGTCTTCAGATCCGAAATTTCTTCCAGCGTAGGATTCAGCTGTGTGCAGAATGAAGCCACAGCCACTCTTGCCAGTGCTTCATTTACCGGTCTGCTGTCAAAAATGATCGTCATTTCATTTGTGTTTTCCATCATAAACACCCTCCTGTTCGCCTGCCGATTTTTCACTTCCACAGATTTCAATATATTTTCCCACTCCGGATAGCCGCAGAAGCTTTGCAATATGACTGTTCACATTGATAACCTGCACACATTTCCCCCTCATGCCAAGTGCCCGATATCTCCCCATCAGCAGACCGATTCCGGAACTGTCCATAAAAAACGGTCTCTGAGAAATCAAAGATCATATTTTTTATATAGTCATGTCCAATAATTCGGTCTGAATCTCTCCGAATCTCATCAGAAGCCGGATGATCCAGTTCCGCCGGAAGATGTACAGTCAGCACGGTTCCGGATTTTTCAAAACCTGATGTCATTTTATCATTCCCCCATTTTTGATTTTTTATTCCATTTTTTATGACCAAAGGGTAAAAAAGAGGAATGCGCCAACGCACATTCCCCTTATCCGAGGTTTCTCCTCTGTATGAGTTATGATCTTTTTTATTCTGTATAACCGTCATCGTAAGAGGAATCCTCATATCCTCCGTCACTGTAGCTGCTGTCTTCTCCGGTATCTCCGTCAGAGCTCTGTGTATCCTCTCCATCCGAAGCAGCGGCATCAGCTCCTGCTTCAGATGTTCCATCTGTGCTGCTGTCAGCACTTGCCGTTCCGTCAGAAGCTCCGCTCTCGATCCCGCTTACACCGGTCTTTCCGCTGATAGTACTGTAGATCCCCTTTGCAGAATCTGACAGTGTATCCACATATACCTTCTGGAGCTCCAGCGCTGCTGTATCCAGATCATCCTGCTGCATGGCAGTATATGCATTAAACAAAGCCTCATAGCTCTGACTGCGTTTCTGCTCTTCCTCTGCCTGCTTGGCAACTGCATCTGCCGTATCACTGGACTGGGCAGCTTCTCCCTGAGCTTTGGTGAGCTCCACGCTCTGGCTGGAAAGAGAATCACTGTACTGTATGATCTGCTGATTGGCCTGCCTGTAAATATCCTGTTTCACAGCCGGCAGTACAAGGAGCCAGAATGCTGCCGCCCCTGCCGCAAATCCAAGTACCGTGGTAAAGAAAAGTGATATCTTTGATCTTTCTTTATAAGACGACGGCCTTACAACGATTTCTCCTGAAATATTATCATTCTCATTTTTTTCATTTCCAAACAAGCCCTTACGCCCTTTTTCCATCTTTGTGGTAACACCCGTCTGCTCGTCAACTTCACGCAGGAAACGAAGTGTGGTGGTATTGGTCTTGTCGATCCTGGCTGCTTTTTTCAGGGTTCTTCTCGCCTTATTCCACTCCTGATTCTTCATCTGGATCAGAGCAAGAAGATGATACCCCTTGATCAGCTTGGGATTCTGGGACAGGATCTTTTTCAGGCGGATGGCCGCCATATCCTCATGGCCTTCCCTGCACATGGCGAGGGCATTGTTATATTTCTTGATGCTTTCGTTGATTGTTTCCAGTTTGTTCTGGTTTGCCTGAAGCCTGGCAATATATTCTGAAGCCAGATTTCGGTTCTTCTGGATATTCTTGCTGATGACCCACTCACTCAGTGCGGCAACCACCTCACCGGTCTCAAAATATACAAGACCAAGAAGATTTCTTGCACGGATATTCCGTTTGTCATAAGCAAGACTTTGCTTCAGACAGCTGATCGCCCCGGACAGATCCCGGATGCTGGCTTTTTCCAGCCCCTGATTATAATAAAGCTTGGAAAGATAATCCACCTTCTTCTGGATCAGTACATTGGCTCCACAGTGCGGACAATAATCCAGATCTGTATCCGTCAGGAACGCTCCACAGTTTATGCAGTTCATCCACTTCTCCTTATCTTACACGTCTGTTGCTCTTGACCTCACGCAGCATCTCCTGGAGTACATCCATGATATCTGTGATCTCCCGGTCATAAATGACACCTTCTACATCTGCCACATCCAGACATGGTTCAAATTTCTTCAGTTCCTCTTCGTAATCGATCATAATTTTTTCCTCCTGATCACAGCCTTGATCTCACCGACCAGATAAAGGGATCCTACACAGAACAGCATTCCATCCTCACCTTTTTCCTTTACTGCCCGTTCAAAAGCTGCTGGAACATCCTCTATTGCTTCCACTTCCGGTACTCCGTCTTCACGGAAGATCTCCGCAAGCTCTTCTACCGGAACTTTACGGTATCCGCCTACCTGTGTGACGATCACATGTCGAAAACGGATCCTGCTACAGATCGTGCGGATCATATCCGTATAGTCCTTGTCATCCACTGCGGAAAACAGTAGAGTCAGAGGAAATTCCTTCTGGAAATGTTCTGCTGTCTCTACAAACTTCTCAACACCGTCTTCGTTATGTGCGCCATCCACGATCACACCCGGAAGAACCGTTTCCATCCTTCCCTGCCAGCGTGTTTTTGCCATACCAGCCTTCAGAGCCTCCAGAGATACCGGAATCTGATCTTCCAGTACCTGAATGGTTTTCACCGCAAGAGCTGCATTCATAACCTGATAACGGGCGATAAACGGTATATCAAATACGGTATCGCCATATGTCTCGTCCTTAAGAGAAAACCGGATTCCATCCTTTGTGATCTTATGGATCTCTGTGTCTTCCCGTTTCAGCTCATAATATGGACATCCCAGCTTCTCTGCATGCTCACGCATCACTCCGGCCGCATCCGGATCATTTCCATCGTAGATCACCGGAACCCCCGGCACCATGATCCCTGCCTTCTCTCCTGCGATCTCGGAAACTGTATTTCCAAGATACTGCATATGATCGAGGCTGATGGATGTGATCACACAGGCTGCCGGATTCTCCACAGCAGTGGTTGCATCCAGACGTCCGCCAAGACCGGTCTCCAGTGTTACATAATCCACGCCGGCTTCTGCAAAGATCACCATTCCCATCAGAAGGAGTGTCTCAAAATAGGTGGGATGATAGCTACCCTCCGCAACCAGCTCATCGGAAAGCTTTTTAACTTTTTCAAAAGCACAAAGGAAGGTATCGTCATCGATCACTTCCTCGTTGATCTGAAAACGCTCGTTGATCTCCACCAGATGAGGAGATGTAAAAAGTCCGCAGGAATATCCTGCTTCCCGAAGGACCGATGTGATAAAAGCACAGGTACTTCCCTTTCCGTTGGTTCCTGCCACATGGATCACACGGAATTTCCTCTGCGGATCTCCAAGTCTTCTTAAACATTCTCTGGTATGGTCCAGGCTGTTCTTAGTAGTAAATCTCGGTATATCTTCAATATACGCAACTGCTTCTTCGTAATTCATAAAAAAAACCATCACTTATCTATAATGTATTCGTAAGACTTTGGGAGAAAAGCTTCTCCCCTTCTGTTCGTTACGATACCATTATATAATAGTGGTGGAAGATGTCCAGTCCTAATCGTAATATTTTATCCGACATTTTTTTGTATCGGAGTATCTTTTCTATGCCATTTACTGGTTGTCTGTACTGTTTTCTTCACCGGAATCTTCTGTGGATTCCGTTTCTGACGCTGTATCCGTTTCCTCCATTGACCCTGTATCAGAACTGCTCTTTTCACTGTCAAGCTTCCACTTGCTGTCAGCGAGCAGCGCATAGACCGCCCGGTCATGGCTCTTTGTCATGGCCTTTCTTGTGGAACTGTTGCTTCGCTGCACTACCGAGAGCCGGTCAAAATCATCCAGTTCCTTTCCGGTAATGATCAGCTTGGTAGGATTCACGTAAACCGTATCGTACCATTCTCCGTTGATCTTCACCTGGCTGGACGGCGTAAAGTTTGTTCCCTGGATATAATAGGTGTGATCCGTCTCAGACACAACCTGAATGGAATCCAGTGTGGTATCATAGATTCCCATACGCATCTTTGTCCGCTCAAAAGGATTCTCTCCGTCATATGTATACTGCTTTCCGTAAAGAAGATCGTACTGCAGGGTCTCCAGATCCACCTGATAATTTCTGGTATTTCTTCTTGCCTGATGATACTTGAAAGTATTTCCCTCATGGATACCTACACGGTCCATAACCTCTGCTGCCATCTGGTATGCCGCAAGATTTCTTCTTTTTCT
>ENA-OQAJ01000660-OQAJ01000660.1-human-gut-metagenome-genome-assembly--contig:-NODE-660-length-10611-cov-3.673216_pt1 | contig 10611 bp, 9 predicted proteins | sample MGYA00242736_ERZ504529 | MGnify/ENA primary metagenome ERZ504529 (study PRJEB26092, sample SAMD00036275) | human gut metagenome | host: Homo sapiens | study: EMG produced TPA metagenomics assembly of...
CGGCAACCGCCACCGGATCCGGGTTGGCCGCAACCATGGAGCAGCCATTATGGCAGTGGCCACCGGCATGACCCCCAGCATTTACGGCGTTGCGGCATCATCTCCGGAGCCGCGCTCGTGTTCTTCGCGTTCCTCGGCTTCGATGTGGTCGCCACCACCTCCGAAGAAACCGTTAATCCGAAGAAGAACGTTCCGCTGGGCATCGGCGTGGGCATGGGACTGATCATCGTGCTCTACACCCTCGTTGCCATTGTCACCACCGGCATGGTCTCCTACAAAGACCTCGCCAAGCAGAAAGACCCGTCGCTCGCCACGGCATTCGAAATGGTCGGCGCTGACTGGGCCGCCAAAATCATCAGTTTCGGCATTGTGATCGGCCTGGCAACCGTGGTCATGGTGCTGCTGCTCGGCCTGACCCGCGTGGTGTTCGCCATGAGCCGAGATGGCCTGCTGCCGCGCTCGCTCAGTCACACGGGCAAGCACGGCACTCCAGTACGTCTGCAGATTGCCGTCGGCGTGGTCATGGCACTCATCGCAGCCAGCTGCAACGTCAGTATCCTTGCCGACATGGTGAACATCGGCACGCTGTCGGCATTCACCCTTGTTTCAATCTCTATTCCGATCATGCGCAAGAAGCGCCCCGACCTGAAGCGAGTCTTCAAAATCCCCGGCAATCCATGGGTGCCTATCCTCATCGCGCTCGCCAACATCTGGCTCATGCTCAACCTGAGCGTGCTCACCTGGATTCGATTCGTGGTCTGGCTTGCGGTCGGCTTCTGCATCTACTTCGCTACGGCTACCGCCACGCCCGACTCGGCACGGGAGAGCTGGAAGTTGGCAATCAAGAGTAGTCTTGAACGGTAAGTGTTAAGGAGGTAACCATGCCATACGTTGTCGCTCAGCCGTGCGTCGATGTCAAAGACAAGGCCTGCGTGGACGAATGCCCGGTCGATTGCATCTACGAGGGCTCCCGTTCCCTGTATATCAATCCGAACGAATGCGTGGATTGCGGCGCATGCGAACCGGTGTGCCCGACCGAAGCCATCTTCTATGAAGACGATCTGCCAGACGAGTGGGCTTGGTACAAGGATGCCGCAGTCAGCTTCTTCGCTGAAGTCGGCGATATGGGCGGCGCTTCCGCAGCCGGCCCGATCGGCAAGGATCCGGAGCAGGTAGCTGCTCTGCCGCCGCAAAATCAGTGATTGGCATTTGAAAGCGGCCTTTTCCCGTTGGAAGAGGCCGCATATTTTGTTTATAGAGGATTATTAAGGGGTTTTCACGATGGGCTTTCATGAGTTTTCTTCGCCATACGATTGGTCGCGTATCGCAGCATACAAGCGCACGGCAAAAGCCGCGTTCGGAGGCATGATCGACCTGTCCGTGGGATCTCCCGTCGATCCCGTGCCCGACTCGGTGCGCAAGGCGCTCGCAGTGGCGGCGAATGATCCGAATGCGTATGGATATCCGGCTACTGCAGGTACTGCCGATTTACGTGCCGCGATTGCTGAATGGTTTTCGGCGGCTCGCAATGTTGATTTGCAGGCGATCCATGCTGATGTGGTGCCTACCGTCGGCTCCAAAGAGGGTGTTGCGTTGATGGCGTCGCTACTGCATTTCGGTGAGGATGATGTTGTGGTGCAGCCGAAGGTTTCGTACCCGACGTATGAGATCGGCACGCAGTTGGCTGGAGCGCAGGTGCTTAAGGTCGACGATGTGGCTGATGTTGCGTCGTGGCGCAATGTGCCTGGCATCAAAGCGGTGTGGGTGAATTCCCCTTGCAATCCGACGGGCGAGGTGTATTCGGCCGAGCGGATGGCTGGCATTGTCGCAGCTGCGCGTGAGATCGGCGCGGTGGTGCTTTCCGACGAATGCTATGCGCTGATGCAGTGGAGGGGTGCTACGAATGGCACTGAAGGTGAAGCTGATTCACTTGCGTCGACGCCGTGCGCGCTTTGTGACGATGTGTGTTTGGGCTCCGCCGAGGGCGTGCTGGTGCTGTATTCGTTGAGCAAGCAGAGCAATATGGCTGGGTATCGTACCGCGTTCATTGCCGGAGATGAGTCTTTGATTGCATCGATGAGTGCATATCGCAAGCAGATTGGTCAGATTATTCCCGGTCCGGTGCAGGCTGCGATGGCTGCCGGACTGCGTGATCTGGAATCCGTCAAGGTTCAGCATGCGCGCTATCGGGAACGTCTCGGCGTGTTGGTGAGCGCGTTGCGTGCTTACGGATACTGCACCGACATGCCGGATGGTGCATTGTATGTATGGGTGAGAGCCAAGTCGGGCGATTGTTGGACCGATATGGAGCAGCTTGCCAAGATTGGCATCATCGCCAGCCCCGGCGAGTTCTATGGTGCGCCGGAATGTCTGCGTTTCTCCGCCACCGCCAGCGACGAGGCGATCACTTCCGCAGCTGAGCGCTTGGCGCGCTAAGCCGATAAAGGGCTTCCGGCAATCGCTGGAAGCCCTTTATCGGCGGAGTCAGAGGGAGTCCAACGCCCATGCGTCTTATGGTTATGCGCAGCTGTTGATGTCGCTGATGGCAAAGTGAACGGCGTAGGCTAGGCCGCAGGGCGTCGTCCCTGGTTTATATGGGTACGTGTACAGGTGAGGATGGTGGCGGTTCGTCTGTTGAGAATATGTTCCATAACGGAATCCTCTCAGTGGGGTGAAAGCTGTGTCGTTGATCCTAGGACACATGGCTTATGTGATTCGGAATGGGCGCAACGATGCGTCGCTTCTGAATTATGATATCGAGCTTCTTGCCATCTATGATGTTTTGCTGACACTTGTCACAGTAGTTTGAGGTCTTGTTTTTGAAGATATGTTTGCGCTGTTGTTCGGCGTGTTCGGTTGGCGGGGACAGCGTAAATAGTTTTCACAGTTAATCGTGTTTGGGCGGAAGTCTGTAATTTCCTGCTTTTGAAATACTTAAATCTATTCGAAAATATCGTAAATATTTGCATATAGAACTTTCGTAACAAAAAAAATTTTAAGTATTTAGTTAAGTGACTTGACTTTCTTGAAAATCAAGTTATATAATCAAGCAGTGCTTTAACTGAAATGCTAAAGCATCTATGAAACATAACGATGTGTGTTCATGCATGTCACCAAAGGAGAAAGACATGATGAGGTCAAGAACTTGGAAACGAGTGCTTGCTGCTGTTTGCGCTGGTGTAGCGGCCGTTTCAATGGCTGCTTGCGGCGGAGGTACTAATAGCACCGCGAAGGACGGAGTCATTATCAACAGTGTTATGAATTCAACTTCGCAGGCGTCGTTGAATTATAATCCGTTCTCTTCTACAGCTTTGACCGGTGTGGTCGGTGCTCTGTACGAGCCATTGTTCTATATGAACAACCTTAAGGACGACCCTACTAAGCTGGAACCGCTAATGGGTAAATCCTACACTATCAGTGACGATGCGAAAACTATTGATGTAACGATTCGCGACGGTGAAAAGTGGTCTGATGGCAAACCTTACACTGCCGAAGACGTTGAATACACATTCAACCTCCTTAATTCCAACAAGGCTTTGAATACCAGTGGCTTTGCTGGCTCTGTCAAGGCCCTTAGCGATACGGAAGTTCGTATCACTTTGGACAAGCCTGAATCGGTGAATGCTCTGTCGTATCTGTCCGGCACGATGATTGTCCCGAAGCATGTGTGGGAAAAGATCGATGATCCGGTGACCTATACCAATAAAGACGCTGTTGGCTCTGGGCCTTTCACAGTTAAGGGCGGGAACTTTTCCCCAACCGCTTACACGTTTAAGAAGAATCCGTACTACTGGGATGAAGGTAAGCCTGAAATTGATGGCGTCCGTTATGTTCTGATCACCGGTGGCACCCAAGCTTCTCAAAATGCCTTGACCGCTGGCGATGTGGACTGGATGTCTGCGATCTTCCCGAATATGGATGATGTGCTGTCGGAATATCCTGATATTAAGACGGTTAACGTTCCTTCTAGTCAGATGGCATTCATGACCTGTTCGAACAAAGAACTCGGCTGCAGTGGTCCTATCACTGATCCGGCAGTGCGCAAGGCTATCTATTACGCTCTTGATCGTAATCAGATTAATAAACTCGCTCTGAATGGCCAGTACAGTGAGCTGGCTGGTTCTCTGTATCCGTATGGACAGTTCACCAAGTACGCTTCGGATGACGTCCCGGATTCACCTATTCCGGGTAAAGGACGTACGGATGAAGCCGTCAAGATACTGGAGGACGCCGGCTATACGAAGGGTGATGACGGCATCTATCAGAAGGACGGAGTTAAGCTGAGCATCAAAGTCGCTGTTATGAGTGATGTCTCTGACTGGATCAACGCGATTAACGTCGCCTCGCAGCAGCTGAAGAAAATCGGTATTGAACTGCATGCGGACCAAATGTCTTCTAATGAATGGACTCAGGCGATGCAGCAGGGCCAGTTTGAAATGTCCATTTATGGTCTGTGGGTCGCAGGTGCCGAACCATGGATGTTCTACAACCAGTTCTATGCCACTGCCAATACGGCTGAAGTGGGTAAAAGCGCTTGGCCTAATTACGCTCGCTACAGCAATAAGACCGTGGATGATGCTCTTAATGTCATCAATACCACCACTGATGTGGCGACCAAGAAGTCTGAATATGAGAAGATTCAGGCTCAGGTGTTTGAGGACATGCCGTATATCCCGATTCTGCGTCAATCCGGTCTGAGCGAAATGTGGAGCGATAAGGTTACCGGTTGGCCGACAGACGATAACGTCTATGCTAATCCGCAGACTTGGGCAAATCCTGATTTGGGCATTGTTCTGAAGAACCTGAAGGTTAAGAAGTAACCTGACGGATTTTATGAATCAAACGGTGCACAAGGCGTTTAGCTGTGCGCTTTGTGCACCATTTTTCCGTGTAGAAATGAGGTAACGATGAGGTTCTACCTGAAAAAGATAGGATTTTACCTTGTTGCATTGTTTGCGGCTTTGACATTTGAACTTTGCCATCCCGCGACTGATGCCAGGTGATCCGGTTTCAGCTGTTCTTACCAGGCTTGCATCGCGAGGTGGTACTGTTGCACCCGAAACAAGGGAAGCGATTACTGCAATGCTGGGACAAGATGGAGGCAACATCTTCCAGCAGTATATTGGTTATCTGAAGAATATCTTCACCGGCAACTGGGGCGTATCTGTAACGTATTTCCCCAACCAAGTTACAACGTCCATTGCTTCTGCACTGCCTTGGACCATTTGTCTTGTCGGCACAACCACGATTATATCGTTCTTTGTTCAACAGGCTCTTGGTATCTGGGCTGGTTGGCGTCGTGGTGGCACTTTTGATAACATCATTTCCCCTGTGTCCACCATTTTCCAAGCTGTTCCTTACTTCTGGCTTGCACTCATCTTCATTTGGGTGTTTGCCCGTACGCTGCATTGGTTCCCTCAGTCAGGCGGATACAATTATCGTGAGGTTGTGCCCGGCTTCACTTGGGAATTCTTCTCGAGCGCAGTGAAGTATGCAATCTTGCCGGCCTTGACGATTCTTGTCAGCTCTCTGGGCATGGGGGTTGTCGGTATGCGTAATATGATGGTCTCCACGTTGTCTGAGGACTACATTGTTACTGCTGAGGCCAAGGGCTTAAGTCCTAAACGCATTATGATGTGCTACGCAGCTCGTAATGCAGTGTTGCCATCCATTTCTGGCTTTGGCACGTCTATCGGTGCAGTGGTGGGCGGATCGCTGCTTACTGAACAGGTGTTCTCCTATCCAGGTGTTGGTCAGATGCTTTTGCAAGCGGTGACCAGTAACGATTACGCGCTGATGCAAGGTATCTTCCTGATTATTACCGTTACTGTTCTAGTCGTGAACTTTATCATTGATTTGCTTTACGGCATTATCGATCCACGTACGCGGCAACAGGATTGAGGTAAATATGTCTGCAACAAATTCTTCTGCTGCTGTGGCTCGTAGCCAAGCTAAACATCGTCGCTCCGCTTTGGATTCTCTCAAGCGAGTTCTTCCTGAGCGTTCTGCAAAATTGACGGCTGGATTAACCATTGTGATCGCAATGGTTTTGTTCGCCATTATTGTTCCTATCTTCACGAAGGATCCTAATAAGATTAATGACATTGCTTGTCTGCGCCATCTGCCCAGCATTGGTTGGGCACTACGCAGTCTGGCCAGGATGTTTTCACTCAGCTTGGCTATTCTGTCCGTGGCTCTCTGATTATTGGCTTTGCTGTTGGCTTGATCGCAACTGCGATGTCGTTCATTTTCGGTGTTTTGGGCACATATATTGGCGGAATTTGGGATGATTTGTTCTCTCTGATTACCAATATCATGCTGGTGATTCCGGGGTTGCCTCTGACCATCGTGATTTCTGCGTTGATGCCTTCCAAGGGCACGATGATGTTGGTCATTGTTATTTCAATCACCGCATGGGCTGGCGGTGCCCGTGTATTGCGGGCGCAAACATTGTCGATGCGTGGGCGTGATTATGTTCTTGCCGCAAAAATTGCAGGTGAACGTCCGTGGCGCGTGATTACCGTTGAAATTCTGCCTAATCTGTTGCCTGTGATGGGATCGCAGTTTGTGTTCTCCGTTATTATGGCAATTCTGAGTGAGTCTTCGTTGTCCTTCATTGGCCTGGGATCGACCCAATCCTTCTCGCTGGGAACCATGCTGTATTACGCGCAGAACGGTTCTGCTCTGAACACGGGCGCATGGTGGTGGTTCCTGCCGCCGGGACTGATGATCGCTACCATCGGCGCCGGATTGTCCTTCATTAATTTCTCCATCGATGAAGTCATCAATCCGCGACTGCGTAAGCCTACCAAGAAAAGCAAGGGAAAGAAAGGGTGAACACGATGGCGACTCAGAATTCTGATATCCTGCTTTCGGTCGATAACCTCGACGTTATCTACGATACAGATAATCCGGTGCACGCCGTTCAGAACGCTACATTCGAATTGCGTCGCGGTGAGATGCTTGGTTTGGCTGGTGAATCCGGTTGCGGCAAGAGTACATTGGCGTATAGCATCAATCAAATGCTGAAAGCTCCGGGTAAGATTAACTCTGGCTCTGTGATTTTCCATGATAAGTCAGGGAAAGATATCGATATCCGTGCTTTGTCGGGGCGTTCATTGCGTGAATACCGTTGGGAGAAAACCTCCATGGTGTTTCAGGGCGCCATGAATTCATTAAGTCCTGTAACTAAGATTGGTAAGCAACTTGCCGATATTTATAAAACTCATCGTCCTCATATGGCGAAGAGCGAACGACAAGACCGTTGCGCACATTTGCTTGAGATGGTGCATGTTGATCCAAATCGTCTAGCTGCTTACCCGTTTGAACTTTCCGGCGGCATGCGTCAGCGTGTGATGATTGCCATGGCTTTGGCTCTTGAGCCGCAGCTGATTATTATGGATGAACCGACCACAGCGTTGGACGTTGTTGTACAGCGTGAAATCATCGAGGAAATTTCGGAATTGCGCCGTGACAAGGGCTTCTCTGTTATTTTTATCACGCATGATTTGCCGATGCTCTTGGAGATCACGGACAAAATTGCTGTGATGAAAAATGGTGTCATCGTAGAACAAGGCGTTTCTGAAGACGTGTATTTCAATCCGAAGCATCCGTATACACAACGGTTGCTGAGCTCGTTCCCATCTTTGACAGGAGATCGTGGCTCATTCGTTCGTGTTCCACGCCATGCGTGAAAGGAATAATCATGTCAGTATTGAAGCTTGAGCATGTGAAAAAAGATTTTACCCTGCGTAATGGTTTGAAAACCACGACGATTCATGCGGTGAAGGATGCATCATTCGAGTTAGCTTCGGATAAGACCATTGCTCTTGTTGGTGAGTCTGGTTCCGGGAAATCGACAATCGCCCGAATGATTACATGTTTGGAGACGCCGACTTCTGGAAGCATCACGTTGGACGGCAAGCCTGTCCCTACGCATGGTAAGGATTTGTACGAATACCGTCATAATGTGCAAATGGTATTTCAGGATCCGTTCGCTTCCTTGAATCCATATCATACGATTTTCCACCATATTCTTCGTCCTCTTATGATTAATCACATGGCAAATAGCCAAGAGGAATATGAGCAGAAGGTCATCGAACTGCTGGAACGTGTTGAATTAACGCCTGCCGTCAATTTCATGTATCGACGCCCTCATGAGCTGTCTGGTGGACAGCGTCAGCGCGTCGCAATTGCACGTGCATTGGCTCCTAAGCCAAAGGTTCTAATTGCGGATGAGCCTGTTTCGATGTTGGATGTTTCTTTGCGGTTAGGCGTGCTTAACCTGCTGTCTAGAATTCAGCAGGAAGAACACATCGGCATGCTGTACATTACCCATGATCTGGCGACTGCTCGCCATTTTTCGGATGAGATTATGGTGATGTGTCATGGAGACATTATTGAACATGGTCCTTCTGATGATGTGATTTTGAATCCGCAGCAAGACTACACGAAAGTGTTGCTTAATGCCGCGCCTGATCCGGAGAAGCATTTCGCGAAGATTCGTGACGGGCGTAGCCGTCAGTAATGCCGCATGGAATACGTCTGATCATCATCTGATTGCTTGCAACTCCCTCGGCCTATGGCCGAGGGTTCCATATAAAGGAGCACTTTATGCAAATCGCAAACCCCGTTCTCCCGGGATTCAATGCCGATCCCTCGATGATTCGGGTCGGGGATACCTACTACATCGCCAATTCCACGTTCGAATGGTTCCCAGGTGTCCGTCTGCACGAGTCTAAGGACATGGTCCATTGGAACCTGTTGCCGAGTCCACTGAGCCGCACGAGCCAGCTTGACATGCGCGGCAATCCGTCATCCGGTGGCATCTGGGCTCCGGATCTTTCCTATGCGGACGGCAAATTCTGGCTGATCTACACGGACGTGAAGGTCGTGAACGGTGCGTTCAAGGATTGCACGAACTATTTGGTCACTGCCGAAAGTATCCATGGTCCGTGGAGCGAGCCGATTCGCGTGAACGGTGTCGGCTTCGACGCAAGTCTGTTCCATGACGACGATGGCCGCAAGTATCTGGTGCAGCAGACTTGGGATTTTCGTGAGTACCATCATGGCTTCGACGGCATCACACTGACCGAATTCGATGTGAAGACGATGAAGCTCAAGCCGGAAACTGAACGTACGATTTGGCGCGGTACGGACGTCAAACTCACCGAGGGACCACATCTGTACAAGATCAATGGCTATTACTACCTGTTCGCCGCTGAAGGCGGTACCGTGTATACGCATCAGGAAGTCGTGGCCCGATCCAAGTCTTTGACGCGTTGTCCTTCGAAGGCATGCCGTCGAATCCGTTCATCACGAATTTCGACACGCCGCGTTCCTATCTGCAAAAGCAGGGGCATGGCGCGCTGGTCGATACCCCGTCCGGCGAATGGTATTACGCCTCGCTGTGCGGTCGTCCGTGGCATCACGACAATGAATCCTTCACTGATCCGCGCGGCTGGTGCACGCTGGGGGCGTGAAACCTCCATCCAGAAGGTCGAATGGACCGAGGATGGCTGGCCGTATATTGTCGGAGGCCATGGCGGACAGCGTTATGTGGATGCTCCGAAGGATGCCATCGAGACCGAGGCACCTGCGGATCACAGCCAGCATGACGATTTCATGTCCGATACGTTGGATTTGAATTGGAATACGCTGCGTGTGCCGTTCGATGGCGAGATGGGCAAGGTCGGTGGCGGCGTGTTGGAACTGCGTGGCCAGGGCTCGCTGTGCAACCTTTTCGATCTGTCGTTGGTGGCACGTCGTTGGCAGGCGTTCAACTTCGATGCGACCGTAAAGGTTGAGTTCGATCCGAAGAACTACCGCCAGATGGCCGGCCTGACGAACTACTACGATGATTTATGCTGGTCGTGGGTGTTCGTGACTTGGGACGAGCGGCGGCAATGCCGCGTGATTGAGGTCGCTCAGAACGATTTCAACAACTACACGTCGTTCCTGCGGGATACCGCTCCAGCAGTGCCGGATGACGTGAAGTCCGTGTGGCTGCGCACGAAGGTGCGCAAGCAGTGGTATTCGTATGAATATTCGTTTGATGGAACTTCATGGGTCGATCTGGGCGTGAAACTGGACGCGAAGATCCTGTCGGACGACTATATCCTGCGTCGATACGGCGGATTCTTCACCGGAGCATTCGTCGGTTTGGCTGCAATCGATCTTTCTGGATACGACAGGGTTGCGAAATTCAGCGAATTCGATTATCGGGAATTGCCCGATAACGAGTAGGTGTGTGGTGGTGACGGGAGCTGTGTTTTCGTCGCCACTGACGTATGCAAGCCGTCATGAATCGTATATGGAGACTTTATGTGGACTTGTCAAAGATGGAAGAAGGAAGAGCAACGATGCTTGCGATGCCGAAGATTTTCGATGACGGATGTGTGCTGCAATCCGGGCAGTACGTACCGGTATGGGGTTGGTGCGAATCATGGCGGAGCGTTACTGTCACGGTTTAGGAACATGTGTGAATAAGGAGATTCAGCAATGAAGTTTGAATACCATGTCAAACCAACCGGCAGCGATGCTGCGTGCGGCGACGCGGAGCATCCGTTCGCCACGATTTCCAAGGCTGCGCAGATGGCCTCTCCGGGCGAT
>ENA-OQAJ01000662-OQAJ01000662.1-human-gut-metagenome-genome-assembly--contig:-NODE-662-length-10593-cov-3.123352_pt1 | contig 10593 bp, 15 predicted proteins | sample MGYA00242736_ERZ504529 | MGnify/ENA primary metagenome ERZ504529 (study PRJEB26092, sample SAMD00036275) | human gut metagenome | host: Homo sapiens | study: EMG produced TPA metagenomics assembly of...
AACGGCCTTGGCCAGCAGCGTTTACCGGTGCCCGGAGGGCCAACCAGCAACACGCCACGCGGGATCTTGGCGCCCAGCTTGCGATAGCGATCCGGATCGCTCAAAGTCACGGATCTCCTCGAGCTCCTCGACTGCCTCGTCCACGCCGGCAACGTCTTCAAACTTGACCTTGGGGCGTGTGGCCTCGTTGGTCTTGGCGTTGGTCTTGCCAAACTGCATGTTCCTGTTGTTGGCGCCCATCATCTGGCGCATAAAAGTAGAACATGATGGCGATAAGGGCGATCGTCGGAAGCACACTCATCGCCAAGTCGCCCCAAAAATCGGGATCGTTGGTGTTGACGATGTACTTGGTATCGGGGTGCTCCGCCATGAGCTCGGCAAGCGAATCGGAGCCGACATAGGTCGAAGAGAAGCTCTTGAGCTCGCTCGTATCGCCCTTGTCCTTTTTTGTCTTCCAGTAATGACCCGTCACGCTTCCATCTTGAACCGTATAGGTCAGATCTTCGACGCGATCCTGCTTGATGGCGCTGACCATCTCGCTCGTCGCGAGCTTAACGGTATTGCTGGAATTGGCAAAGCCGGAGCCCATGTTAAAAGAAGGCGTAGCCCAGAAGCGCGCAAGCCAAAAATAAAAATACAGCCCAGCCCGTACGCGTGGGCTTCTTGCCTCCGGGCATCCCCGGGATCTTTGGGTCCCGGGGAGTCTGGGAATTGTTGTCGTTACGGTCGTCGGGCATCTTACGAATAAACCTCCGGTTTCAAAATGCCCAGATACGGAAGGTTGCGATAGCGCTCGGCATAGTCGAGGCCGTAGCCCACCACAAAGGCATCGGGGCAATGGGTTCCAACATACTTGGGCGTGATGGCCGAGACGCGGTCCTCAACGTCCTTCCACAGGAAGGCGGCGACCTCCAGAGAAGCGGGCTTGCGGCTCTCGAGGTTCTTCATCAGATACTTGAGCGTCAGGCCCGAGTCCAGAATGTCCTCGACGATCAGCACGTCGCGACCGCGGATGTCGATATCCAGGTCCTTAATGATACGCACGATACCCGAGGACTTCACACCGTCGCCGTAGCTCGAAACAGCCATGAAATCGATGTTGGTCGCAGCTCGATCTTACGCATCAGGTCGCCCATAAAGACCACGGCGCCGCGCAGGACCGCAATCAGCACCAGATCCTTACCCGCGTAGTCGCGCGTAATCTCCTCGCCCAGGCGAGAGACGATACCGTCGATATCCTCCTGCGTGAACAGAACCTTCTCGATATCCGGATGTTGAGAAGCCATGACAACCCTTTCTTTGTGCTTATCGCCCACACACCGCCGTATGGACGCGAACTACACATTCTAGCAGCGCACGGGGGTAAATTTACCAGCCCGTGCGCCATCAGCGCGGGAATACCGTCAACGTCGCACAGAATAGCAGGCGTGGGACGCTATTCCGCATCGACCACGCGGAGCAGATATGCCACGCGCGTTGCGGCCGTGCACTTAAAACGCTCGTCCGCGCGAACTCCGGCGACCCACACCACGGCACCCCCCGGCGCCGTCCTCACCATGGGCACGCCGGCGCGCTCGGAAACGGGAATGCGAGCCTCACCTAGCAAATCGGATACTTCTTGCTTCGGCCACTCATCTAACGGGCACATCACGTCTCCCGGTGCGGGACCGTCCACCCACAGGCGCGCCAATCGCGCCTCTGCAGGGATCTCGCCACGTGAGCCCGCCAGGATCCGCTCACTATCGCTGTCGGCAAAACCCAGGCAGCCGCGTCTACCAAAGCTGTCACTTCCCCGGCAGCCGCAAGCTCACGGCGCGGCGCACGATGTCGCATCCCGGCTCAACGACCATCGGCTCTGCGACCAGCATACATCCCCCGCCCAACGGCAAACGACCGGGTACGGTAACCCAGTCCGCGACCAGGCCCTCGCGAGCCACCGGCGCCTTAAACGCCAGCATGCCAAACTCAATGCGTGCGTCAATCCCCGCCGGAAGCGTGACCGAGCCGGTGCCCTCGGCAACGCAGGAAAGGACTCGCTCCACATGTCGCATCTCGGGACGAGCGTCCGGATCGATGCGTTTGATCGCCAGTCGCACGATGCGCCGCGCGATTACCACCTCGGCCGCAGCAAGGCGCCTGGCATCGAGCACCAGCGCGCCCGCTGCCTCTTTGCGCAAACAGCTTCGAACGCCTGTGCCGAAAGCTGAGACAAAAAACGCGTCCTCATCGCCTAAGACTCGCAGGCGGCGCCAATCGTCTTGCACACGCTCGCGTTGCGCTGCGCCACCACCGGCATCACTCGATGGCGCACGTAGTTTCGCAGATACGAGATATCCTCATTGCTCTCGTCTTCACGCCACGGCTGACCATGTACCTGTAGATAGCCCACGAGCTCGCCATGAGTTAGGTCGAGCAAGGGACGCACCACGATATTCCTCCGGCGAGGAATGCTCGATAGACCAGCGGGCCCGAACCCTTAATCGCGTTCATCAAAAACGTTTCCGCGCGATCCGAAGACGTGTGCGCGGTGCAGATACGAGCCGCCGTTCGCGGTGCCCCGTCTGGGCGCAGAGCTCGCGAACATACCTTCGCGCCGCGGCATAGCGCACCTCGCGGGCAGCCGCCTCGATATTGCCCGATTCATCATCAAAATAGGCATGCTCAACACACAGCGGTAGACCATATTGTGCGCAGAGCTCACGCACAAAGGCCTCGTCGCCATCGGACGCCTTGCCGCGCAGATGATGGTTCACATGCAGCACGTGCAGTCGCTCGCGCGCGATGGGGGCAACACCGCGTCCGTCTTGGATATCCAGCTTTGATGTGCACGCCATAAGAAGCAGTGCCGTCGAGTCCGCGCCGCCTGATACCATGAGCACGACAGGAGCAGCCTGCTGTCTCGTCCGGGTCTCATCGACTGCCCCAGGCACGGCATGGTGTCCATAATGCTGAGATACCGTAGGCATTTGCTTCCTCCTCTATTCGTCCGCACCCATTGTATCCTTTGGAATCTTATGTCTCGTCTGCACCTTCATATCCTCGGCAGTGGCTCTAAAGGCAACTGCGCGCTCATCGAGGGCCGCAGGGGCTCATTATGGTCGATGACGGACTGTCTCGCCGCGAGACATTAAAGCGCATGGCAGAACTGGGGCTCTCGGCTGACAACGTCTCGGCTCTTCTCATTACTCATGAGCATAGCGATCACATCAAGGGCCTCGATATCTGGTGCAAGCACTGGCACGGCCCCCTCTTTGCCAGCAGGGGCACTCTTTCGAACAAAGAAAATCTTTCGCATCTGCCTGTCGAGGAATTCGATCCCGGTGACACCCTTTCCATTGCCGGCATCCACGTGCAAACCTACTCAACATCACACGATGTCATCAATCCAGTCGGCTATCGATTCAATGCTCTCGATGATTCCATCGGCTTTGCCACCGACACCGGAGAGCTATCGAGCCAAGCCATGAACACCCTCAAAGATTGTCGAGTCCTCGCGCTCGAAAGCAACCACGATGCGACCATGCTGCGCGAGGGAGAATATCCCCGCTTTCTTCAGGAGCGCATCCTGTCTGCAAGGGGACACCTCTCCAACGGCCAAGCCGCCGAAGCCGCGCGCGAACTTGTTACCGATCGCACCGAACAGCTCATTGCCATGCATATCAGCCAAGATAACAATCGTCCGAGCCTTACCGTCAAAAGCTATGCCAAAGCTCTGGCCGCAACCCTGGATGACGAGCTCGGCAGCTCCGCCACCCTTCTCCAAGGATCGCGAAAACTCTCGATACGCCCCGCAAGCCAGTATCGGCCAGCAACCATTCAATAGACTGTCCTAAACAGCAAAAGGGCCGGGAATCGCTTCCCAGCCCCTTTTGTTGTCTTTTAATAGCGAAGAACACCAACGAAGTTATTCGATGGAGATCTTCGTAACGTTCTTCTTCTCGACAATCTTAGGAACCGTAACGGTAAGGATGCCGTCGGCGTACTTTGCAGAAAGGCCCTCGCTCGAAGCATCCTTCAGGTACACACCGCGCGTCGCACTGTACGAGCTAAACTCCTTCTGCAGGAAGTTCTTGCCCTCGTTCTCTTCGCTCTCCTCGACATTCACGCTAATGGAAAGACGACCCTCATTGAGCTCAACGTCGATGTCATCCTTGGCGACGCCAGTCAAATAAGCCTTGACCTCGTAACCGTCGCCCTTGTCCTCAACATCGACGGGAAAACGCCTTAGAGGCGATAGAGTTATTTTGCCAGGTCGTCATATCATCAAAAGAGATCAAAACAACGAGCTAGCAGAGGGGACGAAACTCCAAAAAAACCGAACATAAGGAACCATGCTTGCCATGACTACCACTCCTTTAAAGGACTGCCGAGCCATCTTCTAGGTGGCAGGGACTTCTTTTGACGCTCTAATATATGCCCACCCAATTCGTATATATACACTTTGATATAAAGTTTTTTAAGTCTCTTTCTATAAGCATATCTAGTCTTAGTGACTAAGGTTTTAACGAGGTTAAGGTTCTTTGAACAGAGCCTTGAATACCGAATACGCGCCTGTCAAAACGAAGCAGGGGGCTTACAATGAGCGCATACTCATTGCTAATGACAACCTAAGGGCATCATGGACGATCAGACCTCCGACAATTCGTATGAGCCGCTACAGAATGATAGTTCTGCCTATTCACAGCCCATACGCTACCATCGTCCCCATATTTCCCAAGAGCCCATTAACGATGCAGAGCCTGAGTATGTAACTCGCAATCGATATCAAACCCTTGAAGAATCTCAATCAGCTCGTAGACACATGGGTGTCGCCTCGAGCGATCCGGTGTATCTAAAAGATGCCCCCTTATCCAAAAACAGCGTATGCAGCCAGGAGCAATCACAAACACCCACCAAGCAGCATCGCAGAGGACCCCGTCCCAAGCAAACTCTAACGCATTCCGCACGCTATCTTGAGACGCCTAAGCAGGGGAAATCGATATTTACATCGTCAAACAGACGGCGCAAACAGCACCGCCTCCAAATCGCGCTCTTGATCATTGCCGTCGTGGCAATCGCGCTGGTCATTCATTTTATTTTCTTCAAATAGAGAAAGCTATTAAAGCATAGAGGCGTTTAGCCCATATCGACCAAACGCAAATAGGGGGAGGCCGCAAGGCCTCCCCCTTCTTCAGTTCAAGCGTACGGCTCGGTGCCGTCCACCGGTCAGCGGCGCCCTGGCCTCCCACGGGCTGACCCCGCAGTACTCTCGGCGCGATGGGGCTTAGCTTCCGGGTTCGGAACGGGACCGGGCGTGCCCCCCATGCTCTGGCCGCTGACGGTGGGCGCGCCCACCGTTACGGTGTCCTGGGTCTCACTCTACACGTGCCCTGGGGGCCGCATGGCGCATAGGGGAGTGACTCGGGGGCATCCTCGTGCCCGGACCGCGCCTATGAGCGCTGGGTCCCGCGGGCCGCGAGGTGCGGTTCCGGAAGAGCTCGGGCGATTAGTGCGGCTCGGCTGAGGACGTCGCCGTCCTTGCACCTGCCGTCTATCGACCAGGTAGTCTACCTGGGCCCTTACCGGAAGGAGAACTAATCCCTGGAACGGCTTCCCGCTTAGATGCCTTCAGCGGTTATCCGCGCCGCACGCGGCTACCCGGCCGTGCCGTTGGTCGACAACCGGTTCACCGGAGGTGCGTCCACCCCGGTCCTCTCGTACTGGGGGCAGCCTCCATCGATTCTCCTGCGCCCACGGAGGATAGGGACCGAACTGTCTCACGACGTTCTGAACCCAGCTCGCGTACCGCTTTAAACGGCGAACAGCCGTACCCTTGGGACCTGCTCCAGCCCCAGGATGCGATGAGCCGACATCGAGGTGCCAAACCTTGCCGTCGATGTGGACTCTTGGGCAAGATCAGCCTGTTATCCCCGGAGTACCTTTTATCCGTTGAGCGACGGCCCACCCACTCGGGGCCGCCGGATCACTAGAGCCTGCTTTCGCACCTGCTCGGCTTGTGGGCCTCGCAGTCAAGCCCGCTTGTACTCTTGCATTCAAAAGGACGGTTGCCGACCGTCCCGAGCGGACCTTCGCGCGCCTCCGTTACCCTTTAGGAGCGACCGCCCCAGTCAAACTGCCCGCCTGGCACGGTCCCCGAGCCGGTTGACGGCCTCGGGTTAGGACGCCGGTCGCGCGAGGGCAGTATTCCAAGGGCGGCTCCCCGGGGGCTGGCGCCTCCGGATCTTAGCCTCCTGCCTATCCTCTACACGCGGGACCAGCGGCCAATGCCAAGCTGCAGTGAAGGTTCACGGGGTCTTTCCGTCCTTCCGCGGGTAAGTCGCATCTTCACGACCAGTGCAATTTCACCGGGTCCATGGTCGAGACAGCGCCCAAGTCGTTGCGCCTTTCGTGCAGGTCGGAACTTACCCGACAAGGAATTTCGCTACCTTAGGACCGTTATAGTTACGGCCGCCGTTTACCGGGGCTTGGCTTCGGGGCTTCGCGCGATGCGCTAACTCCTCCGCGTGACCTTCCGGCACCGGGCAGGCGTCAGACCCTATACGTCGCCTTGCGGCTTCTGCAGAGTCCTGTGTTTTTGGTAAACAGTCGCTTGGGCCTCTCCACTGCGGCCCGCCTCCGCTCCCCGGGCAAGCCGGTTCACGTACGCGCGGGCACCCCTTCTCCCGAAGTTACGGGGCCATTGTGCCGAGTTCCTTGACCATGGTTGACCCGATCGCCTCGGTATGTTCTACCCACCCACCTGTGTCGGTTTGCGGTACGGGCGCGCACGCGCCTGCCTAGGGGTTTTTCTAGGGACCTCGGGCTCACTCGCTTCGCTCAGTCGCTTCGTCCGGAGCCTCGCCCTCAATGCGGACCGGATTTCCCTGGTCCGCGGGCCGCGCTCCATCACGGGGACGTCCAGAACCCCGCCGAGCCACCCCCATCCGTCGCCCCGTCGGTCGTAGCGCCGCGTGCGCGGTGCAGGAATGTCTGCCTGCTGCGCGTCGGCTACGCCTACCGGCCTCGCCTTAGCCCCCGACTGACCCTGGGAGGATTAGCCTTGCCCAGGAAACCTCGGGTTCACGGCGGACGAGTTACTCTCTCGTCTCTCGCTACTCATGCCAGCATTCTCACTCCCATGCGCTCCACCGTCGGTCGCCCTCCGGCTTCTCCGCCCATGGGAAGCTCCCCTACCGATTCTAATGAATTAAAATCCCGCCGCTTCGGTGTCCAGCTTAGCCCCGTGTATTGTCGGCGCATGTCCACTCGACCAGTGAGCTGTTACGCACTCTTTGAATGGATGGCTGCTTCTAAGCCAACATCCTGGTTGTCTGGGCGGACGCACATCCTTTGCCACTCGGCTGGAACTTGGGGACCTTAGCGGGCGGTCCGGGCTGTTTCCCTCTCGAGCACACAGCTTAGCCCACATGCTCTGACTGCCGCGCTCTGGGCCGCCGGCATTCGGAGTTCGGTTGGATTCGGTAGGCGGCGAAGCCCCCTCGTCCATCCGGTGCTCTACCTCCGGCGGTGAACGCGCGACGCTAGCCCTAAAGCTATTTCGGGGAGAACGAGATATCTCCGGGTTTGATTGGCCTTTCACCCCTATCCGCAGGTCATCGCCGCCGTTTTCAACCGACGTGCGTTCGGCCCTCCACGGGGTCTTACCCCCGCTTCAGCCTGCCCACGGATAGCTCACCCGGCTTCGCGTCCGCGGCGCGGGACTCAAGTCGCCCTGTTAAGGCTCGCTTTCGCTCCGGCTCCCTTTCGGTTAACCTCGCCCCGCGCCAGCGACTCGCTGGCTCATTCTACAAAAGGCACGCCGTCACAACTGAAAGTTGCTCCGACTGCTCGTGGGCGCACGGTTTCAGGTACTGTTTCACTCCCCTCCCGGGGTGCTTTTCACCTTTCCCTCACGGTACTGGTGCGCTATCGGTCACAGGGTAGTACTCAGGCTTGGATGGTGGTCCACCCAGGTTCGGACCGGGTTTCACGTGCCCGGCCCTACTCAGGGACCGCGTCGCGCCGTCCGGTCTGGGTTCGCGTACGGGGCTGTCACCCGCTGCGGCCGGCCTCCCATGCCGTTCCGCTCCCCAGCCGGACCTGCGCCCGGGGGCGGCAGCCCCCGGATGCGCGGCCCTGCAACCCCGTCGGCGGAACCCCTGCCGGGTATGCCCGCTCGACGGTTTGGCCATCGGTCCCCTTTCGCTCGCCGCTACTCGGGGAGTCTCGAGATTGATTTCCTCTCCTCCGGGTACTTAGATGTTTCAGTTCCCCGGGTTGTCCTCCCCGCCCCTATGTGTTCGGGGTGGGGATATGCACACTGCTGTGCATGGGTTCGCCCATTCGGAGACCCCCGGGTCGAAGGATGTGTGCTCCTCGCCGGGGATTATCGCAGCTTGCCGCGTCCTTCATCGGCTCCCTGTGCCAAGCATCCGCCGTGCGCCCGTGGTATCTTGCGGGACCGCATCGGGCCCGCGGGATATCCACGTGTCGCTAATTAATCTAATTAATCGATATCATGAATAGCGCTCGTATGTCGCAATTCGGGTATCTCATACCGCGGCACAGTAGTTGAACTGTGCTCGCGATCAGATGCTCCTCACTCATTAATAAGTGAATTCTTCTTGTTTGGATCGGATGAATGATTGCTATCATTCTGTCTGATAAATCGCAGAAAAGAATCGAGTCTGGAAGAGAATCTCTTCCATCTCTCTCCTATCGCTATGCGGCTCTCAAGGTACGCGGGTGCGACCCCGGGGACCGGGTGCTGCGGGGAATCATCCAGGCGACATCTACCGGACGGGCTCCTGCCCTCCATTCGAGTTAAAGTATGTCTCTCTAAGAACGTATCTCCCTAGAAAGGAGGTGATCCAGCCGCACCTTCCGGTACGGCTACCTTGTTACGACTTCACCCCCCTCACCCTCCACACCTTCGGCGCCTCCCCCCTTGCGGTTGGGCCGGCGACTTCGGGTGCAGACGACTCGGGTGGTGTGACGGGCGGTGTGTACAAGGCCCGGGAACGCATTCACCGCGGCATGCTGATCCGCGATTACTAGCAACTCCGACTTCATGGGGGCGGGTTGCAGCCCCCAATCCGAACTGGGGCCGGCTTTCCGGGATCCGCTCCCCCTCGCGGGGTGGCATCCCTCTGTACCGGCCATTGTAGCACGTGTGCAGCCCAGGGCATAAGGGGCATGATGACTTGACGTCGTCCCCGCCCTCCTCCGCCTTGACGGCGGCGGTCCCGCGTGGGTTCCCGGCATCACCCGATGGCAACACGCGGCGGGGGTTGCGCTCGTTGCGGGACTAACCCAACATCTCACGACACGAGCTGACGACAGCCATGCACCACCTGTATGGGCTCCTCTCGGCCACGGGGTCTCCCCCGCTTCACCCATATGTCAAGCCCTGGTAAGGTTCTTCGCGTTGCTTCGAATTAAGCCACATGCTCCGCTGCTTGTGCGGGCCCCCGTCAATTCCTTTGAGTTTTAGCCTTGCGGCCGTACTCCCCAGGCGGGACGCTTAATGCGTTGGCTGCGGCACGGGGGGATCGTCCCCCCACACCTAGCGTCCATCGTTTACGGCTGGGACTACCAGGGTATCTAATCCTGTTCGCTCCCCCAGCTTTCGCGCCTCAGCGTCGGTCTCGGCCCAGAGGGCCGCCTTCGCCACCGGTGTTCCACCCGATATCTGCGCATTCCACCGCTACACCCGGGTGTTCCACCCTCCCCTACCGGACCCAAGCCGCGGAGGTTCCGGGGGCTTCGGGGGGTTGAGCCCCCCGCTTCGACCCCCGGCCTGCCGGGCCGCCTACGCGCGCTTTACGCCCAATGAATCCGGATAACGCTCGCCCCCTACGTATTACCGCGGCTGCTGGCACGTAGTTAGCCGGGGCTTCTTCTGCAGGTACAGTCTTGACTCTTCCCTGCTGAAAGCGGTTTACGACCCGAAGGCCTCCGTCCCGCACGCGGCGTCGCTGCGTCAGGGTTCCCCCCATTGCGCAAGATTCCCCACTGCTGCCTCCCGTAGGAGTCTGGGCCGTGTCTCAGTCCCAATCTGGCCGGTCGGTCTCTCAACCCGGCTACCCGTTGTCGGCACGGTGGGCCGTCACCCCGCCGTCTACCTGATGGGCCGCGGAGCCATCCCCTCCCGTCGGGGCTTTAGCCGGGGTGCCATGCGGCACCCCGGGGTATCCGGTATTACCCCGTCCTTTCGGGCGGCTATCCCGGGGGAGGGGGCAGGTTCTCCACGTGTTACTCAGCCGTTCGCCACTCGCTTCTATCCGAAGATAGGTGCCGTTCGACTTGCATGTGTTAGGCGCGCCGCCAGCGTTCATCCTGAGCCAGGATCGAACTCTCCGTCCAAAATAAATGGGCTTCGAGCCCGTCCGGTCCTCACAACTATTAGCTGATCGGTTCCGTTCGATTCATATGGTTCTAGTATAGGAAAAGGAATTTCTCGGGGCCGCCTCTCGGCGGCCTTGCGAAAAACAAATCCAAGTTAGACCATTTCAAATGGTTCGATGTCTGCCCGGATGCGACACTCGGAAGTGTCCATCCTCGCAGTATCCGGTTCTCAAGGTGCACGCTTTGCGGCTCATCCGGTCCGACCGG
>ENA-OQAJ01000663-OQAJ01000663.1-human-gut-metagenome-genome-assembly--contig:-NODE-663-length-10592-cov-2.054085_pt1 | contig 10592 bp, 14 predicted proteins | sample MGYA00242736_ERZ504529 | MGnify/ENA primary metagenome ERZ504529 (study PRJEB26092, sample SAMD00036275) | human gut metagenome | host: Homo sapiens | study: EMG produced TPA metagenomics assembly of...
CCTTGATTTCCTCGCGGATCACCACGGCGTCATCCGGCACCACGTATTGCGGATATTCCGCGGTCTCGTCGATGTCGGCTTCCTTGCGTTTGCGGGCGGGCGGTAGGCGCGGTCCAGAATGCGGGCACCTGATGCCATAATCCGGATCCGCCCACACGTTTGCGCACTTTCTTGATCTTGCCGTTTGACCCGACGGTCTCGTGGATTTCGATGATTGGGGCCTCGCGCCAGACGCGCACATCCTTGAGGTCTGCGGACGTCAACGAGAACAGCCCGGCCTCGCTGGACAGCACAGGTGTCTGCATGGGCGGCAGTTCCAGTCCCGCCACCGGCTCGTACGGTTCAGGCTCCTCACCGGGTTTCACCACGATTTCGGTGATGTTCGGCGCATACGTGTCGATGGAATCGGGCCTGTCCTCTTCGGGATTCGTCAGCGCAATGGCTGATTGGTCGCCAGATGTTCGATATCGAACGCCTTGCGGGACGCCAGATTGATGATCCGCTCGGTCAGCTGCGCCGGGCAGGATTCCACGTTCGGGCAGCGTATATCTTTGTCTCCATCTTTGGCGGGAGCGAGTTCCGCGCCGCAGCTCGGGCAACGCGTGGGCATCACGAACCGGCGGATCTGGCCCTCACGTCCCTTGCGTCGCTCCAGCACCGGACCGACGAGCTCGGGAATCACGTCTCCCGCCTTGCGCACCACCACGGTGTCGCCGATGAGCACGCCTTTGCGTTCCACTTCAAAGGGGTTGTGCAGCGTGGTACGGGATACTGTGGAACCGGCCACGTACACGGGTTTCAACACCGCCACCGGAGTCACACGTCCGGTGCGCCCCACCTGCACAGTGATGTCAAGCAGCTCGGTATTGACCTCTTCCGGTGGATATTTGTAGGCGATGGCCCAGCGCGGCGCCCGCGATGTGGCGCCAAGGGAACGCTGTAATCCCAAATCGTCGACCTTCACGACGATGCCGTCAAGCGCGTGTTCGATGTCACCTCGGTGTTCGCCGTAATAGTCGATCATGTCGAGGATTTCCTTGAACGACGTGACCTCACGGTTGTGCGGAGAGACGGGCACACCCCATTTCTTATACAATTCGTAGGCTTCGGATTGGTCGTTGACCACATCATGGCCGTTGCCGGCGTGCCCCGCACCCCAACGCAGCGATCCGATGCCGTGCGCGTAGAAGCTCAGGCGACGGGTTGCGGTGATACGCGGATCCTTCTGTCTCAGGCTACCTGCGGCCGCGTTGCGGGGATTGGCGAATGGCGCGCGACCGGCGTCCTCGTTCTCGGCGTCAGCTTGTTGAAATCGTCCCATCGCATGAACACTTCGCCGCGGATCTCCACGAATTCGGGAATGTCTTCCTCCGGTCCGGCAAGGTTCTGCGGAATGGTGGAGATGGTGCGCACGTTGAGAGTGATGTCCTCGCCGGTCACGCCATCGCCTCTGGTCAGCCCCTGTTCAAGCACGCCGTTGCGGTAGATGAGGTTCAGCGCAAGACCGTCGATCTTCACCTCGCAGGTCATGGGCAGTGGCTTCGATTCGGGCCAATCCAATCCCCTGAGCACGCCGTCGTGCCATTCGCGCAGCTCCTCGATGGAGAACACGTCATCGAGGCTCATCATGCGCGATGGATGACGTACGGAAGCGAAGTCGTTGGAGAACGTGCCGCCCACGCGATGGGTCGGTGACTGCGGTGAGTCAAGTGATGGGAACTGCGCCTCAAGCGATTGCAGGCAGCGCAATCTTGCGTCATATGCCGCGTCGGATGAGACGGGGGCATCGTCGATATAGTATGCGATCTGGTCTGATTCCACCCATGCGGCCACGCGCGCCCACAGCCTGGCCGCGGCTTCGGCGCTCATCGAAGCCACATCAACCTTGTCGAGGCGCATGGCGTCGGCATCGGTCGGCTGCAACGCGGCAATCCAACGTTCGCTGCCCGGAGTCAGCGAAGCCAGCCCCTCATCGGCCACGACGGCCGCGGAACTACCGTCGCTCTCCGGCGCGTCGAAATCCCATGCCAACTGTTCGGAATCATCACGATTCGTCATTGTCACCGCTTTCCCATCATTTCCGCCATGCCGCGCGGATGTCCACGCCAGCACCGATTATCGCACAAATGTTCGACTGTTTTTGTTAGTTGTTCAGAGAGCGCAGGAACTGCACCTGCACCACGTCAGCACCGTCATGGTCTTCGTAGTCCATGCGCATCGCGGCCACCGACAGGGTGCGTGCGGGCACGAACATGCCTTTGTCCACGCAGACGCGGGCCGCTTGGTGCATCAGGGGCGCGACCGGCGTGTTCGGCCATACCGGCAGTCCGGCGTCGGCGAGCACGTGGATGGCTTCCTGCACGTTGGTCGGCACCGGAATGCACTGCGATTGCGCTCTTCCGATCAGTTCCTGCAGTTCGCTTTCGAGCATGGCGATACGTCCGGGGGCGATCTCCTCGCTCATGATGTATGAAGCGGCGGCAAGGTCGAAGTGGTCGCACATCCATTCCGCATAGGCGAGGCGATAGTAGGCGAATGAGGCGTCTTCCCGGTCAAGCGCGACGTTCAGCGCGTTGAGGCATGCCGCACGTGCCGGATCCCAGTCCTCGGCACGCCCCAGCTGCACGGCGAGCTTGAGGTGCGACAGCGGGTATGCGGGGGCGTAACGCACCATGGCGTTCAGATGCGGCAGCGCGGCATCGACGCCTTTGACTTGGGCGAGCAGGTCGGCAAGCTCCATATGCATGTAGAACAGGTTGTCGGGAATGAGCACCGTTCTTTCGCCTTCGGTGGCGAACATGCGGTTGTAGATGACGCGTTCCGCATATGAATTGAAGTACCGCGGCACGCCCGGATTTTCAGCGAAGATCCGTCCATGCGTTCGAGTGTGGACTGGGCGGATTCGATGGCCCGCTCGACGTCTCCGGAGAACAGCATGTCTCGTGCCTTCAGACGTTCGTCATCGAGGGATTGCGCCAGTTCGAATGAGAAGTCGGGCGTGTCTTCGCCGTCGATCAGCGCGCTGGTGACCTGCGGTGCCAATTCGGTCAATTCCGGATCGGATATGGAATTGATGATGTCCATGGCCTGTTTGGCTTTGGCCACCGATTCGAGTCCGTCGCTTTGCGCAAGACGATGGAACTCCCCCACGGCGCGCTGCAACAGGTCGACACGCTGGATGGACAGGCCCATCATGTTCTCACAGCCGAACAACTGCGCCGTGCCGTCATCAAAACGAATGTCGGACAGTTCGGGTTCTTCTTGGCTTCCCGCCGGTGAGAATCGGCTGTCACGAAGGTCGAAGGCCGCATCGATGGGTTTGAGCGCGCCTTTGCCGTCCACGTCCATTTCGGCGTCGAACATGCGGTATGTGGCGGTTGGATGGGCCAATCCGTCAGTGTCGAGCCGCTTCAGGAACTCGTCGCGGGCGAAGGTGACGGTCACCAAGTTGCGTACGGTCGGGTTTGCGCAGCTGCGCCATCGGATCGTCGTCATCATCATCGAGGTAGGTGTCGTACTCCGTTTTGTCGCTGGCGTCGTCCCGCATGGAGGCGTCGTCATCATCGGCGCGTCCGTCCGGTACCGCGAACGCCATTTCATCGAAGTCGATGTCTTTCATCAGGTCTTCGAACTGGCCGTCCACCGTATCGTCTCCAGTGCCAACGCTATCCGAGCCAGCCGAATCGTCGGAATCGATTGATTCGGATGAGATATCGGTGGTTCTCGGAGTGACGGGCCGAGCCGGATCGCATGGTAGTCGCCGTCCTTTGGAGCGGCTTTGGATCCGGATGGCTCATGTCTCCGGTACGGATGCGTTCGAAGGCGCTTACGCCTCGCTCATCAACTCGCTGATGGCGGAATCCTGTTCGGCTACGGCCTCTTCCAGACCAATCGAATCGATGTGCATCGACACGCGTTTGACATTCGGATCGGCTCCGAAGCTCAGCGCGGCCATCATGAGTCCGACGCGCAGATTGTAATCGACGCTCATACGCGTGCGTTCGACGTCGGTCAGGTCGATCCACGCGCGGCGCGATACGTCGTATCGGGTGAACGGCATCATGGACACTCCAGCAGAAGTGAAGCCGATTGCGACTTCGCCGTCGCTGAGGTCGCACCGGAAGTCAACGTCGAAACGGTATGGCAGACGCAGGCTGCGCAGCAGACGGGACATGGTCTGCCGGTACACCCATTCGGAACCTCCGTCGGCGCCGGAATCGCCTTCCAACACGTTTGTCCTTGGTTGATTCGGCGACTTCACGCCGAAGTCGGCCGCGATATCCGCCAGTCGGCTGGCGGCCTGGATGCCGTCTTCCCGGTTCGGGTCGAGGATCGCGCCGAACCGGTCGTCCGGTTTCACGCGATCAGCGCCGGATTCTCCAGCAGGGCGAAGTCGATCTGCGCGGCTTCGGCACGCGTCACCGTGTCCTCCGTGGGGAGAGCGCCGATGCGTGCGTTACGTTCCAGCCATGAGCTGACGGCGGCGAAGCGGTTGAGGTTGCCCTCGATGTTGAGGGCGCACAGCACTGCCGAGAACGGCAGGGAGGAATCCCATGCGAAGAAGTAGCATCCGGAATAGCTGGATGTGTACAGGCGCAGCGGTTCCGCTCCGTGCACAGCTTCGAGCCCTTGATCGGTATCGAGCGCGTGGGCTTCGCGCATCAGATCGGCGAAGTAGTCTTCCAGGCCGGAGCGCGCATGCCATGCGACCGGGCGCTCATGGTGTCTCTGATGGACCGTCGGATGGCGCCTATGGGCGCTTCGCGGTTGAGCCTGCGGAAAATGTTGACCGGAACGAAGCCGACGAGCAGGCCGTTCATCTGTGGAAGCATGTAGGCGGCGAAGAAGGCGATGGTGATGGCGTCCCGGTATTCGAGGTCGAACCGCATATTCGCTGGCAGGTTGGCGCGCATTTGCTCAAGCGTGTATCGGTTGCCGGTTTTGAGCCATGAGGCGAGCCACATCATGCGACCGCCCGGCATGCGTCCCACGACGCCGCCTTGCGTGGCGCGCACCGTTTTCGGATTGCGGCTGGCCGCATGGCCGAGTCTTGGACCGTCCGCCAACGTAAGGGTTTCCTCTTTGACGAAGACGAACCGCGGTTCGAGTTCCTGCGTGTCCATGTCCGGATCGGTGCCGGCGAAGACACGCGCTTTGCCGTCCGCGAGCGCGATTTGGGCGAAGTGGTCGCTGTCGGTGAACAATCCGATGGAGAAGGCATGGCCGTGGGTCTGCGGCAGTTGGGCCCATCCGAGGCGGAATCCTCCGGGCACGCCTTCGAATCCGTCGATGACGTGTCGTTTGATGAGCGGATTAAGCCGGATGGCGTTGCGGGTCAGTTCGTCAACGATGTCGTCGGGCTTGTCAAGCGCCTTGCCGAAGGGGTTGGCGTGGATGTGGCGCGGCGTGGCCTGGTTGACGAGTCGCCGCACATTTTGCCTGACGCGTTCGAGCATGGTCCGGTTATGTTCCGGTTGGCTGGCCGGGTCTGATGGTGTGCGGTGAGACATGTGTGCCATTCTTTCAATCCAACGCGACATGAAGCTATTAGAATAATGACGTGACTTTTTCGAAGCAGCGTTTTCAGGCACGTCGTCGTATGTGCGCAGCCATTGTAGTCGCTTTCGCGGTGATGGTGGCGGTCGAGTGCGTGTTGTGCAATATGCCGTTTTGGCGTTCCTTGGCCGCATCGGGTGATTCCGCCGCCGCGTACAACGTGCTGGGCCCTGGGCTCGAACGTACTGACGAGGGGTTGTTGAAGGTCACCGATCCGACGCAGGCATATATGCAGGTCGATGCGGATGGCTCGTCGGAATATGTTCGTATGGATCCGGTGTCTTCGAAGGCGTGGATAAGGCAGCCAGACAATCGGAGCAGGTGTTGCGCACGGTTCGTGTCCGTCCTGATGTCAATCGCAGGGCCGGTACGGTCAGTTCGGTGTCGGTGTCTTCGCCGCGTTCGCTGTATGTGCATGCGGCGGCTGCCGGTGGTTCGGTGTGCGTGCGGATTGTCGAGCCGAAGGGTTCGCTGATTCCGTTTGATGCGGTGCGTGCGAATGTGCGTGTACCGTTCGCGTTGAATCCGTTGCGTATCGGCGTGATGGTGGCCGTGTTGGCGATGGTACTGGTGTGGAGGCCTGGTTCGCGGTTGTGGCGGATGCGTTGGATACGACGAGTGTGAGGCAGCGTGCGTGGCTGGGGGCGCTGCTGGCGGTGCCTGTTGTGGTCACTTGTGCCGTTGTGGTGTGGCAGCTGGTGGAGGCGGCTCCGTTGAGCTTCCATACGAAAGGCACGTACACGTATGATTTTCGACCAGTACGATTACGTGGCAAGGGCGCTGCTTGATGGTCACGCGTGGTTGGATTTGGATGTGCCGGATGCGTTGCGTGACGCGGCGGATCCGTATGATGTGGCCACCCGGCAGCGGTTGCTTGCCGATGGCGTAAGCCAGTGTATTGGGATTACGCGTTCTATCAGGGGCACTGGTATTCGTATTTCGGTGTGGTTCCCGCGTTGTTGTTGTTCCTGCCGTATCGGGCGGTCACATCGTTGTTCGTCGATGGCGGGCTGATGATGCCCTGCGGTGCGGCCGTGCCGCTGCTGATGCTTGGTTTTCTGGTATTCGGATGTCTGCTAGTGATTCGTGTGATATCCCGAATTCGTCCGAATGCGCCGTTGGCTGCGGTCAGTATGCTGTGCGTGTTCATGCTGTTGGCTTCCAATGGTTTGTATCTGTGGTATCGGACGAATTTCTATTCGGTGCCGATCGCCGCCTCCCTGTTTCTGAGCGTGTTGGGATTGTGGCTGTGGTTGGGCGCCGCCAAGCGGGTGCCGGTGTCAGGCGATCGGATTCGTGAGGTTGATGGCACGCAGTCGTTGTCGTTGCCCCATCTGGCTGCAGGCTCGATGTGCATTGCGGCCAATCTGGGGTGCCGTCCGCAGTTCATTCTCGTGGCGTTGCTGGCTTTCGTAATATTCTGGCCGCAGATTCAGTCGATTTTCCGTCACGCCTCCAATGATTCCTCCCTTCCCCATATGTCGGTCTGGCGTCTGATGCGCGCGCCGTTGGCCGCATTGCTTCCCGCGTTGATTGTGATCGTTCCTCTGCTGGCGTACAACGTGGTCCGGTTCGGATCACCGCTCGACTTCGGCACCTCATATCAGATGACGGTCACGGATATGACCAGTTATCGGCAGCCATTGTCGAATCTTGCGCTGACCGTCGCATATTACCTGTTCCTGCCGTTGCGGTTCACGGATGCGTTTCCGTTCCTCGCCGTCAATCCGGCGCCTCTTCCCACTTGGGGATTCACCGAGGCAATGCCTGGCGGCTTATTCACGATAGCTCCGTTGACGTTGGCCGCGCTGGCCTGCCCGTTCCTCTACCGGCGTATGCGCAAGGCCGGGCGCACGAACACATGGCTGTTGTTGACATCCAGCCTGGCATTGGGATTGCTGCTTGTGGTGATTGACTCCCGCATGGCTGGTTTGGGATGGCGGTACATCGCCGATTTCGGATGGCTGTTTGCCTTGGCCGCGTTGCCTTCGTTGCTGATCGTACTTGATTGCGGCAAGCCGCGTCTGCGTTGGGTATGTCGTGCCGGATTCCTCGCGCTGCTGCTGTTCACGCTGGTTGTCGCGCTGATGTCGTTGTTCCTGCCCGGGCGTGACGATGAGATGTTGCGCAACAATCCCGCCCTCTATCTCGACGTGCAGTCCTGGTTCATGTTGGGTTGACGTCCGACATAAGCTACATCCAGTAAAAATTCAGGTTTCTTTCCTGATTCATATAGCAGTTTTTCCGGTTTGCTCTGAGTTTCATCGGCAATCATAACGATTGTCATCATTGTTGCTTTGAGTTATGTTCCGGGGGTCGCCAACCATGAAACCGCTTTCGCCGCCACGCAACCATCCTCGGGCCGCACGTTGGATGCCAAAGGCGACATCGTGCTGCTCACCACCGAACTGGGCCGCGACGACAACGCCGTGCAGGACCAGGTCGTCAAACTCGATGCCGAAACCAGCAGTGTGACGCGACTGTTGGATTTCGGCAGCCTGTTCGCCGATTACAAGCGTCCGCCACGCATGCGGGCACGGACGATTCGGATGAACTGCCGGTGAACCTGCGCGCGGTTGCGCCTGCGGTTCGTTACAATCGGCGGTATGGGTTTCTTCGATTCGCTGTTCGCCGGTAAACGTTCCACACCGGCTTCGTCCGTCACGTTCCATCTCGGCCAGGCCGCCCACATGTACGAGGACGGCAATATCGGCTTGGAGGCCACCACGCTTGATATCACACCTGACAGCAAGCGTGTGGCGATAATCGGCTTGAACGGCGCAGGCAAGACCACGCTGCTGAAGTTGCTGGACGGAGCGTTGGCCGCCACGTCCGGAACGGTCCGCATCGAAGCGGACGGTACCGCATACGACCCCGCCGTGAAACGCGATCTGAAGCATGTCGAGGATCTGGTCGGCCGCGTGCGGCGCGAAGAGATTCCGAACGCCTACTACAAGGCGGCTTCGATTCGTGAGGCGATCGACCTGCCGTTGAAGAAGCACAAGGTGCCGGAAAGCGAACGTCAGGCGATCATCGGCAATCTGTTCGCGCATTTCGATCTGACTTCCGTGGCCCGCGAGCCGGCCTCCGCTTTGGATAGCGAGAAGCGGCATCTGCTGGCGATCGCGGCCGCGTGAGCTTCTCCCCCGCTGCGATCGTCGCCGACGAGCCGACCAAGGGATTGGACGAGGTGGCGTCGGCGCGCGTGGCGAAGGCCCTGTTCAGCTATGACAAGCAGGTGGTGTTCGCCACGCATGACACGGATCTGATCGTCCGTCCGGAATATGCGATCGGCCGCGTGCTCGTTGTCGACGACCATCGTGTGGTGTTCGACGGCGCGCCTCGTGAGGCGGTCGATTTTTACACGGATTTGGTTCGTTCGAAGTATGAGGCGGCGAAGGGCGACAGGGCGTAGAAGAGATTTCGGACTCGGCAGTCCGTTCAGCCGATCAGTTCGTTGACGGTGTCGATCACCACGTACACGTTATGCCGGAAATCGTCCGGTTCGGGCAGTAGTGAGATGGCCAGATAGCCGTTGGAGGTCATGTCGAAGAAGTAGCCGGGCTGTCCGGATACGCCGTGGCGTTCGATCATGTGCAGCACCAGCTCGTTCTCGTCGAGCACGCTGGGCACGCGCAGCAGTACGTTCCATCCGCCTTCGGCACGCAATACGCTGACGAGACCTTGCTCGTCCACGTCGAGCATGGCATGCAGTGCTTTGAGATTGCCGCGCACACGTTCCTGCACGCGCGCGGTCTGCGATGGCGCCGCTTCAAGCAGTGCGGGAATTCGTTTTGCGACGATCTCGCTCATGGGCAGATAGTCGTCGGCGATCACGTCGAGACGACGCTTGGCTTCCGTCACGTCTTCTGCCGGTCCGGACACTTGGATCCAGCCGACTTTGGCATGCGGTGCGGCGAGCATTTTCGAAAAACCGTCCAACGCGAATGTGAGCGCGCCACGCTCCCCCGCGAGTCGTGTATTGCCTTCGAATGGTTCCAAATCGTAATCGTAGAACACTTCGTCGGCGATGATGGCCACGTCGTGGTCCCGGCACAGGCGGACGATCGCCTCGCGTTCGACGGTTTGACGTACGAACGGTCGGATTGTTGGGGTTGATGAGCACCAGCGCGCGGATGCGATTGCCGTCCGGGCCTTCCAGCGCGGTTTTCAGTTCGGCCACGTCGATGTACCAGGAGCCGTCGAATCGTTGTTGGTATTCGATCATGTCGACGCATTCGAGTCGTGCGATCGATTCGATGAGCGGATAGCCGGGTTTCGGTGCGAGCACGGCGTCACCGGCATCACACAGCAGTTTGATAAGCCACGAGTAGGCTTCGGAAGTTGAACTGAGGATGTACAGGTCGTCCGGCGAGCAATGGCCGATTTCCTGCATGTCAAGGAACGCGGCCAGCGCCTCACGCGCGTAGCGTTGGCCGCGCGGGTCGGCGGAGTAGATGTCCGGCACAAGATCCGGAGCCAGCGCGTGCCGTGTCGGATTGGAGTCGTTGAGCTTGCCGAGCGGTCTGCCGGCTGTTTTGGCGGTGGCTTCCGCCTTGGCGATGGGATTGGGCTCACTGATGTCGACTCTTGAGGAAAAACGCATGCTCTCCACCCTACTCCATGGACTGCCGTCTTCCATCTGCGGCACATGGAACAACGAAAAAGGCCGTCCGATTCGTCGGACGGCCTTTTGACAACCTAATCGGTCAACACATCACTTCTGCTTGGTGCTCGCGTAGTATGCGGCGCCGATGATGCCGGCCTCGTTGTGCAGCTTGGCTGCGACGATCGGGGTCTTGATGTCGATGTACGGCAGGAACTTCTCGGACACGCGGGACACGCCACCGCCGACGACGAACAGCTGCGGGTCGAAGTAGAACTCCATGAGGGAGTAGTACTTGGTCAGACGCTTGGCCCACTTCTTGTAGCCCATGTCGAGCTTCTCGCGGATGGAGGATGCGGCGTACTTCTCCGCGTCGCCCTTGCCCTTGAGCAGTTCCAGATGGCCGAGCTCGGTGTTCGGAATGAGCTCG
>ENA-OQAJ01000664-OQAJ01000664.1-human-gut-metagenome-genome-assembly--contig:-NODE-664-length-10589-cov-2.930797_pt1 | contig 10589 bp, 19 predicted proteins | sample MGYA00242736_ERZ504529 | MGnify/ENA primary metagenome ERZ504529 (study PRJEB26092, sample SAMD00036275) | human gut metagenome | host: Homo sapiens | study: EMG produced TPA metagenomics assembly of...
GCAATAATAATTAAAAAAAATTTTTATCCATTTATATAAATTTTTATTATATCACAAATATTAAACAAAAAAACTAAGTGAAAAATTTCTATTTTGAAAATATGCAAAAATAATGTGATAAAGTATTAACAATACATGAACGGAGGTAAAAAGAGTGGAAAACTACATGTATTTGGTGCCGGTGGCAGCAGTACTGGCACTTCTGTTCGCAGCATACCTTGCAGCGAAGGTCAGCAAGCAGGATGCAGGAACAGACAGAATGAAGGAGATCGCAGGTGCGATCGCAGAAGGTGCCCGCGCCTTCTTAACAGCAGAGTACAAGATCCTGGTTATTTTTGTAGCCGTACTTTTTGTACTGATCGGAATCGGAGTTGGAAGCTGGGTAACAGCAATCTGCTTCGTAGTAGGTGCTCTGTTTTCAACAATCGCAGGATACTGCGGTATGACCGTTGCAACAAAGGCTAATGTAAGAACAGCAAATGCAGCAAAAGAGGGAGGAATGAACAAGGCTCTTTCCATTGCATTCTCCGGCGGTGCTGTTATGGGTATGTGTGTTGCAGGTCTTGGTGCACTGGGTGTCAGCGTTGTGTATATCATCACAAAGAACGTTGACGTACTTTCTGGATTCAGCCTTGGTGCTTCTTCCATCGCACTGTTTGCACGTGTTGGTGGTGGAATCTATACAAAGGCAGCTGACGTAGGAGCTGACCTTGTAGGTAAGGTTGAGGCAGGATCCCGGAGGATGACCCTCGTAATCCGGCTGTTATCGCGGATAACGTAGGTGATAACGTAGGTGATGTTGCCGGTATGGGTGCAGACCTTTTTGAGTCCTATGTAGGATCTCTGGTATCTGCCCTTACACTTGGTGCGGTAGCCGGAGCAGTTTCCGGTGTTCTCTATCCGCTGGCTATTGCAGGCTGTGGACTGATCGCATCCATCATTGCAACATTCTTTGTAAAAGGTGATGATAATTCCAATCCGCAGAAAGCCCTCACAAGAGGAAGCTATGTATCTGCAGCACTTGTTATCATCGTGTCCCTGATCCTCAGCAAGACTCTCTTCGGAGACATGAAGGCAGCCATTGCTGTGATCGCAGGTCTTGTTGTCGGTGTCATCATCGGAAACATTACAGAGTATTACACATCTGCAGATTATAAACCGGTTCAGGGAATCGGCGAGCAGTCTGAGACAGGTGCAGCTACAACTATCATCAGTGGTATCGCAGTAGGTATGAAATCTACAGCATTCCCGATCCTTCTGATCTGTGTTGGTATTTTTGTAGCATACGGTGTGGATGGATTATACGGAATCGCTCTTGCAGCAGTTGGTATGCTTTCCACAACAGGAATCACAGTTGCCGTTGACGCGTATGGACCCATCGCTGACAATGCCGGTGGTATTGCAGAGATGTCAGGTCTGGATGAGTCAGTTCGTGAGATCACAGATAAGCTTGATTCTGTAGGTAACACAACAGCAGCTATGGGTAAAGGCTTCGCAATCGGTTCCGCAGCTCTTACAGCGCTTGCTCTGTTTGTATCTTATGCGAATGCAGTAAATCTGGATGCAATCAATATCCTTGCTCCTCGTGTTACGATCGGTATCTTTATCGGTGGTATGCTTACATTCCTCTTCTCGGCCTTCACAATGGAATCCGTTTCCAAGGCTGCTTACAAGATGATCGAGGAAGTAAGACGCCAGTTCCGTGAGAAACCGGGTATCATGAAGGGGACTGAGAAACCGGATTACAAATCATGCGTTGCGATCTCCACAACAGCAGCTCTTCACGAGATGATGCTTCCTGGAATCATGGCGGTCGTGTTCCGGTTATCGTAGGTGTTGTTCTTGGCGTTGAGGCTCTTGGAGGACTTCTTTCCGGTGCTCTTGTAACAGGTGTACTGATGGCGATCTTCATGTCCAACGCAGGTGGTGCATGGGATAATGCAAAAAAATACATCGAGACAGGTCATCATGGCGGAAAAGGCAGCGAGGCGCACAAAGCAGCCGTTGTCGGCGATACAGTCGGCGATCCGTTCAAAGATACATCAGGGCCTTCCATTAACATCCTGATCAAGCTTATGACTATTGTATCACTGGTATTTGCTCCTCTGTTCTTATCCATCGGAGGACTTCTGTAAATATCATTTCAGAAAAAAAAGTAAACCCATATTATATAAAAAAGCTCTTTGCAGAGAAATCTGTAAGGAGCTTTTTTGTGCGACAAGCGGCTGATCTGTACGGATAGGTCGTTGAATCCTGGATTAAGGCTCATGCTTCTTTTTCCGGATTTTCGGTCGTTCTGCCTGTTCGATCAGTGTCTGGTTTACATCATCTTCATAGGTACGCATCTGTACCTGCATGGGTGTGGGATCATCGCTCAGTTTCAGATGTCCGAAATGATTAAAAAAGAGCAGTACACCAAGGCCGATCCCGACAGAGTAGGAGAACTCCAGAATGGTAAAACCGTCGGAGCTTTTTCCCATGACAAGGGTGTAAAACTGGTCAAAAAGGCTCCCAAGATCCACGTCATTGTTAAAAGTCATAATAGAAAAAGCGGCGCCGAAAAAGGAAACCAGGCATACAAAAAAGATTTTTACATACCGGAAAAGCTTTCCTGTGGCGGAACTGATGCGGTAGGTGATGATGAAATCCGTTTCTCCCATGGGAGAAATATCAATAGATGGTTCCAGCTTCTGGATCTTTTTCAGAAGATCTGACACAGACATGACATAGCGTCCGGGCTTTGTCTCGTCCAGAACCATTACCGGCATGACCCGGAGACGGTTGAGAATCTTTGGATCACTCATGGAAAGGGCGGCAATGTCCTGGAGGTATACATGGGGATTGGTAACTTCGATATTCTGATCCAGCTGAAGATAAAGAGTATCGCTCATGAGAAAAAACTCCTTTCTCGAAACCTTACTTTTTCATTTTCGGCCGGAAGAAAAAACTGGCCAGATAAGAGAAGATCAGGCAGAGGAAACTCCGGCCGCACAGGCAGTAAAGCCTCCTGTGAAAAGTCCCAGGATACCGTCTTCTTCAATGGCTTTTTTCATTCCTTCCCACAACACATGGCCGAAACCAATCAGGGGAACGGAAGCTCCGGCACCTGCAAAATCCACCAGCGGCTTGTAGATACCAACGGCACTTAATACGGCACCGCTGCACACCAGAAGTACCATCACGCGGCCAGGCATCAGCTTTGTTTTGTCCAGAAGGATCTGGATCAGGGCGCAGATGAGACCGCCGAACCAGAATGCGTTGAAATAATCCATACTTACACCTCCATATGCTCAATGACAACTCCGTGGGCGATACCTGGAATACTGTCACCTTCGTTGAAACTTACCTTGGAAAGAAGGGCGCTGTGGGCACAAAAAGAATCCGCTTCCATTCCCCGGATACAACTTTTGGAAGGATATAGGAGGCAAGGACTACGGCAGAACAGCCACAGCCGCTTCCTCCTGCGTGAGTATCCTGAGATGGATTGTCATAGATCAGGATTCCGCAGTCTTTATGAATGGGGTGAGAGCTGGATGTTCTGTTCGGACAGAAGATCCAGAAGGATTTCTGTCCGAATGATTCCCAGATCTCCGGTAAAAACAGCATCATAATCCGAAGGCTTTCTCTCGAAGTCCGAAAAAGTTCCGTGCAATGGTATCACAGGCAGCAGGAGCCATACACTCCGCCCATATTCATGGTAATCTTTGAGACCGTAATCCATGACACGGCCGGCAGTAAGTCCCGTGATGGCAGCGCAGCCGTTACCGGATCGTAGAGGAGATTTTTCCCCTGGAGGGGACGTATTCAGGATGCACGCACCGCTTCCTGTCACCGTCCAGGTGGCAGAAAAGGGCCGCTGATTACCGTATCCCAGAGGAAAACGAAATTCTTTTCCGCACTTGCAAAATGGCTGGAGGTGGCACATAAGACCCGGGTGCCGAAACCGGCGGTGAGAGCAAGGCAGCCGAGAGACAAGGATTCCCCCATGGTGGAGCAGGCGCCGTAAAGTCCGTAGAAAGGAATTCCAAGCCCGGCGGAACCAAAGCAGGTAGCTGCAGTCTGGGCAAGAAGATCTCCGGCAAACATCAGGTGGATATCTTCGAAGTCCAGTCCGGCTTTGTTCATGGCCAGAGTGGCAGTTTCTTTCTGCAGGGTACTTTCCGCAGATTCCCAGGTGCCGCAGCCAAACATGGGATCTTTACAGATCAGGTCAAAAAAAATCTCCAAGAGGACCATCAGCTTCTTTCTGGCTGACAATAGATGCGGTGCTTTCGATATAAAGAGGCTGTGAAAAGGAAATGCTGGCTGCGCCAAGATGAAGATTTCTACTCATGATATCACCTCCAGGATTTTCAGAATGTAATAGATCACACCGAGAGCCCAGGCACTTAAGATACCGTATAGAATCACAGGTCCTGCAATGGTAAAGATCTTGCATCCAATGCCGAAGACCTGTCCTTCTGCACGGAACTCAATGGCGGATGCTGCTACCGAATTGGCAAAACCGGTAATGGGAACAAGGCTCCCGGCACCACCGAATTTGCCGATCTTCGGGTAGATCCCAAACCCTGTGAGAATGACGCTTAAAAGGATGAGAAGTACAGAACACCAGGTTCTGGCGTCGGAAGTGTCCGCACCGAGAGCCAGGGCTGTGTTGATAATGACCTGGCCAAGAAGACAGATCAGTCCGCCCGTGAGAAATGCTTTTGCCATATTCAGAGGAAGACTGTGGGTTGGGGTAAGCTGTTTGACATACTGTTCGTATTTTTTTTTCGTCAATATTACGCATATGAAAAATCCTTTCGTAAGATGATGGAGGGCTGTAAAGTTTACATCCAGCCCATGGCATAATAAAAAAGAGAGCCAAAAAGTTTTTCCGGCAGCAATGGATATGATCACAAGAGAAAGTCCCTGGGTGAGTTTCAGGCGTCTGGCGAAAACGGGAAAGACTTTTGCAATTTCTGCCAGTGCCAGGATCCAGCCACCCAGGAAAATTCCGAAGAATACTCCGCAGACAGCCAGGAAAAAAGGTCCCAGTGGGATCCTGACCGGAAAGAGGGTAACGATGGTTCCGGCAACGGTTCCCAGAAGTGACATATCTTCATATAAAAAAAATGTGATTGGCTGTGTGGGTGATGCCTGCATAACGGGGAACAATGGAAAGTCCGATCAGCAGTCCGGAAACTCCTCCGGCTACGATGATACCGGCACAGAAACCGGTGAAGCACAAAAAGCACCTGTTGAAACATGGACGGAACCTCCTTTGTGTATTTCTATGGAAGTAGTATGAGTGAATATAAAATTTTTTATGCGAAAATCTTAAAAAACAAGAATATCTGTACATTTTCTGACTTAGATAGTATAATAAAAAAGGCTATAGACAGCGGCGTACAGGCGCTGTCTTTCTTAACCGGAAGAAAAAACAGTGTCAGGAGGACTGATATGCAGGATGCTTTTTCACGAATGGAATTGCTCGTTGGAAATACAGGTGTAAAAAAACTCAGCATGGCGAAGATTGCAGTATTCGGCCTTGGCGGAGCCGGAGCGCAGGCAGCAGAGGCACTCGCACGCTGCGGTGTGGGAAGTCTGACACTGATCGACCATGAAAAGATCACACTGCCCAATATCGGAAGTCAGGTTCTGGCACTTCATTCCACTTTGGGAATGAGCAAGGTAGAAGCAGCCAAGAAGAGAATCCGTGATATTGACGAGAATATTCTGGTGCATACTTACGAAACCTTTTATAATGAGGAGACTGCGGGAATGTTTGACTTATGTTCTTTTGATTACATCGTGGATGCACTGGGTACAATATCATCCAAGCTGCTCCTGATCAGAAGAGCAGCGGAAGCACATGTACCTTTGATATCATGTATGGATATAGGCAATAAACTGGATCCATCCAGACTGGAAATTGCAGATATAGGCAGAACTACCGTATGTCCGGTAACTAAATGATAAAAACAGAACTGCGTAAGAGAGGAATACGGAAGCTTAAGGTACTGTATTCCAGAGACGTCCCACAAGAGAGAAACTTTTCCGGAGAAGCAGAACCGTGGTGAAGAAATCTGTGGAGGGAAATATTTCTTTTGTGATGGGAACTGCGGGATATCTGCTTGCCGGAGAAGTTGTAAGGGATATACTGGCGGCAGGAAGTGGTTTACGCAGCTGACAATAAGAATAGATAGAAATAAAACAGAAAGACTGAGGAACAGAAACAGTGAATTCAGAGATCAGAAAAATGTTTTGCGATCTTCTTGGAGAGGATCGTGTTTTTACAGAAGAAGCAATGAGCCAGCATACGACTTTTAAGATCGGAGGTCCGGCTGATTATTTTCTGATGCCGGATAAAGGCGAAGATGTGGGCCGTGTTATAAAAATCTGTAAAGAGAAAGAGATTCCGTATTTTATCCTTGGAAATGGAAGCAATCTTCTTGTAGGAGACGGTGGGTATCGTGGAGCTGTGATCCAGATCTACAGAAATATGTCGTCGGTTACAGTTGAGGGAAATGAGATCACGGCACAGGCAGGTGCATTGCTTTCGGCTGTGGCAGCTGCCGCCAAATGCTTCACTTACAGGCTTCGAGTTTGCGGGAGGGATTCCGGGAACGATAGGCGGCGCGGTTGTGATGAATGCAGGGGCTTATGGTGGTGAAATGAAAGATGTTCTTACAGAGGTAACTGTCATGAATGCCGAGGGTGATATTTTTACACTTCCCACAGAAGAACTTGAATTGGGATATCGGACCAGTATCATCAAAACAGCAGGCTATATTGTTCTGGAAGCAAAGATCCGTCTGAAAGAGGGAAATCCGGAAGTGATCCGGGAGACCATGAAGGATCTGACTATCCGTCGTACTACCAAACAGCCGCTGGAGTATCCAAGTGCAGGAAGTACCTTTAAGAGACCGGAAGGATATTTTGCAGGCAAGCTGATCATGGACAGCGGCCTTGCGGGATATCAGGTAGGTGGTGCCCAGGTTTCCGAAAAACATTGTGGTTTTGTGATCAATGCAGGTGACGCCACTGCGAGAGATGTCCGTACACTGATGGATAATGTGAGGGACATTGTATATAAGAAATATGGAGTTACCCTGGAACCGGAAGTGAAGTTCCTGGGTGAGTTTTAACGCAGAAAGAAAAGCAGATGACTGCTGTATGAATAACGGAAGAAGAAATGGAAAGGAAGAGAGATTATGCGTTTTGTGATCGTTACAGGAGTTTCAGGAGCGGGAAAAACCGCCGCACTTAAGATGCTGGAGGATATGAATTATTTCTGCGTGGATAATCTTCCGATTCAGCTTCTGGAGAAATTCGCTTCCCTTCTTCCGGAAATGCAGAGTGAGAACGTAAGGAATGTTGCGCTTGGAATCGATGCCAGGAGCGGGAGTGCTCTTGATGAACTGGAAGTGGTGCTGGACCGCATGAAACAGACAGGATACGATTATGAGATCCTGTTCATGGATGCGGAAGACTCTGTTCTTGTGAAGAGATATAAAGAATCCAGAAGAAGTCACCCGCTTGCTAGGACAGGAAGAGTGGATGAGGGAATCCGCCTGGAACGTGAAAAAACAAAATTTCTCCGGAAGCGTGCAGATTATATTATTGATACCAGCCACCTTCTTACCAGAGAGCTGCGTCAGGAGATAGAGAAGATTTTTGTGGATGACAGAGAATTCAGCAATATCATGATCTCTGTTCTTTCCTTCGGATTTAAGTATGGAATCCCGGCAGATGCAGATCTCGTGTTTGATGTGCGTTTCCTTCCTAATCCTTATTATGTGGATGAACTGCGCCCGCTCACAGGTCTGGATGATGCAGTATTTGATTATGTAATGGCCAGTGATACAGCGAAGGAATTCGCAGATAAGCTGGAGGATATGATACGCTTTCTCATTCCTAATTATATTAAGGAAGGAAAAACAAGCCTTGTGATCGGAATCGGATGTACCGGTGGTAAACATCGGTCTGTGACGATTGCCAGGGAACTTTTTTCCAGGCTGTCCAAGTCCGGCGATTATGGCATTCGTCTGGAACACAGGGATGCAGAGAAGGACAGACTTCTGAAAAAATAGTGTTACAATAAAGAATACTGTGCGGAAACAGTAAAAGAGGGTTCGGGATGTCGTTTTCAGGAAAAGTCAAAGAAGAACTTGCGGGGCAGTTCAGTCCGGCAAGGCACTGTCAGGTGGCAGAAATGGCGGCACTGCTCTGCGGCTGTGGCCATGTGGAAAAAAATGTCAGATGGAAACATAAAGCTGTGGATTCAGACAGAAAATGAAGCAGTTGCAAGAAAAAGCTTTACATTATTAAGAAAAACATTTAATATAGAGACAGCGATTGTTATTCGGGAGGGGTCCCATCTGAAACGTGGTAAGGTATATCTTGTAGAGGTTGCAGACCCACAGAGAGCGGAGGAGATTCTGCAGGGAACGAAACTTTCCGTGAATAACAAAACCGGGTTACTTGAAATGGATAATTCGTTTGTGGTTCAGATGAATTGCTGCAAGCGCGCATTTATTCGCGGCACTTTCCTGTCGTCGGGTTCGATCAGTGATCCTGAGAAAGGCTATCACTTTGAGATCGTATGTCCTGATCGCGGAAAAGCAGAACAATTACAGGGGATTATCCGCAGTTTTCACGTAGAAGCTAAAAATTGTGGTGCGCAAGAAATCATATGTGGTCTATGTGAAGGAGGGCGCGCAGATCGTTGACATGCTGGCAGTCATGGAAGCGAACGTAGCACTTATGGATCTGGAGAATATCCGGATACTTAAGGAAATGCGTAACACGGTAAACCGCAAGGTGAACTGTGAAGCTGCGAATATCAATAAAACGGTAAATGCGGCAGTGAGACAGGTGGAAGATATACAGCTGATCAGCAGGACCGTCGGTTTTGAAAGTCTGACCGACGCTCTGGCACAGGTGGCCAGGCTGAGGCTTAAATATCCAGATGCCACGCTGAAAGAATTAGGTATGATGTTGAATCCGCAGGTGGGCAAATCAGGTGTGAATCACCGGCTTCGCAAGCTGAGTGAGATCGCAGATGAGCTGCGGGAGAACAAGGAGGAGCTATTATGATTAAAAAACCAATCACTATCAACTTATCCACTGGACTGGAGGCGAGACCAGTAGCACAGCTTGTTCAGGTAGCAAGCCAGTTTAACAGTGAAATTTATGTTGAGATTGGCAAAAAAAGAGTCAATGCAAAGAGCATCATGGGAATGATGACACTGGGGCTTGACGCTGGAGAAGAAATCACATTGTCTGCCAACGGTGATGATGAGAATGCGGCGATGGAGAGCATTGAACAGTATTTAAGCAACCAGTAATTAATTTAGACAGAGCAGTCCGTGATAATCATTGCGGACGTGGAATATAAAGGGATACAGACGGAAAGGAAGACCGATTCCCGCTGTATCCCTTTCCGCTTCAATTCGCCTACTAATATGAAAGAGGAAGATTACCTATGTCAAAAGTATTGAAATTTATTGTACATCTTGTTGTAATATGTACTTTGGTCTGCGTACTGGGACTTGTTCTTCCACCGTTTTTCGGGGTGAGAACAGTGATCGTGGATAAAGCTGATGAGGCAACGAACCTTCCTGTTGGTTCTGTTACATATGCAATTCCGGAGAAAAGTTCTGCGATCAGTGTAGGTACACCAATTCTTGTACAGAAAGATTCCAAGACATATAAATATACCATTACGGATCTTGATACTTCCAAGGGAACCGGAACCGTTACGGATCAGTCTGTTTCCGGAGGTAAGACGCTTACAATTAAAGTTGGAGATTATGTTCCGAAAGTAGTGATCACGATCGGATATGTAGGATATCTGCTGGTTGCTACAGAGAGTATAGAAGGCCTGATCATTCTCGGACTTGTTGTACTGTTCCTGATCATTCTTTATGTGATCGCAGAACTCTGGAAAAAAGAGCCGGATGACATACAGGATGATATGGAAGATCCGGAACCAGGATATGTGAAATCAAAAAAAAGAACTGAAACGAGAAGAGAAAGCACGTGCCAGAAGAATGAGGGAAGAAGAAAAAGAAATCCTTCAGGAAGAAAAAGGCGCGCAAACGCAAAGGCAAAAAAGCTGAAAAGCGAAAAGTACGTACCGGCGGTTTTGTGGACGAAATCGATGAAGATGATATTACAGAACATTCATCTGAAAAAAAAAAGCTTCTGCCATGCAGCAGACAGCACAGACGGCAGCCAGTGAAGCACATGAAGAACTGAAAAAAGAAATTGCGGCAGCAACTTCTGAAGAGGCAGATATGGCTCCTGAGTTTGAGCGGACCCAGAGAAGACCGGCAGAACGAAAAACAGCCCGTCCGCAGCCAAGAAGAACGGAAGAACCTGAGAGAGTGGAAGAAGAGCAGGTTACAATCGGAAGCCTTGCGATGCCATCTCTTTCTGCCGCACAGCTTGCAAGCCGTGTGAAACAGGCAGGGGATGCACCGGATATCGTGAAAGACGATATCACCAATGTAACGTTATTTGACTATTCCGATATCATTGGCAGTGATACAGATGCAACAGAAGAATAATAACTACCTATTATATAAGAAGAAAACGGTTCA
>ENA-OQAJ01000665-OQAJ01000665.1-human-gut-metagenome-genome-assembly--contig:-NODE-665-length-10586-cov-1.646907_pt1 | contig 10586 bp, 12 predicted proteins | sample MGYA00242736_ERZ504529 | MGnify/ENA primary metagenome ERZ504529 (study PRJEB26092, sample SAMD00036275) | human gut metagenome | host: Homo sapiens | study: EMG produced TPA metagenomics assembly of...
ATATCCGCATGAACGAAAAAGATAAACTTTTATTCATGTTCCAAAAATCAATGTCATTAAAATAATGGAGCGGTCAGGAAATTTCTATAAGGCAATACGGTTGGGATATATACTTATCTCCATTCTTGTCGGATGTATCGCATATACCAGTTTCTATGAATGGCAGAAACTGGAAGGACTTGAAGAAGAAAACCGACAGATAGATAGGTTCCGCCTTCAGTTACATTCTGCATATGTTCAAATGATAGAGTTTTCTCTGCTTGGGGAAACCATATTGGAATGGGATGCCAATGATTTGGAGAACTACCACTCCCAACGTATGGTGATGGACAGCATATTGTGCGGTTTTAAGAAGACCTACCCGTCTGAACGGATAGACAGTCTGCGCTTTCTACTGGAAGATAAAGAAGTGCAGATGCGGAAAATCGTGCAAGTTCTTGAAAAGCAAGATTCCATTAACAAGAAGATTGCCGGACAGGTTCCGGTCATTGCAAAAAGAGTGCGCAGGAGCAGCCTGTCAAGCCAAAACGCAAGGGATTTCTTGGCATTTTCGGCAAAAAGAAAAGCCGAAGCAGACAACAGCCACGACTATGCTCTATACGCTCCACCGCGATGCAATAGCACAACAGCGTACACAAAGCCGCCGCCTGTCGGAACACGCCGACAGCCTTGCCGCCCGCAACGGAGAATTGAATTACCGGTTACAAGAACTTATCTCCCATATGGACACAAAAGTATATCAAGACCTGCAAAATCGTGAGGCCGAGATAATGACCATGCGGGAGAACTCGTATATGCTTGTCGGGAGCATGACCGCCATTGCCTTGGTATTGCTGCTCATACCCTACAATCATAATACACCGCAATAACAAGAAAGAATCAACCGTTATGAAAAAGGGAAACGGAAGAACTGATAGGGGCGATTGCAACAGTCTGTCCGTGCAAATGAGGAAACTGATAGCTTCCCGTAAGAAAGCCGTGCATACCATTACCCATGAGCTGCGCACACCATTGACAGCGATAAACGGCTACGCAGAGCTTATACATGAAAACGATGCAGAATGTGCCGGTCGTTATTCAGTGAATATGTTACAGGCATCCCGGCATATGACAACCATGCTGAACTCGTTGCTTGAATTTTTCAGGCTGGAAAACGGGAAGGAGCAACCAAAAGTATCTCCGTTTCGCCTGCAAAGCGTGTCCGAGATGCTTAATGCGGAATTCCTTCCACAAGCAGAGAAGAAAGACCTTAAACTGACAATCGAATGTGATTCGGACGTTATTTTGGCAGGTGATAAAGAACGTGTCATTCATATCGGCAACAACCTGTTGTCCAATGCTGTCAAGTTTACACAATCCGGAAGCGTATCATTCCGTCTTTGCCATACAGAAGGCTACCTTGTGTTAAGCGTGGAAGACACCGGCAGCGGGATGAACAAAGAAGAGCAACAACGGATATTCGATCCATTTGAACGCCTGTCCAATGCAGCCACACAAGACGGATTCGGTCTGGGTTTAAGTATCGTGAAACGGATTGTTGATATGCTTGGCGGAACAATACGGGTTGAAAGCGAGAAAGGGAAAGGTAGCCGTTTTACAGTACGAATACCTATGTTGGTTGCGGATGCCATTGCCGAAAAGCCGGAATTACGGTCAGAACAACGCCTTGAAAAGACGTATTCGGTTGTCGCACTTGATGACAACGAGATAGTGCTGGGCATGGTAAAAGAGATGTATGCCAGTGTCGGAGTGCATTGCGACACCTTCAGCAATGTCGGTGATATGATGGAGGCGTTGCGCACACGGCATTATGATTTAGCAATCGTGGATTTGAAGATGCCGGAGATGAACGGCTTTGAGGTATTGGAACTGATGCGTTCATCAAGCGTCGGCAACTCAAAAGAGATACCCGTCATTGTGGCAACTGCATCCGGCAGTTGCGAAGCTGAGGAACTGACAGCGCAAGGTTTTACAGCCTGCCTGTTCAAACCATTCTCACTGTCAGAACTGATTGAGGCATCGGAAAAATGCCTTTCAGCCAACACCAGCAAAGAGGAAATACCTGATCTGGCCTCCCTTCTTGCTTACGGTGACAAGGCGGCAATGCTTGACCGCCTGATAACCGAAACTGAGAAGGACGTGCAGGACGTAAGGAATGCCGGAGCAAGAGGCGACCGCATGGCTTTGGGCGAATGGATACACCGCCTGCGCAGCTCTTGGGCTGTAATTCATGCTGATAAACCGCTGTGGGAACTATACGAATTGTTGCATCGGGAAAATGAATGTTCGGAAGCGGAGTTGCAACGTGCGGTATCATCCATATTGGAGAAAGGTAATATGATCATCAATGTCGCCAAAAACGAAAGGAGGAAGCTCAATGAAAATCTATGTGATTGAGGACAATACCGTCTATAACGAATATGTCTGCAACCTTCTGAAAAAAGGCGGCTTCAAGACCGAGCAGGCATACCATCTCAATACAGCCAAGAAGTTGTTGACCAAGATTGGGGATGATGACATCGTGCTTGCCGACCTGCGTTTACCCGAGGGTGACAGTATAGAACTGTTAAGATGGATGCGCAAAAATGAAATGCGTCATCCGTTCATCGTAATGACAAACTACGGTGAAGTCGGTTCGGCAGTAGAGAGTATGAAACTCGGGTCAAAAGATTATATACAGAAACCTCTGCTGGAAGACAAACTGCTACCGCTAATCCGTTCCATACAGGAAGAACGGGACAGACTGGCGCAACGCCAAGTGCCGATATTTATTCGACAAGGCGCAGCATATCAGAATATAAAGAAGCGGGTACGCCTTGTCGCTGCCACACGTATGAGTGTGCTGATACTTGGAGAAAACGGGACAGGGAAAGAGCATATCGCGCAACACATCCATGCCCAAAGCAAACTGTCTGACAAACCTTTCGTTGCGGTGGATTGCGGGGCGTTATCTCCGTCATTGGCGCAATCCGCTTTCTTCGGGCATCTCAAGGGGTCATTTACCGGAGCTGATACCAATAAAAACCGGGTATTTCCAAGAAGCCGAAGGCGGAACGTTATTCCTTGACGAAGTCGGTAACCTGACGCCGGAGATGCAGCAGATGTTGCTCCGTGCCATACAGGAACGACGTTACCGACCGATAGGGGCCAAAGAGGACAAGGCAGCCAACGTGCGTATAGTTGCTGCAACCAACGAGGACTTGCATAAAGCCGTTGCCGAGAAACGCTTCAGACCGGATTTGCTATATCGTTTGCAGGAATATGTGATAACAGTACCTCCTCTGCGCGATTGTCCGGAGGACATAATCCCGTTGGCTGAGTTTTTCCGCGAAATAGCCAATCAGGAACTGGAACGGAACATACAAGGCTTCAGCACATCCGCCTGTAAAACCTTGCTCGCCTATCCGTGGCCGGGCAATGTACGTGAGCTGAAACAGAAGATTCTGTCAGCCGTACTGCACACAGAAGGCGATATCATAACGGAGAATAGTCTGGAACTTGACAATGAACAAACAGCTTCATCCATCGGTTTTACGCTAAAGAGTGATGAAGAAGAGAAAGACCGCATACTGCGGGCTCTGAAACAAACTGACGGGAACAAAAAGCTGGCGGCGATACTATTGGGCATTGGCAGGACAACGCTGTACAACAAAATCGAAGAATACGGAATTGACGACGCAAAAGAATGAACAAGCCTTATGTGTGTACATTTTCTGAACAATAACCGTGTTCAGAAAATGTACACGTGTTCAGATTGTGAACACATTTTGTCCTCAGAAAAATCAAGTCTAAAAAATATTTTTCGCTGTTTATGTCGCTATAAATCAGTGTAAAACATATCTAGCTTCACGATTTCCTATTTGAGGGAGCGCATTTTGCATTGTATATCAGTGTGCGCACAACGACAAGCAACTATAAACCCTCAAATGGAAAAAGAACATGAACTACCTCATATTGGCGGAAACAGAATTTTTTCGCCATGATTAACGAAGCCGACAGCGGCTGTCTGAAGACCGCATACGGTGGTTTCATAAGCTCAGTCATATCGTTATGCCATGAATGTGCTGACCGCAACCAAGCTGCCATTACACTGGCATATACCGAGAACGAATTGCAGTATCATAACACGCTGTATACAGCTGCCGGAAAAAGCATGACCGACTTATATGTACGCAAAGCCCTTGCCTTTGTGCGCAAGATGCAGAAGTTCCTTGCAGCTCCCCAAGTGCCACCACTCACATCCAACATCCATCCCACCGTTATCCCCACAGCAAAAAGCAAAACACAGAAGTCCCTGCAATGGACGGGCAACACCCTCGACCTTGTGGAGCTGGTTTACGGGCTGAGCGAGATGGGCTGTATAGACAACGGCGAGACTCCCTTGAAGGTGCTCGCCCCTGCCCTCTACGAGTTCTTCGGACTCGACACCAAGGAGTGTTACCGCTACTACTCCGCCATCAAACTGCGCAAGAATCCCAGCCGCACCTATTTCATCGACAAGATGCAGAAGAAACTCAATGAGAAGATTCGACGGGATGAGGAATTGGAGCGGATGAGGCGGTAAAAGGATGTGATTTAGCCAAAAAAGCATAAATTATCACCTATTTTTGAATAACACTATCTGTTATTTGAAAATAAAGTTGTAACTTTGCAGCAGAAAAGTATAATAGAATATGTAAGTCAAATATAGACAGCCAATGGATATATTCTTTCAGAGCAAGAAACTGGAGAAGATAGCATCTGACCCACGAAAATGCTTAAAGGAACTTGGTCAGACAAGAGCTGAATTGTTCCAGAAGCGTCTTCGAGATCTCTATCGAGCCGACACCTTGGAAGATGTGCGTTACCTGCCAGGACGCTATCATGAACTGAGCGAAAACAGGAAAGGACAATGGGCTTGTGACCTCGACCAGCCGTATCGGCTGATATTTGAGCCTCATGAAGACCCTATTCCGACCGACGAAAACGGCAAGTATGTCTGGATAGAGATAAAAGGAGTAGAAATTGTAGAAATAGTGAATTATCACGGTAAATAGTATAGTATTATGGCAACTTTAAAGAAATTCGTTCCGCCGGTGGAGTTTCATCCCGGTATCACCCTTCAGACAAACTGAAAGAGATGGGGATGAGCGTAAAGGAGTTTGCTGTGCGCACTTCAAAACCGGAGAAGACCATCTTGCCGTCATTGGCGGCAAGAGTAGTGTGACCTCTGATATGGCTGTGGCGTTCGAGAGTGTCACAAAGATTCCCGCACATTTCTGGCTGAACATACAGCGCGGGTATGATGAGTATGTTGCTCGACAGAAAAGAGAAGAGCAACTGGCCCTGGCATACGAATGGGCATGTTCGTTCCCCTTGGCAAAAATGATGGAACTGGGCTGGATTCCCATGGTAAAGACGGTTGAGGAGAAAGTCAAGGCATTGCTCTCGTTCTTTCAGGTCAGCACGGAAAGGCATGGGAAGACTACGTACCTGAACCAACAGTTGAAAGTGGCATTCCGTATATCCCTCAATAACACCAAAGAGCCGCACGCATATCCGCATGGCTGCGTCAGGGAGAAGTGCAGGCAGCAGAAACGGAAGTCTGCGAGTTTTCCGAGAAGGCACTGCGTGAAGCTATCCCTGCCATGAAAAGCCTCTGTGCTGAGCATCCTGCTGATTTTGCCGTGGCATTGCAGGAACTGTGTGCCAAGGTGGGCGTCAAGCTGGTTTATACACCTTGTCTGCCCAAGGCTCCCATCAACGGCTCCACAAGATGGATCAATGATGCGCCCTGCATTCAGATGACGGGAAGACATAAGAGAAACGACATATTCTGGTTCACATTCTTCCACGAATTGGGACACATCCTGCTACATGGCAAGAAAGACATATTCTTGGAAGACATTGAATATGCGGACAAACAGAAGGAAAAGGAGGAAGAGGCCGATGCTTTCTCTTCACGCACCTTACTGTCTCAGGCAGAGGAAAACGAGATAATCAGGCAGGGAGATTTTTCTGCTGATACGATTCGATATTATGCAGAAAAGTTCAATGTACATCCCGCAATCATTGTCGGAAGATTGCAGCACAAGAAGGTAATTCCATTTACCGCACATTCAACTCTGATAGAAAAGATAGAGCTTTTCAATTAGCACGATATAATAAGCCTCCAGGCGAGCCGCAAGGCAGCATACTTGGAGGGCGTTCTTCATTTTAGGCGGTAGCGGAATCATTGTCCACTACCGCCTTTTTCTTACTTGTTCTGCAGCAGATGCTTCAGGCTTTCATCGCTGGCAATGCGCTCCAGTTCGTCCTTCACAATCTGCTTCACCTCGTCCTTGATGCGGTTGTAGTTTTCCTGCACCTTCTCCTTCATGCAGTCGTTGCCGTGCTCGTCCGTGAAGTCCGTGATGACGGGAATGGGCTTGTAGGCTTTCGTCTCGGCGGCGACCTTCGCATTGTCCACCACAATCTCCGCATGGAAAATCTTCTGCTCGATACGCTCGTCGAAGTTGTCGGAGACAGCACCCACGAACATGCCCTGCGTGAGGCCGGAAATCTTGCTGGGCGGGATGAGTGAATCCATCTGCGTGTTGATGGAGGTGGAAACGTCCTGACGGTTGATGGAGATGGACTGCCGCTTCTGCAACACCTTACCGAAACGCTCCGAAAGCGTCTTGGCCGTCTCGCCCACCACCTGCCCGGAGAAGATGTTGCCTACGGTGTTCATCACCACCTTCGCCTCCTTGTCGCCATAGTCGCGCACCAGCTGCGAGAAGTCCTGAAATCCCAGACACACCGCCACCTTGTTGCTTCGTGCCGTGGCGATGAGGTTGTCCAGTCCCTTGAAATAGATGGTGGGCAGCTCGTCGATGATGACCGACGATTTCAGCATCCCCTTCTTGTTGATGAGTTTCACGATGCGGGAGTTGTAGAGGCCGAGGGCCGCCCCGTAGATGTTCTGGCGGTCGGGGTTGTTGCCCACGCAGAGAATCTTCGGCTCTTCGGGGTTGTTGATGTCCAGCGTAAACTCGCTGTCCGACATCACCCAGTAGAGCTGTGGCGAAATCATGCGAGAGAGCGGAATCTTCGCACTGGCAATCTGTCCCTGCAACTGTTCCATCGCTCCTCCCTGCCAAGCGTCCATGAAGGGGGAAAGGTAGTTCTCCAGTTCGGGATAGCTCGTCAGAATGGGAAACACATCCTCGTAGCGGCGGTTGAGCAGTTCGATGGCATGGGGAAAAGTGCAATACCTGCCGCCCTCGTAGATGCGCAGGAACCAGATGATGGCAGCGAAGAGGATGATGGGCGATTCCACGAAGAAGTCGCCCTGCTTCTGCACCCACGTGCGGTTGAGGTTGAGCATGATGGTGTAGGCACTCTCGTAGGCATCCGAAATATCGGTCATGAAGTCCGGATGGATGGGGTTGCAGCGGTGGCTGCGGCGAGGGTCGTCGAAGTTGATGACGTAGAACTGCGGTTTTACTTTGTAACCCTCCGGGTGGTTCAAAAGATGGTTGTAGGCAATCATGGAGAGGTCGGGAAACTTGAAGTCGTACACATACATCGAATACCCCTTCTCTATCTGCTGCTTGATGAAGTTGTTCACCACGGCATACGACTTGCCGCTGCCCGGCGTGCCCAGTACGATGGAGGCACGGAAGGGATTGACCACGTTGATCCAGCCTCTGTTCCACCGCTTGCGGTAGTAGAAGCGTGTGGGCAGGTTCACGGAATAGTCGTTCTCCAGCAGCCTTGTCTCCTGCATGAAACTCTCGTTCTCGGTGTTGAACACATCCTCCATCAGATTGTGTTTCAGCAGACGGCTCATCCACAGCCCGCTCATCAGCAGGCAGACGTAGCCCGTGCCGATGGTGGCGATATACAGTCCAGCCACCGCCTCCGTGGGCAGTGTCAGTGCCAATATCCACCAGTTGAGGAAGAACAGCACACTGCCTATGGCCAGTGCCGTCCAAATCCTGCTCCAAGTGATTTTCTCGCCCTTCACGCCCTTTGTGCCGAGGCAGGAAAGGGCAAGCAGGAGTACGGCGAACAGCTTTGTGTAGAGGATGGAATGGAACAGCCCCGCCGTGCGGTTGAAGTTCATCAGAATCCTGTCCACCACACCGATGTCCACTCCCCACAGCCGTATGGCACTGTAGCAGTACCAATACACGTTCATCACTACCCAGTATAATACTCACGGCACGCAGAAAATCCCATGATTTTTCGCCCAGTGCCCTCAAATCGTCTTCTTTGTGACATTTGTTCCTTTTGTTTTGAAGTGAATAAAAAATACGATGTTACATTCCCAGTCCCTTACGCTTCTTTCTTTTTCTTCTTCCGCTGCATGGCACGGATAAACGCCTCTTCTTCGGGATCGATGGTCGAGCGTCGGGCGAGAAAAGCCCTGCACCTGAGATGTGGAAGTCGTCGGTGTATTCTTCTGCCTTTGGCCTGACTGCATTTCTATCTTCAGTAGGCACACTCTCTTCCGCAGGTACAGTCATCGTTATTGGCTCCTCGTTGGCGTATGGCAGCGTGAAGTGTTCCTGCAAGGCATTGGCTGAAAGTTCCCTGCCCATGCGTGAGCCGTTGAGCACACAGCCCCGTGCGAGTGGTCGATGAAGGTGGCACCGTAGATGCGCCCGTCCTCCGTATGGCGCAGCACCGTGTCGATGCCTCTTTCCCTGAGCAGGGCTATGAAGCGGTCTTGGTGGTGCGTTGCCTCCAAAGCCGCCAATACGGTGCGCTTTGTCATTTCAGCGAGTTTCCTGTCCTTTATCTCTTTCTTGGAGCGTGCAAACTTGTTTTTGCAGCGCATCATATCCGGCGGACTTGCCGAAGAGCGAGGACTTGAACGGATTGCCCGTCTTGTTGCCCGCATCATCCGTTGCGGAGAACACCAGCCCGTGGTATTCCCGTCCACGCACGATGCCCCGCGCTTCCTCCACCGTCACATTGTACAGCGACAGCAGCGCACGGTATTCGCCCAGCGACTGGAAGCGGTACTGCCTGTTCACCGCCTTCACGATGTTCCCCACCTGCTTCTTAATGTCGCCTGCCGCAACGTCCACCTTGCACAGCGGACGCTCTATGCGCTCGCCTCGCCGTTCTGCTGAATGAAGCCCATACTTCCGTTCCAAATCCTTGCGTATGCGCTCGCTCCTGCGGAAAAGGAAGTCCTGGTTGAGCCGCCTTCCGCTCTCGTCCACGTTGATGGTGACGATGTGCAGGTGGTGGCGGTCGATGTCCTCATGCTTATAGACCATATAAGGCTGGTTGCCGTAGCCCAGACGGTCGAGGTATTCCCGTGCTATCTCCTGCAGTTCCGTGTCCGTCAGCACATCGTCGGGATGCGGATTGATGGAGATGTGCAGCACAGGCTTCTCCGTGCGCACCGTGGCGGGCATGAAGGCGAGAAAGCCCTCCATCGCCTTGGCAATATCCACCGTGCCGCTCCCGTCGTGAAGATGCGGTTGGTGGCCAACAGCCGTCCCTGCTCCTTGTTGATCTTCTCACCGTTGTAGGCGAGCGCACCGTAGAGCGACTTTCCTAAACTGATTTTGGTGACCATTTCGCCTCCATTTCTTTTGAGAGTTCCACAATCCTGTGGCTCAACGCCGCCAGTTCCTCCGTGCATTTCTCCAATTTGTAGAGCAACGCCATAGCCTTCTTCTCGGAGAAATGCGACCGCAGTTCCTTCACGACTTGGTTGTAGTTCGTGCCGATGGCACGGAACTGCGCATGGAAATCCGACAGCTTGGTGTAGTAGTCCACCAAGCCCTTGTCCACCGTAACGACCCTGAATGTCCTGCCGAAGAACTGCTCCTTCAGGAACACCGCCTTGGCATAGACACCCGATCTCTCGTACATGGCGAGGAACCTGTTCCACTCGCGTCGTCGAAACGCACCATCACGCAGTGCGTCTTCGTGTCCAACTTGGGGCATCGCCCCGTCCTTCTTTTCTCTTTCTGCATCATTGATTGGATTTAGTGGTTTCACGTCAAGACCCCTTTCCCAACTCCAAGCATCGGTTTTCATCAGGCTTCCCGACTTCGGAGGAAGAGCCCGTCCCCCGCCAGTGGGGCAAGAGCTTTTCGGGTAACTCAAATCCTTTTGAGTAACTGAAAAGACATCTTGCTATTGGCTAATGCCAATAAAAATCCGCCTCTGGACGGATTGGTGTGTTGCCTGATAACCCAGTGGTAGTGTTCCAAGGGCAAGCCCTGTCGCTTGGGTGCAAAATTACGGCTATTTCCGCCTCTGAATCAGCGTTTTTGCGGTGCCAACCGCTACCACCTTGTGCCACTCGCTGCCACTCATTCTGAAAGTGATACGGATATGAAAAAATGCCTATACTTTTGCATCGTGATTCAGATGAAGGACTGAAAACAGGTGCTCTTGAAAGACTGTAAACGGGACTGGTTTTACATAGGAATGAAGGACCATTCAAGGTTGCCCAGATACGTCTTCACAGTCATTGGCAGGCAGAGCTGGTTATCCGCTTGAACACTTGAAACAGCGGACGCACTTGAAGCAAGACCAACGGATGAAGTCACGAATGAGAATGAAAACGGATATACGTACGTGTGATTAACAAT
>ENA-OQAJ01000666-OQAJ01000666.1-human-gut-metagenome-genome-assembly--contig:-NODE-666-length-10562-cov-2.864878_pt1 | contig 10562 bp, 13 predicted proteins | sample MGYA00242736_ERZ504529 | MGnify/ENA primary metagenome ERZ504529 (study PRJEB26092, sample SAMD00036275) | human gut metagenome | host: Homo sapiens | study: EMG produced TPA metagenomics assembly of...
AAGATTTCTATAGTTTTTTCAGGGTTTCTGTACTATAATGAAGCCCATAAAGAGATTGTCATATCAAAAAATAGTAAATATAAATTTTTCTGCCAGAAAAATCAGATCATCTCCCATCAAAACTGGAAATTCAGGGAAAGTTGTTCTGATATTATTATGAAAAAGATGATCGAAGCCCAGGAAAGACAGATGTCCAGTGGTTCCCAGGGCGGACAGTACTAATCAGATAAAAGCCTCTCAGTTGAGGAACTGAAAAAAACCGATGGTGATGACTGAAAACAGTCAAATCCATCGGTTTTTCTATAAAAGCGAATTAATAAAATCAGATCATCCCTATCAGATGTACGATCAGCGCAGCCACCCAGGCAATCACACACTGCCATACCACAACACCAACAGCCCATTTGCTGCCCATTTCACGTTTGATCGAAGCGATAGCCGCCACACATGGTGTATAGAGCAAACTGAATACCAGCAGGGATGCTGCTGCCAGCGGAGTCAGTACAGAGGCAATATTTCCACTGAAAAGTACTTCCAGAGTAGATACCACGCTTTCTTTTGCCATAAATCCGCTGATAAGAGCTGTACAGATTCTCCAGTCTCCCAATCCGATCGGTTTAAATATAGGTGCCAGGACTCCCGCCACCATTGCCAGAATACTGTCTGCAGAATCTTTTACAAGATTTAAATGCAGATCAAAGCTCTGCAGGAACCAGATTATCATTGATGCAAGCAGGATAATAGAAAAACGCTCTCTGCAGGAAATCTTTTGCTTTTTCCCACAAAAGCTGACCTACATTCCTTGCTCCCGGCAGCCGGTAATTGGGAAGTTCCATGACAAACGGTACGGGATCTCCCTTGAAAAGAGTTCTGTTATACAAAAATGCCGCCAGGATTCCCACCAAAATTCCAAGCAGGTAAAGACCTGCCATAATAAATCCGCCCTTCTTCGGGAAAAAAGCACTTACAAAGAAAGAATAAATCGGCAGCTTCGCAGTACAGCTCATAAATGGAGTCAGCAAAATCGTCATCTTTCTGTCACGCTCACTTGTAAGTGTACGTGTGGCCATAACAGCCGGAACCGTACATCCGAATCCGATCAGCATTGGTACAATGCTTCTTCCGGAAAGGCCGATCTTACGCAGAAGTTTGTCCATCACAAAAGCAACACGTGCAACGTATCCGCTGTCTTCCATAAGAGACAGAAAGAAAAACAGGGTTACGATAATCGGCAGAAAACTGAGTACACTTCCCACACCTGTAAAAATACCGTCAATGACCAGGCTATGCATGGCACTGTTTACATTTGCTGCTGTCAGTGCTGCTTCTACCAGCGCAGAAACCTTATCAATTCCAATCTCCAGAAGCCCCTGAAGCCACGCTCCGATCACATTAAAGGTAAGATAAAATACCAGTACCATGATTCCGATGAAACAGGGAATCGCAGTATATTTTCCTGTAAGGACTTTATCAATTTTCTCACTTCTGATTCTCTCCTTACTCTCTTTTGGCTTTACAACTGTCTGTTCACACAAACGCTCAATAAAGTCAAAACGCATATCTGCGATCGCAGCGCTTCTGTCAACCTGACGCTCTGTTTCCATCTGCTGTACGATATGCTCCAGCATCTCCGTCTCATTTGTGTCCAGCTTCAGCTTCTCAAGAATCAGCGGATCTCCCTCGATTGCCTTGGTTGCTGCAAAACGGGTAGGAATATCAGCCTGCGCCGCATGATCCTCAATCAGGTGCATGACCGCATGAATACAACGGTGTACTGCACCGTCATGGTCACTCTTATCACAGAAATCCTGACGCAGTGGATGTTCCTGATATTTCGCTATATGTAACGCATGGTCAACCAGCTCATCAACCCCTTCATTCTTTGCTGCGGAAATAGGGATTACAGGTACTCCAAGCAGCGATTCCATCTTATTTACATCTATAGAACCCTGATTTCCCAGCACTTCATCCATCATGTTCATTGCAACTACCATAGGAATATCCATCTCCAGAAGCTGCATGGTCAGATACAGGTTTCTCTCAATATTGGTAGCATCCACAATGTTGATGATCGCACTTGGTTTCTCATCCAGGACAAAAATTTCTGGAGACAATCTCCTCACTGCTGTAAGGGGACATGGAATAAATTCCCGGAAGGTCTGTGATTTCTGTATCCGGATGGCCTTTAATCGAACCGGTCTTACGATCCACCGTTACTCCTGGAAAGTTTCCCACATGTTGACTGGAACCTGTCAGTTGGTTAAACAGTGTAGTTTTTCCACAGTTCTGATTTCCCACCAATGCGTACGTCAGTGTAGTTCCCTCAGGCAGTGGATGTTCATCTTCTCTGGAATGATACTTTCCATCCTCTCCAGTCCCGGATGTGCCAGGTCGCTTACAGCCTCTATTCCGGCGTGACTTCTGCTTCGCTTCGGAATCTGTTCGATTTCTATCTGCTCTGCTTCCGCAAGTCTTAATGTCAGTTCATATCCATGTACCTGTAATTCCATGGGATCTCCCATGGGTGCAAACTTCACGACTGTGACCTCAGCTCCCGGAATCATACCCATATCCAGGAAATGCTGACGCAGGGCACCCTTGCCGCCAACCGACGTGATCACAGCACTTTTTCCGATTTCCAAATCTTTTAATGTCATTTTCAGTCGCTCACCTTTTGTATTTGTATTTGGTTATCATCGTCGTTATTATAGCAATCCTCGTAAATAATGCATCTTAATCCAGCCCATCAGAGTGTGAAATCCTGCGTCAGATATCTTTGCCGTGCGTCAGCACGCCTGCAGATATCTTCCTTGTCTTTCGCACTCTGCTGAACTGTCTTAAATGCATTATTTACGAGGATTGCTATAATTTTGATCTCCGTAATCACTGTTATGATATAAAGTATAGTTACACAGGATTGACATTGATATAACACAAATTTATAATACATATTAGTATTACTTTTCTCCGCTTTGAAATAGAAAGGTTATCCTGCGAGACTGTTGTAAGAATTAATTTGATGCGATAGTATGAGTGAGTTATGAATATGTGGGGAATACTTGTAACATTAGAGTGTGTCTGAAAAATCATTCCCGCAATCTGCACGCCCCACTTTGCGGGATATTTCACCCGAATTCAGTTGCCGTAGCCCGCTACGCGCCCTCATCCGGGCAAAAATATCCCACAAAATTGTGACGCACATCTTGCAGAAAGCCTTTTTCAGACACGCTCTAGAATGCAGTAAATAAATATTTTCAGAGAGACTGGGTAAATATATGGAAAATGTGATTCGGAAATTGTATGGTATGTATATGGATAATGACAATAGAGAAAAAAAATGAAATGTCAGTAATGCATGATGATTTATGTAAAGAGAAAAAAGAGAAGGCATACCAGTGCTATCAGAAATTGAGAGTTCAACTGACAGATGAGCTTGCTGAAGAACTGGATGAACTGATGAATAAACATATGGAAATATATCCACAAGAGCTGGAAGAAAGTTTTGCCATGGGATTTAAAACAGGGGCAAGGCTGATGTGCGAGATTTTCAGTGAAGAAACAGAATGATTGTAAAGCAGATATGGCAATTCTCCAGATAAAGTATGATTTTAGAGGATTGCCATAGGTTTGATAAGTGGGTCTGACATATAATTTTTGATAACATGATCAGGGTAATTTATGGTTGTTGAACGTTATCAGAAATTGTGAGGTTGTCAGACGTAATTTCATTCAGGAGATATTCTATAGTATGCATATGTTCGTTCATAACTTTTTCTGCAAGAGGTGCATCATTATTGGTTATTGCCTGAACAAGCCGAGTGTGCTGGGAATCAATCTCCGGTGCATCGTTATTTTTCTGCATAAGATAGGAACGTATTCCAACGATCATATTTTCGGTAATCTGTGCAGAGGCATTTAAGACACTCAGTATTAATGGATTGTCAGAAATCTGAGCAATTTTCAGATGCAGATCACGATCCAGATCACCGCGGATTTTTTCATCCTGAGTGCTGTCCAGTCTGGCAATGATAAGCTGGAGTTCAGCAGCATCCAGCGGTGTACAGTTTTGGGCAGCGAGAAAAGCAGCTTTGCTTTCCAGTGCGCCTCGAAGCTGCAATGCATCCTGAATTTTGCTGTTGTACATTTGAAATATGATAGACAGAGGTTCAGTAAGACAGCTGTGAAGATCAGTTGCAATATAATTGGCACCGCCATGTACGCTGACAGTAATCCCGAGCAGGGAAAGAGCCTTCAGGACTTCTCGTAATGCTGGTCTGGAGATTCCGAATTCTTCTGCCAGAATACGTTCAGCAGGAAGTGCGTCGCCGGGTTGTAATTCTCCGTTTTGGATATTTTCGATAATTTGTTTCAGAACATCGTTGAATGTACTGGTTTTATCTATTTTTCTAAACATTTATTTTCCTCTTTCCAGGTACATCGTTTCGTAAATAACTATACCAATCGGATTCGCAGACAAGTGAGTGGTATAGTTATTTCGAAAACGGTGTACTAACCTTTGTTGTGTTATGCAGCTCTATATCAGATAACTGTTCCGCAGAGATTTCTTTGATTATTAAATAGTTACATACATCTAATATTATAACGGATTGAAAGGGAGATGCAACTGATTCCTACAAAATTTCTAAAAGTGTAAAATTTTTGTGTTGCTGAGAACGGAGTGAACAGTAACAAATTTTTGCAGTTTTTTTATAAATTTTATAAATTATATTAAGAAATTAGACAAATTTCTCTCACATTTATAGGTTATGATATTTACATCTTAAGGAAATGACGTACCTTAAGAGAAAATCTTTCCTTTCCCTAAAAAGTGTAAAATGAACGTGAATCACCGCTTAGCGACAAGATCGACGGAGAAGCGGTGATTTTATTATGTCACTGAAGCAGGATTCTTTCTTATAAACCTCTGTAACGATTAAGACAGGCATAAATTTCCTGAATACGGGGAGTAGCGTAACCACAGGAAATTTTTTGATTCTCCGTAAAGAAGGACAGACCATGTAAAGAGAGATTTTTCCAAAGAAACTGCACAATCTCAGGCAGGGTACGTCTGCCGTCTGCCAGATGTTCAACTGCATATTTCAGCAGGAGACCTAAGGCAGCGGTCTGTTCTGCGTCAATAAGCTGTTCTGTATAGCGGAGATCAATCTCCTGTCTGCCGAGAGAGAAGCCATCTGTTCCGGAGATTCTGGTTTTCAGGCGCTCAGGTTTTGCGGCACCGGAATCGGAATGATTTCCACGACTGTTATGTATGAGGCGCTTAGAAGATTCGGCAGGTCTGCTCATAATGCGATGGCTGTGCGGAAGCTGAAAATCAGTAACTGAAACAGCAGGCAGAGGATATTGGCTGCATAATTTTTTGACAGAAGCTGTAATATCTTTTGGAACGTAATTGTCCATCTGGATAATTGTATCTGCAATATGAAAGAATGCCCCGGAACTACCGGCAACAAGAATTGTAGAAATCCCTGCTTTTTTATAAAGATCTTCTGCACGTTCCAGAAACGGAGTGATCGGCTCTTTCTCACGCTGGATAACCTGTTGCATGAAAGCATCACGAACCATGAAGTTAGTTGCGGAGGTGTCTTCGTCAAGAAGAAAAAGGTGGCTTCCGGCTTCCATGCTTTCTACGATACCGGCTGCCTGGGAAGTGCTTCCACTGGCATCCAGTGTAGAGAAACAGCGGGTATCTTTCTTGTTTGGAAGATCATTTATAAACATGGAAATATCCACATCCTTGATAAAACGGCCATCTTCTGAACGCAGTTTGACAGCAGTTGCATCTGTGATCACGTATTCACGTCCATCTCCGGGGATATGATTGTATACACCAAGTTCAAGTGCATTCAGAAGCGTGGATTTGCCATGATATCCACCGCCTACGATCAGAGTGATTCCCTTTGGAATCCCCATGCCTGTGATTTTTCCTTTATGGGGAAGATTTATGGAAATGCGCAGACTGTCCGGAGAAGTAAAGGGAATGGAGCTTCATTAGGAGCGGGAGGAAATACCGCTTTCTCTTGGGAGGATGGAGCCATCGGCTATGAATGCGCAGAGATTTTTTGCGGGCAGCGTCTGACGGATAAATTCCTGATCCTCTGCAAGCTCTATATAATTCTGTAATTCCTTTGCATTAAGGCTGGAGTAGAAAAAGGATTTTTGAATGCATACAGGCAGAAAATCAAAAAGGATTTTCTCCAGTTCAGTGGCATTGATCGTGCGGCCATTAGCAGGGAAGCCCACAAAAAAGCGGGCGGTTATGCCTTTTTCTGTTATTTCACAGGCTGTCCGGGAAAGAATCTCCTGACCACAATGACTGGCAGTGAGCAGGCCGCTTTTGCCGGAGCCTTTTGCACGAAAGCTGTACTGACTGACCTGTTTTTCAAACTGACGTGTAAGATAGTCGCAAAGAGTAGTCCCGGTAAGTGTATCTTTATAATATTCGACGGGAAATCCGGTATCTCTGTGTGAAATCTGAATGCTGACATGAGAGGGAGAAGCAAAAGGATCTCCCTGCACATGGTCGATGGACAGAATATAATTTCCAAAATGATACAGACCTTTCAGCCCTTTATATGCCGGATAACTTTTGCGGTTTATGGAACGAAGCTGCTGACGCAGTTCCTCTGAATTTTTCATGACAGAACCTCCTGGTATTGCAGATATTTTTATAATAATCCTCGCAAATAATGAATTTGAGAGGAGAAACATTAACCTGCCATCAACTATAGCGGAAATGAATCATAATGTCCACTGACAAATAAATATTAATCATATGGAAAATTTTCAGAGGATGTTTTATAATGAAAAACAGGTAATTGTTCAATATCATTACATAATAGCGAACTGATGAATAGTTACCGTTATCAAAGCAATACTATGAATGACAGTCATAAAGAAAGGCGGAACAGTAAATGGAACGTAGAAATGCATGGCTTTCTTATACAGAAGCAGAAGAAAAAGAACTGGAGCAGGTTGCAAAAGCGTATCGCAATTTTCTTAATGTGGGAAAAACAGAGCGTGAATGTGTGACGCAGATCATCAGAGAAGCACGGGCAGCAGGTTATGAATCTCTGGAAGAGAAGACTGCGAAGGGTGAGAAACTGAAAGCAGGAGATAAAGTTTATACAGTCGGAATGAAGAAGATCATTGCACTGTTTCATATCGGACAGGATGATATTTCTGAGGGAATGAATATTCTGGGAGCACACATTGATTCTCCACGTCTTGATGTCAAACAGAATCCATTATATGAGGATACGGATCTTGCATATCTGGATACCCATTATTATGGCGGTGTTAAGAAATACCAGTGGGTGACTCTTCCCCTGGCAATTCATGGCGTAGTGGTAAAGAAAGACGGAAGTACAGCAGAAGTAAATATCGGTGAGGATGAGGATGATCCGATCGTATATATCACAGACCTTCTGATCCATCTTGCAGGAAAGCAGATGCAGAAAAAAAGCGGCAGAAGTGATCGAGGGAGAGAATCTGGACATCCTGATCGGCAGCAGACCACTGAAAGACCTGGAAGATGATAAGAAGAAAGAGGCAGTAAAACAGAATGTACTGAATATCCTTAAAGAGAAGTATGATATGGAAGAGGAAGATTTTCTTTCTGCAGAGCTGGAGATCGTACCGGCAGGAAAGGCAAGAGAGTGTGGTCTGGACAGAAGTATGATCGCTGCTTATGGACAGGATGACAGAGTGTGCGCATATACTTCTCTGCTTGCAATGCTTGGGATGGACACCCCGAAACACACTTCCTGCTGTCTGTTTACTGATAAAGAAGAGATTGGAAGCGTAGGTGCAACCGGTATGCAGTCACGTTTCTTTGAGAACGCAGTGGCTGAACTTCTGGATGCAATGGGATGCTACAGTGATCTGAGATTGAGAAGAACTCTGAAGAATTCCAGTATGCTTTCCTCTGATGTAAGTGCAGGCTATGATCCGGCTTATGGGGAGGCATTTGAGAAAAAGAATGCAGCTTATCTTGGAAGAGGTATCGTATTAAATAAATTTACCGGAGCAAGAGGTAAATCCGGCTCGAATGATGCAAATGCAGAATATGTGGCAAGAGTCAGAAATATTTTTGACAGCATGAAGTTGCGTTCCAGACAGCTGAGCTTGGTAAAGTTGATGTAGGCGGAGGCGGAACAATCGCTTATATCGCAGCACTTTATGGAATGGAAGTCATTGACAGCGGTGTGGCAGTGCTCAGTATGCATGCACCATGGGAAGTGACAAGTAAGGCAGATATTTACGAAGCTAAGAAAGCATATAAGGCATTTCTGCTGGAAGCATAAAAAGTCAGGCAGATGCGGAATAAAAATATGAAGAAATCGTGGAAGCTGTATCGTTTCTGATAACAGAGACTTGCAGATTCCGCAGATAAGGGCAGAGCTTTTGGAAAACTGAAGCGCTGCCCTTTTAACATATAAGTGAGGTTATGATTGTAAAAGGTATTTCTGATATCTTACGAAAGACAGGTTGCGATTCTGTAAGATCTGGATTGGAGCAGGATATTTAATAGACGGGAGGGAAAGATGGAGGAAGCGCTGATCAGAGTAAAAGATTTGTGTAAAATATATAATCCCGGCGAGAATGAAGTACGGGCGCTGGATCATATTAATCTGGAAATTAATAAGGGTGAGTTTGTTGCTATTATCGGACAGTCAGGTTCAGGAAAGTCTACATTTATGAATATGCTGGGTTGTCTGGATGTGCCTACATCCGGCGAATATTTTCTGAATGGAACTGATGTGTCCACAATGGAAGACAATGAACTCTCAGAAGTCAGAAACCGGGAGATCGGATTTATTTTTCAGGGATTTAATCTGATCTCAAATCTGACTGCAATTGAAAATGTGGAACTACCGCTGGTTTACAGAGGGGTAGACAGAAAAACGAGACATAAGCTGGCAGTAGAGTCACTGACCATGGTAGGGCTTGAGAAACGTATGGATCACAGACCAAATGAAATGTCAGGAGGACAGCAGCAGAGGGTGGCTATTGCAAGAGCAATCGCGGCCCAGCCACCGGTGATCCTGGCAGATGAACCTACAGGAAATCTGGATTCTGCATCCAGTAAGGAGATTCTTCAGATTCTTAAAAGTATGCACGAGCAGGGAAAAACGGTCATATTGATCACACATGATAATGGGATTGCTGCTCAGGCAAGGCGTGTAGTCAGAATTATGGATGGAAAGATAGAGTCAGATTTTATCAATAAAAACTATGGGAAAGAAGAATATATAAAAAATCAGCTGGATGCATAAACCCGGTTACAAGGAGACAAATATTATGAAAAAAAGAAAAGTAAAAAGAAAAATTATTATTGGAGCAGCTGCTGTTCTCGTTGTTGCCGGCGGAGTTACAGTAGCAGGTCAGAGGAATTCCACAGAAAATCAGATCCCGCAGGTTCAGGTGGTAATTGCAGAGAAGGGTGATGTTGAGGAAATTGTAGATGCTACAGGAACAGTGGGAAGTGAAGAGGAGAAGACCTATTATTCTCCTGTAAATGCAGAGCTGAAAACGGTTTCTTTTGCCCAGGGAGATGTGGTGAAAAAGGGAACAAAACTGATCGAGTTTAATACAGAGGATCTGGAGAAAGATAATCGGAAAGCAGAACTGAATCTGAAATCAACAAAGTATGATACAAAGGATACAAGAAATAAATCTTACAAAGCAGAGAAGAAGCAGAAGGATGCCAAAAAGAATGTTCAGGAGCTTGAGAAGAAAATAAAGGATAAAAAAGCTTATGTCTCGTCTCTGAAATCACAGATTTCAGCGGCAGCAGCAGCGGCACAGCGTGAAGCGGCAGCTCAGGCATCCGCACAGGCAGCAGCTCAGGCTCAGGCACAGCAGCAGGAAGCTCAGGCAAAAGCCAGGCAGAGGCAAAGAAACAGGAGGAAATCCAGAGTAAATATCAGGCCGCACTTTATACATACAAGACGGAGACTCTTCCGCAGTACCAGCAGCAGCTCTCAGATCTGAATGCACAGTATAATCAGGCACAAAGCGATTATAATCAGGCAGACACCACATATCAGATGGCATTTGCAACATGGCAGGCAGACCCTTCAGATGAGAATACACAGGCTCTGGATAATGCGGAGGCTGCAAGAACACAGGCACAGCTCGCAATGCAGCAGGCACAGCAGACTTATAATGATCTTAAGCAGCAGACACCGAAAATGCCGGTACTTTCTGATTTCACAGAAAGCAGTGCAGATTACTCATGGGGAATTTCAGACGGTTCAGATGCAGATGACAGCGATGGGGAAGATTCTTCCTCCTACGGATATGATTACAGTGGAAGTGATGGCGGGACAGTAACTGCGGATACTTCTGCTCTGGAAAGTGCACTTGAGACAGCAAGCGATGAACTTGCAGAGCTTCAGTCAGATCTGGCTTCTGAGAAAGCTATCGCAGAGGCAGATTCCACAAGCCTGACAAAAGAAGAAAAAAGAGAAACTGAAAGTAACAGATAATCTTTCCGAACTGGACGCAAAATCAGCCGAGGAGCTGGTGAAGGAAGGAAA
>ENA-OQAJ01000667-OQAJ01000667.1-human-gut-metagenome-genome-assembly--contig:-NODE-667-length-10562-cov-2.812841_pt1 | contig 10562 bp, 11 predicted proteins | sample MGYA00242736_ERZ504529 | MGnify/ENA primary metagenome ERZ504529 (study PRJEB26092, sample SAMD00036275) | human gut metagenome | host: Homo sapiens | study: EMG produced TPA metagenomics assembly of...
CTGCCGCGCGCGGCGGTCAGGGCGTTACGCAGCTTATCCGCGGTAAGACCGTTTCTTTCCAAGATGTCCGTCGCTTTGATAGGTTCGCGGCGCGATTGCGACCAGCATGAGGTCGACGGTGACGTACTCGTCTCCCCTCCGTTGCATTTCTTTTTCGGCTTGCGATAGCACCGCCGACAGCTGCCTGCTGACGTCCGGCTGCGTTGTGGTCGATCCGCTGGCGCTCGGCAGCGATTGCATCGCCTGATGCACTTCGGCGCTCACGTTTTGCGCGTTGCCGCCTGCCGCTTCGATGAGCGCGCGGGCCATGCTGTTTTCCTGACGCAGCATCGCGTCCAGCAGGTGCAGGGTGTCGACCTGCGGATTGCCCAGCGCCGCCGCGTTCTGAACGGCGTCCGAAAGCGCTTCCTGCGCCATCTGCGTGAACTTCTGTTCCATATCATCCTCCATGGTTCGCGCCCGGCCGCCCGGCCTTCGCTACCGGGCCGGCGTTCGGACGCATATGTCGTTGTCTGATATGCTCAACCGACTTCATCGCCATTATATTCCCAAAACTTGAGTCCCACACACTCAACTTTTTGCGTTTCTCAAAACCGTCTTTCGACACAGGACGGCAGTCACCGACAATCACCAGCGCTCACCGGCAATCGCAATACATACGAAAAAAGGCGGGCAGCAACGTAACGAAATCACGAAACGTTGCAAACCCGCCTAATCCAAAGTCCGCCAGCAAGCCGAAAATCAGCCGCGCACCACCACGTTGCGCAGATCGCCGATGCCCTCGACGTGCACGATCGCCTCGTCACCCGGATCCAGATGACCCGACGCGTTCGGCGTACCCGTCATAATCACATCGCCCGGCAGCAGCGTGGTGAAACTCGTAATCGCCGCGATCTGCTCAGGAATGCCGTGAATCAGATTCGCCGTGGTACCCGACGCCATCGGCACATCCTCACCGTTGAGCGTGAAGGAAATCTTCGCATCCTTCCAATCCACATCGTCACGCGTCACAATCCACGGACCCAACGGGCACGCCGTATCAAAACCCTTCGCACGCGTCCACGTCGGATCAAGACCCTGCAGATCACGCAACGTCACATCATTCACGCACGTGAAACCCAGCACATAATCCATGGCCTGCTCCACCGGCACATTCTTGGCGATACGACCCATCACCACAGCCAACTCCGGCTCGAAATTCATATCATTCGAACACAGCGGAATCACAATCGGATCATCCGGACCAATCACCGACGTGCTCGGCTTGGTGAAAATCACCATATCCTCCGGCGCATGCTTGATATCGGAATGACCGGCCTCATGCATGAACTGCGCATGCGCCTCATAATTCTTCGCCAAACCGTACACCTTCGACGGAATCACCGGAGCCAGCAGACGAATGCCGTCACCATCCACCGGATAGCGCTCGCCGGTCGGCTCGACGGCCTGGCCGGACAGCGGATAGCCGTTCAAGGCCACGAGATAGTCCTTGCCGTCGTTCTTGTCGGTCTGAACGAAGGCGTACTGCGGTACATCATTATGCGTAAAACGTGCGATTCTCATACCCGCAAGTCTACCCGCTCGCCACGCCCGCCGTTCTCGACATGCGTCGCTTTGCGGACGATGCCGATTGCTCGCATTTTTTACGATTTTTGCGATTATTTGCGATGCAGTTCCGCCCGCAACGCCGCCACCTCGCGTTCCAGCTCGTCGATGCGGCGCACCTGCTGGGCGATGAGCAGGTCGCGCACGTCATCTCCCGACAGAATCGGGACTTCGGCTGCGTTGCGCGGCGCGGGCAGCGTCGCATTGCTTTGCGTTTCCGTCGTTTGCGTTGGCTGCACCGGCTGCGATACCGCAGATCGAACAACCTCCGCAGATTCCGCCGACGGCGCCACATCCGCCGACGCCGATGGCACCACTCCACCATTCCCATCAACCGATACCAGCCGGTCCGTGCCCATACGGCAGGCAATCTTGCGCCAGCGCGCGAAACAACGTTCGATGCGCTTATAGCCGATCAGCGATGGGTCGAGTCCGGCTTCGCGGAACAGTTCGACCAGCGATTCGCCCGCATGGTACCGGCGCATGCAGTTGTGTTTGAACGATTCCGTGTAGGTGATGCGTCGCGACGTCGCTTCGGCCACCACCGGCAGCGAGCGCAGATATTCGACTTCTTCCGGACTGAACGCTCCCCCACCGTTGCACATGATGTTCCCTTTCGGCTTGGCGTGCGGCGGCTCCCTTCCACCGCACGGCAGTCGAATGGCCTCCGTCATGCCATTCCCCCCTGTTCGGCTTGCGATTCGGCTTGCGATGCGCGCTTGCGATACGTGTTTGCGATACGTGTTTGCGATGCAAGGCCGCAATCCGATTCGTTGTTCGCTTCGTGTTCCATCATACCGGTACGAATGGCGTTTTTTTCCAACCATTTCAGGCGGCACGAAACCCTAAATCGCCCGTATTCGTCACAACAAAAGCGGGTGAACCGTTGATCGCTCACGACCCACCCGCCCGAACAAGCCCCGTTGCCTGTCTGCTGGCCCGCTCAGACCGCCATCGGCGTATCGGATTCGCGGAAGCGCAGCACGAGCGCCAGTCCGGCTCCGGCCATTACCAGGGCCGCGATGGTGAACAACGCGGTGCCCATTGCGCCGGTGAGCGGCAGCTGCGTGACGTTCTTCACGTTCTTGACCTGGATTGCCTTGTCGGACATGCCCTCGTCAAGCCTGCTTGCCAGACCGAGGTTGTTGGCGCCGACCAGCTTGAAGGTCGACTTGCCGGTTTCCTGGTTCACAGCTAGTTCGACGGTGAAGATCGGCACAAAGTTCTTCGCATAGCCGCTCACGAATCCGGTTTCCTTCAGCGTGTACTTGCCGGACTTCAAGCCCATGATTTTCACGTCGCCGGTGGTGGTTTCCACATCCGCGACAGCGCCGTTCTCGTTCGCTTCGGCAAGGCGGTATTCGCCATCCACAATCTTGATGAACTTGAGCGGGGTCTGCGAAACCTCGGTTCCCTCGAACACGTGGAACTTCGCTCCTGCGAGACCATTGGCATCGCTTCCGACACCGTACTTGTGGAAGGAGAAGCCCCCGGTATAGGAGTCGAATTCGACCGGCGTATTCCACACCTCGGTGTCACGGGACACGGCCGCCTTGTTGGTAACCTTGTTGCCCATGTCGATGATGTCCTTGTTGACCACGGCAGTGTAGGTGATGACCAGCTGGCCGCTCTTGTTGGCCAAGTCGAATTCCAGCACGGTGGTGGTCTTGCCGTCGGCTCCAACGGTCGGAACGGTCACGTAGGCGAACGGCATATTCGTTTCCGTGCCATCCGCGGCTCGGACAACGGCCTTGAAGTCCTTGTTGACCGTCAGACCCTTGGATGCCACGTCCTTCACGAAGTACGGATACTTGTCGTAGCCTTCGGCCGCGTTCGGAATATCCAGCGTGATGGTGTAGGCGACGGTCTGCCCAATGCTCACGCCTTCAGTGGTGGTAATCGTATCGGCCGTCTTGCCCGGCTGGTCGGGCTCGTTCTCGTTCTTGGCCACAAACATGCCGACAGCGTTGATCTTGCCCTGGCCGGTTGCCGGATCGCCCTTCACTTTGAATGTGGCGGCCACGCCGTTCAGCGTGGTGGCGACGATGGCATTGGTTCCCCGACCGCCGTCCTTGTCCACATCGGTGATGAGATACCAGCCTTCTTCAAGCGAACCGATGGCAGCCGTACCGCCGTTGCCTGCAACGGTTTTGTCGGCAACGACGCCATCGCCAACCGCCAACGAGGCCGCGAATGTGCGGAACCAGGCGGCGTCGTTATCGCCGGTCTTGGTTGCGGCGAACGCGGCCGGATTGCTGTCATATTCGGAGGGCATGCTGACAACGGGGTCCATGTTGTTGTTGGCGGCGGCCACCGCGTCGGTCACCGCAGTCACCCAATCGGCGTCGGTGTCGACCTGCACGGCGTCGCCGTCCACCGTCAATGACGCGAACTTGTACGCGGAGTAGGTGTGCCCCTTCTGCGAATGCCGCACTTCGATCGATGCGCTGCCGGTCGCATACGCTCCGGCCGTGCCGAACGCCATACCGCCCAGCAACGTTGCCGCCGCGGCGATTACTGCACAAAGCCTTCTCGTCTTCATGATGAGAGACCTCTCTTCCTTGGTTTGGTCGGCCTTGTTACCGCAGCCGATTGGTTGGTTTTTATGGGAAGTTTCGTAAGTTGTGTTGCTCTTTTAGTTGTGATTGAAAAAAATGCGATTGCCGGATTGCGATCAGAGAATTGCGATTGCCGTCCGGCAGTTCCGTCACGGCCGTCCGCGCCCGATCAAAGCCAGTCCGACGATGCCCGCAAGCAGCAGCACCAGTGCCGTGACGCCGGCCACGACCAGCCAGGTCCGTCCTTCCGATGCGCCGGACAGCGGCAGCGCGGCCACCGTCTCTTTCACGTTGGTGAACGAGGCTTCGTAGGTGGCGGTCTGTCCCTTGTCGAACGCGCTCCACATGTCGGCCCTGGTGATGCTGATCGGCACTGAGGTGACGTTGCCTTTCGCGTGATAGCCGGCGATGTTGCCTTCCGTGACGGTGTAGTCGCCTACCATCACGCCACGGAATGTGTACTGCCATTCGCCGGTAGGCAGCTCGTCATCTTCGGAAAGGTCTTTGCCCAGCTTCGATGCGCCGCCCTGCATGAAATCGATGCGCAATGTGGCTCCGCTCGCCGGCATTCCGCCTTCCCAATGTTTCGTCACGACCACGTTGGCGGACGGCACCTGCAATACGGGATGCTGGTAGGCCGCGCAGGCGGACTGCTTGTCGAAGGTGTAACAGACCTGCGCCGACGCGTTCGATCGGAAGCCCGGCTTTCCTGCGGAGGTCGTGCCGGTGCCCGCGTCGCCGGTCGCGTCGTAGTTGATGCCGCCGTCGACCATATTGACCCGCGCGTAGGCGCTGTCGGTTGGCACTATGCCGTACGAGAGCGTGTAGGTCGCGTTGTGCAGCAGCTCGTAATCGCCGGCGAATTCGACGCGGATCTTGCCGTTGCCGGCGTCGCTGTACCACAATGTGTAATCACGTTCCAGCACTGGAGGCGTAGCCCCCGAAGGCAGATTCGTCACGTTGAGCGTCACGCCGCCGGTCACCCGGTAGTAGGTCGTTCCGCCGAAGTTCCGCATGCTGGCCATGTTCCAGACAACGCCATCGACCTGCGCGTATTCGGACAGCTCGTCGACGATCGAGACGCCGCTGTAGGCGCTTCCCGTGGTGATCTCCTTCTGGATGTCGTCGAAGATCTTCGTCAGGTCGTCAGCGCTGTTGGTGGCCTTGTAGTAGCCGAGGTTGCCGCCCGTACCCCAATTGGCTTTGTCGTACGCGGTGCGTTCGGATAGTTGCTGGACACGGCGTGCATGAACTGGTTGGCTTGGTCGTTCTCCCTGTTACCGAACGATTGCTGCTCCGGATTGGCGCCTTCGAAGATGCCGATGCTGTAGATGAGCGTGCCGGCCGATTTCATGGCGAGCGCGGTTGTCACGGCGTCATTGGCGACTCTCGTGCTAAAAGTGTTTTGCGTGGTCGGCACACCGTCCGCGAAGAAAATGACGACTTTCTTCGCGCCTGGCCTTGCCCGCAGCCAATGCCGTCTGCGCGGCGGCCATGCCTTTGTCCGCAGGGGTCGCGCCATTGGCGGACAGCCTGCTCACCGATGATTTCAGAGCGGCGGTATCGCTGGTCAGGGAACTCACCACGCCGGATGTCTGCCCGAATTGAGCGATGGCGATTCGCACTTTGCTGTCTTTGTCCTGGATGGTGTCGTTGGTGGTCTCGGTGGCGTCGATGAAGCTGGTCGCCGCTTCTTTCAGCGCCGTCAACCGCTTCGGATTCGATTTGTTGCATCCTCTTTGGCTTCCGTCCATGCAGTAGTTCATCGATCCTGACGTGTCCAGCACGAGCACCACTTCGATTTTCTCCGTGACCTCATGGCTTTCACGGGTGTCCTTGCCCACCACGTTGAGGTTCAGTGTGTATTTGCCGCCGCCGTTGTATGTGATGCTTTTCGCGTGATCCGGCTGCGGCACGGCGACGTTACGCGCGGCACGCATCACGGTTTTGCGATTGAAGGTGAAGCGATCGCGCATGATGTGTTCGGCATCGTCGGCATCTTCAGCAGTGTTGCCATCGTTGTCAGCATCGTCCGCATCGCCGGTTTTGCCGTCATCGGCTGTCGCGCCCGCATCGCCATTCGCCACAGCATCCGTGCGATTTTCGCCGGCATGGTCGTTTCGATCGCCGTCTTGAGTCGGTGCAGCACCATTTGCAGGTACGTCAGCGTTCTCAGCCGTCGGCTGCCTAACCGCCTGCCGTTCCTGCTCCTTCTGCTCATTCGGCTGTTCCGTCTTATCGCACGGCTGCCGCTGTTCCGGCATCGTCTCCGACGGTTGTTCCGGTTGCGATTGCGACTGCAGTTGCGATTGCGCTTGTTCGTTCGATGGCTGCTGCGATTCGCCGTCGTCCGTAAGGTATTGTGCGTCGTCATCGTCCGTTGCGGACTGTCCGGCAACATCTTGCCCGGCAATGTCGGCAACGTCCGATCCGACTGCGTTTTCAGCATCGGATTGTTGTGTCGATTCCGGCTGGCTCGCTGCGGATTCGGCGGCCACGTTGCCGCCATCCGTCACCGTTTCGTCGGCGAACGCGGTCGCGCCGGCTCCCGTGGTGCCGGCCAGCATCGCAATCGTGACAAGCAATGCGGTGAATTTTCCCATCCGCGCGCCACACCGGCTTATGAAGCCGGCAAGCGGGTCCTTCATCCACTTCATGACATGTCCATCTCTCATGGCGCTGCGGCGAATTGCCTATGCGCTCCATGCCTTGAACCTTATGGATGAACGTTTTGAAACCCGTCCCCTCCATTGATGGGTTCGGGGAACGTGCGGACCAGCGAAAATCGCGGCCTTCCCCCTTATCCTTTACGCGGCCAGGCGGAAGCGTGCCGCATGATTCGGTGTCGGGGCCGCATCGACCGCACGACCATGCAGCACAACAGCATGCCGCCCATCGTGCAAACGATGGTCATGGCGAGCACGCCCAGTTCGGTCGCACGTTCGTCGCGCACGTCGGCCGGATCTGCGCGGGCATCGGTATTGCGACGCGATGCCCGGAGACTAGCAGCCGATGCGTGTTGATGCCGTATGGCGTGCAGGTCATCAACGTCAGCCGGTCTTCGCCGGGCACGATTTTCAACCGTGAGACGTCGTCCGGTTCGATCACGCTGATTCGGTCCACTTCGTATCCCAGCGTCTCGTCCATCACTTTGATGTACATGAAATCGCCGTCGTGCAGTTCGTCGAGCCGTGTGAACATCAACGATTTGACCAGGCCGCGATGCCCGGTGACCACCGTATGCGAGCCAGTGCCGCCGACCGGCAGGCTGGTGCCGTACAGATGCCCGGCACCGACGACGAGCACCGGTTCGGACGTGCCATGCCGAATCGGCAGTTCCACGCCGATTTTGGGCACCAATACCGTGCCCATGATGCCTGCGCCGGAATCCAGCAGGCCCTGATAGTTCGCGTCCGTGTCCGCAGCGGAAAGCCCGGCACCGCCGGAAGGCGCCGAATCGTCGGCGGTATCAGCATCTCCGGCAGTGCCAGCCGGTCTGGTAGTGAACGGATCGGCCGCCTCGCCCAATACCGGCTGTCCTTCCACGGCAAGCCGCCGATTGTATGCGCGCGCCCGTTCCAACTCCTCCATCGCCATCGGATACGGCCATCCGGCAACCGTGCGAGCCGCCGAATCGGATGTCTCGGCCAAGCGCCGCGCGGAATGCGCCTGCATGGCGAACGGCAACGACGCGACCACCACCGCGCCCACGATCAGCAGCACGGACACGCACCGCACCAATATGAAACGAATCCGCCGCAGCCTGCGCGCGCGAACCACATCGGCAATGTCAATCGCCTCGTAAAAACGACGGCGTTCCAGCGAACGTTCCAGCAGACGTTCCAGCGAACGCAACAGTTCCGGCATGACCACTGTCGGCAGCTGCACCGGCATCAGATCCGACTCCGGCGCCATTGCCGATGCCATCGTTATCATCACCGGCATCATAGGAATCAGCCGAGGCGCCCGCCACGGCACCGAACAGCCGCATGGGCGAACGCAGCACCGCATGCGCATGCACGTAGGAATCCGTCCTGCGGGCGAGCAGACGGACGGGTTTACTCATCAATCGAGAGGCAGACCAAAACATGGGTTTCTCCTTCGAACACACCCATGTTCACACCCGCCATACGAAAGCCCTTGCCCCCTATAGAAGGGCTTACCCCTAGAAAGACAACGGTTTCAGGCACGAAACCGGCAATTATGGCACCAAACCGCGCAGCACCCCACCTACCGGCGGAACGCAGCTCAGACAAGCCGTTTTTCAGAGGAATGCAAGTCAGACGAATGTAAGCCAGACGAATGCAATCCAGGCGGACGAGCCCCGCAAATCCTTAAAAAACAGAAAAAGTCAAAGAAAGCGCTCAGATGAACGCACGCTCACCGAAAATCGCAGTGCCGACGCGCACGATGGTGGAACCTTCGGCGATGGCCAGTTCCATGTCGCCGGTCATGCCCATCGACAGTTCCCGGCAACGGTCCGTGCCCGGTTCGCCGGATGCGAGGATGAGGTCGCGGGTCTTGCGCAGGTGCGAGAAACCGCGGCGAATCACCGTTTCGTCGTGCACATGCGCGCCGATCGTCATCAGTCCCTGCAATTCGATGCCGTCCAACGTGCCGATTTTCTGCGCGATGCGGATGCGTGCGCCGGATCGCAACCGGATTTCGATTCCTCGCCGGATTCGTTGACTTCCAGCAGCACGCCGACAGTAATGCCGCGAGCCACGGCTCTACGTGAAATTTTTTTCTGCCAAATCGATTGAATCGACCGATTCGATAGTGTCGACCACCGGCAGCACTTTGCCGATTTTATTGCTTTGCAGCTGGCCGATCAGGTGGAATGGAATATGCTCCGCCGCAGCATCCGGCGCGACGCCTGCGACGCCCAGCGAAAACCCGCGTTCCGCGCATCGCCGTGCCAGCCTTCGGCCTTCGCCGTCACTTCCTGCGGACGGTTCTCGCCGATCATGCGCACGCCGGCATCAATCGCAACCATGATTTCGCCGATGTCGCGCGCTTCGTGGCGGCCAGCAGGCGCACGGAGCCGGCTTCGCGTCCGGCTTGTTCCTCAGCGGCCGCGATGCGGTCGAGCACACGATGCACGCCGTCCGTGATCTCACGTGCGCGCGCATCGTCGATCACCTCGTTGGCGAGGTTCTTGTGATCCATGTATGCAGTCATCGTCCACCTCTCGCAAGTTCATTCGACCGCCGGTCCGCGGCCGCACCACCGTTTCCGGCATGTCGCTGATATTTCGATATCAGTGTTACCAGAAAACCGCCGACAACGTATAAAAGAAGCCCGCGCGATGACCTGAAGTGAAGCGATAAAGCGGTCATAAATTCGCGCGGGCTATAAAACCAGACGGCAGTAGAAGGGGGACTTCAAAGACTCCGTCTACACATTTTAATGTATCAGATAAATGCGCGCGAACCGCCGGAAAACAAATAAATCTGAAAACTTTTTTTTTCAGATTTTATCCCCCTTGCGCAGCCCCTCCACCAAACGCTCCAATTTATCGACGCGATCGCTCAACACCATCACCTGGCATACCAGCGATTGAATCTTGCCCAACGGCACTTCCGACATCGCATTGTGGTTGTCCACAGCCGTATCATGCGGTTCCGGCTCTTCGGCCGCCTTGCGCATGATGTCCTCGTCGCGCTTCCAGCGTGCGATATTGCGTTCGATGCGCTTGTGCCCGATGACCGATGGGCTCAATCCCGCGGAAATGAAGATCGCAGTTGGCTTCTCCCCCTGCAGATACCGCCTCATGCAGTCGATTTGGAATTCCCTCGCATACGTGATTCTGCTGTCCGTCACCGCGTCGATCGACGGCAATGTACGCAGGTATTCGATTTCCGCTCTACTGAACTGTCGCTTCGTCATATTCGCCCCTTGTAAATCCCCTTTTGACCGGCCATACCGATAACGCATAGACCGAATTGCCGAAATCACCACCCAGAATACCGGATGACGCACACCACCTTACGCACACCCCAAACGAACGCGCGGCCCGTATCACCATGCGCTAAATATCCTTCTCACACTGTGAGATATCTCACAGCGACGGCACGTTTTCGGAGCACGCTGCAACCTCGGCATGGCACGTCACGGCACGTCCAGCAACGCATTCCACAATCGCGTCCCACGAAACCCGCCGTTCCGGCCGCCGATGCAGGTACAGTTGCAAGCATCGGCGCAACCGGTCTCCGCATCGGCAACACCGAACCGCCCGCCAACGACAGGAAGGAACCCCCGTGCCAGGTCGTTTCGCACCCACCCCATCAGGCCGCATGCACATCGGCAACATCTATGCGATGCTCGGAGCATGGCTGTCCGCGCGCAGCCGCGGCGCGGCATGCTGCTGCGCATCGAAGACATCGACGAACCGCGCGT
>ENA-OQAJ01000668-OQAJ01000668.1-human-gut-metagenome-genome-assembly--contig:-NODE-668-length-10560-cov-2.037381_pt1 | contig 10560 bp, 13 predicted proteins | sample MGYA00242736_ERZ504529 | MGnify/ENA primary metagenome ERZ504529 (study PRJEB26092, sample SAMD00036275) | human gut metagenome | host: Homo sapiens | study: EMG produced TPA metagenomics assembly of...
ATAAAAAATATAATGGGAGAAGTTTATGGCGACATTACAGCAATTAGATATGAATATTTTACTGTGGATCCAGGAACATTTAAGGGTGGATGCCCTGACTCCGTTCTGGAGAGCAGTCACCTTTCTCGGAAACGGAGGATGGTTCTGGATCGTATTATGTGTGCTTCTGATCTGTTTTGGGAAAACACGCAAAACAGGAGTGACAGCGGCACTCTCGCTGCTGTCAGGGTTTCTGATCACAAATCTGCTGATAAAAAATGCAGTAGCCCGTCCAAGACCTTTTGATACTTATACACAGATCATTCCGCTGATCATCAGACCGAAAGACTATTCATTTCCATCCGGCCATACCTGCGCTTCCTTTGCCGTTGCACTGGTCTGTCTGCGGATGCTGCCCGGGAAATGGGGAATTTTGCCTGTTGTTCTGGCCGGAATGATTGCTTTTCCAGACTCTATCTGGGCGTACATTATCCGGGGGATGTTCTGGCAGGATTTCTGGTGGCATTGCTCACAAGTACAGTGGCATGCAGGCTGATGCGGAGAACATTTTCACCTCAGAAAAGCTGACCGGTTCTGAAGAAAACTTCCGGGGGGAAATACAAAAAAAGATATGCAAAAATGAGCAGAAAAATATTCGAATGTAAAGTGTAAAGGATAATCTTGTAATGAACAAAAATGAAATCTATATAAAGAGCGGAACCAATTACAAAGAAATGACAAAGGAACTGCTGGCACAGTGCGGCCTGGCATCTGTAATTTCAGATAAAAAGATGCAGATTGGTATCAAGCCTAATCTTGTATCACCTTCCGAGGCTTCATGGGGAGCTACCACACATCCGGAAATTGTGGCGGGAATTATTGAGTATCTGCAGGAAAACGGATATGGAAATATTGCCATTCTGGAAGGCTCCTGGGTGGGAGATAAGACTACAGAAGCATACGAAGTGTGCGGATATCGTGAACTAACGGAAAAATATCAGGTGCCTTTTTGGGATATGCAGAAAGACAAGGGGATTGAAAGAGATTGCAGGGGGATGAAACTGAATGTCTGTGAACGTGCGGCAAATATCGATTTTCTGATTAATGTTCCGGTATTGAAAGGCCATTGTCAGACAAAGATCACATGTGCATTGAAAAATATGAAGGATTGATCCCCAATACAGAGAAGCGTCATTTTCATGCGATGGGACTGCATGAACCGATTGCACATCTGAATGCGGGGCTCCATCAGGATTTTGTCGTGGTTGATTAACATTTGCGGGGATCTGGATTTCGAGGATGGCGGAAATCCGGTAGTGATGAACCGTATCTGGGCGGGGACGGATCCGGTACTGATCGATTCTTATGTATGTCAGATCATGCATTATACAACGAAAGATGTACCGTATATTGAACTGGCAGAGAAGCTTGGGGTTGGAAGTACTGATCTGAAAAATTCCCACATCGTATACTGTGAGGAAAATGCCCGCAAAGAACTTCCGAAATCAAGAAAAGTGGTAGAACTTCAGGATGCAGTAGAAGAAGTAGAATCCTGCAGTGCCTGCTATGGTTATCTCATCCCGGCTCTGGAAATGCTTAAAAATGACGGCCTTTTCGAGAAACTGGACACGAAAATCTGCATCGGCCAGGGATACCGCGGAAAAACAGGAAAACTGGGTGTAGGTGCATGCACCTGTAAATTTGAACATAACGTAAAGGGATGTCCTCCAACAGAGAATCAGATTTATGATTTCCTGAAGCAGTATATTCTGGGAGAAAATAAATAATATGATATCAGGGGCCCAGGTTCAAAAAGTCGTTCGTGCCTGCATATAAGACTTTTGAATCTGGAACCCTGTTTGATTTTACAATGCCATCTTTATCATCTGTATAATTTTATCCTGCTCAAATTTACTGCTGTCAAATGCCAGATGATACTGGGAAATATCTTTCCATTTTCTTATCTGTAAAGTACTCATAATAAGTACGCCGTTCTTTTATCCACTTTCTTTAACCAGCTTCTGTGCACTTTTTTCTTCCCGTCCCGTACGCTCGATGACAGTCTGTACACGATACTCAAATGGTGCATGGATAAATACGCTCAGGCATTTATTGTCGAGGATGTGATTGGCGCATCGGCCAACGATCACACAATCTTCTTTCTCAGCAGCATCCAGAATAATTTTTCGCTGAAGATCAAAGAGCACATCATTCATGGGAACAAAGTGAAAATCGCTGTCCATTTGAAGTTCATGGTCAATGGGGAAAACGCCACTGGCTGCCACGTTTCTCATCAACCTTGGCAAGCAAATCAAAAGGAATATTCTCTTTCTGAGCTGCAATATCGATCAGCTCTTTGTCATAAAAAGCAAATCCAAGCTCTTCTGCCAGAGCTTTACCGATCAGGCGGCCATTACTGCCGAGCATCCTGTTTATTGTAATCACGCGTTTACTCATAATCAAACCCTCCTTTATGACATCTCTGTTATTGAACGATATAGATTCAGGCGGATATTCGCAAATTGTACCTGTTATCTGCAATTAACAGTGATAAGTCTTTTTATTTGTGAACATTATAACATTGATACTTGAAAAAATCCAGTAAAATATATAAAAAACCAAATATATTACGAAAATATTTAGGTACAGTGCACAAAAACGATTCGCAATGAAACAAATGATAACAGTTAATCCGATAATATTTTGAAAAGTGTTTTTTGGATAGTTTTATCAATAGACACTTTTGGCTGTCATATGCTAGAATTAGAGTAATATTTACAGCAAGCAGCAAAGCGGATGATATTGTCCGCCTGACCAGGATTACTGCCGAGACATACAAGCAAAATTCCATTGCCGCAGGCAATCTGGAATGAATTTTGGCTACGTTACTGAGAACGGAGTGAACAGCAACAAAAATTTATTTATGAAATAGAGGATATTTATAGATTTTTCTTTAAGCTATGGTATTATATTAAATTGGCTGTCTGACGACAGATCCGAGTCAAAATATTACAAGAGATATGAAAAGTATGTAAGAAAGGGATACGATACATAATGCTGAAAATCAAAAGCTATGTAAAGGTAAACAGTCTGGCGGAAGCTTATGAACTGAACCAGAAGAAAACAGCCCGTATTCTTGGGGGAATGGTCTGGATGAAAATGGGCAACAGAGCAATATCCACAGCGATTGATCTTTCCGGTCTGGGGCTGGATGCGATTTCGGAGAATGATGACGAATTTGTCATCGGATGTATGACTCCGCTTCATGACCTGGAGACAAATGAAGCTCTGAATACCTACACACATGGAGCTATGAAAGAAAGCCTTTGCCACATTGTAGGCGTACAGTTCAGAAACTGTGCCACTGTGGGAGGAAGCATTTATGGAAGATATGGTTTCTCAGATGTTCTGACCATGTTCCTGGGAATGGATACATGGGTAGAATTATATGATGCAGGCCGTATTCCACTGACTGAATTTGTAAATATGAAGAAGGACAATGACATCCTTGTAAATATCATCGTGCGAAAAGAGCCACTTCTTACCTGTTACTTAAGTCAGAGAAACATAAAAACAGATTTCCCGGTGCTGACCTGTGCAGCTTCTGTGATCGGAAATGAGGCAAGGACTGTGATAGGTGCCAGACCTGCACGTGCCATGATCGTGGAAGATAAGAAGCAGATCCTGAAGAATTTCCGGAACATGACAAAAAAGCAGAAGGAAGAGGCGATCGAAGCCTTTGCAGAATATGCGGCAGAGAACGTTCCTACTGCAGGCAATATGCGAGGATCAAAGGAATACAGAACCCTTCTTGTAAAAGTATTGACAAGAAGAGCCTGGGAAGCAGTAGGAGGGATGAAAAATGAATATTAATTTCTGGCTTAACGGAGTGAACCGCCACGCAGAGATTTCCCCGGATACACTGCTGATCGATTTCTTAAGAAAACAGGGCTGTTTCAGCGTGAAAAGAGGCTGCGAAACTGCGAACTGTGGTCTTTGCACAGTTCTTATGGACGGTCGTCCGGTGCTTTCCTGCAGTACACTTGCAGCACGCATTGAGGGAAAGAAAAATCGTTACATTGGAAGGAATGCAGAGAGAAGCACAGGAGTTTGGAAGCTTTCTGGCGAATGAAGGTGCGGAACAGTGCGGTTTCTGCAATCCGGGATTTATCATGAATGTATTTGCGATGCTCAACGAGATCAAAGATCCCACAGAGGAGCAGATCAAAGAATATCTTGCGGGAAATCTGTGCAGATGTTCCGGTTTTGTTTCCCAGACAAGGAGTATCCTGAAGTTCCTGAAATATAAGAAAGCACAGGAGGAAGCATAAAGATGAAATATGTAAATCAACCTGTACGTAAAACAGATGCAATGTCACTGGTAACCGGAAAGCCTGTCTATACAGATGATCTGGCACCAAGGGACTGCCTGATCGTGAAGATACTGAGAAGTCCCCACGCCAACGCCTGGGTGGAAGATATTAAAACAGGTACTGCCGAGAAGGTGGCCGGAATTGCATGTATCCTTACCTATAAAGATGTGCCTCAGAAAACGTTTTACCCTTGCCGGCCAGACTGCACCGGAGATGAGTCCGGATGACAGACTGATCCTTGACCGTCATGTACGTTTTGTGGGAGATGCAGTTGCCATTGTTGCGGGTGAGACAGAAGAGGCGGTAGATAAAGCATTGAAGAGAATCCGCGTAGATTACCGCGTGGAGACACCGGTTCTGGATATCCACAAGGCAAAAGATAATCCGATCCTGGTCCATCCGGAGGATGACTGGAAGCTGAAAATTCCTCTTGGCGGAGACAACAAAAGAAACTTATGTGCATCCGCAGTGGAAGAACATGGAAATGTAGATGAAGTTCTGGCAAAGTGTAAATATACTGTAGAGCGCACTTATCATACAAGAGCAAACCAGCAGACTATGATGGAGACTTTCCGCACAGCCTGCTATATGGATCATTTCGGCAGACTGATCGTTCTGTCCTCAACACAGATCCCATTCCATGTGCGAAGGATCGTTGGAAGGGCACTGGACATTCCTGCTTCCAAAGTACGTGTGATCAAGCCAAGGATCGGTGGCGGCTTTGGTGCAAAGCAGACCTCTGTCAGTGAGATCTATCCGGCGATCGTGACCTGGAAAACAGGCCGCCCGTCCAAGATGATCTTCTCCAGATATGAGTCCATGATCTGCTCTTCACCGCGCCATGAGATGGAGATCACAGTACGCGCAGGTGCAGATGAAAATGGTATCATCAAGGCAATTGATCTTTATACTTTGTCCAACACTGGGGCATACGGAGAACACAGTTCTACAACAGTAGGACTCAGCGGTCATAAATCAATCGCTCTTTACAGACATACAGAAGCCCACAGGTTTGCTTTTGATGTTGTCTATACAAATGTGCAGGCTGCAGGTGCCTATCGTGGTTATGGTGCAACCCAGGGTATTTTTGCAGTGGAATCTGCAGTAAATGAGCTGGCACATAAGATGGGAATGGATCCTGTTAAGGTAAAAGAAATGAATATGCCTGTAGAGGGCGGTCCTCTTCCGGGATATCCGGATGTTCCTTATGCACAGAGCTGTTCCATGGACCGCTGTATGGCGCGCGCCAAAGAGATGATGGACTGGGATTCCAAATATCCATGCAGGGATATGGGAAATGGCAAGGTCCGCGGAGTCGGTGTTGCCATGGCTATGCAGGGATCCTCTATTGCAGGAGTTGACGTAGGCGGCGCAGATATTAAGCTGAATGAAGATGGTTCTTATACACTGGCACTTGGATGTACGGATATGGGAACAGGCTGTGATACCGTTATGGCGCAGATTGCGGCTGACTGCCTGAATACGCCTATGGATAACATAGTAGTATTCAGTGTGGATACGGATATTTCTCCTTATGATTCCGGTTCCTATGCTTCCGCTACAACCTATACCACCGGTGTAGCGGTTATGAAGGCCTGTGAGGAGCTGAAGAAAAAAATCTGTAGCTTGGCGCAGAGATGATGGAAGTAGATGAGGGAAAAGTTGATTTTGACGGATCCTGTGTATTCTATGATGAGACACTTGAGATAAGCGATGGGGCAGACGGAAATGCAGCAGGTCATATGACAGATGCAGAAGAGGGCTATAGTGTTGATATGGATGCCATCAGTCTGAAAATGCCCAGAAGAAAAGTTTTCATTGGAAGATATTGCATTAAAGAGCACTTTCTTTAACAATATCGAGCTTCAGGTTGTGAAACAGCATTCTTCACCGATCTCGCCGCCGCCGTTTATGGTAGGTATGGCAGAAGTAGAGGTGGATACAGAGACAGGCAGTGTGGATGTTCTGGATTATGTGGCGGTTGTTGACTGCGGTACACCGATCAATCCGAATCTTGCACGTGTACAGACGGAGGGCGGTATTGCACAGGGAATTGGCATGGCTCTCTGGGAAGATGTACAATATACAGATAAAGGTAAGATCCGCAACAACTCTTTTATGCAGTATAAGATCCCAACCAGACAGGATATCGGAAATATCCGCGTGGATTTCGAGTGCAGTTACGAAAAGAGCGGTCCTTTTGGTGCCAAATCCATTGGTGAGCTTGTAATTGATACTCCATGTCCGGCACTGGCTGAGGCAATTTATAATGCAACAGTGTGCGTCTGACAGAGCTTCCGATGACTCCTGAGAAGATTGCCATGGAGATTTTGAAAAACCGCGAATCCATCCGGTCAGGGACAAAGGTGGAAGAATGAGAGAATTATGCCTTGCCTGTGCAGGTTTTGCCCTGGAATTTATAGTTTTTTATGCAGCAGGCATTGTTCTGGTCCGGATATTGAAAGTAAAAGGGGATTGTTCCCTGACTTTCATACTGGGATATCTGGTTTACTTTGCAGTGTTTGAACTGGTGATCGTACCGATGACACTGAAATGGGTATCCCTGACAGCTGCGGCTTATATATGGGCAGGAATCATGGCTCTGGTTATCTGCGCAGCTGTGATCTGCACAATAAAAAAACAACGGAGAATACGTGCCGGACAAACGGAAACATGCAGTGGGATTTTTGGAAGCATTTCTGAAATATGGAAAAATCACTCTGTGATGATTATCCTTGCAGGTGCCGTAGTATTGCTGCAGTGTCTGATTGTGATCTTTTACGAGGATACAACAGTAGATGCGGCGTATTATGTAGGTACAGTGAGTACTTCTGTATACACAGATACTCTTGGCAGATATAATCCCTTTAACGGAGCGATCCAGAAGGCATTTCAGGCCAGATATGTTTTTTCCGCATATCCGATGCATAATGCAGTGTGGTGCAGACTTCTGGGAATCCATCCCATTGTGCAGGCAAAGCAGGTAATGTCATGTATGAATGTAGTGACTGCCAATCTGATCATTTATCAGATCGGTAAGAGACTGTTTGACGGAAACAGGAAGAAAGCAGATCTGATGCTTGTCTTTGTCTGTGTTTTACAGCTGTTTTGCGGTACGATTTATTCTTCCGGAACTTTTTTCTTTACCAGAAGCTACGAGGGAAAAGCCATCCTTGCCAACATTGCTATCCCTTCAGTTCTCATGTGTGCCGTTTGGTATCTGCAGGAGAAAAACAGCAGGAATGTCTGGATCATATTGTTTGTCACAGCGGTCAGTGCGCTGACATTTTCCGGTTCTGCTATCATCTTTCCGATCGTGATCGCAGCGGGAATGGCTCCGGCGGCAGTTATGAATAAGAGATTTTCAGGACTGGTATATTGTGCAGTGTGTATGCTTCCGTCGGCATTATATGCAGCTGTATTTTTTGCATGCAGAATCGGTCTGCTGACGCTGGCTGCATCATAATACAGAAAGGAGAAAAAAATGGCAGGTGTAACAATTCAGGAACTGGGACTGCGCTTTGTTGATGCATGTATGAGGCTGTACTGGGGTTCCTGCTGGTATCCTCTTCTGTTTGCTGCAGGACTAATCTGCACACTGGTCCTGGGGAGAAAAAGAAAGTCCGGGATATTTGTCGGCTATACAGTATTTCTGCTACTGACAGTATATAATCCGCTGGTTGTAAAATATCTTATCGCAAAGGTGAAGTTTGAGAATGAATATTACCGGTTTATCTGGATTCTTCCTGTGATCCCGGCGGTTGCCTACTATGGAGTCAGACTTGTGACCGCTTTTAGAAAGACCTGGATAAAAGTTCTTATGGCTGCAGCTGTGCTGACAGGTTTTGTGATCCTGGGAAATCCGCTGGACGGGGTAGTGACCAATTTTGCAATGGCAGAGAATATTTATAAGGTGCCCAATGATCTGCGTGCAGTCTGCGACGTGATCCACAAGAACCAGGAGAATGATTTTCCAAGGGTTGTTTTTGACGGCAGTCTTAACAGCATTGTGCGACAGTATGATGCGGGAATCGCCACTGTAATAAGCAGAAATGCAAGTATCTACAGATCAGGCAGTACAGTGGCGGGAAACTATGATGAGAACAGCAGTTTCTATAAAAGACAGGAGCATTGCTGGATGTGATCGATTATCATATCTATGAAGATAAAGAAGGGTTTCAGGCTGCGTTGAAGAAATCAAAGACAGATTTCGTAGTAACACAGATCGGGCTGGTTGACCATGATTTTCTGACAGAGTGTGGTTGTGAACTGATCGCACAGACGGAATCCTGCTACATTTACAGATTTGATTATAGCAAGCCTCGTAAATAATGCATATTGATCCGGCTCATCAGAGCGTGAAATTCTGCCAAGCTGTTTCAAAATGCATTAATTAAGAGGCGTGCTATGATCGAAATATCATATATCTTACAAGAGAAGGAGAAAAGAAATGAAAAGTAACATAAAAAAGACTTTCGCTCTGCCTTTCAGCACTGATGCTGCTGATACTGGCAAGTCCGCTGACTGTACTTGCAGCAGAGGAAGAGGTGGCTGCATCTGCGAAATTTTACGGCACATTCTGGTCGTTGGTTCCGCCGCTTGTTGCCATTGCACTGGCACTGATCACCAAAGAAGTATACAGTTCACTGTTTGTAGGAATACTGGTTGGTGCACTGTTTTACTCTAATTTTAATTTCGAAGGAACAATCCTTCATATTTTTGAAGGCGGAATGATCAGCGTTCTGACAGATTCTTATAATATGGGTATCCTGATCTTCCTTGTTATTCTGGGACCATGGTATGTCTGATGAACAGGGCAGGCGGTTCCGCAGCATTCGGACGCTGGGCCGGTAAGAGGATTAAAAGCAGAGTTGGTGCGGAACTCTCAACCATCATTCTTGGTGTACTGATCTTTATTGACGATTATTTTAACTGTCTGACAGTAGGAAGCGTTATGCGTCCTGTGACAGATAAGCACAATGTGTCCCGCGCAAAGCTGGCGTACCTGATCGATGCCACAGCAGCACCGGTATGTATCATTGCACCGATTTCTTCATGGGCTGCGGCAGTCAGCGGATTTGTAGAAGGAGAGGATGGAATTACCCTGTTTGTACATGCAATTCCCTATAACTTCTACGCACTGCTTACGATCTTCATGATGGTGGCAATGGTTCTTATGAAAGTAGAATTCGGAACAATGGGTGTTCATGAGACAAATGCTTTAAAAGGCGATATCTACACAACACCTGCACGTCCTTATGCAAACGCGGCTGAAGATGAGAAAAGTAATCCGCGTGGCAAGGTGATCGATCTTCTGATCCCGATCGTAAGCCTTGTAATATGCTGCGTAATCGGTATGATCTATACAGGTGGTTTCTTTAGCGGAACTGATTTTGTAACTGCATTTTCACAGAGTGATGCATCTGTGGGACTGGTGCTTGGAAGCTTCTTCGGACTGGTTATCACGATTGTTTTATATCTGATACGTCGTGTTATGAATTTCAGAGACTGTATGGCGTGTATTCCGGACGGATTCAAGGCAATGGTACCTGCGATCCTGATCCTTACTTTTGCCTGGACATTGAAGGCCATGACAGACAGCCTTGGTGCATCTGTATTTGTATCTGCAATTGTTAAAAGCTCTGCAGGCGGGCTGATGAATTTCCTTCCTGCAATTATCTTTGTGATCGGGGCTGTTATCGCATTTGCGACAGGTACTTCATGGGGACCTTTGGTATCCTGATCCCGATTGTTGTTAATGTATTCTCAGGAACAAATCATGAACTGATGATCATCTCTATTTCTGCATGTATGGCAGGTGCTGTATGTGGAGATCACTGTTCACCGATTTCCGATACAACCATCATGGCATCAGCAGGTGCACAGTGTGAACATGTAAATCATGTCAGCACACAGCTCCCTATGCAATGGTTGCAGCAGCAGTTATCTTTCCTGACTTATATTATTCGCAGGATTTGTACAGACAGCATGGATCGCACTTCCGGCAGGATCATTCTTATGGCGATCACCCTGGTGATCATCCGATTGAAATTCGACGATCTGAAAATGTAAATAAAACCGGGCAGTCAGCACAATGCATGACTGCCCATAATTTTTTTATAACAGTACTGTTCACACATCACTATCCCGCGAGGTGTTTTGGCATGAATATGCCAAAATCCCGAGACATACAAGCAAAATTCCATTG
>ENA-OQAJ01000669-OQAJ01000669.1-human-gut-metagenome-genome-assembly--contig:-NODE-669-length-10556-cov-2.535047_pt1 | contig 10556 bp, 10 predicted proteins | sample MGYA00242736_ERZ504529 | MGnify/ENA primary metagenome ERZ504529 (study PRJEB26092, sample SAMD00036275) | human gut metagenome | host: Homo sapiens | study: EMG produced TPA metagenomics assembly of...
CAACAGGCATGCGACCATACCGCGATAGCGATATTCCGACGGAAGTATGGGACTCACCACGCGACAAATATTATTTGCCGAGCTTTGGAGCCTCGTGCTTGGCGTGGCGGATCACGGCATCGGGGAAACCGGCGTGGATGTAGTCGGACAGCATCCGCAATAGCCTCTCGTCAAAGGTGTGCCGCTCATCGCTGCTGGCATCGACCAGGATGAAATCCCATGAGTATTCGGTGTCACCGTCGTTGATGATGAGTCCGCGGCCAGTGATTTTTGCGGCCAGCAACGCGGCGATCTGTATGGTGCCTCGCTTGACCAAGGCCGATTCCGCTTGAGTCAGGTTGCCCGAAAATGTGACGGTATACATCATTAGTCCCCCCTTCTTTGTTATTTTCTAGAACAGCAATGCCTTATTGCAAACAGACAACACTCTGCCATAATCCTTTTTTCAATATGCGGCCCATGCATCCAGCATAAAAAAAGAAACCCGGCGGAGGGGGCCGCGGGTGAGAGAGAAGAGAGAAGAAGGGTTCAGTTATGGGGTTCGAAGAACCTCGCCACCGGTATGAACTTCATTCCGTTGACATCTTCTATATAACCGCTCCATGCTTGGCGAATTGATGTGCTTGTCTGGGAAAAGTCTTGGCGGAGTGTGACGAATTTGTGACGCCCGCCGACAACCGGCCTCGCATTGTCGGGGCTTGACCGCACATACGGCAACGGGCCACCCCGCAACACTTCATGTGCGAGGTGGCCCGTCAGCTTCGAGCTAGCAATGCCGAATCACTCGGCGGCGAGCTTGGCCTTCTCGGCGGCCAGACGTTCGGCTTCGGCGGCACGGCGAGCAGCCAACGCTTCATCGAAGCGAGCCAGTTCCTCTTCCACGGCCTCGGTCGGAATCTTGGCGAAGATCGGTGCGGGCTTAGGCACCATGGCGCCGACCTCGATTGCCTCGCTCTTCCACGGGTGCACGTTCACACCGAGCTCGTAATCGCCGGTGATGATCGGGTACGTGAAGCCCGGCTTGTCGAGATCCTCGACTTCCTTGAGCTCAGGCAGCGGCGAGAAGGTGCCGGTGCCGCCGAGCGCCTCCCACACCTTCTGTGCGGAGTGCGGCAGGAACGGCGCGAGCAGGTGGTTCGCGTCAGACACGGCCTGAGCGGCCACGTGCAGCACGGTGCCGAGACGAGCCTGGTCGTCCTTAATCTTCCACGGTTCGGTGGCGGAAATGTACTTGTTGATGTCGCCGACCACACGCATCGCCTCGGACAGGGCGTGCTTCTGGTGGTGGGTTTCGATGGAGGAGCCGACCACGTCGAACGCGGCGGAAGCCTCTTCCAGAAGGCCACGGTCTTCGTTGGTCATCGAATCCTCGTCCAGCGGCGGAATCTCGCCGAAGTTCTTGTTGATGAGGTTGGCCACGCGGTTCACCAGGTTGCCCCACGAGGAGGCGAGCTCCTCGTTGTTGTGGCGCACGAACTCGGCCCACGTGAAGTCGGAATCCGAGGATTCGGGGCCGGCCACGGAAATGTAGTAGCGCACGGCGTCCACGGGGTAGCGGGCGAGGATGTCCTTGACGTAGATCACGATGCCGCGGGAGGAGCTGAACTTCTTGCCTTCCATGGTCATGAACTCGCTGGCCACCACCTGCTCAGGCAGGTTGAGCGGACCCATCGGGCCGGTTTCGCCGCCCTTGGAGCCCTGGCCGTTGTAGGCCAGCATTTCGGACGGCCAGATCTGGGAGTGGAAGGTGATGTTGTCCTTTCCCATGAAGTAGTAGGCCGGGCAGCTCGGGTCGTTCCACCATTCGCGCCACTTCTCCGGGTCGCCCTGACGGCGGGCCCATTCGATGGAAGCCGACAGGTAGCCGATCACGGCGTCGAACCACACGTACAGCTTCTTGTTCGGGTTGTCAATCCAGCCCTTCACCGGCACCGGGATACCCCAGTCGATGTCACGGGTGATGCGCGCGGCTTGACTTCCTTGAACAGGCCGAGCGAGAAGTTGATGACGTTGGTACGCCAGCCCTTGCGGGTCTCCAGCCATGCCTTGTTGGCTTCGGCGAGCGCCGGCAGGTCGAGGAAGTAGTGCTCGGTCTGCTCGAAGCGCGGGGTTTCGCCGTTAATCTTGGAGACGGGGTTGATGAGCTCGTCCGGGTCGAGCTCGTTGCCGCAGGCGTCGCACTGGTCGCCACGCGCACCTTCGGCATGGCAAATCGGGCACTCGCCCTCGATGTAGCGGTCGGGCAGGGTACGGCCGGTGGACGGGCTAATCGCCACCTGCTGGGTGCCCTTGTAGATGTAGCCGTTCTCCAAGCACTGCTTGAACATCTCCTGCACCACGTGCTCGTGGTTACCGGTGGTGGTGCGGGTGAACAGGTCGTAGCTCAGGCCGAGGTCGCACAGATCCTTGGCGATCACGCGGTTGTAACGGTTGGCCAGTTCCTGGGCAGTGAGACCTTCCTTCTCCGCCTCGACGAGAATCGGGGTGCCGTGCTCGTCGGTGCCGGACACCATCAGCACGTCATTGCCCTTCATGCGCTCGTAGCGCGCGTAGACGTCGGAGCGGCACACCAATCCCGCGACGTGGCCGATATGACGGGGGCCGTTTGCATACGGCCAAGCAACATTCACCAAAACATGACTCATAGGCTTGATTATCCGGCGCGGCGGGGACACGCCCGGATAGCTGCCGCGCCGCCATCCTCATCCCACTCACCTATCCACCCGCAACTTCCCCACATACTTATCCGTACACCTCTTGCGCGCTTATCCACATACGCATTCGCACACGTATCCGCGCACCCATCCGTACGCACGCCCACGCACATCCGCACACACTTCCGCCTGCCAATATCCACCGAGTTATCCACATCATTTGCGTACCTAGTAAAGTTATGCACTTATCCACCGTTTTCGCCTATCCGGTGCGCGCAAGCCGCATTTCTGCATATTGTTCGGTCATGGATATCACAGCAGGTCCGATGACGGACATCACAACAGTCGCCTCGCCGGCAACCGCGCAGCCTGCGGTGCCGCCGATACTGTTTACCAAGGATCTGCCGGGACCGCTCAGCCTTAACCGTCTGGCCGCCTTCGGCACGTTACGTAAGCTCGACGATTCCGCCGGCTACTGGATCGAGCATTCGGGCACACTGTATGGTCGCGCGAAAATCGTCGCGGAGGTCGCCCCGTTTGGCACTGTGGTGTGTTCGATGACCGCCGCTTGGGTATGGCTGGGAGGCCCCGACTTTCCGAGTACCATAGACGTGATTTCCACATCGCACTTCCGCTCGGCATCCGTCAGCCGCCGTATCCGCGTATTCAAAAGATTGACGTTGCCGGAGCAAATCATCAAGCTCGGCGGGCTGCCTGTCACCACGCCAGCCCGTACGGCTTGCGACCTGGTGATGAGTCCTGAAGACATCCCCGATCCTTCCACCGTCAACGCACTGGTGTGCCAGCTGATGTCCGCGTACCAGTTTCGGCCAAACGACTGTCTGCAAATCGTCAAGGAGCATCGGCATCACAAGTACGCCGGACGCGCACGCATGTTTTTTGAATCGGTGCAGCAGGAGATGGACGAACCGGCTTTGGAGCAATGCGCATGACGAGGGGGTTCATTGTCAGAGGCCATCGCAGAGGCCGCCATGCCGCTCACCGTTTACGGCATTTGCGGCAGGCGCAACGGTTGCCTCGCCACGCGGCGGCGGCACACTCATCCGAATCCGCATCGCGCGCAATCTCGGATATGACCGCGCCGCCTGAACCGCCCATCAGACTTACGCCCGCGGTGGCATGTTCGCCCGATACGGATGTTGCCGTGCTCTGGCACATCGCATATCACGTGCCCGAACTGCGTAAATGGCTGGTTGCCAATCCCAAAGCCGACGCGCCTTTGCTGGAATTGGTCTCGCAGCGTGGTGGGCCCGGGGTCCGGCAGGCGTTGGAAATATTGTTCGAGTCGATGGAAGCGTAACGGGGAGATAATCGCCGGCTGCTGCGCTATCCCTTGATTTTCAGCACAGCCGCATACACCTGCTTGCGATTGGCCAACGATCCGTCAGCCAGTGGATGCTCCTGCACCACTTGCGCGATGGCGTCCTTGATACGCAGGCCGTCCTCCAAAGCACGGTCGATGGAGAGCACGGCCATGTCATCCACGCTCAACGTGCTGGGCGCGGCCGCTTCGGCCTCCTCGTTGGACGCGCCGCCGATGACCAGCACCATCTCGCCACGGGGCGGATCATCAATCACACTTTGGCGAATCTCGTCAATCGGGCCGCGACGAATCTGCTCATAATCCTTGGTGAGTTCGCGGCACAGGGCCATCGGGCGATTCGGGCCGAACGCGTCCAGCAGATCGTCCATCGAATCGGCAATGCGATGAGGCGTCTCGTAGAACACGATGGTGCGGCGTTCGGGCAACAGCGTGCGCAGATACTGCACGCGCTCGGAATGCTTTCGCGGTAGGAAGCCTTCGTAGCAGAAGCGGTCGGTGGGCAGGCCGGAGAGGGCGAGCGCGTCGAGCACAGCGGAGGGGCCGGGCGCGCAGGTGACGGGCAGACCGCGTTCGATGGCACGGCGCACGATGGCCAAGCCGGGGTCGTGATGGTGGGCATGCCGGCATCGGACACGACGAGCACGGTGCGCCGGTTTCGACCTGGTCGAGCAGGCCGTCGGCCTTGTCGCGCTCATTGTGGTCGTGATAGGCGATGACGCGACCGTTCACATAGACGCCGAGGCGACGGGCGAGATCGTAGAGGCGGCGCGTGTCTTCGGCGGCCACGATATCGGCCCGTTCCAAGAGGGCCACCAGACGGGCTGAAGCGTCGCCGACATTGCCGATCGGGGTGGCGGCGAGCACCACGGTGCCGGCGGGGATGGTCACGGCCGATTCGCGGGATTGGGCGACGGCGGATTCGCCGGCATGAACTTCATCATTGCGTTCAGGCACTTGCGTCACGCTACCGTCAGCGTCATACTGCTCATTCAACTCATCTGCGCTTGTCATACTCCCAGTATTGCCCATGCCACAGAGCAATCCACGACAATCCATGGCGAAATCGAGGCATTCTCCCTTTGCAGGGGCTGATTTCACATGTTCCGGAGGCTACTTCCGTTTAAGGGGCTCCTCATCCGGTGAAGCACCAGTACAAACGGCTTTGACGCAACGCTATTCCGCCATTTTGGCGGCGTATCTACTTGACCATCAGCCCCTCGAAACGCAAGTAGACCTCCGGCAAACCCCAAATCAGCCCCTTGAAACGCGAGATGGCAGAATTTCAACGAAAACAAATGAAAAGACCCTCTGCGGTGGAATGAATGCAGAGGGTCTCGTGGAGCTGACGGTAGTCGAAACCGCGACCTCTTCGATGCGAACGAAGCGCTCTACCAACTGAGCTACAGCCCCTTGGATGTTACTTTGCTCCGCAAAGCAACTCGCAACAATATAGTACGGAGTGCGGTCAAACGCAATTTGACGCCGAAGTGTCGCACGCGTGTCGACACGGTAACGTTTCGGTGTCGCCGGTTGGGCCGCCGCAAGCGCAGCATCGTCCCAGCCGTCTGCCGGCGCAATAGCTCGAACTAAGATCACCACTCCGCCTGGATACCAGGGATACCGCGGCGGCTTGTTCAGTGTCGCAGACGGGGCAAGTCACCCACACCGCTCCGTATGGATACCGCGGCGGCACCCGGCAACGTCATCACGTCTCCAGCACGCCCAGCACCTTCTTTTCGTTGTAGAACGCGAACACGATGCCGCCCAGACCGCACAGCACGGCCGCGCACACGGCGGCGATGCGGTAGCCCGCGCCGGACGCCATGCCGATGGTGGAGACGCCGGTGAACAGCAGCATGGCCACGGACTGGCCCATCTTCATCGCAAAGGTGCGGGCCGCGTAGAACATGCCCTGACGGTCCTGGCCGGTGGTCTTGGAACTGGCGTCGGCGATATTCGCCACGATGGCCTGCGGCAGGATGCCGAACGCGGCCATCGGAATCGCGCCGACCACCGAGAGCACCAAACCCTGGGCCATCGCCGGAATGAAGCCGAGCACGGCCGAACCAAGGGCGCCGGCAAATGCGAACGCACAGGTGAAGATCACGAAGGCAACCAGCAGCAGCCTCTTCTTGCCGACCTTATTGGCCAGAATATTGACCGGCAGATAGAACAGCACAGAGACGCCGGTCATGAGCACGAAGTAGATGGTCGTGGTGGTTTCCGGCAGCTTGAGCAGGCTGGTCACGAAGAACGGCAGACCGGTCTGGAAGGTGGTGATGGCCACCCAGTAGACCACGTCGGAGCATACGAACTTGCGGAATTCGCCGTCGCCGAACGTCTGCTTCAGGGATTCGATGGTCGATTCGGAGGTGGGATGGGAGTTGACGTAGTCCTTCTCGCGGATGGCCAGCGGCGGCACCAGCATGCACACGAACGCCACGGCGGCCATGATGGTGAAGGTCACGCGGATGGCGGTGATGCGGCCCATCATCGGCACGAACGCGCCCCAAATCACCGGCGCCACGTACGCGATGGCCGTGCCGGCCACCCAAGTGAAGGAGATGGCGGTGGAGATGGTGAGTTGCTGCTTGGAGTCGTGGCCGAGTTCGGCGATGAGCGCGTTGTACGGCGTGCAGTAGAACGTGAGGGCGATGTAGTAGCCGATCACGGTGACGAACAGGAACGCCGCGTTCACCCAGCTGGTGCCGTTGATCGGGCTCCAGAACACGAGCACGGTGACCACCGCGAGCGGCAGGGCGGCGAATTTCAGGAACGGCATACGGCGGCCGGATTTGGCGTCGCAACGGTCGGAGAGAGACGCCACGGCCGGGTCCACGAACGCGTCGAAGAATCGGGCGAAGGCGGTGATGCCGCCCACCACGGTCACGATGCCGAGAACGACCAGGCCCTGCGGCACGAATACGGTCTGACCTTGGGAGATGGTCTCCTGGTCAGGTTGGTAGAAATACACGAGCCAGTTGGAGATGATGCCGGAAAGCAGCGCCCACCCGAACTGGCCGACCGCAACGCCCACACTTTGGCGATGGGGAGATCTCTGATGGCTGACTTCGCCGGTGCAACTTGCACACCCGTTACACTTGCTGTAGTCGCATTGCCCATTCTCACAACCTCCGAATCAACATTGACACAGTGTCAAAATCCAGTATACACCGGCACACCATGCGCTCTACGATAGTGGGCATGACAAGTCTGACCGAGCAACTGCCATACGTATACGCTTTTCCTGATGCGTTGGGGACCGGATTACTGGTGCACACCGAGAGCGTATTGGACGATGAGATACGCGATCGTATTGGCTCGTTCATCCATGAATATGAGGTTGTATTATCTCGATTCCGCGATGATTCCATCGTCGGCCGGATGCGCACGGCCGCACATGGCGGCACGTTCGATTTTCCCGACTGGGCATCGGGTCTGTTTGGCCTGTACGACCGCCTGCTTGCGGCAACCGATGGGGCGATCGACCCGTGCGTGGGCGAGGATTTGATTCGGCTTGGCTACGACGAGTCGTATTCGTTTGCGGCTACGCCCGATGCCGCCGAACATGCAGGCGCGATCCACGGACGAGCCGTTTGGTCAGCCGACGTTGAGCGGCACGGCACCACACTTATCACCCACAGCCCAGTCGCGCTCGATTTCGGTGCGTGCGGTAAGGGGTATTTGGTGGATTTGCTTGCGGGGATGTTGGGTGATGGCGCGGGCCACCCTCAACCCATTCAATACGTCATCGACGCCGGGGGTGATTTGCTAGTGCACACGGACGAACCAATCACCATCGCCCTTGAAGATCCTGCCGATCCGGCCAACGCCGTAGGTACGGTCGAAATCAGCCACGGCGCATTCTGCGCGAGCTCCCCCAGCCGCCGCCACTGGTCTGACGCCGCAGGTCACCAACTTCACCATCTGCTCAACGCCATCGACGGACTACCGGTTGACGATGTAGCCGCCACATGGGTGGCCGTCACGCCGCCATCGAGCGCCATAACCACGAAGACATCGACGCATGGCAGCAATGCCTCGACAACGGCAAACCGCGATACCGACGATTCGTCGAACACCGTTGCGGCACACGTCCCTGTCACACTGGCCGACGGACTCGCCACTGCTCTGTTCACCACCTCGGCCACCCAGTTACGCGCTCATTTCCCCTTCGAATGCGCCATCCTCAACGCCAACCGCACCGCCGCCCAATCCCCCAATTTCCGGGCGGTTTTTCACACACTAATGTACGAATCATCAGTATCACATCCAGTGGAGCATTCCCTCGGGTGGACCGATGGGTTGCTCCCCTCAGTCAGCTACGCTGACAGCTCCCCTCGGAGAGGGGAGCCGAGTATAGCTAATCCGCTAATCCGCTAACGCAGGAAACAATCCGTCAGTCAGCAAGCGCGAACTGGCTGTTGTAGAGGTCGGCGTAAAACCGCGCCGCCAGCAGTTCATCATGCGTGCCGCGCTCGATCACGTCGCCGTGGTTCATGACGAGGATCATGTCGGCGTCGCGAATCGTGGAGAGGCGATGCGCGATCACAAAGCTCGTACGCCCCACGGTCAGCGCATCCATGGCCTTCTGAATCAGCTCTTCAGTACGGGTATCGACCGAGGAGGTGGCCTCGTCGAGAATCAGAATCGGCGCGTCCTGCACCATCGCGCGGGCGATGGTCAGCAGCTGCTTCTGGCCCTGGGAGAGCGACGACTTGTCATCGAGCACGGTGTCATAGCCGTCCGGCAGCGAGCGGATGAAGTGGTCGAGGCCCACGGCCTTGCACGCATCCTCGATTTGCTTGTTGGTCACGCCAGGCTTGGAGTAGGCGATGTTCTCGCGCACAGTGCCACGGAACACCCACGTATCCTGCAGCACCATGGAGAACTGGTCGTGCACGTTCCAGCGCGGCACGGACTTGGTGTCCACGCCGTCAATCGAAATCGAACCGCCGGAAATCTCGTAGAAGCGCATCAGCAGGTTGACCATGGTGGTCTTGCCGGCACCGGTCGGGCCGACGATGGCGACCTTCTGACCGGCCGAGACTGAAGCGGAGAAGTCGTTGATAACCGGCTTGCCCGGCTCGTAGCCGAACTGCACGTGGCTGAATTCCACGTCGCCCTTCACTTCGTGGCCGTTGGTCCCAAGCAAAGCGGACTTGTCGGATTCGTCCTCCATCTCCGGCTCTTCAAGGAAACCGAACACGCGCTCGGCGGCGGCCGCGCAGCGCTGCAGGTTCTGGAAGGCCTGCGCAAACTGCGAAAGCGGCTGAGTGAACAGGCGGACATACATCATGAACGCCACGATCACGCCGAACTCGATCTGCCCGTCGAGCGCGAGCGCCGCGCCCACCACGCACACCACCACGTAGCCGAAGTTGCCCACGAAATTCATGAGCGGCATCATCAGGCCGGAGAGGAACTGCGACTTCCAGCCGGACTCGTAGAGGTCCGAGTTGTACTTCTCGAAGCGACGAATCGAATCGGCCTCGCCGTTGTATGCCTTGACGATGAGGTGACCGGCGTACATCTCCTCCACGTGGCCGTTGACGTCACCCAGCGCCATCTGCTGCCGGGCGAAGTACTTCTGGGAGGACTTCATGATGGCCATCATGATGATCAGGCCGATGAGGCTGGCACCGATGGCGCACAGGTCATGATCACGTTGTTGTAGAACATCATCACCAGCGCGCCCACGAACAGCGTCACCGAGGTAATCAGCGAGCCGAGCGACTGGCCCAGCGTCTGGCCGATGGCGTCCACATCGTTGGTTATGCGCGACAGCACGTCGCCGTAGCTAACCTTGTCGAAGTATTTGAGCGGCAGTTTGTTGATTTTGACCGAGATGGACTCGCGCAGTCGCTGGGCGGTGCGCTGGGTGACGTTGGCCATCATCCAGCTTTGCACGTAGCCGAGCACGGCGTAGCCCACGTACAGGGCCACCAAAAGTCCAGGCGATGTGGCCCACCGTGCCGAAATCTACCGAGTTCATCACCGGTCTGCCGTTAACGATGGCGGGCAGACCTTTGACGATCTCGTTGGTCATGTCCTTGAGCTTGTCCGGGCCGACGATCTGGCAGACGGTGCCGGCCGCGCCCAGGATGAGCGCGATGATGATGACGGGAAGATAGTTGCGGCAGTAGTTCACGAGTTTGCCCATGACTTTGCCGAAATCATGGGGCTCTTCGACGGCACGCCTGCCGCCCATTGGTCCTCTTGGCATTTGTTTTACTCCTTAAAAGTCCGTATTGACCTCCCTCTGATGAAGGAGGTGGCGCGAAGCGCCGGAGGGAGAGAAGCCGTACGCGACTACCCCTCAGTCAGCTGTGCTGTTTTATTCGCTCGCTTATCAGCTCGTCTTCGCCTGGGAACAGCCCACTGGGCTGTTCCCTTTACGGCTCAGCCCCTGACATGGGGAGCTACCGCTGCCGCCCCCCCCCTACGCCGTAAGCTCCGACTGGCTGAGCTGGGATTCGGCGATCTGGCGGTATACGTCGCAGTTGTCGAGCAGTTCCTTGTGCGTGCCCTGACCCACGACCTTGCCGTCGTCGAGC
>ENA-OQAJ01000670-OQAJ01000670.1-human-gut-metagenome-genome-assembly--contig:-NODE-670-length-10552-cov-3.250647_pt1 | contig 10552 bp, 14 predicted proteins | sample MGYA00242736_ERZ504529 | MGnify/ENA primary metagenome ERZ504529 (study PRJEB26092, sample SAMD00036275) | human gut metagenome | host: Homo sapiens | study: EMG produced TPA metagenomics assembly of...
AGAAACCAGGAGTCCACTCATAAACACGAACACCATGTTTAACTAATCCATGATAAAAAGAACGAGTTATATTATAAATGAATTTTTTATCAGGGATACCAGGTGTGATAATTCTTACGTCTACCCCTCGCTTAGCAGCCAGACATAACGCATGCGTCATTTCATCTGTTATGATTAGATATGGAGTCATAAACCAACAATATTTTTCAGCTTTATTTATCATACTGATATAAACTTCTTCTCCGACTTGCTCATTATCCATAGGGCTGTCTGCATAAGGTTGAACAAACCCAGTTTGCTGTGCCGCATAATCATAGTGGAAAAGGTATTTACTAAAATCAGAATCATTAGCATCCTTATCACTTACTGCATTCCACATTTCCAAAAATGTCACCGTAAGCGACTGAACAGCATCTCCTTCTAAACGAATACCTGTATCTTTCCACTGTCCATACGGGTGTGTGTAATTAAAATATTCGTTTGCTAGATTATATCCACCTGTAAATCCGACTTTTCCATCAATAACTGTTATTTTTCTATGATCACGATTGTTCAAAAACAGATTTAAACCTGGCATAAACGGATTGAATACACGGCAATGAATTCCTATTGCCTCCATTTTTTTCACAAAATCTGTGTTAATAAAGCCTATAGAACCCATATCATCGTAGAATACTCTAACTTCCACACCTGCTTTTACTCGCTCTTCCAGAACATCTTGAATCTTATGCCATGCTTCAGCGTCTTCTATCGCATGATATTCCATAAAGATAAACTTCTGTGCTTTCTCCAAATCCTTAAGCTGTGCCTCTAATCCTTTTACTGCTTCATCAAAATACACAATATCCGTATTCTGATAGATTGGATACTGCGAATTTCTTTGTATGTAACTTGCTATATTTCCTGCTTTCGGAATTGTTTCTTTTATTTTGCTCAAACACTCCTGACTGTCCGGAAGCATTGGTAACAATTTGCTATCAATTTCTGCATATCGCTCACGCATTTTATGTGTGCCACCATTCAAACCAATCAACAAATACAGGCCTACACCCATAATTGGGAAAATTAGAATTAAGATGACCCAAGGCATTTTCATAGAGGATGTCTTATTTGATGCGTACAATCCCAAAACCAAGATCCCACTCAAAATCCTTGTAAATAAATTTATGATTTCTGCATATTCATTCAAGCGTGTTACGATAGTAATAATAAAAATCACTTCCAGAAGAATGCAGATTATGGAAAACACAGCCGTTTTACCCCATTTTTGTTTTTGCTTTGCCCTCTAAAGTATCTTGTTTCATATATATTCCACCTTCCTACTTGCTCAGTTTTCTCCCTAAATTTCGTGGAACATACCAATTTTGTCTTTTATTCTCTGCATTTCATTATCTGCTTCAATGATAGCTCTTGCAGAATGAAGTAATTCTTCACTTATCTCATCATAGCCAGGCATTTCTTCAATTCCTTTTTTATAGCGAAGTTGATGTTCCAATGTTGCCCAGAAATCCATACCATTGGTTCGAATCTGTAATTCTACACGCATAGGTGTTTTACCCTTAGCAAAAAAATACTGGTATTTCAACAATCATATGATAGCTTCGATAACCATTCGATTTTGGATTTTTTATGTAATCTTTTATTTCAATAACTTTAATATCATCCTGTTGGGTAATCAAATCTGATATCATATAAATATCGTCAATAAAACGCACAAACTATTCGAACGCCTGCTACATCATTGAGATATGTCTGTATATTTTCTGTTGTAAATTCATATCCCATCTTCTGCAGTTTATCGTAAATACTATTGGGCTTCTTAATTCTTGTTTTTATAAAAGAAATAGGATTTCGATTGTTCTCAACTGAAAATTCATCATCCAAAACCTCAAGTTTAGTTTGTATCTCCCGAATAGCACAACGATACATCATCATTAAATTATAAAATTTTGTAGCATTATTTAAAAACTGTAGTGATTCCGGACTGTTCATCCTGAGTTTTTTTACTTCATCTTTTGTCATGGAACTTTCCTTTCTACCTCATCCCTGATTTCAAAACATTATTTATTTTGATAGTTGATTCGTTCTCCTTGAATTACTGGATAACAAATCATTTTATCACTATCCAGATTTTCTACATGCATATCTACTGCACTGATCTGATGGTTTTCATAAGTATTGTAATAATAAATACCTTTTGTAACATTACAACACGACGTATACAATGTGATTTCATATTTTCCATCCGCTACTTCGCAACATCCTCGTTGCTGATCCACAGATCCGAGAATGTGGAAGAATTGGCTAACGCTTTCTTCCTCTGATTCACCTGAAATTGCATTTACCTTTGTAAAAGCTACACGTACAAAGCGTGAGGAAGATGAGAGATCTCCCGGAAGACCTAATCCTCCCATACCTCTACTATATGCATCAAGAGCCAAATTTTCGCAGAAAGTATTTCTGGGCTGTTTAGGAGATAAATACATATAATTATTTAGTTGAAACATCTGCTGTGGAAATGGCGGATTATTCGTAAGCACTCCTACTGGATTATCATAAATATGCAAACCATCTGACATAGATTCTACCGTAATTGACTCATTCTCATCAGAAATGATCCAGTGTAATTGTGCTAATGGCAATTGCTCGCTGAAAGGAGTATTAACAATATTAATTCGTTCAAGAAGCTCGCGAACTTCAACTAAAGAAGAACACTGACTTAAAATCCAAGGAATAAATTCAAACTGTGCAATATTTTCCACATCTGGCTTAATCGCGGCATAAACAGCATTTCCGACAAAATTCAGTCCTGCCATTGCCACTCCTTTTTCATTCATAGCATCATAATACAAAGGATAATCCTCTGCAACATGAGCCATTCCAATAATTGCATAAATGATTTTTCATATCGCCAACATGGCGAAAATTAAACGCATAATTACGTGGTGTAATTACTATCTGATCACCATAAGAGAATTCATAATCGAGGGTTCGTCCAAAGTAAAAATCTTTTGTTTTATAAGTTGCTGCTGTACACATGATCGTTTATCCTCCTAAATAGATTGAAATATGTCAATGAGTTTTTTTCTTGAACAATAGTATAGCACAATCTTTTATTTTGTTCCAACTTCATACATGATCATAACATGTAAACTTTAAACTATTTTCCTAGATTATTTCTCCATCAGTTTTTCAAACCAGGTATCCATAGCTAGGATGAATTGACCTACGTCTGGCAATTCTTGCAGCATTTCGTCCAGAGTTTTCTGTTTCACATATTTCTGCACATACACCCAACAGGCAATGCTACTGGCTTCTGATACAATGTCAGCTATGGTTTTGCGCATAAGCTCTTCAAATTCAGCAATTTCTTCTTTTGGGACAACATCATACAGTGTTGGTGCCTGATGACTTAATTTTACTCCATTTTCATTTGCATCTTTAAGCAGATTCTTAACTTTTTCTCTTGAATTCTCCGGTACTTTCATGTACTCCCACATAAATGCTACCACATCGGACGGTGTGTCTTTTTTTAAGTGGTGGTAACTGAATAAAATCATTGTTTTCGCTCATTTTCATATCCTCCTCACGATATAATAAAATCAATAATACGTTCTCTTGTCATGTCCAGTACAGTATCTACGAACACTCCTGCAAAAAGGATCAGATACAGAATAACACTCAGCGAAAACAGGAATGCAACCTGTACCCAATCATGGTAACAGTATGCAGTCGCTATAATCAACAAAGTGAATATAAACCCAAGGATCCCTCTGACAACCGCATAAGTCTGTACTGTCATCTTCACTGCCAGGCCGATCACAAAAAGAATCAGCCATACCGGCAGTAATAATATCTTCCCAGCAAATTTTAAAATAAACATGTGCACCTCCTATCTTACCAGTCCTGGCATATCATGGTTCACCTCTGCCTGATAATACCCGTTCATCGTTGACGGTGCATTAAACAGGGCTGCTAACAAATATTTCTTGATATTCTTCACCTTTGTGGTGTTACCACTCATACAGTGTAAGACATACTCGATATGTGAATAGGTCAGCATCAGAAATTTTTTCTTCACCAGTGATGCCGGATACCAGTTGCTGGCAATCAAGATCTTGTCATTTTTACACATCACAGTTTCTACGATCAGGTTCACGATTTCATCTACCTGTCGCATATCGTCATGATGGGTTACTTCCAGTGATTCATAATCAATGGTCTCTTTGACAAGGTTTTCATAAGCCTGATAATCCTCAGAGCGGTTATCGCTATCAAATCTTTTCTCATCCACAGATATGATAGGATTAGATTTATTATCATTCATTTCAGTATCACTAAGATTAGTATTATTAGGGTTTGAAATGTAAACTTCTTGAAGTTTGTTTTCGGGACTTCTAGAAGTTTGATTTTGGGACTTCATGAAGTTTAAATTGTAAACTTCTACAGGCTCTTCAATTTCCACAGAAGTTTGTTTTTTTAAACTTCTCTAATTCCTCTCCAAATTTTTTCTCATCTGTTTTCTCAGGCATAAAGGTTTTTACGTAGATAACATTCACCTTTCCAAATCCCTGCCTGCGTTTCTCAATCAGACCAATTCCTGTTTCGTCATCCAGCTCTCTCATGGATTTGATGGCTTTATTTCTGCCACAGTTCAGTAATTCCACGATATCTTCGATGGAAAAGTAGATATATGCTCTGTTTTTGTCGTCAAACCACTGATTTTTGATGGAAAGAGACATTCGATCCAACATCAGTCCATATAAAATTTTAGCATCGCTTGATAAATCTTTAAAATAGCTGTCTGTAAATAATGCTTTTGGTATGCGGTAGAAGCTGAACTGATCAGCTTCGGTACCGTAAAAATAATTAAATGTCATTTTTTTCTCCATAATTTCCTCCTTTCATTTTCTGCTAAGAAGTCCTCTTTTTAAACTTCTTTGACTTTGTTTTCTTAGCTTTTTCTATCCTTAACAGGACTGTTCCTGCATCCATTTTTCTAATAATGATTCAATCACCTGCTCCATATCTTTGGCTGTATAATCATCCGGAAAGTACTTTGTCAGTTTCTTTTCTGAGAAAGTGAGAGACCTGGATACTTTCTTTGCCATCACACAGTTATTGAAAATTGATAACATCTGGATCTGATTGATTGGTCCATCATTCAGCTAATTTCTGAGTGCTGCAATCTGTTTTGGCTTGATAAATCCGGTGTCGCTGATATATTCGTAAATCCATTCCTGTACTTCCTTATCGATGTAGGAAATATCTACGGCAACCGTGAACTGAAGCTTTTTGTTATCTACCAGATCAAGAAGTTCTGGTATTAACTCTGTCAGTCGGATGTAACGCTGAATCTGCTTAGAACTTTCACCTGTCCCATCCGCAATTGCTTCCGTTGTTCTTTTGAACTTTGGGACATTTTGTTCCAAAGTCAAGTCTGTCCGAGAACCTTGGTGTTTCATGGCCTCTTGTTTCATTTTGTAAGCAAAAGCTTTTTCCCTCTGCACTGGTCTCAGCAGCTTTTACAGACATTGGGATCACATTTTCAAATACCTCGATCTGACTTCCGTAGGTTGTATGTACTCTCGATGCAATATCCCTTGCGTAATTGGTTCTGAAATCTACCATGGTCAGGAGAATGCCCTCAATCGCCAGTTTCCGGTTCAGTCTTTTCTTTACTGTAAGAATGGTCTTGATCAGCTGCTGAAGTCCTTTCATCGGCAGATATGCGGCTTGCACAGGTATCAACACAGAATCGGAAGAGACCAGTGCATTGATTGTCATCATACCAAGGCTCGGCATACAGTCGATCAGGATATAATCGTATCGGCATCGTATCGCATCGATATATTCTTTCATGATCATTTCTCTGCTCATAACATTTCCCATCGTTACTTCCAGTGCGGAAAGCTCAATATTTGCCGGGAGAAAATCTACATTTTCCTGGTGATGTAAAATCCCATCTTCCAGAGAGATTTCTTCTTCGTTGATGACATCCATCATGATCGTTGCCAATGTGATGCGAAGATCATCCGGTTCCTCATATCCAGACTTGCGGTTAAACTTCCCTGTGGATCCGCGTCGATCAGCAACACTTTCTTACCTTCTCTTGCCAGTCCAATGCCTACATTTACGGTTGTGGTGGTCTTTCCGACGCCACCTTTCTGGTTTACTACGGATATAACTTTACACATGATTTCTTCCTCCTTTAACTTTCCCATGATTCTTTTTTCCATAATTTCAACAGTGCCAGTATTTCCCGTTTCATCATTGCCGGTGTATAAGAATTTGGAAAATACTTGTGCAACTGCTCGTTTGTGAATGCCACTCTTGTGATCTCACCCTTTTTCACTTCACACATGATCTCTTCCATCTTTTCCAGTGACAACTGTTTTTCTTTACTCAGTTGCCGGATCCTCTGGGCCTGTGAGAGTGATGGGATTGCCTGTGCATACTCCATTGCTACAAGCAGTTCTCTTTGTTCTTTTTCACTTAATGCAGCTATCTCTACAGCCGGACAAAAAGAAATAATCTCATCATCCAGTTTCTGCAACATTTCCGGTATCAGTTTTGTCAGTGAGATATAACGCTGCACTTGTTTTGGGCTATCACCACAATCTTCACTGATGATTTCTATTGCCCGCTTTCTTGGTGTTTTGTGGTCAACTTGGCTCTTTTTTTCGACCACTTTTTTCTTTTTAATACGTCATTCTTCAGTTTGTAAGCAAAAGCTTTTTCACTGTAACTAATCCGTTCTCTGTGAAGATTGGAATCTACCATGCTCAAGATGGAATCATCTTCACTTAATACCCGGATGATTACCGGTACTTTACGGTATCCCAGTTTCTCCGCAGCATGTTTTCTTCTGTGACCGGATATGATCTCATAGTATCCATCCGGTACCGGTCTGACGATCAGCGGATTTAATATTCCATACTTCTCAATGCTTTCCTGCAGAAGAAACATTTCCTTATCATCTTTCACCTGAAACGGATGCTCTTTGAACGGTCGAAGACGCTCAATCTCAATTTCTATGATTCTTTCTTCATTTTCTTCTGATTGTCTGTTTGGTTCAGTCATCTTGACTCCTTTCCTCCAGGATTCAGGAACTAAAAAATGCCTGCCTGGAACTTTTATAGATAGTAAAGTTCCAAACAGACATTGCTGTTTGACCATTAGCTGTAGCTAATAGAATTGAATACTGTTTCAGCTAATTCATGTTTGCAAGTTTGGGAGAGATTGTTTCTTTTCCCGCCTTTTCTCTGATTTGCATCCCCAAATAAGGGGTGACAACAGAGCGGAACCCAAATGTTAGCTGGACTTCCTAAAACCCATGTTTGCAAACCGGTGATTTTGATTAGCTGTCAGCTAACAAAAATCGGATTGCGTTAGCTGGAAATTGATCATTTTGAATGGAATTTTGTGTCACGAACGTGATTTGAAAATAACAAAAGCGTTCGTTGTCAGCTAATCCAGCTAACATTTTCGAACGCTTTGAAGCCCGTCGCCAAGAGGATTTGAACCTCCGACCCCTCGCTTAGGAGGCGAGTGCTCTATCCAGCTGAGCTATGACGACACATGCCGCAAACCCTTGATTTTACTGGGTTTCTGGGATTTTTCCCTTCGGCCATATATTAGATTATCAGCTCTTTTACAAGCTGTCAATCACAGATTTTTCTGGGTTGTTTTTTTACTCAGAGAAATACCCCTGCTCTCTTTATAGAGACGGATACTATATCTAACTGAACTATGAGAATTCCTAACCCATAGCTATGATTTTACTATATCTAAAGAAAAATTACAAGCATAATCTGGCTTCTCATTTTAAATTTTACATTCAGACAAATATTCACAATCCGCTTCGCTGCTTACTTGATTTGATTAAAAAAGTGCAGAAATATCTCTTCTGATATATCTGCACTTCTTTCTTAATTTTGTAGTATTGTCTGGACATAGGACACCATATCTTGTTTATATAATTCGAGAAGATTCTTTTTCTTTGCATAAACTGCAAAGCCATGGATCTTCAGCCCATTTTTCTTTACATAGTTAATCATATCCTGGTATCTGTTCGGAGAATCCGTCGTCTGTCCCATCATTGAAATAATGTCGTCATAATCCTGAATGTAGGAAAGCATGCTGATAAAATGGGTCTGCATAATTTCTTCGTCTGTCACATCCACATCATGACAGATATCTGTATTATCCAGAAGCGACAGATACGGATATTTCTCTCTGTCCCAATTCATGCTCATCCCCGACGGATACGGGCAAAAGCCAATGTTTGGTTCCACACAGTAACCATCCGCGTCTTCCGTATGAACTGCACACCAGAGTTCTCCCCATTCCAGTTCTTTATCATCAGACAGCTTCTGATACCACTCAATAAAATCTCTGTAATCCACAATATCATTTATGGAAACATAGGCAAGATACCAGTCGTTATCATTGTATTCTGCGATTGCGTCTTTGGAATCCTGAACGCTTTCCTCCTTACGCATTTCTGTGTCTACTTTAGTTTCTTTTCCATTTTCATCCACTTCCCACGCCTCCCACGCGGTCGTATCTCCCGGGAGATAAAACTGCATAAGTGGTCTGCTCAATATGTTATTGTCATAAAAAGTAAGGTTTCCTCGCACCAAACGTCCGCTGACAGAAGTGAATTTTCCAGTCCAACTAAAAGTCTGCGGAATGATAATATCGTATTCACCATACCCTCTCGATACCGCACTGACCTGACTACGATGATTACCCGCCAAAAACAGCTCAGAATAAACAGAAAGATCCAAATCCATTCTGGTCGTAGTCATTTCTTCATATTTGCCAACTACTTCATTGGGATTATAATAAAAATCTGACACGGCCTTTGGGAGGATAAATACAGCACATAAAACAATTACAAGGACAGCTACTCCTACAATTATTCCCATTTTAATAAAAGTCTTGCGGATTGACCACCTGATTTCTTTTATAAATTGCCTGTTGATCTCATCTTTTTGATTGTTTTTCTGTCCTGATAACCATTCTTCATTTTCCGGATTCTCTGCATTCTCACTTTCCAGATCAGAAAATTCTGGTATCTCACCTTCTTCATAGAGAAATTCACTGATTGCGTCTTGTTTTTCAATAGATGCTTCAACTTCTTTTTTTCTAACATCGTCCAATTTTCCCTGTTTATATAAGTTCAGTAACTCACGATACGTCATTGAGATTCCTCCTTTCTACACTCTTCCAGATATTTTTTTAATTCTTTCCTTGCCCGGTATGCAAGCACCCGTACATTTTCCAACGTGATATGTAAAACTGCCGCGATTTCTTTCTGTGTCATTCCGCCAAAATACTGCATCTGAATGATTTCCCGCTTCTTTATATCCAGTCTGCGGATTGCCTGATAAAGCATTCGCCTGTCTTCTTCCTCGAAAATTTTTTTCAGGCAGACCTTTCTCTGTTTTTTCTTCTAAAGGATATATCTGTTCATCCATCAGAATCTCCCGTGATTTCTTTTTCTGTTGATTATAGAACAGGTTTCTCGCTACCATATAGAGCCATGCCCGCATATTGCCATGTCCATCCGGCAAGGCCAGAAGTGCTTTCAGGAAGGTTTCATGGAGCAAATCTTCTGCCAGATGTCTGTCCCCACAAAGTGAATACAAATATAAATATAATTCTTTCTGATAAAGGCTGTAAAGCTTTAATAAGATTTGATTATCCACTTCTATCATTCCCCCTTCCTTGATTTTTGCTCCGGATACACCTTTCATATCTGTTTTGTTTCCAGTTTTTTATCTCTTTCACTAATATAACATCTATAAACGAAAAATGTTACAAATAAATCAACACATAGAAAGTACATCTCCCTTTACTTCCAGAAATGTGGTATCTTCTGGATTTCCGGTGTTTTCCTGTATATCTTCATTCCATTTCTGTTCTGTACGTCTTATAGCAATCCTCGTAAATAATGCATTTAAGACAGTTCAGCAGAGTTCGAAGTACTATGACACAAAAAAGCATGGGCGAAGTACTCTCGTCCATGCTATCATTCTAAACATATCTTTTAAATTTTAATAGTGCAACTGTCCCTGGAGCCATATGATTCCTTTGAATCTACGTCCGATCTTTGGCTCCCCCAGCAAATCATTCTTATTGATACAAACATCAAACTGCATATCATTACAGTCTAATGTAAGCTGGCAGATTTCTTCTCCTGTTATAATGTTCTTGAATGTCATAAAATCCAGAATCTCACCCATGATACTATATTGATCACATTCAATTCCATATGGCATGAAATAGGAATCCACTATAGAAAAAAATATCGTCTGTAACTATACGCTGAGAAATCATGGAATATGTATCCATATCCTCCATCGTGAGGCTCTCCATAGCCTCTTCATCACCGTTTCTGGCGGCTGCAATGAGATGATTTCTGTTCTTTGTCAGTTCACGTTCTGCTTTTACTGCTTCTTTATCTTTCTCTACAGGAAAAAGGATTTTTCCTTCCCTGGCCAGCCCGGAAAGGGTTAAAGGCTGGCCACCCGGAAGTATGTTG
>ENA-OQAJ01000671-OQAJ01000671.1-human-gut-metagenome-genome-assembly--contig:-NODE-671-length-10549-cov-2.715506_pt1 | contig 10549 bp, 13 predicted proteins | sample MGYA00242736_ERZ504529 | MGnify/ENA primary metagenome ERZ504529 (study PRJEB26092, sample SAMD00036275) | human gut metagenome | host: Homo sapiens | study: EMG produced TPA metagenomics assembly of...
TCCCGAAAGGAAAGAAGGATTCAATTATGAAGAGCGTGCGCAACGCACTCAACCGCCGCGCCAAGGGCGAAAAGGGCTTTACCCTTGTCGAGCTGCTCGTGGTGGTCATCATCATCGGCATCCTCGCCGCCATCTCCGTGCCGATCTACCTGAACCAGCGCAAGTCGGCCTGGAACTCCCAGACCGAGTCCGACGTCAAGAACGCCAGCCTCGTGGTTGAAACTGCGTCCACTGCCAACAATGGCAAGATTCCTACTCTGCCGGGCACGGATTGCACTCACACTAGTGCCTGCGACATTGATGGTAATAAGGTTACCGTCACGGAAGGTGTGAAGCTCCATTTCGCCACGACTGCAAATGGTGATGGATACATCATTACCGGAACGAACTCAAATGGAAAAACAACTTCAACATTTGTCTACGATTCAACCAATGGCACCGTCTCTGAAATTAAGCCTGCGAAGAATTAAGGCTAAGTGAATTCAGAAGTCAGAGTCTAAAGGTATCGGAGCGTATGAGGTATCGCTCCGATACCTTGTTCCATATCCATATTCGTTCTATTGTTCGTCAATCATTCCATGGGGGAGTAATGGCCAGGGAACAGGCGCAAGTGGCATTTCAAAACGGCACCAAGAAGTGGCGTTACAAGGGTGTTTCCGCTGACGGCCGCACCAAGCAGAAGGGCGTTATCGAAGCGCAGACGCGAGATCAGGCTATCGATCGCGTGAATAAGCTCGGTCTGATTCCAACGGAACTTGTTGACGTGAACGCAGGCACCGGTCTCAATACTAATATTGAAATCAAAGCGTTCGAAAAATATCCAAGCAAAAAAGACTTCGCGGTTATGTCACGTCAGCTTGCCACCATGGTGGCGGCAGGCGTCTCCCTGATTCGCGCACTGAATATCGTTACTGAACAAATCGGAAATGTGAAACTGCGCAATGCGGTACGTGACTGCATGCAGCAGGTTGAGGCGGGATCATCGTTTTCCGAAGCAATGGACAATAATCCCGACCATCTGTTTCCGCCCATTATGATCAACATGGTGCGGGCCGGCGAAACCGGCGGCTTCCTTGACAAATCCCTGATTACCGTGGCCGACAGCTTTGAAGCGGACGTGCGTTTGCAAGGTCAGATCAAAGGCGCACTGGCTTACCCGGTGGTGGTGCTCGGCATTGCTGTGCTGCTGGTGGGCGTGATGCTGCTGACCATCGTGCCCATGTTCGACAGCATGTATGCGTCGATGGGCGCGGAACTGCCATGGGTCACGCAGATCATGGTTGATATGGGCAAGACCGCACCGGTTGGCATTCCCGTGATCATTGTGTGCGCGGTGGCGTTCGTCATGTTTTGGAAGTGCAATCGCAACAAAGACATCATTCGTACCTGGTGGGATCCGTTCACGTTGAAGCGCCCGTGTTCGGCAAACTGACCACCAATGTGGCATTGGCGCGATTCTGCAACAATTTCGCATCCATGCTCGCTTCGGGCGTGCCCATTCTGCAGGCTCTTGACATTGTCGGATCCACATCCGGCAATTATGTAATCGACGAAGCGTCCAAACGAGTGTCTCGACTCGTGGAACGCGGCTATAGGCTGGCGGACAGTATGGGTACCGAAAAAGTGTTCCCGAACATGATGGTGCAGATGGTGGCGATCGGTGAGGATTCCGGCGCCATCGACCAGATGCTCGCCAGCGCGGGCAAAGCGTATGACGAAGAAGCGCAATCCATCGCCAAACAGCTCACTTCGCTGCTGGAACCGTTGATGATTCTGGTGCTCGGTAGCGTGGTCGGCTTCATGGTGGTGGCATTGTACATGCCGATGTTCTCCATGTTCGACGCCATTAACGGGCAAGCGTAAGCGAAAGCGGGAAGGTTGAACATGAAGAACGGATTGTGGGCCGGACTCAACCGCAGGTATCGTGCCAGATTACGCCAACACATGGGGGAGCAGGGCGCGGCCATGATGCTCGCGGTACTGTTCGTAATGGTGGTGCTCACCACGTCGGCACTGGTAATGACCATACTGATTTCGCAAGCATTGCCGTACAGGAATAATAAGGAGACGCGCAAGTCGGGTATGCCGCCGAATCTGGACTCGAAGTGGCATTGAGTTTCCTGCGCGAAGCGGAAGCAAGCAAGGACTATAAGAAACTGCTACCGTCGACCGCATCAAACACTGGCAATGCCAGCTTGGATGAGACCTTCACTACAGCATCGGACGGGTCGGTGCTGCTCAACAATGCGGAAGTCAACAACGACGTGTCGGCAACGGGCGTGAGCTCGTTCACTCCAGACGATATCTCGTACCGAGTGCAAATCGGATATTATGACGACGATCCAAGCTCATCGCCGGCCAAACGACTCACATCCGAAAGCGAGCTGAAGAACGCGAAATATGCGTGGGTGCGTTCCTACGGGTATATCAACAGGTATCCGAATGGGCGAAGCGCTGGTACGGAAACCAGCGCGCGCCGAGCCATGAGCGCCATCTACCAATTCGAGACAACGAGCGGTGATGACAGCTACGTGATCTCCACCAAGGGTGGGCGTCTCGGTATGGGCTTCTACGCGGCAGCGCCAAACAACGAGCGCCGTACCAACCAGCCGACCTGGAAGGAAATCGCCTCATATGATGTCGATGAGAACGGTGATCCGACCGGCATGGTGGACTATGTCAACAAGCCTGGCTCCAAGAATGCGGCCGACGCCATGAGCAATACCATCACTATGAATCCGGCAAACCAAACTTGCATGCTTGCCACCACCAAGCCTGTAGACAAGGTCGAAACGCTTGACGCCATGCTTGACCCGAACGGCAAGCCGGTGGAAGGATCGGCGTTGGTGATTCTTATGCAGGCACATAAGAAAGACTCCAGCAGCGACGACCTGTATTACACGGAACAGTGCAAAGCCAACGGCGCCTACAAAGACCTGAACACATGGGTGTATTGGAAGGATGATTCCATTCGCCCCGCATCTAATCTGACATTGTGCGTTACCGGAGCTGACATTACGCATGTTGGCGGAGCACTGCAGGAGCCGCCACATTGCAGAAAATGCGGCGAGTCGTACGGTCCCAACTACCAAAGCGACTATTACACCGATCCTGACAAGAAAGCGCAGCAAGACGAAAAGAACAATCCGTCAAGCCTGCTCAACAAATACCAGAAGTGGGCGTTCTATAACGGTTTCATCAATGCGGGCTACTACAACGAGCTAGATAGCGTGCGCGATGAGGCGAACAAGTATGATGCGTCTCTACCGGAATCGCAAGGCTATGCCGTCGGCGGTGTGCAAATGCAGAAGAAGACCCGCTTCCAAGTGCTGGAAGTTTCCAACAAGGCGAATGTGGGCGTCACTATTCAATATCTGAGCGGCGGTCACTGGGCGTCCAACGTCGATGATGCTGCCGATTTGACTCCGCATTTCCTGATGGTGTCGAAGTGGAATTATTCGCTCACCGACGTGAAATCCTGGTTCGACGTGAACGGTGATTTCGAAGACGCCACCGCATCGTTCGGACAGGCGGGAGAAGCCGGCTATGCCACGAAGCAGATCGTCAATGAAACGTCCGGATTCTGCATTTCGTCATCGCAAGACGGATTCGACGCATACACGTCAACCTGCCGAGTGGGTGGCGGTGATTTCAACCCATACTGCTACCACAACACTATCAATGGCAATCCGGCGCAATCATCTTCCGATCTGCATCAGATCGACTACTGCGGGGTGTCCGATTCCACCAAGCGTAAAACCGATCAGGCCGAATATGTTGAAGACACGTCGAGTGACGGCAGTGGCGTGAACACGCAGATTTGGACGATGGTGAACGGGTCGAAGCGTTGCTATGGGTTCGGCGGTTCGGGCAAATTCCAACTTATGGAATGCTCGCTGCGCCAACATTCACCCGATACAACGAAAAAAGCGTCTGACGAGCACAGTAAAGGTACGTTCCAACTCAACGGTCAATGCCTGACGGAAGTGTATCCGGGAGACAAAATCGACGGCAATCCCTCATACTCCGGACGTATCGACGGGCATGCGACGTGATTATGGCCAAATGCGGATCGGCACGAGACTTTTTGAACCGAGAAATCAAATCGCAGGTGTGGAATGCCTCGGTTAACCTCGGAACAGGCGGCTCAGGCGGCGGCGTGATTTATGGCGGTGGTAGTTCTACCACATTGGAGCATCCTCCACCAAAGGCTACGTGACATCCAAAGAACTGAACCCGTCCACTATCGCATGGTGAGCGCTGCGCGAGATGGATGTGAACATGAGCATTGTGAACGATACGCCAACTGTGGTGCTGCTACTCGTGGCATCGCTGGTAATCGGCTGCATTTTCGGATCGTTTCTGAACGTGGTGATTTGGCGCGTGCCCAACCACATCAGCTTGGTAAATCCGAAACGCAGTTTCTGCCCGAACTGCGAAGCCCCGATCGCATGGTATGACAATATTCCCATCATTTCTTGGCTGGTGCTCGGCGCGAAATGCCGGCATTGCAAAGAACCGATCGCCGTACGCTACCCGATTGTGGAAGCGTTGGGCGGACTGTCGTTCCTCGCCGTCACCTTGGGGGCGCTATTCGGCGCGTATTCGCCATGGATATTGCCGGAACTCTACGTATTCGCAGCGGTTTCGATCGTGATCGCATACATTGATTTCGACCATCATCTGATCCTCAATGTTGTGCTATTGCCAACGCTGATTGCAACACTGGCACTGCTGGCTTTGGCATCACTCGGTACGAATGAGTGGAACAGGCTCGGTCGCGCTGTGATATGTGCGATAGTGCTCGGCGCGTTCTACCTATTGCTTTCCATCATATGGAAAGGTGGCATGGGCGATGGCGATATCAAACTTGCGTTCATACTTGGCTTGATTACGGGCTGGCTCGGATGGTCGCAATTCATCATCGGGCGTTCGCAGCCTTCTTTATTGGAGGATTCTTAAGTCTTGTGCTGATTATCGGCAAAAAAAAGTCGATATGCATGGAGGCATACCGTTCGGACCGTCCATGCTGCTCGGCATATGGCTTGGCATATTCGTCGGGGCTCCGATCGCCACACTGTACTTGCAAGTGACGGGACTCACCTGAACCAATCCCCAGCCAACCTGCAACACGTTATATATAAGGAGAGAGCATGAGATCAATAACGGCGCTGTCGATCGCGAACGACGCCATCCGTGCGGCGGTCATAGCAGACCCGTATTCGGATCTGCCCACCATCAAGCATTTCCAGGCGATCCCGTTGCCGAACGGAGCCGTAGTGGATGGCGAAGTGGTCGACCATGATGTGGTGGCCGGACTGCTGAACACACTGGTGAAGCGATTCAAATTCCCCCGCGAGGACACGGCTCTCGTCTACTCCAGCCGACGCATGGTGTTTCGCGAGGCGGACTTTCCCTACATGTCGCTGAACGATCTGAAATCCACCTTGCCTTTCCAAGCCAAAGGCATGATTCCGCTGCCTATTGAGGAATCCGAGCTCGACTTCGTGCCATTGAACGTCATCGACAGCGAACAAGGCAAACAGTTGCACGGCATACTCGTGGCGACATTGCGTAACGGACTGGAAAAAACCGCGCGCACAGCCGAAGACGCGGGATTGTGATCACATCGATCGATGCGGGCCCGTTCGCGCTTGCCAGACTGTTCGCCGACACCAACCAGCAGCAGACCGAAGCGGTGGTCAACATCAGCGGCAACGGCACCGACGTGATCGTGCTCGAAAACGGGCAGCCCGCCTACATGCGCGTCGTGCCATCCGGCGCGGATGACGTGACTGACGCCATCGCCAACGCGCTCAGTATCTCATTCGAAGACGCCGAACGCATCAAAAACCAGATCGGCCTGCAAACGTGACCGGCGACGAACGACTCGAAAAAGCCGAGGAAGTCATCCGCGAAACCACGGCGCAGCTGATCGTCGGCATCCGCAATACGCTCAACCTGTACGACGTGGACCATGCGGGCGGCACCATCAGCGGCGTGGTGCTTACCGGAACCGGCGCACGGCTGATCGGACTGCGCCGGTATTGGCCAGTTCCATCAACAAAGTGGTGCGGATCGGCGACCCCTTCATCCGTTTCCGGCTTTCCAAAGAAGTGGAACGGCAGAACATCATGGCGCACGCGATCGATTTGGGCGCAGTGCTTGGACTGGTAATCAGGAAGAGCGAGGTGAACGGACGATGAGCAGAAAAAACCACGGAAGCATGAAGCAGATCGGCAGCTCCCACCGCGGTCGACGCGGCAAAATCAAGGATAATCCGAATCCTGAAACCAGTGATGGCGAGAAAACCTCGATTTTGTCGATGAATATTTCCGACATCGGCAAAGCGCTGCGTGCGAGCAGTTCGAAAACCTCCAAAAAGGCTGATCTGCCCGCCGAATGGAATGTGCGCGCCAACCTGCTGCCACGTTCCATCGTGACGCTCAACCGTGATCGTGCCATCAAATACTTGCTGTCATACGTGCTTATCGTGGTGGTTGCGGCCATTGCCATCAGCGCGGGCATGGCGGTGCGCGTGAGCTGGGCCGACCATCGCGTGGAGGAGGCACAGGCGAAAACCCTGTCGTTGCAGAAGGAAAAGGCGGAATTCAAAGACGTGGAAGACACGTTGAACTCGCTGTCCGATTCGCAAAGGTCACGTATCGCCGCGCTCTACGACGAAATGGATTGGATGAAGGTGGTGGATTCGCTCAATGGCGCGCTGCCAGCCGGAGGCCAGTACACGAACCTGTCGTTGAGCAGCTTCCAGATTGGCGGGTCTGACGCTTCTTCGCATAGCGCTACATCTTCAGTATGGTCTGGGAATGGTGTGATTTCCGTTGATTTTACCGTTCTTTCTCCAGATTTCATATCTGCAAAAGATTTTATCGGTAATTTTGCTGCAATTCCTACCTATAAAACAGGCTATGTGAGTTCCATTACCGAAAACAGCGATGAAAACGGCACCACCTATACATACACGGGAACGGTGTCGTTGAAGATGGATACCAATACCACTCACGAAGCGACAACGCGGCCGGTGCTGACGAAGCCAACCGAGCATTGCAGCAGCAGCTACGCGACAGCCTGAACAAAGCCGCGGCAGGGGAGTCGACTGATACTACCGACAGCGCGACCGCAACTGACGAAACATCCAATGAATGATCGGGAGCAATCATGAACAAGCATAAAATCGCATGGATCGCATTGGCCGCAGGTATTGTCTTCGTCATCATGCTGACATGGCTGGTCGGCGTTTCCCCGCAAATCAGCCATATCAAATCATCCGACGCGCAAACTGCGCAAATCGATGAGAACAATAAGGAAACACGCGACGAAATCGAAACATTACGCATCGCCAGCGAAACGATCGGCCTGCAGAAAGACCGTTTGCGCCAGTTGCAGCGGCAGATTCCAGACGGCTATAACCAGCAGGAATTCATCAATTCGTTGGATGCGTCCGCTGCGGGAACCGGCGTCGCCATCAAATCGGTGAATTTCGATGATGCGGTCGACGCCGACATTCCAGCTGAAATGCAAGGTACCATTCAAGCCGGTCAGCTGGTGCAGGTGTCGGTAAGTATCACCGCCACGGGAAGCTATGATGCCATGCGTAATTTCGTGGCATCCGTGCAGAACATCAACCGTATCGCCGTGCCGGAAAATGTGACCTACACACTTGACAGAAACGGTGACGAAACGAAAAATGCCGTGGTGATCGATTGCAAGATCTGGTCGCTATTGCTCGACAACGACACGGTTGAAGACGAGAACGCCACGAAACAGTAACGCGGGTGGTGTTCTGTCACCGCGTAAAGGTAGGCTTTGCGCTTGTAAAGACCCCAAACCGTTCAAACCAGAAGGTGCATTGTGGCTGTATCCAAACTCGATGAAGTCGTATCCCTCGCCAAGCGTCGTGGCTTTGTTTTTCCCGCCGGTGAAATCTATGGTGGAACCCGTTCCGCGTGGGATTACGGTCCGCTCGGCGTTGCGCTGAAAGACAATATCAAGCGCGAATGGTGGCGCTCCATGGTCGTCACCCGTGGCGACGTGGTGGGCGTTGACACGTCCATTATTCTTCCGCCGGCCGTGTGGGTGGCTTCCGGTCACGTGTCCGTGTTCAACGATCCGCTGATCGAATGCCTCAAGTGCCACAAGCGCCAGCGTTCCGACAAGCTTGAGGATCCTATGCCGAAAAGCATGGCGACAAGCTGCCGGAAAACGGCCTGAAAGACATTGTGTGCCCGGATTGCGGCACCCGTGGCAACTGGACCGAACCGCGCGACTTCAACATGATGCTGCGCACCCACCTCGGCCCGGTCGAGGACGAGAACTCCCTGCACTACCTGCGTCCGGAAACCGCACAGGGCATTTTCGTGGACTTCAAGAACGTGATGACTTCTTCGCGTTCCAAGCCGCCGTTCGGCATCGCCAACATGGGCAAGTCCTTCCGTAACGAGATCACCCCGGGCAACTTCATCTTCCGCACCCGCGAGTTCGAGCAGATGGAAATGGAATTCTTCGTGGCTCCGGGCACCGATGAGGAATGGCACCAGTACTGGATCGACGCGCGTACCAGTGGTACATCGACCTTGGTGTGAAGCCGGAGAACCTGCGCCATTATGAGCATCCGAAGGAGAAGCTGGCCCACTATTCGAAGCGTACCGTCGACATCGAATACAAGTTCGGCTTCCAGGGTTCCGATTGGGGCGAGCTTGAAGGCGTCGCCAACCGTACCGACTTCGATCTTTCCGCGCATGCCAAGCATTCCGGCGAGGATCTGAGCTACTTCAACCAGGCCACCGGCGAAAAATACGTGCCGTACGTCATCGAACCGGCCGCCGGCCTGACCCGTTCCCTCATGGCCTTCCTTGTTGACGCCTACGACGTTGACGAGGCCCCGAATACCAAGGGCGGCGTCGACAAGCGCACCGTGCTTCGTCTTGATCCGCGCCTGGCTCCGGTCAAGGCCGCTGTACTGCCGTTGAGCAAGAAGCCGGAATTGCAGACCGTGGCACACGATCTGGCCGCCGATTTGCGTCAGCATGACTGGATGATCGACTATGACGAGGCCGGTGCGATCGGTCGTCGCTATCGCCGTGAAGACGAAATCGGCACCCCGCTGTGCATCACCGTCGACTTCGACACGCTTGACGATCAGGCCGTCACCATTCGTGAACGTGATACCATGCAGCAGGAGCGCGTCGCACTCGACAAGGTGGCTGATTATGTGGCCGCACGTATTGGCGAGAAGCATGTACGTTACCCGCAGGTGCCGGTTGAGATGGGCGGCGAGGCTTGGCCTGAGTCCGTCAAGATCGCCGAAGCCGGTGGCTTGTATTAAAGCTGGATACTGGTTACCATAGCGTTCTTATGCCAGATAGCATTGTGACTGCTTACGAGGAATCCGACGTGCTCGACCCGCGTACCGACGCGGTGAGGCCGTCGGTTCCTCCGGTTATGAAGCCTGTTGATTTAGGGCCGGTACACGTTGAAACCCCGGTGGTGCTTTCGCCTATGGCGGGCGTCCAACTGCCGTTCCGCGTGATTTGCGAAGACTACGGACCGGACGGTCTATACGTGGCCGAAATGATCACCGCGCGCGCGTTGGTCGCACGCAATCCCAAAGCGTTGCGGTTGTGCCATTTCGCGCCGAGCGAGAAAATCCGTTCGCTGCAACTGTACGGTGTGAACCCGGCGATCGTGGAACAGGCCGCGAAAATCGTCATCGACGAAAACATGGCCGACCATGTCGATCTGAACTTCGGATGCCCCGTGCCGAAAGTGACCCGACGCGGCGGCGGATCGGCTTTGCCGTGGAAGACGGATCTGTTTCGCGAGATCATCCAGCGTGTGGTCAAGGTCTGCGATGCTGCCAACGTGCCGGTGACGGCTAAAATCCGCGTCGGCATCGACCATGAGCATGAAACGTTCTTGGAAGCGGGCCATATCGCGCAGGAGGAAGGCTGCAAGGCGGTGACCTTGCACGCGCGTACCACCGCCGAATATTACGGCGGGCATTCCGACTGGAGCCGGATTGGCGAGCTGGTCGAAGCGCTTGACATTCCAGTGTTCGGCAACGGCGATATTTGGGGTGCGAACGATGCGCTTGCCATGGTTGCCGAAACCGGTTGCGCCGGCGTTGCGATTGGCCGCGGCTGCCAAGGCAGGCCATGGCTGTTCGCCGATATCAAGAATGCGTTCGCTGGCAGCGACAAGCGTGTTGACCCCACGTTAGGAGATGTGTGCCGTGTGGTTGAACGCCATGCGGAACTGTTGACCGAATTCTATGATGGCGATGAGCAGATGGCCGTGCATGATCTGCGTAAGCATATCGCGTGGTATCTCAAGGGATTCCCCGTTGGAGGCTCCACCCGTCGCGCGTTCATGGAATGTGAAAATCTTGAGGATGTCAGAGCCGAAATAGGCAAGCTGGATCCCAACATCTGTTTTCCCGAGCGAGTTGGTCGACAAGCCAAGGGGGCGCGTGCGCTTCGGCAAAGAAAGTGCATCTGCCTTAACGGATGGTTGGAATCACGGGAAACAA
>ENA-OQAJ01000672-OQAJ01000672.1-human-gut-metagenome-genome-assembly--contig:-NODE-672-length-10548-cov-1.455906_pt1 | contig 10548 bp, 13 predicted proteins | sample MGYA00242736_ERZ504529 | MGnify/ENA primary metagenome ERZ504529 (study PRJEB26092, sample SAMD00036275) | human gut metagenome | host: Homo sapiens | study: EMG produced TPA metagenomics assembly of...
GATTGACGCCCTGGTTCTGGAGATGGAAGCCGTAAAATGACATTACATGATTTAATGTCTGATGGCGACAGTGTTCTTTTTCAGACCATCAATCGAAACAAGGAAAGTTACTGTGCAAACTTAAAAGATCCTCATGATCTTGAATGTGTCAAAAATTTAATCAAAAAAAGTGATGTGATGATTGAAAACTTCCGTCCTGGAATCATGAAAAAGCTTGGCCTTGATTATGAAAGTGTTCATGAGCTTAATCCAAAATTAGTTTATGGTACAGTCACTGGATATGGTTCTACCGGTCCATGGATCGCAAAACCTGGGCAGGATCTTCTGGTTCAGTCCCTCTCAGGACTTGCATGGTTAAATGGAAATACTGATCAGCCTCCTACACCTTTTGCTTTATCTGTTGCTGATTCATATACTGGAATCCATCTTGCAGAAGGTATCCTTGCATGTCTGTTCCGACGACTTTCCACAGGCGAAGGCGGACATGTGGAAGTCAGTCTTTTGGAATCTGTTATCGATATGCAGTTTGAAGTTCTCACAACTTACCTGAATGATGGTCATCAGCCACCTGTAAGAAGTTCTTTTAATAAACGCACATGCCTATTTAAGTGCACCATATGGAATTTATGAAACTTCTGACAGTTACATTGCTCTGGCTATGGGATCTATTACGGATCTTGGAAATTATTTAGAAAGCAGTAAACTGCAAAGTTATGATGATCAGCAGGAATGGTTTGAGAAACGTGATGAGATAAAATCCATCATTGCTGATATCTTAAAAACAAACACCACGGACCACTGGGTATCTCTTTTAAGATCTCATGGATACTGGTGTTCTGAAGTATTAAACTGGGAACAGCTTTTAGAACACGATGCTTTTAAGAGTCTTGAATTCCTTCAGACGATCAAACGTCCTGATAAACATGAACTGATTGTTTCAAGATGTCCTATTTCTTTCCAGGATGGACATGTCTATTCTTCAAAATGGGCACCTGAATTAGGTGAAGACACTGAAAAGATCAATCAGGAATTTTTATTATCATAGGGAGGGAGAAACGATATGAAACCTTTAGAAAATAATAACAGTATTAGATTTCAGCCAGTTTTTGTCTGCTCCATCTGCTGCTTTAAAATTAGCTGATCTCGGTGCAAATGTAATTAAAATTGACGTCCTGACACGGGTGATATATGTAGGACTTTATATATTTCCAATTGTGTGATCGATGGGGACAGTTCTTTATTCCATGCGATCAACCGTAATAAAGATGGAATTACAAATTGATCTGAAAGATGATTCCTCAAAAGATCTTTTACATGATCTGATCAAAAAAAGCAGATGTTTATGATCCTTAATTTCCGTCCTGGAGTTGCCAAACATCTTGGAATTGATTTTGACTCTGTATGTAAGATCAATCCAGAAATCGTTTATGGCGATATCACTGGATATGGAACATCTGGCCCTTGGAAGATCTGCCTGGTCAAGATCTGTTAGTTCAATCTTTGTCTGGACTTGCATGGTTAAATGGAAATGCCAATCAACCTCCTATGCCTTTTGGTTTATCCATTGCTGATATGTGTGCTGGGCAGCATCTAGCTCAGGGCATCTTAGCTGGTTTAATACAATCTAAAACAAAAAAAGAACCTGTTTATGTCCAGACAAATCTTTTGGAATCCATCCTGGATCTGCAGTTTGAAGTATTTACCACTTATCTGAATGACGGACATCAAAATCCTGTCAGAAGCACTGTAAACAATGCAAATGCTTATATTGATGCGCCTTATGGTATTTACAAAACAGCGGACGGCTATATTGCCTTAGCCATGGTTCCAATCCCTTATTTAGGAGAGCTGATCCATTGTTCTGAACTGACAAAATATACAGATCCTTCTCTTTCTGATAAAAGAGATGAGATCAAATCAATTTTATCAAAACATCTGATCACTAAAACAACGTCTCACTGGTTATCTTTGTTAGAACCTGCAGATATATGGTGTGCTGATGTTTATACATGGGAAAAGTTACTTGAATCTGACGGTTTTAAAGAACTTGATATGATCCAGAAAGTAAGCCGTGACAATGGAACACAACTATTTACAACAAGATGCCCTATCACGATTTGACGGGGGAACGATTTATAAAATGAAAAAAGCAGCTCCTTCTCTCGGAGCAAACAAATGCAAAATATCATATTAATTAATCAAATATATAAAGGAGAAATGTTATTATGGAACAGAAAATTTATTATGAAGATTATGAATTAGGAAGCACTCGTACAACGATCGGACGTACGATCACAGAAGCGGATATTGTTTTACATGCAGGTCAGACAGGGGGATTTCTTCCCTCATCATATGGATGCCGAATTTGCAAAAACAACAGAATTCGGGAAAAGGATCGCCCATGGAACTTTTGACTTTCAGTGTAGCTGTAGGTTCTACTGCAAATGTGATCAATCCTGTCGCATTTTCTTATGGATATGATCATCTTCGCTTTATCCGTCCTGTATTTATCGGTGATACGATTCACACAAAAGTTACAATTCATAACAAAGAAGATCATAAGAAAAATCCTAATATGGGAATTATCACAGAACGTCTGGAAGTCATCAATCAGAATGATGAAACTGTTTTAGTTGCTGATCATTTATTAATGTGTCAGAAAAAGCAGCTTTATAAAAATCTTGATTTGCTTCCCCATATTTTTCAGTATATATTAACAAACAAAAAACTTCGTCTATCCTTGTCATCTCAGATAGACGAAGTTCTTTGTTTCTATTCTCTTATGATTTTTTATGATTCAAAAATTATCTTAAGCCTGCAGTCCCATCAAATGGTTAATAAACTGCTGAGCCGTACGTCCTGAGATTCCTCCGTGGCTTAATTCCCATTTGTTTGCTTCAAGTTTCAGTTCATCTTCACCCATGTTGATTCCTGCTTTGCGGGCAAGTTCGAAGACGATCTCGAAGTATTCTTTCTGGCTTGGTTTTGAGTAGTTGATCGTCACACCAAAACGGTTTACCAGAGATAATTTTTCTTCCATTGTATCGGATCTGTGCATTCCGTTGCTGTTTTCCACATCGGATCTATCATTCCATGTCTCTTTGATCAGATGACGACGGTTAGATGTTGCATAGATCAAAATGTTCTCAGGTTTTGTTTCCACTCCACCTCAATGACTGCTTTTAAGAACTTATATTCGATTTCAAATTCTTCAAAAGAAAGATCATCCATGTAGATGATGAATCTGTAGTTTCTGTTCTTGATCTGTGCGATCACATTGGAAAGATCTTTAAACTGATGTTTGTAGATCTCGATCATACGCAATCCCTGATCATAGTATTCATTTACAATCGCTTTGATACTTGTGGATTTACCTGTACCACTGTCACCAAATAACAGAACATTGTTTGCTTTTCTTCCTTCTACAAATGCTTCTGTATTCTCAACAAGTTTCTGTTTCTGAATCTCATGTCCAACAAGGTCAGATAATACGACTTTATCCATGTTGTTGATCGCACGGAAACGGATGTTGTTATCTCCACATTCTTCGATACGGAATGCTTTGTTAAGACCGAACATACCAACTCCATAGGCTTTGTAGAAGTCTGTGACCATGTCAAAGAATTCATTCTCATCTTTGGCTGTCTCTAATCTCTCGCTTAATGCCTGAACTTTCTCGCTGACATTCTTATTGTACATTAATTCTGGTTTACCGATTGCCTGATAATCAGAGATTCTGCTGAAGCAATCTACACCTAATTCATCTTCGATTCTGCTAAAGTCAAAGTCAAATAATTCTTTAAATGCCTTAAAATCACTCTTTGCAAAGTGGTTGACACTTCCTTCACTTGCTCCGACTTTCTCGCATGTGATACTGAATGGATTTTCATTTGTGATCAGTAAGTATGTTAAATAGTTGTGCCACAGATTCTTATCAAATGCGTAATCTGTTGCGACTTCTAAGATTCTTTTTACCTGTTTAAATACTCTTGTTCTTAAAACATCCTTTGTCTGTGATCCATCGTCCATGCAACGAAAGATATCACTTAACTGCATTAAGATGGATTCTTCTTCCATATCACCGTAAATCAGTAATTTTTGATACGATATTATACATCTCTTTTTATCCCCCCAAACTTTTTTTTTTCTTAAAATCATTCTTTTGTAACTGTTAGCAATCGTTTACGTTTTATTTTGGTCTTTAGGTACGATTTTATACCTTTTGGTTTGTAGTTTTCAATAGTTTTATGCAATTAATGTATAAAACTTTTTAATATTATATAGTTTCTGCATTTTTTTTGCTTTGTTTATTATTGTATTAACAAACTTTTTGAAATATATTTTTTGTAAAAAGCAATATATTCATACAAAAATAGTGAGACAAGAATTTTTTATTTTATTCTTATCTCACTATTTTTTTACTTTACGATATTTTTATTTTTAATGCTTTTATCACACGGAACACTTGCTCTACCGTATCTATCAAATTCTCCTGTGCATTTTTTCTTCTTCATAGCATCTTCTAATGATACCGCAGATCTTACAATTGGAAAATATGCATCAATCCCTGCTTCATTGCAAGCAGTTGCACCTTTGGTCACTGCCCCTGAGAATCCCAAGACTAATTTCCCATATTTCTTCGCAAGTTTCGCTACTCCGATCGGTGCTTTCCCCCATCGCTGTCTGGGCATCTAGGCATCCTTCTCCTGTGATCACGATATCTGCATCTTTAATCTCTTCTTCTAATTTTGTTTCGTGTAAGATCAAATCTACACCTGATTTTAAAGTTGCATTTTGTAAAATGTTAAAAAATGCAAATCCTAAACCACCTGCTGCACCTGTTCCTGGTTTTATCTGCATCTGCTTTTTGTAAAGCTTTTCTTTTTGCGATTTTTTGCATAGTCTGCTAGCCAGTGATCCATATCTTTTTATCATCTGTTCTGTGGCACCTTTTTTGTGGGCCAAAGATCACACTGCAGCCCTGTTCTCCACATAATGGATTCGTTACATCACAGGCGATATGAAATTCGCAGTCTTTTAATTCTGGGATGGCTTTATCATCTTTGATCTGTACTAAATCTTTTAATCCGATCGCACCATGTTTAATCTGGTTTCCATCTTTATCTAAGAAATCATATCCTAACGCCTGCAGCATTCCGACACCACCATCATTGGTTGCACTTCCACCAATTCCCATGATAAAGCGCCTGCATCCTTTGTGAATCGCATCAACGATCATCTGACCGACTCCGTAAGTTGTTGTATATAATGGATTACGTTCTTTATCGGTTACCTGTGTGATACCTGCTGCCTGTGACATTTCCATAATGGCTGTGCTTGTTTCTTCCATATCTGATTTTGTTGGACGGATAATTCCATACTTTGCTAACACGGACTTCCTTGCCGGACCCGTAACTTTAATAAATTCCATGTTACCACCCATACCATCTACCAGAGCATCGACCGTTCCTTCTCCGCCATCTGCAAGAGGTTTTATGACTACTTCTGCTTCTAAATCGACTTTTTTTTATTCCTTTTTCTATAGCTTCTCCCGCCTGAATTGATGTTAAGCTTCCTTTTAGTGAATCAATCGCTACCACTATTTTCATCATAAAAACCTCACCTATTTTCCACAACCAAACAGAAATTTTCTCAGACAATCCACAGGATCATCGTCATTGATAACAATACTGTAACAATCCAGCCTTTTGCTCCAAATGGAATACAACTAAACATCTTTCCGATCCATATAAATACTTGAAATGGAATTGCCGCTGCGTTTACGATCATAATCTGTACCAGCATGATAATAAAAAATACTTTCAGAAAATCCGGGTTCTCATTTAATCTTTTGAAAATCCCAAATCGTTCATCCCTGACATTAAATCCGTTAAATAATGCACTAAAGATAAATAAAACAAAATATGCTGTTAAATGCTGTGCTTTATTATCAAATAGATTCGTGATCACTGGTAATTTTAAGAATAAGAAACTTAATATAACCAGCATATCCCCATAAATCCTATCTGCGTCATCATGTCTTTGCTGATAATACCCTCATCACGTCTTCTCGGTGCTTCTTTCATATATTTTGAAAGTGCTGGTTCATTTTCCAAGCATCATTGTCTCCGAGCCCGTCCATCACAAGGTTTACAAATAATAAATGTGTGACTTTTAATGGTTCTTCTATTCCCAAAAATGGTGCAACTGCACTGACAACAACTGCTGTCACATTGATCACTAACTGGAATTTACAGAACTTCAAGATATTATGATAGATCGTTCTTCCATACCAGATTGCATCCTTGATTGATGAGAAGTTATCATCCAAAATAACAATCTTTCCTGCCTCTTTCGCAGCCTCTGTTCCACTTCCCATTGCAAATCCAACATCTGCACGTTTCAATGCTGGGGAGTCATTCACTCCATCACCTGTCATACCTACAACAAGATTCATTTCCTGACACAGGCGCACCATTCTTGACTTATCCGTTGGCAATGCTCTTGCAATCACACGGATCTGCGGTAAAATAGCTTTGACTTCCTCATCACTCATCTGATTTAACTGTGCAGAAGATAAAGCTCTATCTGATTCATTTTTTAACAATCCTGCATCTTTTGCGATTGCTACTGCCGTCTCCAGGCGGTCTCCTGTGATCATAACAACCTGAATTCCAGCTTCCTGTACCTGCCTGATGGCATCTTTGGCTGATGGTCTGACATCGTCTCTGATCGCCACTAGTCCAATGATCACAAGGTCGTCGTTGATCTGATTCTTCACAAGCTCTTTTTCTGAATATCCAAAAGCAAGAACACGCATTGCTTTCGCTGCCAGAGAATCAATCTTTTGATTTAATGCTTTCTGATTGATCTCTTTGATCTGTCCATCACCATCTAAATATTTTGTTGCTTTTGCAAGCAATCGTTCGGGTGCTCCTTTATAAAATGTCTTGCCTATGCTCTCAATTCTCGCCTGACTGAACTTATTGGAAGAATTGAATCCTTGATGGGCACTGACCTTACATCCGTCATTCCCATCCAACATACAAAAATGTCTCTTCACCAATAAATTTCAACACGCCTGATCCGTTGCATTTCCACCAATGACCTTATGATAAACATCAAACATCGCCTGTGTATTCTTCCCGATCGCAAGATCTAACAGCCCTTTCACCTTCCCATGATGTCTTAATTCATTTGCAGAAATTGAAGTTCCATCCGCTGTAAAGAAATCTACAACTTCCAATTCTCCCTTTGTGATCGTTCCTGTCTTATCACTGAATAAAATATTTAAAGATCCTGCTGTCTCAATTCCTTCTGCCTTACGAACTAATACATTATGATCTAACATTTTACTTGTATTTTGCATTAATACAAGAGATATCATAAGCGGCAATCCTTCTGGTACTGCACATACAATGATCACAACCGCAAGTGACACTGCATCGATCAAATCCTGCACGACCTTTGCTGGTCCCATAGAAAAATATGCCTGAAATCCACCTGCCATTATAATAAAATATACAAAATACATAACTGCGATCACGATTGCACCGATATATCCAAACTTCGATATCTGATCAGCAAGTTTTGAAAGTTTTACCTTCAATGGAGAATCTGGTTCTTCTTCCTGCATCTCCTCAGCCATCTTCCCCATCATCGTATGAAGTCCAACCTTCTGAACATCCATTATACCTTCACCATCAAAGATCACAGCTCCACGAAACAGAGAATATGAATCAACAAATGTATCTCCTGTAATCTCTTCTGCAAGATAAACACCCTCTCCGGCTGCTTTCTTCTCACACTCCTCTGCTTCTCCATTTAAAGCAGAATTATTGACTTTCAGGTTTCCTGTATGCAAAATACCATCCGCAGATCTTATCCCCAGATTGCAATAAAACCTGATCCCCAACAACCACGTCATCAACATCGATCACTGCAATCACACCATTTCTGTGTACCTTACACTGATCCTTCTTCGTACTCTCCTTCAACTCTCGATACTTTGTATCACTCGCAACCCCTGTCTTTGCCGTAACAAAAGCAACGATCAACACCGCAATGATCGTTCCCATCGGTTCATAAATCTCAGCATATCCAAAGAAAAACATCACGATCATCAACACCGCGATCGCAAGCAAAATTCGAATCATCGGATCCTGAAACGTCTCTTTTAAACTCCTGCCAAAACGTCGTAGGTTCTGAATCTGGAATCTCATTGGAACCAAACTTCTCTCTCGATTCCTTAACTTCTTTATCTGTAAGCCCTTTTATATCCATGTCGCTCCTCCTAACCAAATAGCTCGTCAAATTGACTTTCAATTTTCTTTAGTATAACAGAAAATCAAAAGAATGAAACATTTTTTGTAACATTTTAGCTATTTTTTTGCAGAAGAGACTTCATCGAAATTTCCTATGAAATAAAAAATGGGCTGCTTCTGCAGCCCAATCTAATGAAAAGAGAGGATTAAAAATATATATGAAAAAACTATACCTGTAGGATGTTTCCTGAAATTCTTTTTTGTCTTATCTTTTAGGTCTTTCCTTGAGGTATGGTTATAGTATAATCATTTCCATTTCGAGATTCAATATACAGAATATAAACAAATATAAACGATTTATAAATTGTCATTAAGAAATTCTTACGAATTGGTAAGAAAATCCAAAGTTTGATATAGTTAAAAAAACTTCACAAAATGATTCCGATTTCACTGATTTTCTTATATAATAATAATAAAGTCTAAAGGAGGAATTATTTTTATGCCAAAAAGAACAGATATTAACAAAGTGATTGATCATTGGCTCTGGTCCGATCATCATCGGTCAGGCATGCGAATTCGACTATTCGGGGACACAGGCGTGTAAGGCGCTTCGTAAACTTGGATATGAGATCGTATTGGTCAACTCCAATCCAGCAACAATCATGACAGATCCAGAGACAGCTGACGAAACTTACATTGAACCACTGAACGCAGAACGTTTAGAGGAGATCATTGCAAAGGAACGTCCAGATGCTTTACTTCCAAACTTAGGTGGGCAGTCCGGATTAAATTTATGCGAAGAGTTATATAAAAAGGGTATTTTAGATAAGTATAATGTCAAAGTAATTGGTGTACAGGTAGATAGTATTGAACGTGGAGAAGACCGTATCGAGTTTAAGAAGACAATGGACGAACTTGGAATCGAGATGGCTCGAAGCGAGGTTGCTTACAGCGTAGAAGATGGGTTGAAGATCGCTGATAAGCTTGGTTATCCAGTGGTACTTCGTCCAGCTTATACAATGGGTGGGGCCGGTGGAGGACTGGTATACAACAAAGAAGAATTAAAGACCGTTATGGCAAGAGGACTTCAGGCAAGTTTAGTTGGACAGGTACTTGTAGAAGAAATCCATTCTTGGATGGGAAGAATTAGAATTAGAAGTTGTCCGTGATGCAGAAGGAAATATGATCACAGTCTGCTTCATTGAGAATATCGATCCATTAGGAGTGCATACAGGAGACTCCTTCTGTTCCGCACCGATGCTCACGATCTCTGAAGAATGTCAGCAGAGATTACAGGAACAGGCATACAAGATTGTAGATTCTGTACAGGTGATCGGTGGAACAAATGTACAGTTTGCTCATGATCCAGTGACAGACCGTATTATTGTTATCGAGATCAATCCAAGAACATCAAGATCCTCAGCATTAGCATCCAAAGCGACAGGATTCCCGATCGCTTTAGTTTCTGCAATGCTTGCAGCAGGTTTAACATTAAAAAGATATTCCATGTGGAAAAATACGGAACATTAGATAAATATGTACCAGACGGTGACTATGTCGTTATCAAGTTTTGCACGTTGGGCGTTGAGAAATTCAAAGGTGTCGAAGACAAACTTGGAACACAGATGCGTGCCGTTGGTGAAGTTATGAGTATCGGTAAGACATACAAAGAAGCATTCCAGAAAGCGATCCGAAGCTTAGAGACAGGACGCTACGGACTTGGACATGCGAAACAACTTTGATACTTTAACAAAAGAAGAATTATTAAAAGAAATTAGTGACACCATCAAGCGAACGTCATTTCATCATGTACGAAGCATTAAGAAAAGGTGCAACTGTCGATGAGATCTTTGAACTGACAAAAGTAAAACATACTTTATCGAGCAGATGAAAGAGTTAGTTGAAGAAGAAGAAAAGCTTCTTGCATGCAAAGGAAACATGCCATCTGATGAAATGTTAACATCAGCGAAGAAGATGGTTTCTCCGACAAATATTTAAGTCAGTTATTAGAGATTCCAGAAGAAGATATCAGAAATAAACGTATTTCAATTGGTGTCGAAGAAGCATGGGAAGGGGTTCATGTAAGCGGAACGCCAGACAGTGCATATTATTATTCAACATACAATGCAGAAGACAAGAACCCAGTATCTACAGATAAACAAAAGATCATGATCTTAGGTGGAGGTCCAAACCGTATCGGACAGGGTATCGAATTTGACTACTGCTGTGTACATGCATCTCAGGCACTGAAGAAAATGGGATTCGAGACGATCATCGTAAACTG
>ENA-OQAJ01000673-OQAJ01000673.1-human-gut-metagenome-genome-assembly--contig:-NODE-673-length-10542-cov-3.706385_pt1 | contig 10542 bp, 11 predicted proteins | sample MGYA00242736_ERZ504529 | MGnify/ENA primary metagenome ERZ504529 (study PRJEB26092, sample SAMD00036275) | human gut metagenome | host: Homo sapiens | study: EMG produced TPA metagenomics assembly of...
CAGGCAGAATAACAAGTAGTATTTTTTGTCAAGATATGCCGCAGGGCGGGTGCGTTCAGCAGTTTTGCAAGCTCTTCCTCGATGCGCTCCACCGATACGCAGTCCAGATGGGCACACAGCTCCTGTGCCGCCTGCGCCGTGGGCGGGTCGATGGCAAAGCCAAACCGGGCTGCGAAGCGGTACAGCCGCAGGATGCGCAGCGCGTCCTCGGTGAACCGCTGGCGGGGCACACCCACCGCCCGTACGATGCCGCTTTGCAGGTCGGCCTGCCCGCCAAAGGGGTCCACAAGGCCCTCTTTTTCATTGTAGGCCATGGCGTTGATGGTAAGATCCCGCCGGGCCAGATCCTCCCGCACATCCGGCACAAAGTGCACCTCGTCCGGGTGGCGGCCATCTGTGTAGGTGCCTTCTGTACGGAAGGTGGTGATCTCGTAAAGGGCACCGCTCTGCTTCACCGTTATCGTGCCGTGCTGCAGGCCGGTGGGGATGCACCGCTGCGCGCCGAACAGCTCCATCACCTGCTGCGGCAGAGCACTGGTGCACAGGTCCCAGTCGTGCGGTGTAAGGCCCAGCAGACTGTCCCGCACGCAGCCGCCCACCACGTAGGCTGCATAGCCCGCCCTGTGCAGGGTGTCCAGCAGCTCTGCCGCACCCTCGTCCATCCGGATGGTCATGGCTGTGCCTCCTCGTACTGCAGGGTGATGCTTTTGCCGTCAAAGCCGCACTCCGCCGCCGGGAAGATGCTCTGTGCCTGCGCGGCATATTCCTCCGGGTCGGTGATCATGGGGGAATAATGGGTCAGCCAAAGCCGCTTTGCCCTCGCCTGCGCGGCAAGGGTCGCGCTCTGCCCAAAGGTGCTGTGCCCCCACTGACGGGCCTGGTTTTCCTGCTCCGGAAGGGCATAGGTGGCATCGCATATCAGCAGGTCTGCGTCATGCGCCGCCTGCAAATAATACGGGCAGGGGGCCGTATCGCCGGAAAATACCACGCTCAACCCCTTGCGTGGGGCGCCCAGCACCTGCGCAGGCTGCACCGTTCTGCCCTCCACGGCAACGCTCTGCCCTTTCTGCAGCAGCTTCCATTGCTGCACCGGCACCCCCAGCGCCCGGGCCTGCTCCGGCGAGAATTTGCCTGCACGGGGCAGCTCCAGCCGGTAGCCAAGCTTTTTACCCGGTGCTTTGTGGCAAACGGCACCAGCCGCGCACCGGCAGGCCATCCCTCGCTCAGCGCATCCAGCGCCAGCGGCTGGCCCGGCATAAGCACCTGCGGCTTCACCGGATAGGGCAGCGGGCCGGTCAGTGCCCGCACCGCCGCCCAGATATCCGGCAGGCCCTCCGGACCCAGCAGCGCAAGCGGCCTTGTGCGGCCCTGCGCCCCCCAGAGTCTGCAAAAGGCCCGGCAGACCAAAGATGTGGTCGCCATGGTAGTGGGTCAGGCAGATGGCATCTGCCCGCATCAGGTTCACGCCCGCACGGCGCGCTGCCGCCTGCGTGCCCTCGCCGCAGTCCCACAGCAGGCCGTGACCGCCGCAGGCAGCAAACGCCGCCGAGAGTGCCCGGTCCGGCAGTGGCATGGTAGCCGCAGTGCCCAGCAGTGTAATGGTCAGCATAAAATCGTTCTCCCTGCACAGTAGATTTCGATATTTTATTGTACCACAGCCCAGCACGTTGCACAATCACTGCTGGCCGCGCATAGCATGGGCCAGCACAGCAAAAAGGGGGCAGCTGGATGAGACGCAAAAAAGGGGATCCTTTTTCCGGCAGGCCGCACAGCGGCCTTGGATGGGTGCTGCTGCTCGCCGCACTGGCCCTGTTTCTGCTGGCCGGTGCGCCCGGCTGCATGGCCCAGCGGATGGCGTGGTCTGCCCGGGGAACGATGATCTTTCTGCCCAGCGGGTTTTGAAAAAATGGGAGCATCCTGCTGCACAGAACACTCCCATTTTTCTTTTTATTTTCCATCCGAATAGGGCAGCTGGCCGGTCAGGGTCAGCGTTTCGGCAAGCTCGTCCTCCGAGCGGAACCGCCACGCCGCCGCTCCCACGGCCACATAGCAGGCATCGGCACGACCCTCCGGTGTAACGGCAAGGATCATCGTTTCACCGTCGCCCACCGCCGTTACCATGCCATCCGCACTCACAGTTGCCACGCCCGGATTGCTGCTGATCCATGTCATCGTTCCGTTTTTGGCGCCTGCAGCCTGCGCGGTCAGCTTCTGACTGGCTCCCACTGCCTGCAGCAACATGGCATTTTTGCTCATCTGCACCCGTCCGATCTCCGATGTGACCGTTACCGTGCAGCGCAGCACCTGCCCGGCTGTGGTCAGTGCGCTGATGACGGCCTTGCCGGACCCCTGCGCCTTTACGGTACCGTTTGTGCTTACCGATGCCACCGCCGGGTTGCTGCTGACCCACTGCCGCACATAGGTAAACCCGCCTTTGTTCTGTTCCAGCTTCAGCTGTTTCGTCGGGGCAGGCTCCTGCTCTGTAATGGTAAGCGTCAGATCGCTGGTGTTCAGCACCAGGCGGCTGGCTGTGCTTTTGCGCACCGTGATGGTACAGGTGGTCTTTTCGCCGCGCTCATTGCGGGCCGTGACGGCCGCAGTGCCCTCGGCATGGCCGGTCACCTTGCCAGTGCCGTCCACCGATGCCACTGCCGGATCACTGGAAGTCCAGATCAGAAAGAAGTAGTCGTTGGGTGCCTGCACATTCAGGTAGGCCACCGGGGCCGGGTCTCCTTCGGTGATATCCAGCGTCAGTTCGGCAGTGTCCAATGTCATGCCGCTGTCCGGCAGCGGCTGCTCCTGCGCAGCATAGGCCGACAAGGCCCCGGCTGCAAACAGTTCTGCGCACAGCACCACTGCACAAACACACGCTTTGAACCCCTGCTTCATGGGCTTTGCCCTCCCCGCCTGCTTTGCTGCAAGATCCTTTAAATATTCCTGTCTCCGTATTATTTTACACGCAGTGCAAAACCGGGTCAAGTTTTTTGCCCATTCTGCCGGGCAGCTGAGCCTTATTTTGTGGAGAATAATAAAAATCCGCTTTTCAATTTTGTACAAAACGCCGCCGCACCCGGCAAACCGGATGCGGCGGCGCTGTTCTGCTTTTGAATTTTCCGCTTAGTAGTTGATCTTTTTCAGCTCAAAGTAGCTCTGCGGATGTGCGCACACCGGGCACTTGAGCGGTGCGGACTTGCCGATATAGGTGTAGCCGCAGTTCCGGCACTGCCATACCTGCTGCTCCTCGCGGGCAAAGACCTTGTTGTTTTTCAGGTTTTCGGCCAGCGCACGGTAGCGCTCCTCGTGCTCCTTCTCGATCTGTGCCACCATGGTGAACAGTGCTGCGATCTGAGGGAAGCCCTCTTCTTTGGCCTCCTTGGCCATGCGGGGGTACATCTCGGTCCACTCGTCGTGCTCACCGCCTGCTGCCATGTCCAGACAAGTCAGGGTATCGGGGATCGCGCCGCCGCACAGCAGCTTGAACCAGATCTTTGCGTGCTCCTTCTCGATTGCCGGCGGTCTCCTCAAGATCGCGGCCAGCTGCTCGTTAGCCTTCTTTTTTTGCCATGCTGGCAAAGAAGGTGTACTTGTTGCGTGCCTGGCTCTCGCCTGCAAACGCTTCCATCAGATTTTTCTCGGTTTTGGTACCCTTCAGTTCCATGATGCTCTCCTTTCAAAAACGGATCTTCTGTCAGGATCGACCGATCCTGGCTCTATCATTCAGCCCGGCGGTAATTTTTTTCGCCTGCGGCTCAGGTTCTGAACAGAGTATACCATATTTTTTGATGGAAATCAAGAATAATTCCTATTTATTATGAGAACATTTCTCAGTTATGCTGTTTCAGTGCACACACAGCAATGCTCAGGGCGCTCCACGCTGCCTGATACATCAGCACCGTTGCCACCGAAAGCTCCCAGATGCTGCCCGCACTGGTGAGCAGCGCTGCAATGATAATGGAGAACAGCACCGAGACCATCTGTACCGTGGTGGCGCTGCTCTCGGCGTTCTGGGCCTGATCCGCAGCCTGCAGGCCGCCGGTCAGGCTGGCAAACGCCTTGAGATGGATCATGCAGCAGGTGTCCTCCGGGTCTTCCGGTGCGGCCTTGATGGCGTTGCACTGCTCCTGATCCAGCACGGTGATCATGCCTTCCGGCAGGCGGTATGCTTCGGTAATGTGGTGTGCAGTCAGACTGGGGTCCTGGCATGTGACCAGCAGGCGGATGTTCTCCTTTTGCAGCACGGCAAGGCCGCGGGCCACATTGCGCCCGCCCACATATTTCAGCACGAACATAGCGTGCAGATTGCCGGACACAGCCAGATACAAAATTTGCAGCTCGCCGTTCTTCGAGTGCTGCATCTCGTATTCCTCGTCCGGCAGCGGCACGCCCTCCTGCTCCAGATAGCGGCGGGTACCAATGAGGATGCGGTTGTTATCGCACCAGGCGGAAAAGCCCAGCCCATGGTGCTGCTCCAGATCCTTGACCGGGAACAGGATGTCTGTGCGTTCCTCAACGATCTGGCGGAACAGCCCCTTCAGGGTGCCGTGGCTCTCGTTCAACACGCTGGCCGCGTACAGGATGGCGCGGTCGATGCGGCCGCCCTTGAAGATGCGGATATCCTCCAGCTGTGCGCTGTCGGCGGTGAACAGGTCGTCTGCATCGATCTGCAGCGTATCAATGCCGCCCAGCTGCTCAATGGCCTGCCAACCGGGCACGACTGCGCCCACAGCCGCAGCCGCACGCTGCAGCCGTAGCGAGGCAACGCCCGCGATCAGAGTAGAAGAAAGCGGTGCGCCCATGCACAGCACAGCGGCCATGGCAGCCGCCGCTTTGTTCCAGCCGGCACCTGCCAGCAGGAACAGCACACCGCTGAGCAGGGCAACGCCCAGCAGGATGTACGAAACTTTGCGTGCACGGCGCTCGCTTGCGCGTTCACTCAAGCTCTGCTCCACAAAGCCGTCAGCTTCCTTCATCGGGCGGCTCAGCAGCACCCAGGGGTCCTTCTGTTCCAGATCCCGTGCAAGGGCACGCAGCAGGTCTTTGTCCTTGGCGCGGTAGGCGCCCTCGAACTCCACACCATTGGTCACCAGCTCATAGCCGCCCTTGACAGCAGCCAGCATCACCCGGCTGCCCAGCAGCGCAAGGAACAGCCCCAGCGCGGCCATGCCGCTGAGCAGCGAGATGCCGGTGGTGCCGCGGTAAACATTTGCGTTCAGCATGGCTGTAACCGCCTGCACCAGCGCTGCTACTGCGGCCAGCGCCGGCATCGTCTCGGAAGAAGACCGTCCGCGCAGGCCGTTCAGGCCGTCGCGCAGCACCGGGAAGCCCACGCACAGGCTTGCAGCCAGCAGCAGCAGGTTTGCACCATAGAATGCCGCCGGGGCAGCGTCCGGGTCCAGCGCCGCCATGGCGGGCAGCAGCCCATCCGATACCAAACCAAAATGCAGCAGCACCACAGCCAGAATGCCGCCCAGCACGCAGCGCAGCGTCAGCTCTGCACTCATACGGTGCAGCTTATCCACCGTAGCCTCCGGCTCGGGCAGCTCCGTTTCGGCATGTTCCTCCGGAGACACCGCGTCCTCCGCCTCAGCTTTCAGTTCCGGCTGTGGCGCAGCGGGTGCCTTCTCCGGTGCCTGCTGCGGCTCTTCACCGTCCAGCGGCAGCAGCGGCAGGCTCATAGTGTCCTCTTTTGCGGCAGGCTCCTCTGCCGGGGCCAAAGGTGCCTGCGGTGCGTCCTCGCTCTGCGCCTTGCCAAAGAAATCGGCCACCGGCTGCTTTTCCGGCTGCTCCGTTTTTTTCGGCTGCGGCACAGGTTCCGGCTGCAGCTCCGGTGCCGTCTCCTTTACCGCTGCAAACACAGCCGCGGGCAGCGGTGCACCGGACGGTTTCTTTTTGCTTTCAGCCGGTTCAGTTTCTGCTGCCGGGGCTGCTTCGGCCCTCGGTGCAGGCTTTTCCGGCTTCTGGTCGCTCAGGCCGTTGATCATCGCCTTGAGCTGTGCCATCTCCTGCTGCTCCTGCTCTTCCTGCGGCAGCAGCACCTCCGGCGCATTCTTGGGGTGCCGGAGAGGCTTTGCCGTGCTGTGCTGCTCTGCGGGTCTTGCCGCCGGGACAGCGCTCTGCCGGGGTGTTTCCGGCTTCACTGCCGCCGGGGGTTCCGCCGTTTGCGGTGCAGATTTTTCCTCCGGCTTTTTGGCGGGTGCTTCCGGCTGTGCATCCTCTGCTTCCTTCTCCAGAAAAGGCCACGGGGCCAGTTCCTGTTCCGGGTCTGCCTCCGGCTTCAGCATCAGTTCCAGATCCGCTTCCGGTTCCGGCTGCGCATCCTCACCCAGCCGCACCTCACCGGTGGGCATTTCCTGCGGCTGCTCTGCTGCAGCTTCGTCAGTCTCCTGCTTTTCCTTACCACGGCCAAACAGGCCAAACCGTTTCTGCGGCTTTTCCTCCGGCTGGTTTTCGTCTCTCCGGGTCATCTCCTCCGGGATATCCACCGCCGTGGTGCTGAAAAAGGAGCGGAACTTTTCATCCGGGGTCATTTCCCGGCCATTATTTTTATCTTTCGGCATTCTTGTCCCTCCTGTAATTCAAATTGAGGTTCCGGCCCGAATGCCGGATCATGCCTGCTGTGCTGCGCGCTGGGACTGGATCTCGTACAGAATAATGCCCGCAGCCACCGACACGTTGTAGCTGTCCACACCGGTGCCCGGTGCTGCCATATCCAGCCGCACCACACCGTCGCACAGCTTTTTCACCAGCTGCGAAACACCGCTGCCCTCGCTGCCCAGCACCAGTGCAATGGGGCCGGTCAGGTTGTTCCTGCGCAGAGACACGCCGTCCATATCGGCGCAGTAGACGAACACACCCTGCTCCTTCAGGCGGCGGATGGTCTCGCCGATGTTGGCCACACGAGCCACCGGCAGGCGTTCTGCGGCACCTGCGCTGGACTTGATGACGGTAGGCGTGACCGATGCGCCGCCGCGCTTTGGGATCACGATGCCATGCGCACCGCACAGCAGAGCACTGCGCATCACGGCACCCAGATTGTGCGGGTCTTCAATGCCATCGCTCAGCACCAGAAAAGGTGCCTCGCCCTTGTCCTTGGCTGCTGCCATCAGGTCGTCTACCGTCACGTATTCGATCTCGCTGGCAAATGCCGCCACACCCTGATGGCTCTCGGTGCCGGTCATCAGGCGCAGCTTGTTAGGGTGCACCCGCTTCACCGTGGCACCCGCTTCCTTTGCCAATGCGGTATAGTAAGCCGCCACGGCCGGAGCCATGCCCTCAGCAATGAGCACGGTGTCCACGCCGGAACCGCTTTTCAGCAGTTCGGTCACCGGATTTTTGCCATAAACAAGGCTCTCGTTCTTCTGCAGCGGCTCTTCCGGGCTGCGGCGCGGACGGCGCGGCTGGTTCTTTTCTTCCATGATGATTTTCTCCTTCCGTTGTATCACCGGAAGGTGCTGTGCACACCCTCCAAAAGGCGCGCCGCACTCTGGGCCGCGCACCGGTATGATCTGAAGCTGATAACTCATCTTGAAGTATAGCATAAGCCAACCTTGTTTGCCAGCAAATTACCGTTTTTTATCCGCGTCCTACAAAAGTTTTTCTGTTCGTGGTGCCGGAGACCGTTTCCGCTTTTTTGCAGAAATGTTCTGCCGCCCTGCATCAGCTTTACCCGGCTGCTGGGTAGATATCCCTCTGTTTTGCCGGAGAAAAAAAGTTTTCCACAAAAACGCGGTATACAATCCGTAGAAGAGCGATTATTTTTCCACATGTTGAAAACCCTGTGGAGAAAGTTCAAAAGTCCAGCTTTAAAGCCTGTTTTGCCTGTGGAATTCCACACTTTCCACAAGGTTTTCCACTTTTTTGGTTCGACCTTTTTTGATTTCCCTGCGTACAATTTGTAGAATACAAGTCGGAAATATGACAATTTTTTTGAACTGCATCCTGTCCGCTTTTGCCAAATTGCCCAATATCATTTTGACGAATGTGGATCTGTGTTGAAAATCCGTCCTTCATCAAGCTTTCTGTCTTTCGGCCGCTCGTTGCGCATTATATGGAAATTTGTTGCATTCTATCGAATATACGCGCTTCTGGCAGTAACCCCCTGCACCCTGCCAGAAACAGAATCCCCGCATTGTTACAGGAAAAACACCGGTTTGGATTGATTTTGGCCGCTGTTTGGGGTATACTAATTCTGTAGGTTCGTTAAACCGTGCACAAAGCGGATATGAAACGAGCAAGACCCCAATGATTTTGTGGAGGTAATGAATAATGTTGGTAAATGCAACCGAAATGCTGATCAAAGCACGTGATGGCCACTACGGTGTGCCTCAGTTCAACATCAACAATCTGGAGTGGACCAAGTCCGTTCTGACCGCCTGCGAGGAAATGAAGAGCCCTGTGATTCTGGGTGTTTCCGAGGGTGCCGGCAAGTACATGACCGGTTTCAAGACCGTCGCTGCCATGGTCAGCGCAATGGTCGATTCCATGGGCATCACCGTTCCTGTTGCCCTGCATCTGGATCACGGCACCTATGAGGGCTGCAAGGCCTGCATCGAGGCCGGCTTCTCTTCCATCATGTTCGATGGCAGCCACTACTCCATCGAGGAGAATGTGGAAAAGACCAAGGAGCTGGTTGCTCTGGCACACGCTAAGGGCCTGAGCATCGAGGCCGAGGTCGGTTCCATCGGCGGTGTCGAGGACGGCGTTGTGGGTGCCGGCGAGATCGCAGACCCCGAAGAGTGCGCAAAGATCACTGCTCTGGGCATTGACTTCCTGGCTGCCGGCATCGGCAACATCCATGGTGTCTACCCGGCAAACTGGAAGGGTCTGGACTTCGAGGCTCTGGACCGCATCCACAAGGCCACCAATAACATTCCTCTGGTCCTGCACGGCGGCACCGGCATCCCCGACGAGATGATCGCAAAGGCAATCAGCCTGGGCGTTCCAAGATCAACATCAACACCGAGTGCCAGCTGGTGTTTGCTGAGGCCACCCGCAAGTACATCGAAGAGGGCAAGGATCAGCAGGGCAAGGGCTTCGACCCCCGCAAGCTGCTGGCTCCCGGCGCAAAGGCCATCGAGGCCAAGTGCAAGGAGAAGATCGAGCTGTTCGGCTGCGCAGGCAAGGGCTAAGCAGAAGCTCGTATCGTAACCGGTACACCACCCAATAAAGTATGCGCCCCCGCTGCACCGTTATGCACAGTGCAGCGGGGCGCTTTTTACTTTATATGCGAGCACTCAGACGCGGGTCTTTTCCATATCTCCAAAAATGTATTGCATACAGTCCTGCACCCAGAAGCAGGCAAAAAATCGAATAGCTAAGGATCGGAAGCCGCAGCAGTACGATCTTACCCGCGATCTGGGTAAAGAACCAGCCCGTTCCATACAGAGTCACGATATAAAGCACCAGCCATGTAGCATATTTCAGCCAATGCTCTCGTGGCGGAAAGCCTACCTGCTCCATCATCCGGCGGAACAGTGCGCAAAAACCGTCACTGCAACAACAAGCTGCATCAGATAGCCTACAGAAAGTTCAAAAACCCAATCACCAATTACCGGGTAAAGCAGCAGCCCTTCCACGCCCCACTCAAAGAAGAAATACAGCGGTGCAACAAACCAGAAGTAATCCGCAGCTCTCAGTGTTTTCAAACATGGCTTGACCTCCTCTACAAAGGTTTTTGCATCCGAAATCGAATCGAACAGTTCCTGATTTTCTGCATTGGCTTGGATGGAAATATCAAGCAGATCGCTGCACACAAGTTCAATGCCGCAGAAATCCCAGCTGACCCGGCGAAGATACCGGATCACATCTTTCAGCTGCTCCTGGCTTTTTTCGTTCAGCAGCTTTGTACGCATCCGATTTGCCTTTCGCAACGCAAAATACTTATTCATATGGCTCCTCCTTAAAAATTTTCTCCACCAGCTGGCAGAGCTGATACCAATCCTGCCGAAACTCAAGAAGTGCCTTTCGACCTTCTTCAGTTACAATATAATATTTCCGGCTCGGCCCCTTAGGGGAAGGTCTGCGTTCTACTGTAACCTTTCCTTGCTGCTCCAGCCGCAGCAGCAGCGGATAAAGCGTGCTTTCACTCAAGTCAGAAAACCCGACCTGTTTTAGATGCATCACGATCTCATAGCCATAGGTCGGCTCTCTGCTAATGAATTTCAGAACACAGAATTCCAAAACGCCCTTGAGCAATTGTGTGTTGTTTTCCACTGGATACCTCCTTTTGCCTATTATGTAATACATAGTAGCTTATCTATATTGTATTGCATAGTAGTATTTTTGTCAAGTCCTGTCCTGTTATCATTTCGACCAAAATCCGCTTCATATTTTTGTGCAACAAAAAAGCCCTGAGATTTCTCTCAGAGCTTTCTGTTCAAGTCGGCGACTACCTATTTTCACGCGCCGTTTCCAGCAACTATCTTCGGCACAAGTGAGCTTAACTTCTGTGTTCGGAATGGGAACAGGTGGAACCTCACCGTCATCGACACCGACCGATCTGACTGAACCAGTATAACATGTTTGTTGTACTTTGTCCAGTAT
>ENA-OQAJ01000674-OQAJ01000674.1-human-gut-metagenome-genome-assembly--contig:-NODE-674-length-10534-cov-2.514846_pt1 | contig 10534 bp, 16 predicted proteins | sample MGYA00242736_ERZ504529 | MGnify/ENA primary metagenome ERZ504529 (study PRJEB26092, sample SAMD00036275) | human gut metagenome | host: Homo sapiens | study: EMG produced TPA metagenomics assembly of...
CTGAGTATTTTGAAACCAGCAGAACTATCAAGACATAAGTTGTCAATGAGAAAGAAAAGGTTCGTAGTAAGTTTGCGTCCAATTAAGTATTTAGAAGAGCTTTTAGAAGCTTAAAAAGTAGAAAAAATAGAATTTGCAGTTGCTAACCATTCATGCGTTTGTCGTGAAGTGTTATAGTTTTACATGGACAGAAATTGTCAAAATGATTATAATAAAAGAATTAACATTATTATCGTGTGAAGAGGGTTTTTTTATGGAAAAAATATTTTTACTATTGTAAGTGACGGTTCCTGCGATCTGCCGGAAGAAATCGTGAAAGAAAAAAGAAATCGGCGAGGTGCATTTCCTTGGTTTCTTTTGAACGGAAAAGAATATAAAAAAGAAGGTGTAGAAATCCGTCTGGAGGATTTTTACGGGAAAATGGTGGCGGAGTCCAATGTTTTTCCGCTGACAGCGGCACCGTCTCCAAATGATTATTATGAAGTTTTTAAAGAAAAGGCAAAAGAGGGAAAAGATATCCTTTGTATCTGTATTTCCACCAAGCTTAGTTCCTCCATGCAGTCCGCAGAGATCGCAGCAAAGATGCTTGCAGAGAAGTATCCGGACATTCAGGTGAAGATCATTGACTCTCTGGCCTGTACGTTGATGCAGGGGCTTTATGTGCTGGAAGCCTGCAGACTTCGTGACCTGGGTTATACTCTGAAAGACAGCATTGAAAGAATGAACCAGCTGACAGATACCCAGAGGATCTTTTTTACGGTAGGAAATCTGGAATATCTGGAGCACGGCGGACGCATTGGAAAGGTTGCCAGCATTGCAGGTAAGCTTCTCAATGTGAAACCGCTGATTACCTTAAAGGACGGTGAGATTTATTCACCGGGGCTGAAAAGGGGCAGAAAAAAATCTATGGCAGGAACCATTGACCTGCTTCTTGATTACATGGAAGAGAACGGGTATACTCCAGAGAACTGTTCCCTGGTCATTGGTTACTGCTATGGATATGAAGAAGCGGAGAGCTTCCAGAAAATGCTGATGCAGAGCCTGGAAGAAAAATTCGGAACAACAGAGACAGTTCCCATTCACCGGATCGGAGCTACCATCGGTGTGCATACAGGCCCGTATGCCATTGGGATTGGAATCATCCGGCGGAGTGATATGGTATAAGTTTAAGAAAGAACAGGGCCGGCAGACGATTAATGTCTGTCGGTCCTGTTTTGGTATCTGCGGGCCGGATGATAAACAAGCACTGCGATGAGAATAAGCAACGCTGTTGTGGACAGGCTGACAGGATAAACCATCATCAGGCTGGAAAAACTGCGGTGGTTCGGGAATACGGCATATACCCATGCAATCCTGGTTCCGCAGACACCGATGGTTGTAAGCAGTGCCGGGACAAAAGAAATCCCGAAACCCCGGAGATAGCCGGACATGATCTCATAGAGCAGACTGAAAATGTATGCGGAAAAGATAATGACCAGACGGGTATAACCGATGTCAATAACCTGGGGATCACTGTTAAACAGGGAGAGCAGGAATTTTCCGCTGGAGAGGATCAGGATGGCAGCTGCGGCAGTTGTTACCAGACCTTCGGCTACACATAACAGCAGAACTTTTTTGCATCGCCGGATCTGCTTTGCGCCATAATTCTGTCCCACGAATGTTGTGCAGGCCTGGCTGAATGAATTAAATACATAATATACCAGGATCTCAATATTGAAGGCTGCACTGGATGCTGCGATCACAAGAGTTCCAAGACTGTTGATAGCAGACTGGATCACCAGATTGGCGATATTAAATACGGCACTCTGGATTCCGGCAGGAGTCCGATCCGCAGGATCTTCAGGAGACAGGCTCTGTCAATGGATAGTTTATGTAAGTCAAGATGTACCCATTTCTCTGTTTTTGTCAGTTTGATAAAAAGAATGGAGGAGCTGACAATATTGGCGATCACTGTGGCTGTGGCAACTCCGTTCACATTCATTCCAAGGACGATTACAAAAAAGAGATTCAAAAGCACATTCAATACACCGCCGCAGAACAGGGCCAGAAGAGGTGTCCTGGTATCGCCGGTACTGCGGAAAATAGCAGCCTCAAAATTAAAGAGAAAGATCACAGGCAATCCCAGAAGATAAATACGGATATACAAAAGTGCATATGGAAAAACATCTGCCGGAACATTAAGCAGATTTAAGAAATTTCCGATCAGCCATTCTCCAAGCAAAGTAGTCAGGATACCTGCCAGAAAAGCGGCCAGAACGGAAGTGTGCACAGCTTTCTGGACTTCATGCTCATCTTTTCTCCCGATAGCATTGGCAATGACAACATTGGTTCCCAGGGAGAGACCGATGAAAAGATTCAGGATCACGCCGATCACAGGGCTGTTGGCACCTACCGCAGCAATGGCAACAGTACGGTCTGTGCTGGCAAAATTTCCTACGATCGCAATATCCGATGCGTTAAACAGCTGTTCCAGAATTCCGGTTGCTGCTACAGGGAGAGCGTACAGAGGAATCTTATTCCAGATAGAACCGTTCAGGATATCCAGCTTTGCGGTCTGTTTTTTTGATTTCATAAAGAACACCTCATTGATTTTAGTAAAATGATAATGCAAACAGAAGCTTTTTTGCCTCATACCATATACAGTATATATCCTTGGAAAAATAATAGCAAATACCTATTAACTATGATATTATATAGCTAATAAGAATGATAGGAAGATGCTTATGGAAGTTCGTGAATTACGTTATTTTCTGGCAGTGGCAAGGGAAGAGAATATCACAAGGGCAGCAGAGAGCCTGCATATTGCACAGCCTTCTCTGTCAAAGCAACTGATGGAACTGGAGAAGAAACTTGGGAAAAAACTTCTGATCCGTGGAAAACGGAAGATCACTCTGACAGAGGAGGGGGTTCTTTTTGCGCAAGCGGGCAGAAGAAATCCTGGAACTGGTGGAGAAGACCCAGCAGGAAATCAGCTCAGATACGGAAGATGTCATCGGAGATATTTATATGGGTGGAGGTACGCCGCCATCGGTTCTTGGGGCAGCTGCGAAGCTCGGGAACGATATCCGGATGTGAAGTTTCATTTTTACAGTGGAGATGCCACAGACGTGTCGGAGCGATTGAACCATTGGAACACTGGATTTTGCAGTTATGCTGCAGCCCATTGACAATATGAAATACGATTTTTTTTCCCTGAAAGAGATTTCACAATGGGGAATCCTTGCAAAGAAAGACGATCCATTTTCCAGCGGAAAAGTGATAACAAAGAAAGATATCAGGACAATGCCTCTCATCATGCATCAGAGAATTGGTCTTCAGAATGAGATTGCGCACTGGGCAGAAATGGATGTGGAGGACTTAAATATTGCGGCAACCTATAATGTGGTTCATGGAAGCCCCATTTCTTTTGTACAGCAGGGGTTAGGGTATTTTCTGACAACCAGAGAGATGCTGGCACCGGAACTGGATCCGGAAGTATGTTTTCTTCCGCTGGAACCCCAGCTTCCTACCAGACAGGCTCTGGTATGGAAAAAGCATGCGGTATTCAGTAAGGCAGCAGAGATATTTAAGAGTATAATTATAGAATAGATCAGGAGGAAAAAGTAATGAAAACAAGAAGATTAGGAAAAACAGAGCTTCAGGTCAGTGAGATCGGTTTTGGAGGAGAATGGCTGGAGCGCCATCCGGAGGAGGAAAGTATTGAGCTGATCCATTATGCATCTTCAAAAGGAATCAATATCCTGGACTGCTGGATGCCGGACCCGAAATCCAGAAATATCATTGGGGAGGGAATTAAGGAGAACCGTGACAAATGGTTTATCCAGGGACATATCGGATCAACCTGGAAGGATGAGCAATATTACCGTACCAGAGAGATGGAGTATGTGCGTCCTGCATTCGAAGATCTTTTAAAAAGACTCCAGACGGATTATATTGATCTTGGAATGATCCATTACGTAGATTCTGAGGAAGAATGGGATGATCTTCAGCAGTCTGAATATATGGATTACGTAATGGAACTGAAGAGAACAGGTGTGATCCGTCATATCGGTATGAGCTCCCATAATCCGAAAGTGGCGAAGAAAGCGGCAGAATCCGGCTATGTGGAGATGATCCTTTTCAGCATCAATCCTGCGTTTGACATGCTTCCTGCAAGTGAGAACATTGATACCATGTTTGCAGAAGAGTTTGACAGCAGTCTGAAGGGAATCGATGCAGACCGTGCCCGCCTGTACAAAGCATGCGAGGAAAATGATGTGGGAATCACAGTTATGAAGGGATTTGCAGGTGGAAGACTTTTTGATGAAAAAACGTTCTCCTTTCGGTGTAAGCCTGACACCGGTACAGTGCATCCATTACGCACTTACAAGGCCGGCAGTCTGTTCCATCATGTGCGGCTACGATACAAAAGAGCAGGTCAATGATGCCGTAGCATATGAAACAGCAACGGAGGAAGAAAAAGATTACGCGTCTGTGATCGCTAATGCACCATTCCATTCTTACAAAGGTGAGTGCACCTACTGCGGACACTGCAAGCCATGCGCGGCAGATCTGGACATTGCCATGATCAATAAATTCTACGATCTTGCAACGATGCAGCCGGAAGTCCCCGCAACCATAAGATCCCACTATGAACTTCTGGAGCACAAAGCCTCCGAATGCATCGGCTGCCAGGAATGCGAAACCCGCTGCCCGTTTGGAGTGCCGATCGCAGAGAGGATGGAGAAAACTGCGAAGTTGTTTGGGTGTTGATATCTGATACAGGAGGCCTTGGGAATGATGAAACAAAACATAGAAAAGTCAAGAGAACTGGAGTTTGCGATATTTTGTATTGAAAATATAGCAGCAAAACTGGGTGTAAGTGCAGAAAAGGTATATGATGCGCTGACAGAAAAAAGTGATATTTTGAATGATTACATCATTCCGGAATATGAGATACTTCATACCCAGGGGAAAGAATATATTGTGGATGATATTATTGAGGTTATGAAAGAGAGAGGTGTTTTGTAATGATAGTATATCATGGCTCATGGCTTGAAGTGAAAAATCCAGATTTAAAACATTCCCGGTCAGATGTTGATTTTGGTAAAGGATTTTATGTGACACCTCTCAGAGACCAGGCTGTGAAATGGTGTGGAAAATTCAAACGGCGCGGTAAACAAGGGATTGTTACAACCTTTGAGTTTGAAGAAAACGCACAGGAAAATCTGAAAATTTTGAAATTTGATTCTTATTCTGAAGAATGGCTGGATTTTATTATGAATTGCAGAAGAGAAAAGAATGATTCAGATTATGATATTGTTATGGGCGGAGTGGCCAATGATAAAGTGTTCAATACGGTTGAACTGTATTTTGATCAGTTTGATTGACAAAAATGAGGCAATTTAGCAGACTGAAGTATGAAAAGCCGAATATGCAAATCTGTTTTCGCACAGAGGAGTCTTTGGAGCATCTTCATTATGAGAGGAGTTTTGAAGTATGAATGCTAATCCGATTTTGTTACAAAAGAAATATGTACGGATAGTAGAATTATTTGCAGAAAAAATGGGGATTTCTGTTGAAACAGCATTGGGTATTTTTTATCATTCACAGCTGTATCAGTTGATAAGTGAGGGAATTTCAGATATGCATTGTATGAGTGATGGATATCTGGTGGAAGAGCTGGAAATAGAATATAACAAAAAACAGCCATGGAACATGGAATAAGTAACAAGGGGAAAAATTCATGCAGGTAGAACAATACGTAATGGCCTATGGCATTGAGCAGGACAGGATCAGGCAATCATTCCGGAGGGATTTGTTTCTCTGCGTCCGGTTCTCAGAATCAATGCAGAGATCCAGGACGACAGTAATGGTTATCTGGAATTTAACACACCGGTAGAAAAAGACAATGCGGGATGTTATTTCCTGAAAGAAACACCGGAATTAAAAAAGCCGGAGACGATCGCCGAGAATAAAGAATTCTGTGACTGCACATTTCAGTGGAAGTTTACTGAAAAGGATGCCCATGGTGTCAGCATCGGAAAAACCCTTCCAGCCTATCCACAAGAGCCGGAAACGACCTATCCCAGAGATACATTTACAGCAGAAAATGCAGCAAAAATTCCATGCAGACAGGTGCTGGGAACATATAAAGTTATTTTTGAAAGATAGTAAAGTAAAGATAACGAAAAAACAGTCATAGCAGACAGAAAATAGACTAATACAGGGCAAGAGGAGGACTAGCTTATGTTTCGAAAAATGAGAAGATCCAAACAGGAATTAACCAAAGAAGAATGTATCGAAATCCTGAAAAAAGAACCAAGAGGCGTGCTTTCCGTGCAGGGAGAGGATGGATATCCCTATGGAATGCCTATGACCCACTGGTATAACGAGAAAGATGGAAAAATCTATTTCCACGGAGCAAAATCTGGTCATAAGATTGATGCCATCAAAAATTGTGACAAAGTTTCATTCTGTGTTATGGACGAGGGATATCGAAAGGAAGGAGAATGGGCACTAAACATTCGAAGTGTGATTGTGTTTGGACGCCTCCGTATAGTGGAAGAACCGGAAAAGGTCGTGGAAATCTGCACAAATTTATGCAAAAAATTCACGGATGATAAAGCATACGTGGAACATGAACTGAAACATTCCGGTCCTGCAGTTCTCTGCCTGGAGCTGGAACCGGAGCATATGACCGGAAAACTGGTAAATGAGTCCTGAAAATCGCCTGCGGAGAAGAACATCATGGAAAATACAGAGAAGAAAATAAAAGTCCTGATAAAGCCACAGTGTGACGCGGAAATCCGAAACAGGTTTATAACAAAATTTGGAGAGAAATGTGAGTTTGTTTTTGAAGAAAATGAAATCAGGGACTCCATTACAACAGCAGAGGTTGTGATCGGAGAACCGGAAGAATCGGAACTTCGGAAAGCCGAAAATCTCCATTGGATCCAGCTGACCTGGGCTGGCGCAGACAAATATACAAAAATGAAAATATTCCCGGAAACTATTACATTGACTAATGCTTCCGGAGCTTTCGGAAAAATTATATCGGAATATGTGATCGGGAACATCATTGCCTTGTATCGAGGACTTCCTGTTTACTGGAAAAACAAGCAGGAATGTCTCTGGGTACAGAATAGATCATCAGACACCATATATGGAAAAAATGTTCTTATCCTGGGAACCGGTGACATCGGAAAAAACATCGCTCACAGAATGCAAGCATTTGAAACCCATGTGACTGGAATAAAAAGAACAGCAGTCTCAGAACATTCGCAGCAGCTGAAAGACTTTGATGAGGTATACGATCTGACAGCACTGGATGATAAAACTGCCACAGGCGGATATTGTGATCGGCTGCCTTCCGGGAACTTTGGAAACAAAAGGACTTCTGAATTACGACCGTCTGCATTCCATGAAAAAAGATGCAGTTCTAATCAATGTAGGAAGAGGAAGCCTTATTCCAACAGAAGACCTGATCCGGGCATTACAGGAGGGCCACTTAAAAGGCGCAGTCCTGGATGTATTTGAGACAGAACCACTTCCGTTCGATTCTCCGCTGTGGGAAATGGACCAGGTTATTCTCACCCCACACATCGCAGGCCCAAGTTTCGGAGGAAACGCAGAAGTTCAGGACATGATCTGGAACATTTGCATGGAAATCTGGAACGATATCTGAACGGAAAAGAATTAAAGAATATTGTCCGGTTAAATGAGGGATATTAACAAAGGCGATGAATATCGGTGCAAGGCTCGTACCCGGAAGTATCTCAGGAAAATTTGCCGGGAAAATTAACGGATGATTTCGCTTCAGTTCGATATTGAGAGGGAGATTTTCCTACAAGTTTTTTAAAGATCCTGCAAAAATAACTGACATTGTCATATCCGACTCTGACAGAAACGCTGGCTATTTTGTCAGAGCTTTCCCTTAATATTTTGCAGGCGATGCTGATACGATATTGAATAAGATACTCGACCGGGGATATTCCGATATTTTCCCGGAAATAGCGTAAAGCGGTGTTGGGGCTGATATTCGCGGCAGCTGCAATATCTGTCAGTGATATTGGGGCGGCGTAGTGTGTCTGGATATACTCGAGCATTATTGGAATCATGCGTTCAGAGTGTGAAGGCAGAACACTTGATCTGGGAGTAAGCTGTTCCGGGGAAAGATGGTCTGTCATGATAAGCCAGATTTCACTTAAAAGGTTATGAATGAGAAGCTCCTGTCTTTCCGGTGAGGCCAGATTAAGAAACAATTGTCTGCAGAGATTCAGAATATGTTTTTGCCATGTTTGCTGCTTGAAAATAACGCAGGGAAGCATGGCATTTTCTAATGGCAGAATATATTTTTTGTAAATAAGACTTTCACCTGGAGCAAGAAAAGTGGGGGAAAATACAATATTAGGCATGACGCCATAGTTTTCAGCTGTGAAATGATGCAGCATACCGCTGTTGATAAAAATTCCTTCTCCGGAATGTAAAGTATAGGTTTTCTGCTCAACCTGGCAGGTAACAGTACCCTCTGAAACGCAGATGATCTCAAATTCCTTATGCCAGTGCCAGTTGATATCGTTATTATAAAATTTCCGGGTATCATCTATATAAAATTCCAAAGGAAAATCAGGTCCGCCGTGTTTTGTGGTTTCCTGCAGATTGCTGTTTGTATGAATGTTCTGCATGAGATTACAGAATTCCTTTCTGTTATATATAGTGATATTGTACTATAAAATGACAGAAAAGTGCAATTACAATTTTAAAATGTGGTGATATAATACAAAAGATTGAAAAGGAATTACAATAATATGGAGGAGGATTTCTGATGAAAGACAAATATCAGAAAACGGTATATGCCTGTTTTGTGGGTTACATCGTGCAGGCAATCGTAAATAACTTTGTGCCGCTGCTTTTTCTGACATTTGAAAAAAGCTACCATATTCCACTGAGCCAGATCACAATGCTGATCACATTCAATTTCGGGATCCAGCTGCTCATTGATCTTCTGTCTGCAAAATTTGTAGACCGGATCGGCTACCGGATTTCCATTGTTCTGGCTCATGTATTTTCAGCGGCAGGACTGATCTGCCTGGTGATCCTGCCGGATCTTTTTGCCTAATGCATTTGCGGGATTATTTATTTCCGTAGTGATCTATGCAGTAGGCGGCGGATTGATCGAAGTGCTGATCAGCCCTATTGTGGAGAGCTGCCCAAGTGATAATAAAGAAAAGGCAATGAGCCTTCTGCATTCCTTTTACTGCTGGGGTCATGTGGCAGTGGTCCTGCTTTCCACGATCTTTTTCCGTATATTTGGAATTGAAAACTGGAAGATCATGGCACTGATCTGGGCGATTGTTCCTATTGTAAATGGTATTACATTTACAAAAGTTCCTATCGCAACTCTGATCGAAGAGGGCGAGACAGGAATGACAATAAGAGAATTATGCAGGAATAAGACATTCTGGATCCTGATGTTAATGATGCTGTGTGCCGGTGCAAGTGAACAGGGTGTCAGCCAGTGGGCTTCAACATTTGCGGAGCAGGGACTGGGCGTAAGTAAGACCATCGGAGACCTTGCAGGCCCCATGGCATTTGCAATCCTGATGGGAAGTTCCAGAGCCTTTTATGGAAAATTCGGAGACAGGATGGATCTGGATAAATTTATGATCGGCAGCAGCATTCTCTGCATTATTTCCTATCTGTGTATTTCGCTGGCACCATCTGCATTTGTGTCACTGGTTGGCTGTTCCATCTGCGGATTTTCGTGGGAATCATGTGGCCGGGAAGTTTCAGCAAGGCGTCCATGGCACTGCGAAGAGGAGGTACATCCCTGTTTGCACTTCTGGCACTGGCCGGAGATGTAGGCTGTTCCGGCGGCCCCACACTGGTTGGATTTGTGTCAGGTGCTTTATCTGATGATCTGAAAAAGGGAATCCTGGCAGGAGTTATTTTCCCTGTACTTCTGCTTGTGGGAATATTGCTTCTGAAAAAAGACAGAGCGCAGAATTAAATATTATAATTGACTATTGACAATAGTACGATTTCGAACTAATATCTAAAAGATACGAAATCGTACTATTTTTTTTATGCGGAGGCAAATGTTATTGATGAACCGGGATAAGATCAATCGGATTTATGAATCTGTACAGAAAGTGAATCAGGTATATGAGGTATGGGCCGGGAAACATAAGCTTACTTTATATGAAATGCTGATGTTTTATGAAATTTTTCAGAAGGAAAATATGGAGATCACCCAGAAAGAACTGAGCATAAAACTGGAGGCACCGAAGACATCTGTCAACAGTATTATCAAGAAACAGCTGAATGCAGGATATATCGAAATGCGTGTCAACCCACAGAATAAGAGGGAAAAAATCATCTCGCTGACAGAAAACGGGGGAGCGTTATGCAGAAAAGCTGATTCGGCCGCTGCTTCAGTATGAGGAAGAAGCGGTAGGAATGTTAGAGGACAGAGAAGTGGAAACAATTATTGCGGCACAGAATAAATTTGCAGATATCTTACTGAGTAAGATGGAAGACAGATAAAGAGAGG
>ENA-OQAJ01000675-OQAJ01000675.1-human-gut-metagenome-genome-assembly--contig:-NODE-675-length-10517-cov-1.595861_pt1 | contig 10517 bp, 15 predicted proteins | sample MGYA00242736_ERZ504529 | MGnify/ENA primary metagenome ERZ504529 (study PRJEB26092, sample SAMD00036275) | human gut metagenome | host: Homo sapiens | study: EMG produced TPA metagenomics assembly of...
TGAGGAAGGTTTTTCACTACCCAAGGTGGAGAAGTTCGAAGAATTGATAAACGAGCGTACCAAGGCTATCCTGATATGTAATCCGAACAATCCTACCGGTTATTTGTACACGCGTCGTGAAATGAATCAGATTCGTGATATGGTGAAGAAGTATGATCTTTATCTGTTTTCTGATGAGGTATACCGTGAGTTTATTTATACCGGTTCACCTTATATATCTGCTTGTCATTTGGAAGGTATCGAGCAGAACGTCGTGCTGATAGATTCTGTGTCCAAGCGTTATTCCGAGTGTGGCATCCGCATCGGGGCGCTCATAACAAAGAATCCTGAAGTGCGCGGAGCCGTAATGAAATTTTTGTCAGGCGCGTTTTAAGTCCTCCCTTGATTGGTCAGATTGCTGCTGAAGCTTCTTTGGATGAGCCGGAAGAATACGCACGCGAAAACTTATGATGAATATGTGGAGCGCCGTAAATGCCTGATTGACGGACTAAACCGCATCCCCGGTGTTTATTCGCCCATTCCCATGGGAGCTTTCTACACTGTAGCCAAGCTACCGGTAGACGATAGTGAAAAGTTTTGCGCATGGTGTTTGTCCGAGTTCAATTACGAAGGCGAGACAGTAATGATGGCTCCTGCTGCCGGATTCTATACTACTCCGGGAGCAGGGCGCAATGAAGTGCGTATCGCATATGTGCTGAAGAAAGAAGATTTGGTTCGTGCACTTTTTGTCTTGCGAAAGGCATTAGAGGCTTATCCTGGAAGAGTAGAAGAGTAATATGAACTGGAAACTCTTTATTGCCAAGCGAGTATATCGTAGCAATGAGGGTGGAAAAGAGGTGTCTAAACCTGCTGTCCGCATTGCCATGTTGGGCATAGCCATCGGGCTGGCCGTGATGATTGTGTCTGTAGCCGTTGTAATCGGTTTCAAACATGAAGTGCGCGATAAAGTGATAGGTTTGGGTTCTGATATTATGATTACTAACTTTGATGCCCGGAAATCTTTCGAGACCATTCCTATTGTAGTCAATGACAGCTTGCTGAATGTGCTTTATGCTACAAAAAGGGGTAAAGCATGTACAGCGTTATTCTACCAAGCCCGGTATGATTATGACCGACGACAGCTTTCAGGGGATGGTGCTGAAGGGAGTTGCCGGTGACTACGATTGGGACTTTTTGAAACAGCATTGCTGGAGGGTGAAATTCCGGTCTTCTCGACACGGCTTCCACCAATAAGGTATTGGTATCGCGTAGCATTGCCGACAAGCTTCACTTGAAGATGGACGATAAACTATATACCTATTATATAGAAGGAGAGAACGTGCGCAGCACGTCGTCTTTCCGTTGCCGGAATTTACCAGACCAATTTTTCTGCATACGATGATTTGTTCCTGATAACCGACCTCTATACGGTGAACCGTTTGAACAACTGGAAACCGGAGCAAGTGAGCGGACTGGAGTTGGAAGTGGCCGATTTAGGTTCAATGAACAGCGTAAAAGAGGAGATTCGTGAACGGGTGGATACACAAGTGGATGAATATGGCGGAACCTATTACACTCAGACGGTGGAAGAGGCCAATCCGCAGATATTCGCGTGGCTCGATTTGTTGGATATGAATGTGTGGGTTATACTGATACTGATGACCGGAGTAGCGGGTTTCACGATGATTTCGGGCTTACTCATTATTATATTAGAGCGTACTAATATGATAGGCATCCTGAAGGCATTGGGAGCAGACAACCTTGCTATCCGTAAGGTATTTCTCAGTTTTTCTGTTTTTCTAATCGGAAAAGGAATGTTATGGGGGAATATCATAGGAGTATCGTTTTGCCTGTTGCAATCCCAATTCCATATTTTCAAGCTAGACCCTGCCACTTATTATGTAAATCGAGTTCCTATTGAATTTAATATTTGGATTTATTTGTTGCTGAATGTTTGTACCTTGTTGGTATCGGTGCTGATGCTTATCGGACCGTCTTATTTGATAACACGCATTCATCCGGCACGGTCTATACGGTTTGAGTAAGCCTATCGAATTTGCTGCCTTCTGTGTCAAAAAAGCATTAGCGAGTACACTTTTAGTAAAAGTGAAATGAGACAAATAGCTTTTCCTTCTAGCTTAAGTATAGATAAAATCAGTCTTTTTATTATACTAAAAATATATGTAAAGTCCAATTTACCTATAAAATTGTGATTCAGGTACTTTTGAATTTGGTGAGAGGATATGTTATATGTGCCTAAGGGAACAAAAAACATATATCAGACAGATTTTTTGAGTAAAGTGTGAGAATATTATAGAAGGGTAATTATAAAAATAGGAATCCAATTATATATCTTAACACATCAATCACACAAAATAAATCGGATTTCGGTCGACTATATAAGTCCAAAGCCCGGAATCGTTTGATTTAAATTCAGGAGGGGATACCCTCGGATTAGAATTCAAATTTTTCTAATTTCATCTTGCCCAATTCTTGCAATTTAGGAACCAAGGTTACAAAATGGGTTGCTTTTTCGTGTGCATCCAGTGATTCGGCATCTTTCCATGTCTCGCAAATCATAAGTACATCTTTGCGTGTTGCACTCTCGAAAACATCATAAGCAATACAACCATTGTCATTTAATGATTGTGCTACCAATTCCTTTGCCGTTTCTAAGGCAGCATTACGGTTACTTTCGTTTACTTGGATAAAAACATTTTAATCTGATCATATTCGTATTATTTAATAATATAATGTATATCTGGTTTCATTCTCTTTTTTTATTTTCTCATAAACTCATTTTTTCCGTCTGAGCTTGCGTTGTAGTTTAAATACCCCATTCCATATGGGTTGAAGAAAATCGAATACAGGGAGTAATGCACAGAAACTTCCGTTCACCAAGAGTTTTGGCAGTTTTTCTGAAAACAATCAGTTGCATTACGAAACGTGCTGCCCACAACAAAATGGCAATACCCAAGGTGGTCCATTGATGGAGAAGAATACTGATGACTATAGTAGCGATGATAGCCACATAAAACAACAGTCTGCTGCAAGTCTCGAATCCCATGATATAACGGGCTGTTCCCTTGAACAACCGACTGGTAGCCGCATAGCTTATCTTCTCTTCACACCATATTTTTTTATATTTAGCATTGCGATTCGCATCAGGCTATCGGAGCCGGTCTCGACTCGTGTATTGTGTGCATGGGCCGTTTCATTGATGAATAAATCATCCTCTCCGCGTTGCAGATTCAGATGGGAGGCAAATCCTTTTTGTTTGTAGTACAGTGTTTTCCGATAAGCCAGGTTCCGTCCTGTACCCATATAGGGATGTCCGGATAGGGCCATACCTAAATAGCGCATAGAGTTCAGCAACGTGTCGAAAGTGATTTTCTTATTCAGCCATCCCGGTACTTTTTTTCGTAGTTACTGTATCCTAAAACGATTTCGGTGGCAGGTGTGAAATTGCGTGCCATCTGTTTCAGCCATTGATTACTTTGCGGACGGCAATTGGGTTCGGTAAACACCAGCCATTCATGACGGCTGGCTTTGATGCCCATTGTAATGCCCAATTTTTTTATGGCTGATATAGCGGGCACTGTCGGGGATAAAAGTATGATAGAGGTTAGGATATTTGTCTTCCAGTAATTTCAAGGTAGCGTCACAATCATCTGCCGAGCGGTCATAAATCACAATCACTTCAATTCCGGATAATCTTGCTCTAAAATGAATGGAAGGTTTTCCTGTAATTCATCAGCAGCATCTTTTGCAACGATGATGACAGACAGTGGAGGATTTTCGGTATTTACATCAGTGGTATATACTGTTTCCTTGTTGTGAATGTATAGTTTGTTATATAATCCCAATGGTAAATAGCCTGTGTGATAAACAGGATTCCTGAAGCAGCCGGTAAGATTGTATCTATGGTGAATAGTTCCATGCTTGATTTGTATTAAAACCATGCAAAAATACAGCAAATAATTGGATTTTGAGAGCATAGATATTCTTCTTTTATCCATTTCCTTCTTTTTAATTATAATTTAATGTTAAAAGACTAATCAGATGAACATTTCTCAAGAATTATTGCTATATTGGGATTACTTAACTATAACAAGTCCTGACTAACGGGCAATTATTATGAGAATACAATTTGAGATTAAGGAAAGTTTGGCCAATATACTTGACCAGCTTACGCATTCTGATTTTTGGGCTACGGAGATTAAAGAAGATGAGTCAGGAAAGAAAATTATTAAAATTAAAGACTTAGCTTATAATTTAGAAGCCGTAGCAGAGGTAGGGGATAATGAAATATTTATCCGTACAGCTTTGTCTAAGTATACTTACCGTATATGCCAAGTAGGGGATGAATGCTGGTGCGAATATGTGGGAGCTTATCGTGGATTGTTGGAACAGAAGCTTTTGCCCATGATTACTCCTAAGGAGAATTTATTGGAGTGTGAGGTCTTGGAAAGTTCATTGTTAGGAGGTAAGCCCAAGACATTACGGGAATATGCAGAGGATAATTTGAAGTTGAAAAAATTTCGTGAGCAGAATTTTGGAACTAATGGCTTTTCTAAAGCCGATCATCCGCGTCGGGTATATGATGAGTTTATTAAAGAAGATTTCATCCCTGAGGATAAATAAACAGGAAAAGAGTTTTTGTGTCTTCATAATTCACTGAATAAGGCTGTCTCGGAATAAAATAGGAGACAGCCTTTTCTTTAATTGTATGTTCATCTTTTTATAGGATGTCACTCCGATGTTATACCAATTCTTCCGATGTATATGCTTGAGGTAATGTGCGGCAATTATAAGCCGAAGCCATAATTTCACCATAAGCACCTGCCGAGCGAAGAGCAAACAAATCACCGCGGTGAACTTTATTCAAGTCGATAGCTTTGCCGAATACGTCGGAAGACTCGCAGATGGGGCCTACCACATCGTATGTTTCGATAGCTTCATCCGAAGTGATGTTTTCAATCTTATGATATGCTTGGTAGAGTGCAGGGCGAATCAGGTCTGTCATGCCTGCATCAAGAATGGCAAATTGTTTGTTTGTTCCTTGTTTTACATAAATCACTTTACTGATGAGGCTTCCACATTGTCCTACAACGGCACGTCCCAGTTCAAAATGCAAAGTTTGTTGCGGACGAAGTTTCAGATGTTTGTGATAAGTGGAGAAGTACTCGGCAAAGTTGGGAATCGGCTGACGGTTCGGGTGAGAGTAATCAATGCCTAAGCCACCGCCCACATTAATATGCTCTACAATTGATTTGACGTGCATATAACTTTCCTGTAACTCATTCACACGGTTGCATAGCGCTACGAAGTCGCCCATATCTACTATCTGAGAACCGATGTGAAAGTGTAAGCCTACAAACTTTACGTTAGGCAGCGTTTCTGCCATGTCGATAACTCTGTCCATATCTTCCATGCTGATACCGAACTTATTCTCTGCCAGTCCGGTGGTGATATTGGCATGAGTATGTGCACCTACATTGGGGTTGATACGGAAAGCTACTCTGGCTACTTTGCCTTTAGCGGCGGCTAATTCGTTGATGATTTCCAGTTCGGGCACAGATTCTACATTGAAACAGAAAATATCATAATCCAGTCCCAGATTGATTTCCCAATCAGTTTTACCGACACCGGCATATACGATTTTATTTGTAGGGAACCCTGCTTTGACGGCTGCACGGATTTCACCGCCACTCACACAGTCTGCTCCTAAACCATTTTCACGGATAATAGTCAGAATCTTGTGGTTGGCATTGGCTTTCACTGCGTAATGCACGCAGAAGTTGTTGTATTTGCCTGCTTCTTTATTGATGCACGACAGTGTTTCGCGCAGCACATTGACGTCGTAATAGTAGAAGGGAGTCTCCAACTCTCTGAACTTGTTTACGGGGAATGTTCCTTTCATATTGTATTTTGTTATTATTGAGCAGGGGCGAATTAAATTCGCCCGAAAGTATCTGCTTTTTCAGAGTAGAGATACATTCGGACGGATTCAATCCGCCCCCTTCGATAGAAATTATTTATTATTGAATAAATGATCGCTTAATGATTGTAAGGCCTTATTTTTATCTTCCTTGCGAATTAAGAAAGAAATATTGTAATTGCTGCCACCGAATGAAATCATACGTACAGGAATGTCGCGCATGGCATCAAGCGCTTTTGCTTCAAAGCCTACGTTTTCCCATTCCAAATCACCTACTACGCAAATGATACACATATCGTGGTCTACAGTCACAGTTCCATATTTCTTCAGGTCATCCAAGATTTCGTTCAGATGTTTGGTGTTATCGATGGATACGGAAACACCTACTTCCGAAGTACAAATCATATCAATGGAAGTCTGATAGCTTTCAAAGATTTCAAATACTTTGCGCAAGAAACCGTAAGCTAACAACATACGGCCCGACTTAATCTTAATGGCGGTAATGTTGTCTTTTGCAGCAACAGCTTTAATCTTACCTTTTTCCGTATCGTTTGAAATCAGTGTTCCCGGAGCTGTCGGTTCCATCGTGTTGAGCAGACGTACCGGAATGTTAGCGTATTTTGGCAGGCTGTACGCAGGTGGGGTGCAAAAATCTTGGCACCAAAGTAAGCCAACTCAGCAGCTCCTCAAAATGCAATTGACGAACCGGGGTTGTTTTGTCTACAATACGCGGGTCATTGTCATGCATACCGTCGATGTCTGTCCAAATCTGGATTTCAGAAGCATTGACAGCCGCACCGATTAATGAGGCGGTATAGTCACTACCTCCACGTTGCAGGTTGTCTATTTCACCGTAAGCATTGCGACAGATAAAACCTTGGGTAATATAAATTTCGGCTCCCGGATGCATTTCCAGTTGGGCAGCCAGTTTTTCTTTAATGTAAACCGGGTCAGGTTCGGAGTTCTTGTCTGTACGCATGTATTCCAATGCCGGGAGCAATACGGCGTTCACGCCTTGTTCCTGCAAGTAGTTGGTAACCATGTTGGTAGAGATTAACTCGCCTTGTGCCAAAATTACTTTTTCTTCAAACAGGGTGAAGATATCTTTTGTATACGAACGAATATAATCGAACTGTGCTTTTATAAATTCCTGTGTTTTCTGTTTATACTCGTCAGTAGAATAAAGCTCATCAACATGCTGTTTATATTTAGCTTCCAGCTTATTAATGATTTCATTCGCACCTTCGGGATTCTTCTTATACAGATAATCCGAATTTCAACCAACGTGTTTGTCGTTCCCGACATTGCCGAGAGGACAACGATTTTCTGTTCACCGTCAGTAATTAATTTGGCTACTTCTTTCATTCTTTGTGCAGAACCTACCGAAGTACCTCCAAAACTTTTAAAACTTTTCATTTTTTCGTTTCGTATTTTTAATTGTTCCTATATTGATAATTAGCGTGCAAATATACAAAATAAGACTGCAAAAAATCAGCATTTTTAGCGATGATATTTATCATTCATCTACTTATTCTGCCGTTTCTTGGGGTGCAACTGTCGTTTTTTTCTCCTTTTTCGGTCTCATTTTGACTTCTTTCCATCCGGCTGTATTCGTGAGTCACTTCTTTGATATGATGATTCTCAAAACGGTAGACAACTCCCGGATATTCCGACAAGAGATGTAGATTATGGGTGGTCATCATGATGGCGGAGCTGCAGCACAAATGGATTTCAGAAGTTCTACAATTTTGCGCCCTGTTTCCGTGTCCAGGTTACCCGTCGGTTCATCGGCCAGAATAATGTCCGGCCGGTTTAGGATGCACGGGCGATAACAATGCGTTGTTGTTCGCCACCCGATAGTTCGTTGGGCATTTTGTATCCTTTACCGGTCATTCCCACTTGGTCCAGTACTTCTTCAATGCGTGCTTTGATGGTTGCTTTGTTTGTCCATCCGGTGGCGCGCAATACAAAACTGAGGTTTGCGTGTACGGTGCGGTCTGTCAGTAACTGAAAATCTTGAAAGACAATGCCTAAACGGCGACGCAGTTCGGGAATATGCTTCCGCTTGATGTTAGTCATGTTGTAGCCTAACACCTCAGCTTCTCCTGACTGTATATCCAGCTCACCGTAAATTGTTTTCAGTAATGAGGTTTTTCCGGAACCGACTTTTCCAATGAGGTAAACAAATTCACCCTTGTTCAGTTCCAGGTTTACATCTTCCAATACGCCTAACTCTTGTTGGTTGATATATACGTTTTTTATATCGAATGAGAGCTTCGTCCATCATTTTTAAATGTTTTTTTCCACGTAGCGCTATGACGTTCTTTCAATTCACGGGCAAGGTCTTCGATGCGATAGCCTTTTGAGGTGAGCAGTACAATCATGTGGTATATCAGATCGGCTCCTTCGTAGATAAGGCGTTCGTCGGTTCCGTTACAAGCTTCGATAACCGTTTCCACGGCTTCTTCACCTACTTTCTGTGCCATTTTGTTGATACCGGATTCGAACAGGCTGGTGGTGTAAGAGCCTGCGGGCATTTCCTCATGACGTTTGTCAATGAAATCTTGTAATTCCTTTAGGAACATGATGTCTTCTTTGTTTTCTTCTCCCCAGCAAGTATCTGTTCCGGTGTGACATACAGGACCTGCCGGATTTACTTTGATCAGCAGGGTATCCTTGTCACAGTCTTCTTTTATAGAAACAACATTCAGGAAATTCCCGCTTTCTTCACCTTTTGTCCACAGGCGGTTCTTGGTACGGCTGAAGAAAGTTACTTTACCAGTTTCCATTGTTTTTTCGGTATGCTTCTTCATTCATAAACCCTAACATCAGTACTTTGTTGGTGCTGTTGTCTTGTATGATGGCGGGGATCAACCCGTTCATTTTTTCAAAATTCAAATCCATTTTTCTATATTTTTATTGTTATATTATCGGTGTTGTATAGAACTTGTTTAAAATTTCATCAGCATCGTCAATTCAGAGTGGAATGAGACCTGAAGGTCGTTTGCCAGTCTTTCATCCTGTTTGGGATGGTAGTGGAAACAGATTTAGATGCAATTAAAAACAGAGTTATAACCTCACATTAATTCCTTGTTCGCAAAGATATTGTTTTTAATTCGGGAATTTTAATTTCTCCGAAATGAAAAACGCTGGCTGCTAATGCAGCATCTGCTTTCCCTTTTGCAAATGTATCGCGGAAATGTTCCATGCATCCGGCGCCTCCAGATGCGATGACGGGAATTGTCAGTAAATCGGCCAGGGTGGAGAGGGCTTCGTTGGCATATCCGTTTTTCACTCCGTCATGGTTCATGCTCGTGAAAAGAATTTCTCCTGCCCCGCGGTTGTTCACCTCTTTAGCCCAGTCAAACAGGTACTTGTCGGTTTCAATCCGGCCGCCGTTCAGATAGCATTTCCACCCGGTTTCAGTCTGCTTGGCGTCAATGGCTACCACACAGACCTGTGAACCGAAATGTTTGGCAATCTTGTCTACCAAATCCGGATTGCGGATGGCTGATGAATTGATAGAAACTTTGTCAGCTCCTGCATTCAATAGCCGGTCTACGTCGCTCAGTTCGTTTATACCTCCTCCTACAGTAAAGGGGATATTGATATTGGCCGCTACCCGTTTTACCAAATCGGTAAAGGTTTTGCGCCCTTCATGGCTGGCAGTGATATCGAGAAAGACCAGTTCGTCAGCTCCCTGTTCACTGTAGGTACGCCCCAGTTCTACCGGATCACCTGCTTGACGTAAGTTTACGAAATTGGTTCCTTTTACGGTCTGCCCGTCTTTGATGTCCAGGCAAGGTATGATTCTTTTTGCTAACATAATTTGTTCTTACATGAAACGGTTTAAGTCTTTCAATGTAATTTTTCCCTCGTATAACGCCTTGCCGAAAACAACAGCCGGGACTTTGGCTATTTCCAGGTCGATAATGTCCTGTATACAGCTTACTCCTCCGCTGGCTATCAGATGCATATTCGGGAACTCCTTCAGGATTTGCTGGTATAGTTCCACGGAAGGCCCTTGCAACATTCCGTCACGGCTGATGTCGGTACATAACACCTTGAAAACCCCTTCTTTAGTATAATCTTTCAAAAAAGGGATCAAACTGCTGCTGACTTTCTTCTTTCCAGCCATTGACAGAAATTTTTATTCTCCTTTACATCAGCTCCCAGAATGATTTTCTCGTTTCCGTATTGTTCCAGCCATTTTTTGAAAAGCCCCGGGATTTTTCACGGCTACGCTGCCCAGGGTTACCATTTGTGCGCCATTGTCGAAAGCGATGACTAGGTCCTCGTCTGTTTTTTATCCCTCCTCCAAAATCAATGACCAGAGAAGTGCGGCTGGCGATTTGGTCCAGTACACGGTAATTCACAACATGGCGTGAAAACTGCTCCATCCAGATCGACAATGTGCAGACGATGAATCCCATGGGCTTCAAATTCTTTGGCAACCTCAACCGGTTTTCGTTATATACTTTCTGTGTGTTATAATCTCCTTGAGAAAGACGGACGCATTTGCCATCAATAATGTCGATGGCAGGAATTAACTCTATCATATCTATTTCTTCTTATACATTTGTTATATATAATGTAA
>ENA-OQAJ01000678-OQAJ01000678.1-human-gut-metagenome-genome-assembly--contig:-NODE-678-length-10498-cov-2.621734_pt1 | contig 10498 bp, 11 predicted proteins | sample MGYA00242736_ERZ504529 | MGnify/ENA primary metagenome ERZ504529 (study PRJEB26092, sample SAMD00036275) | human gut metagenome | host: Homo sapiens | study: EMG produced TPA metagenomics assembly of...
TGCTTCAATGACCTCTTTCGGACAATAAGCATCGTATGCATAGATGTCCATACCAAAGCCTTTGGCAATACGAGCTACATTACGTCCCACATTACCGTATGCATGAATACCCAGTTTTCTTACCTTTCAATTTCAGTACCCGAAGCACCGTTATACATATTGCGGACAGCCATCACCATCAACCCGAAAGCCAGTTCGGCCACAGCATTGGAGTTTTGTCCCGGAGTATTCATGACACATACATTGTGAGCCGTAGCAGCCTCCAAATCCACATTGTCATACCCTGCTCCGGCACGCACTACAATTTTTAACTCTTTAGCAGCGTCCAATACTTCAGCATCAATTACATCACTACGGATAATAATGGCATCGGCATCTTTAACCGCTTCCAGCAATTTTGCCTTTTCTCCATATTTCTCCAATAATGCCAGTTCATAACCTGCTGCTTCTATCTCTTTGCGAATACCGTCTACTGCAATTTTTGCAAACGGTTTATCTGTTGCTACTAATACTTTCATGGTCTTATTTGTATTAATAAATAAGGACGTACTCACAGCACGCCCTTATTCTTATAAATCAATTAATGAAGTTTCTCGAATTCTTGCATGCAATCTATCAAAGCCTGAACACTTTCTTTCGGCATGGCATTATAACAAGATGCACGGAAGCCACCCACAGAGCGATGACCTTTAATACCTACCATACCTTTTCGGTTGCAAACTTCAGGAAGTCTGCTTCCAAATCTTTGTATTCATCATTCATAACGAAACAGATATTCATATAAGAACGGTCCGCCTTATCCGTTACTGTACCACGGAACAACTTGTTACGGTCAATTTCCGCATACAGCATTTCGGCTTTCTCTTTGGCACGCTTCTGCATTTCTGCCACTCCACCGTTAGCCTTAATCCAGCGCAAAGTCTGCAACGCTGCATAGATAGGAAGAACAGGAGGTGTATTGAACATAGAACCTCCGTCCACATGGGTCTGATAGTTCAGCATAGTAGGAATATAGCGTGATACCTTGCCCAAAGCATCATTCTTCACAATAACGAAAGTAACACCGGCAGGAGCCAGATTCTTTTGTGCACCGCCGTAAATGCAGATATATTTAGAAACATCAATCGGACGAGAGAAAATATCAGATGACATATCGGCAATCATAGGAACCGGAGAGTCCAAATCCTCATGAAGCTCCGTACCATAAATTGTATTATTGGTGGTGACATGGAAGTAATCCGCATCGGCAGGAACAGTATAATCTTTCGGGATATACGTATACGTTGCTTCCGCAGAAGATGCCACTTCTACGACTTCGCCAAACGCTTTCGCTTCCTTTATTGCTTTCTTCGCCCAAACACCGGTATTAAGATAAGCAGCTTTCTTTTCAAGGAAGTTGAAAGGCACCATACAGAATTCCAAGCTGGCGCCACCACCCAAGAACAGTACCGAATACCCTTCAGGAATGTTTAACAATTCCTTGAACAAAGCGACTGCTTCGTCTACCACAGGCTGAAAATCTTTAGCACGGTGACTGATTTCCATGATGGAAAGGCCTGACCCATTAAAATCAAGAACGGCTTGTGCTGTTTTCTCAATTACCTCGCGAGGCAAGATAGATGGTCCCGCATTGAAATTATGCTTTTTTCATTTGAAGTTAGTTTTGGTTATACAATTTGTTTATGTCTTACATTTGCGAATTTACACATTATTTTCAGCTTTCCAAAAAAACGCTAATAAAATTACGATTTTCCACATAATTTTCTTTCAAATTAGTTAAATCTATTTTTTAATGCTTTCATTTTGTAAGCCATACTCCAACAAACAATGATTTAAAGCATATAAAAATAATCTTTAGAATTATTCGTTCATTATTAGGAGTTGTAAAATGACATAATGACACTATTTCGCTTCTTCTATCAGCGTTTTCACCCCTTTTTATTTTCTATTCTGTATCAAATGAAGTGTTTGCTTTATCTTTTTTGCGAGATACTGCGGCAAACGAATAATGGTCTTTCACATCAATCCGCCCAATTTCATCTTTATTCAGGTTACCTTTTTTAAAGAGAAACCCTACAATATCTATCTTATTGATTTTATCTTTTTTGCCCTTTCCTATATATAAGGTCACAAATTCGGGTAATGACGGCTTGGGAGTCACTTCGGGTAAGAGGAATTCTTCAGAGACTTCCGTCAAGTATTCAGGGAGCATTTCTTCCTGATGGAGTAGAATATAAGAATTTCCTTCAGCTTCCCAACGGGCTGTCCGGCCGTTACGATGGATGTATCCGTCTTCATTGACCGGGAGATGGTAATGAACCACATTTTCTATCTCGGGGATATCCAGTCCGCGGGCGGCAAGGTCTGTGGATATCAAGACATGGCAACTACCGTTACGGAATTTATACAATGAACGTTCACGGTCGTCCTGCTCCATACCGCCATGAAAAATACCACATTGGAATTTTTTGGATTGAAGATACTTCCCTACCCGCTCCACACTTTCACGATGATTACAAAATACTAATGTAGAGCGACTGCCCAATGTACACAGCAATTTATACAATGTCTCCAGTTTATCTTTTCCGGGAGAGAGCACTTTATATAAATGCAAGCGCTGCACTGTTTGTTCCTCGGTATTCAAGAAATTCAACTTAATCGTTTTGTTCAGACCCGTAAATTGAGGAATCTCCTCGGCATCGGTAGCCGAAAGCAAAAAACGCCGCTTCAAACGGGGCAACTGCCCGATAACGGTAGCCATTTCTTCTTGAAAACCAAACTCCAGACATTTTATCAAACTCATCAATGACTAATGTAGTCACTGTTTCTGCATCGATATTTTGTTTCGAAAGATGGTCATTCATACGCCCCGGAGTACCTATGACGACCGAAGGCTGCACTCCTTTGATAGTACGGTGCTCTTCCATGGCAGGGCGTCCACCATAGCAGCTCACAGCCTTAAAGGGTGTATTCATGGATTTGAAAACTTGGTCTATCTGCAAAGCCAGTTCGCGGGAGGGTACAAGCACTATAGCCTGAACACCTTTCACATCAGGTTTCAAACTCTGTAACAAAGGCAACAGATAAGCCAAAGTCTTGCCGGAGCCTGTAGGTGACAATAAAATCAGGTCTTTTCCTTCTTTCCAAGTATCTATGGCCGCCTCCTGCATTGCATTCAGCTGCTCAATCTTTAAATTTGTCAATATATTCTTAATCATAACCTTTTCCTTTTATACAAAAGTAAAGAAAAAGCCCGATAAAAGTTCATTTTACCGGGCTTATTTTCTTTAATCGACAAACATATTCTCTGCATCAATCCAACTGATACACCACCAGCGGGTCATCATAGTAATAAGTGGACAATACCAAACGGTTTGTTTTTTCGTCCAAAACCGTATATACACAAAAGTCATTCAACTTATACTTCTTTACAGGATTCCCATTCCAGTCGTATTTCTCAACGTACATATGATGCTTCCCTTTGTTGTTCTCCGCTGCCACTACATAAGGCGTTCTTCCCGAATAAGTGATATATACATAGTCACGGGTCGGAAGCACCTGCATATAATACGTCACATTAGCATCCAGCCCATCTGCGATGTGCAGAGTCCCTTCGTCAAAACCGGACTGCTGGAAGTTAAGCGTACGTTCTGCATTACTGTCCAAGTCCATAAACTTTATAATTCTGGCATATTTATATGCATAAACCATTCGATGACGCGCCGGATTGATACCAAGACAACCGGTAGCCGGCATCTTCTTTGCCTGTTTCAGGGTCATGTCCTTTATTTCTTCTGTCCTGACGGAATCTCCTTCCAAAGTAGCCCGATATATATTTCGTCCTTTGGGATAAACGAAACTATTCTTACCGGCAGCATAGATGTGTTCAATATAGTCCCACATCGACTTTGAACTATGTATCTTTTGTATCGGATGTATCTCCAACTTTTTTATCAAGCCCGTAAAGCATTCCTTTAGGTCGTTCGAACAAATAACACAAATAAGCAGGATTAAGGGAAGCTATCACATAAGGCGCAACAAATTCATCCGGTCCGTTACCGGTTCTTCCGACGGTTTTTATGTAAGTAAACTCAGGATAACGGAATATATAAAAAGGCGCATTCCGACTTTGCATAATCATCAGGCTATCCTTTATCACCATATTCGGAGAAGCAGGTTTAAAAATAAACGTATCCGGTTCCACTATATGGTTTCCCTGCAGTTCCACCACTTCACCGAAGGGGTCCTTATCTTTCAGAAAGACTTCGCCTTCTTCCAATGGAGGAAGTGCTACTATCTTTTCTTCCACAATACTATCGGCAGCAGGTGTTTCCTGAGGTTCTGCCGCATTGTTCTTTTTTCCGCCGCAAGCTGCCAGGCTTAAACAAAGAATAGAATAGATAAATAATTGTTTCATAATATAATAGATATAGGGTTTGGTAATGGGTCAAATATAATAAAGGAAAAGGAATCAAGCATATAAGACCTAAAAAGATGAAACAAAGTATGCCCGTGCCGGTATCTTGCACACTCCCACAAAAAACGAGGGATGTATCGAAACGCTCATACAACTAAAAATCACCCTCGCCACAGGAGTTGTAGCGAGGGTGATTTCAATAAAAGGGGAATTTTGTCTGAACATTATCCGCCGAAGTTGTCATACATGATAGAAGCAGGCTCAACACCCAGGCTATCCAGCATCTTAACAACTGCATTAGACATCGGGCCGGGACCACACATGTAGTATTCAATATCTTCGGGAGCTTCGTGATCCTTCAGATAAGTTTCATACATCACATTGTGAACGAAACCTGCGGTATACTTCACGCCTGCTGCATCGGCTGCGGGATCCGGACGGTCCAAAGCCAGATGGAAGTGGAAGTTCGGGAAGTCTTTTTCCAATTGCTGGAAGTCCGGCAGATAGAATACTTCGTTCAATGCACGTGCACCATAGAAATAGTGAAGTTCACGGTCGGTAGTGTGCAGTGTCTTGGTCATGTGCATAATCTGTGCACGCAACGGAGCCATACCGGCACCACCACCTACCCAAATCATTTCCTTCTTAGAATCGAAGATCGGGTGGAAGTCTCCGTAAGGACCACTCATCGTTACCTTGTCACCCGGTTTCAGCGTGAAAATGTAAGATGAAGCGATACCCGGATTCACATCCATAAAGCCGGGACCCTGATCTTTCGGTTTGAACGGAGGAGTAGCGATACGCACTGTCAGCATGATACGGTCACCTTCGGCAGGATAGTTGGCCATAGAGTAAGCACGGATGGTTTCTTCCGTATTCTTACATTTCAAGCCGAACAAACCGAATTTTTCCCATGCGGGCAGATATTCCGCACCGATAAGGTCTTTATCGATATCCTTGTTGTAGTCCATTTCAAATTTAGGAATCTTAATCTGAGCGTATGAACCCGGAACGAAGTCCATGTGTTCACCTTTCGGCAAAGCCACAATAAACTCTTTGATGAAAGTGGCAACGTTCTTGTTGCTGATTACTTCGCATTCCCATTCCTTAACACCCAGTACAGATTCATCAATCTTGATGCCCAGGTCACCTTTTACTTTCACCTGGCAACCCAGACGCCAATGATCCTGTTGTTGTTTACGGCTGAAATGTCCCTTTTCAGAAGGAAGAATCTCACCACCGCCTTCTACAACCTGGCATTTACATTGACCGCAAGAACCTTTACCACCACAAGCCGATGACAGGTAGATGCCATTGACAGACAGGGTGTTCAGCAAAGTTGAACCTTGTTCTACTTCCAGTTCTTTCTCTCCATTGATAGTTATCTTTACTTTGCCGCTCGGAGTAAGATACTGCTTAGCTACCAGCAAAATAACAACGAGCAGAAGTATAATTCCAAGGAATACTCCAATACTAGCTAATATTAAATTCATATCCATTGTCTTATTCCTTTCCTTTTAGATTTTCAAACCAGAGAAACACATAAATGCCATTGCCATCAAACCTACAGTGATGAAAGTGATACCCAGACCTTTCAAAGGAGCGGGCACATCAGAGTAAGCCATTTTTTCACGGATGGCAGCCAGACCGATAATAGCCAGTGCCCAACCGATACCTGAGCCCAAAGCGTAAGTGGTTGCCTCGCCAATGTTGATGAAATGACGTTGCTGCATAAACAATGAAGCACCCATGATGGCACAGTTTACAGCAATCAGCGGAAGGAAGATACCCAATGAAGCATAGAGCGACGGGCTGAAACGTTCAACCGCCATTTCCACCAACTGAACGATACCGGCGATAACGGCAATAAACAGGATAAAGCTCAAGAAACTGAGGTCTACTCCTTCTACCAGCGCATTAGGTGCCAGTACGTAATTTTCCAGCATATAGTTCACCGGCAAAGTTACAATCAACACGAAAGTAACGGCTGCACCCAGACCTACGGCTGTCTTTACGTTCTTCGATACTGCCAGGTAAGAACACATCCCCAGGAAGTATGCGAAAATCATATTGTCCACAAAGATGGACTTTACAAACAAACTTAAATATTCCATATTCTTTTCGTTTTATAACGGGGATTAATTATTACTTTCCTGCAATTCTTTGTGTTTTGCACGTTGGTACCAAATGATACAAGCACAGATAATCAACGCCATAGGAGGCATCAACATCAAGCCGTTGTTCAGGTAGCCCAAGTCATAAACAGCCTGCGGGATAACCTGGAAGCCAAACAATGTACCGGCACCCAGCAGTTCACGGAAGAATGCCACGATAATCAGGATTTTGGCATAACCCAATCCGTTACCGATACCATCCAGGAATGATTCCCAAGGACCGTTCATCATAGCAAACGCTTCCAGACGTCCCATCAGGATACAGTTTGTAATAATCAAACCTACATATACAGAAAGCTGCACACTTACATCGTATGCGAACGCTTTCAAAATTTCACTAACGATAGTTACCAATGCGGCAACAACCACCAACTGAACGATGATACGGATACGGTTGGGAATGGTGTTACGCAACAAGGAGATAACGAAGTTCGAGAAGGCTGTAATAATGGTTACGGAAAGACCCATCACGATAGCCGGTTCCAGCTGAGCCGTTACAGCCAGTGCAGAACAGATACCGAGCACCTGTACGGTGACAGGGTTATTCAAACCCAGCGGAGTTAAAAGAACTTCTCTATTCTTTTTAGAAAATAATGCGCTCATATTCTATTTACCCTCCTCTTATTTATTAGTTAAAAATGAATTGTACATGCTCAGGCAATCCTTAATCATCGCATCTACACCCTTAGAAGTGATAGTACCACCTGAGATACCGTCTACCTGATAATCAGTTTTGCCACCTTGCCGTGTTTTTCAACACCCAAAGCTACAGTACCGTTTTCCATTACATGTTTGCCCAAGAACTGATCCTGGAACTTAGTAGTGGTGATTTCTGCACCCAGACCCGGAGTTTCTCCTTGATGTGAGAAGTAAACGCCATATACAGTGTCTTTGTCATCATTCAATGCGATGTATCCCCAGATAGGTCCCCAAAGACCGGCACCATAAATAGGCAGCACATATTTGGTCTGACCATCCACGTCGCAAACGAATACATGAAGACGTCCGTTAGCGATTTCACCTTTATAAGAAGTCTGGAAAGCAGCATCGTTCTTTACCAAAGAACCGTCTGCCTGCATCAAATCGTCTTCTTTCACATATTTATCATATTCTGCATTCACATCTTTTACGTCATAAAACGTTCAAAGCTGCCAGAATTTGTTTCTTTGTGTCCTGTTCTACATTCTGGTACTGTTTTTTCTTTCAGAGAAGAAGACACGAATGCCAACAGGAATGCTACGATAACAACCATTATCGAAGCATAGATGATAGTATAACTATTACTATTAGTATTCATAATGTCCGATATTTTAGTTGTTAGTTGATTTTAATCTGTTTTCGCGGGCTGTGATGTTCTTCTGTACGATACAGTAGTCAATCAGCGGAGCGAAGATGTTCATCAGCAGGATGGCAAGCATCATACCTTCGGGATAACCCGGATTCAACACACGGATAACGATAGCCATCACACCGATCAGGAAGCCGTAGATGAACTTACCCTTTTCCGTACGTGCGGAAGTCACAGGGTCGGTAGCCATGAACACGGCACCGAAGCAGAAACCGCCCAATACGATGTGTTCGTACCAAGGCAACTGAGCCATCATGTTATCTGTAGAGCCGAATACATTGAAGATCAATCCCATCACGATACCACCGGCAAAGACAGAGAACATGGTCTTCCAACTTGCCACGCCTGTCCACAACAGGATGATGGCACCCAGTGCGATAGCGATAACGCTGGTTTCACCGATAGAACCCGGAATCAAACCTACAACCATATCCCACATGGTAGCGGGAGTACCGTTCACATTAATCAGTTCGCTTGCACCCGGAGCGGCTGTAGCAGCCTGTCCCAACATCGTAGCGCCGGTAAAACCGTCCACTACCTGTCCGCCACCGATACCGAAAATGCTGTCAGTGCTTACCCAAACGGCATCACCGGACATTTTGGTAGGATAAGCGAAGAACAAGAAAGCACGGGTAATCAATGCAGGGTTGAAGATATTCATACCTGTACCGCCGAATACTTCCTTAGCGAAGATAACAGAGAATGCTGTAGCGACAGCCAGAATCCACAACGGACATTCCACAGGAACGATCATCGGGATCAACAGACCGGATACCAGGAAACCTTCCTGAATTTCTTCGTTCTTCCATTGTGCCACCACAAATTCGATTCCCAGACCGACTACGTATGATACGATAATCTTAGGCAGAACAGCCAGGAAACCATAAATGAACTTTTCAAAGAAACCTGCCTCCTGGCCTACAGCCAAGAAGTGCTGGTAACCTACGTTGTACATACCGAACAACAGGGCCGGTATCAACGCAATAACCACCATTGACATGATACGCTTGCTGTCAATCGCATCATGAATGTGAACTCCTGTTTTCGAAGTGCTGTTGGGTACGAACAAGAATGTTTCGAAACCGTCGAACACCGAACGAAACGCGTGGAGTTTGCCGCCCTCTTCAAAGTTTGGCTTTATCTTGTCGAGATAATTTCTTAACGCTTTCATTAACTTTTAATTCTTAGTTTTTAATTATTTAGCACATTTCCTTGCGAAGCTGTCCAGACCTTGACGCACAATACGTTGCAACTCCAGTTTAGAAGAGTCTACAAACTCGCATACTGCAAAATCTTCGGGAGCCACTTCGTAAATACCAAGTGCTTCCATACGGTCAATATCGCCGGCAATGATAGCCTTAATTAAATATTCGGGGAAAATACTCATCGGGAATACTTTGTCATACTCACCGGACATAATCATGTGGCGTTCGCCACCTTTGATACGGGCATCCAGTGTGTATTCCTTATTTCCGCATAACCAGCTGAAATAACTGCGGCTCGCACTGAACTGATTGGTGCGGGGCATGATAAAGCCCAGGAATTCGTGTCGGTCATCGCCTTCGGGAATCACGGTAAGACTTGTGGCACGTGCGCTCAAATATCCATTAGGTTTGACAAGCGTACCGGTCAACACGTTTCCGTTAATGTAGCGTAAGTTTGCACCTTCGGTTACACGTCCTGCAAATACATCTGTCAGCGACGCTCCTACTTTCAACTTGCAGTAAGCCGGTTTTTTCACTTCCGAACCGGTTAATGCAATGGTGCGGGTCAAGTCTACACGACCTGTATTGAACAACGTCCGATGAAGATAACATCTTCTGCACGAAGAGTCCAAACGGTTTCGCCCTTGTTGATAGGACTGATGTGGTTAATCTGAACGCCAACGTTTCCGGCAGGGTTAGGACCGTCGAAAACTGTCACAGTCACATTCTTGGCGCTTGTCAGTGCAGGATTCTTCTGTTCTACGCTGATATTCAGATACGTCTTCGCCATTTTAGCCAATGCATCGAGTCCTGTCTGGAAGTCTTTTTCCTGACCTTTCAGAACGAATTCGAAATCGGCAGCCAATGGGTTGGTATCAAATGCAGAAACGAAGATGCCTTTCGGCTTGGCATTCGGGTCGGCAACCACGATATACGGGCGCTGGATGATGAATGAAAAGAGTCCGGCTTCAAGCAGGGCAGCCTTTACCTGTTCGCCTGTCATAGTCGAAACATCTTTCTTTCCAAACTCTTCGTAGTCCTGCTCTGCTGCCGCAGCAACGGAGATGCTAAGGACTTTACGGCGTTCGCCTCTCTCAATGCATGTCACGACACCGCTAACAGGAGAAACGAACTTTACTTCGGGGTGGTTCTTGTCTACAAACAATGTTCCCCCGGCCATCACATATTCCTGTTCTTTCACCACCACTTTAGGAGTCACGCCACGAAAATCATCGGGCACCAACGCATAGATGTCCGGCTGCTTCACGTCGAAAATCTCCTGAGCAGGTTTTCCTTTCAGGTTGATGTTCAAGCCTTTGTGTAATTTAATCACATTTGCCATATTGGGTTATAA
>ENA-OQAJ01000680-OQAJ01000680.1-human-gut-metagenome-genome-assembly--contig:-NODE-680-length-10468-cov-1.674403_pt1 | contig 10468 bp, 15 predicted proteins | sample MGYA00242736_ERZ504529 | MGnify/ENA primary metagenome ERZ504529 (study PRJEB26092, sample SAMD00036275) | human gut metagenome | host: Homo sapiens | study: EMG produced TPA metagenomics assembly of...
CCGGGTGCTGAACGTTTTTACCTGGTGGTAGGTAATTTCCTGAATAATTTAACAATTGAAAAAAGACTACTCGGCAAACTTTCTTCCCATAGAAATAATTAGAAAAAAGATAGTGGGTATTTTGTGCATCGCAATGTGCATATCATTCAAAATTGAATTAAATGCCCTTGAAATCACACTTTAAATGCATTTTCCGAATTTGCCAATCTATTTTGCCGAAAACACCAATTAAGACTAACTTTAAAATGCCCTTATCTTTGTAATATCGAAAATTGAGGAATAAAATTTACAAAATAATAATTATGGATTTAAAAATTAGAGTTATGAAGATTAAGGGTTTATTATTCGGACTGTTGCATGCGCTGCATTAGCTGCATGTACAAACGATGATATTGTGGAGAACAATGGTAAGGGCGAACAGGAAAAAAGTGAAGGCTAATTTGACATTGGTAATTGGTGCTGCTACTAATTCATCACGTGCGGCAGATAATGAAACAGGTGATACAACAGATCCCGGTACAGGTGTTGAATCCGGTGTAACTGATGCTGTGGTGCTGCTGCACAAAGAGGGTAAGGAGTTTGCTTTCTTTTTGACTAGTGAACAATTGAATAAACAAGGAAGTGGTACAAGTATTACTTATGAACCTCAACTGAAAGTTGCTGAATCGGGCAATTATGGTGTTATTGTGATTTTGAACCCATGTCAGGATATCAAGAATGCAATAAATACGTTTATTGGCAATGGTACTCTTCCTTCAGGCAAAGAATCTATGTATGACTATATTACTAGCTATGAAGTAAAAGCCGCTCAGGGAGGTGAACCTACATCTGTTATTGCTACTGAGAATAAGTTTATGATGGTTAATAAAGTAGCGGTTACAGCGGATGTAGTTTCAAATGAGAAAGATAAACCATCCACTGCTTCTGTCGATGTAGAGCGTGTTGTTTCCAAGATTACTTATATGCCTACTCAAACCAACAATTTGTATAAGGTGGAAGATACAACTGTTAAATATACAGTTACGACAACTGATGGTTGGCGTGTTGAAAATAACATTGCTACCTATATGACCGGTATGGCTTGTGGTACATTGGAAGGATCTGCTATCTATGAACATAAAGGTGTTTATTATACCTCTACAGGCACACAACATCCTGCTGCAAATGATAATCCGGCTGCTACACTGTTTGAGAGAACATCTGTTGCTAATCCAAAAGCTATCAAATGGACAACAACAAGCGACAATACTATTAGAAATTGGTATGTTAAGTTGGATAAAGTTGCATTGGTCAATCTTTCTAACTCCGTATATGCAGTGAGACATCGTGCTACTACAGAAACTTGGAATACTCCCACTTTCTTTGGAGCTTTAAGTTCTACGGAATATTTGATGGACCCGAATACAGCTGTAAAAAATGCTGGTGGAACAGAATATGCTGACTATTTCTATAATGTAGCAAATGCTGTGAAACAAGTGCAGGTAACTAATATAAGCGATGAAGAAACGGATGCTTTTAAATCATACTTTAAGGACCTGCCTACCGTAGCAGATGAAGATAATGTAGGAACCACTTTGGCTTACTGTTTTGAGAATATCGTAAAGAAGGCGAACCAGAATGGTAATTATGTAACAGGTGTGATCTTCCGCGGTCAGATTTGCAATGCAGACGGTAGTTCTTACAATAATAACGTATATAAATATAAAGGAAAATATTATTTGAGCCTTGCGGAAGCAGCCGCTAATAATGGTAAATCTGTAACTGAAGTTGAGGCAGACACAGATAACTTGACTACCTACGAAAGCGGACATTGTTACTATTGTTCTAAAGACATTTTCCATCATGAAGGAAGCGAAACTATGGAGAGAGTCATTATGCGTAACAATGCTTATGTGCTGAAAGTAACAGGTTTCAAAACGATTGGTAGTGCAGAAATCGTATTCCCGACAGGTGAGGACCAAGGTGAAGATACAGACAAGAACTTCTACCTGAAGTTAACCTCAACAATTCTTTCTTGGCAAGTACGTTTCAACAACATCGAATTTTAATCCGAACATAAACTCTCTAAATAAAAGTGGAGGAGCCTGCCTCCTCCACTTCTTTTTTCAAGAAATCTACTTTTCTAACATTCCAATTAAAACAAAAAAAAGCATGAAAACAGTAAAAACATTCGCTCGACAATTCTCTTTTGGCTGATGATGGCCGTGACATTGGGAAGTGCCGTTGTGTCGTGCGACAGCATACTCGATGAAGATGATGTAGATTGCTCTGTAGAGTACAGAGTGAAATTCAAATTATGACTATAACATGAAGTATGCCGATGCTTTTTTCTCGCGAAGTAAGCAGTGTAGCTCTTTATGCTTTTGATGACAACGGCAAACTTGTTTATCAGAAAACAGAGGCGGGGGATGTCTTGGCAGCCGATGGCTACTCGATGGCGGTCGACATGGAGCCGGGCGATTACCACCTCATTACATGGGCAGGTTTGAGCAACGAGGCTTCATTCTCTGTTCCTTTGATTACGCAGGGAGTGTCTTCACTCGAAGAACTTCAATGTAAAATGGACCGCATCTACTCTCGCGCAGCCGACGGAAGCGCTGTGGTGAGCAGTAAACTTTCTTCGCTGTGGCACGGCGAAGTGACCAAGCAGTCGTTCACTCGTGCGGCAACCCGGCAAGTGGTGACTGTGCCTTTGGTGAAAAAACACCAATACCATCCGCGTTATCCTCCAGCAAATGGACGGCGTAACGGTAGATGTAGATAAATTTGAATTTACGATTACGGACGACAACGGTTTGATGAACTACGACAACAAACTGATTTCGGACGAAACTCTGACATATTATCCTTACTATCGTGCACAGGGCGGTACGGTGGTAGGCAAGTCGGCACGCGCCGAAGGTGACGCTGCGGCTGCCGAAGACGACAACATCAGCGTGGCGATAGCCCAAATCACAGTAGGCCGATTGGTGGAAGAAAACAATCCTAAGCTGACTATCACCAACACCGAAACCGGCGAAACGGTTCTCTCCATCCCCTTGGTGAAATACCTGTTGCTCACCGAAGCCGAAGGTCATGACATGACCAATCAGGAGTATCTCGACCTCAGGACGAGTACAACATGACTTTCTTCTTGGACGAAAAGCATAAATGGATCAATACCCGCATCATTATCAATGACTGGGTGGTTCGTTTCAATGATATGAATATGTAATGTGCAACGCATAACAAAAAACAACGAATTATGAAGAAATGGTACTTATATATAATATTAGCCCTCGTTTGTATCGGGTTTGCTTCGTGTCAGGATAGCGACACGGTGCCCCAACTGCAAACAGACGGTCGGGTGAGCGTGCACTTGCAGATTGCATTGCCGGGGGGAGACTCGGCACAACGAGGGGCAACGGCACGGGACTTTACAGATGGCGGTTTGGATGATACAACTTCGGATCAAAAGGCATTGAGTGATGATGATGTATTCGTTTTGGTATTTCAGAACGGGGTGTTGATAGACCAAGTGAAAGGATTGAGGTTTGATGCAGTCAGTGGTGGTACAAATCCTTCCAACAGAACGTTGACCGGTACATTTGTTCAGCCTGAGACTGATGGAAATCTGGAATTGGTGGTTCTTACCAACTTGGTTCAGAATCAATTAGTTGATATTACTAATTCTTCGACATTATCAGGCATACAGGCATTTTTTGATGGAAAGAAAGGCTCCTCGCCTTCAGCAATTTATGAAAGTCTGATTTATCAATATGGTTCTTCTAAGTGGAATATACAGAACCGTCGCATCCCGATGTGGGGAACTACGGGAACTTTTTCATTAGACAGAGCCAATGAGTTAAAGAAGAGTTGTAACTTACACCGTGCGGTGGCAAAGTTGGGATTCTTGATTAATGCTACTAATGCAGGGAGTGAAGGACGAGGAATTGACGGTTTCATGATTACAGGCATTAGCATCAAAGGAATGATGGATAAAGGATATTGTGCTTCATTGAATATACTCGGCTCGAGTGCTTCGTATTATACAAGTCCTTCGGTCCCTACTACTGCTCAAGCCTTAGCAGGCGACCTAAACTATACAGGCCTTAATGTGACTGAGAGTTATAAAAGACCGGATTTTATTTGCCGGAGCAAGTTATTGGAGAGAATCCTCTTACGATAGCAGTGAGCTATACTTATAAAGGTAAAGCTAAAACGAAGGAAATTAAGTTTGATGAAAATGTGATTCGTAATCATTCATACCTTTACAATATCACCGCGGTGACACCTGATGATTTTGACGTCACCATATCGTATGCTGTTGAGGAATGGAAATCTGAAACAATTAATGTTCCGACATTTAAATAATTAAAAGAGACTGAATTATGAAAAGATATAAATCATTATTATCGCTGAAATGGGTAGCAGCTTTGCTGTTGGTCGTTGGCTTTGTCTCTTGTGCCGATGAAGAGATTATATCTGGGAAAACAGATGTAATAGAAGGAATTGAAACAGAAATTAATCTTGCTTTTACTTCTGCCACTCCTTCGGTACAGACGAGAGGAGCGCTAGACGTGAAACAAGAATATAAAGTTATAATTTGTATGTCTTTGTGTTCGATAAAGCAGGTAGAAAGGAATATGGACATCTGTTTGAGTTAAATGCAACTAATTCTGATGATCAATTCTTTGATGTGCATGAAAAGGAGAATAGTGGGGATGCTACTACTTCGGGAAAAATAAAAGATGAAGATATCTTCGGGTGAAAAAGCGTATATACGCCGTGGCTAATGTACCTGCCGGAGACTCTCATGCATCATTACTGAATGATTTAGAAGGGATTGATGATATTGAGGGATTAGAAAATAATGTGGTTATCTCTACGAAGATAGTCGATCGTCCCAATGATAGATTGGTGATGAGTGGATGGGTGAAAAACAGCTCACAATCGAGCACTGACCCTGAAGGATATTGTGTCGTTAGTCCATCGGGAGAAAATAATATTTCAACAATCAAGTTGGTACGGGTGGACGCTCGTGTTACGTTTAATATATCTTTAGATAAACAGAGTGACCGTACTAATATTATTGAGAAATCATTTACTCCTTTAAAGTTTATAGTGAAGAATGTACCGACCAAAGCCTATTTATATGGTAAAGCGGACAACGAATTGGTTTCGGATTGTGAATATTTCTCTTCTAATAATGGGGAGTTTGCTAATTTTGAGACAAAAGATGAAAATGGAGTTTCTTCTTTCACCTTCTATATGATGGAAAACAAACAAAGCACAATTGGGCTTAATGATTATAACCAGCGTGAAAAAGAGAAGAAAAATCCATTGAATTACGAATATGAGTACGCTCCCGCTACTGCCACTTTGGTAGAAATGACAGGTAGCTATTATGAAAAATATACAGATAGAGACGGTTCTATTAAAGAAAGGCATGCCGATGTGAAGTATACTGTGCACTTGGGCTATGTAGGTGGAGATGCCAATGACTTTAGATGCCAGCGCAATACTACATATATTTATAATGTTTATGTTCAAACTGTGGATAAAATACGTTTGGAAGTAACTTCTTATAATGATGGACAAGGTACAACCGGTGAAGAGCAGCCGGGGGCAGAGGGTGATATAATCGAAACGGATAAGTTTTATCAGTTTGATTCACACTTTGACCATACTATGGTTATTTTTAAAAAATCTGATGTTGAGGGTAGGGCAGGCTTTAGAGTAAAGACTCCTTTTGATGACGGGTATTATTTTATAGCAGATGAGTTCGGAACGGTGCCTGAAAATGCTCGACCTGTGAAAGAGGCTAAAGACTATAAATGGGTAACATTCATTCGTCATGAAAAGAGAAGGAGTGATAGGAAATACTATTATAATACGAGTAATTATGTTAACTATGTGCCTTCTAAGGCTATCACGATAGATGGGCTGTTAGAAGAGTTGCATACTACTGATGAAACGGTAGGAAGTAGTAGTGTATATGACGCGAACGGGCAAGCTGTTTATACAATGTATATTGATGAATTCTATTATCCATGTGACCCGAGAAACGGGCATTATGGGGAGCGCGACGGGAATGGAAACTTGACCACTCAGGCTAAAGCGAAAGAGGGGACAGATTTTTGGAAACAATTTGTAAATCAACCTAATAGAGAAGTGCATATATTGTGCAATACTCAGTTCAGCGAAGACAGAGAAAGTAGCTTGACTACATCTGCCGTCATGGTAAGTCAACGCTCTATAAAAAACATTCTATAATGAAAAGGCAGGAAGTGATTTGAAGACGGCATGGGGGTTGGAGACTGTGAATGAAACAGGAAGGCTTGACAAACCGGATAATAATCCTTGGAGTACATCCAATTCGGCCAAAAACGGACTTTGGAATTTCTTTCAGCAAAGTAATAATTTTAGTTCGAATAGTTGGAGTACTTATATTTCTTCTTCTGTTAAAGAGGATAAGAATGGTATTCATGATTACATGAACACTTCGTTAAATAAAAAATAAGTTGCTGTATGCTTGTCTACAGCGTAATAGGGATGATAATGGTAATGGCAGGATTGATGCGGATGAGGTAAAATGGTATCCGGCGGCTATTGACCAATATACCGATATTTGGGTAGGTAGGGCAGCATTGCCTATTGAAACTTATTTGTATTCGAATGAGATACCGACTTCTCAAGGATACCGGCGTTATCTGAGTAGTGATGGAAAGGAACTTTATGCAGAGGAGGGATCTTCTATCGGTAGTTTGCATTTGTTTATGCAAACTCAATTTGGTCAACAAATGATAAAATTGAGAAGAAGTATGACTATCGTTGTTTGCGTAATTTGGGAAGAAAAACTAATAAGCCTAGTTCTGCAGAAGATAAGCCTCAGCATTACGTAACACAGAATGGAAATACGTTAACTCTTACTTATATGAAGTCTGAATCATTAAGAAGCGGTGATAATTATATGAAAAGCGAGATTACTTCTCATGACGAGAGCTCTAATTTGAACCGCCCTTATACGGCTTTTGAATTTAAAACAGAACTTGTATATAAGATAGGAATGATGAAAAATGGTCGTGGAAGGAGATAAATACTTTGATTAATAATAATCCTACAGATTCGCCTTGTGCAAAATTTAATAGGGGATTAGGTGCGAATGAACCTAAATGGCGTTTGCCTAATCAACGTGAGTTGTCGTTGATGACCAGTAACTATGGTAGCTGGTCCGGTCAATCTTATGTACAATCAAGAACGAGGGTCTAGCCTTCCTGTAAAAAGGAAGGATAATAACGGATACAGTGGAGGATATGCAGACAATAAGCCTTTTGTAACATTGGCTACTAATAATTTTACGGGTCCTGTACGCTGTGTGCGTGATGTGAAATAATGTTTCGCTTAAAAATTGATACTATGGATATGTTTGAAATCATGGATAGAGAATCATCAAGTCGCTCGGAAGTGTACTTGTATGAAGAGAATGGAAAATGGTATGCATACGACCGTTCGGCAAGCCTGCTCAAGAAGTTGGCTGCCGGGACTGTCAAGCTCAGGAACCATGTATGCTCCTTCTATGGTGTTATGCTAGAGAAGGTGGAGGTAGACCTTAATCTGCTGCTTAACAAGAGTTGGTTTGTTGCTCTATGCTCTGATTCGGAAATGCTGTTGCTTAAAAACGATTAAAAAGGGAATTGCTTATGTGTGAGGTCGTAAAAGTATTGGAAAGAGAGTTGGAAACTCCGGTTTGATATATGTTTATCAGGAAGGAGGGGAAGGGAAATGGTATGTTTACGAGCGGTCTGCATATTTCCTCAGCCGGATGATGGAAGGAGTTGTATTGGAACGATATGTCATGGATAATACTTTATGGCTTGTTCGTGCGGAAGTGGATGTTGACTGCATACCTCATGATACGATTCTCAGTTACAGCAATAAAGAGTATGTGCTGAAGTATGCACCTCAAAACGGGTTTCAGGAATGGCTATCGGAAATTGAAGGAGTGATGATGCCTCACTAAATTTAGTTAGGATAAATAGAATCTGGGTTTGCAGGTGTTATAAAATAGTATGAATATTGTATTTAACAAATCAATAATGGAGATATATCGATTTGCATTCATAATCTTGTTGTCGTCTCTTCTTGTTTCATGTGGAGAGAAGAAGCAGGAAACCGGAAATGCTGACAAAGCCGCTGAAAAGAAAACTCCGGCTTTTACATTACCCGAAGTACCTGTTATGTTACAATCTGTCGAAGACAGACTGCATTTTGTGGTAAACCACTATTGGGATAAATTTGATTTTAAAGATACAGCCTATATTCATGCGCCCGACATTACGGAGCAGCATGGCAAATTATATTGATTTGCTGACACGTGTGCCGCAAGTTATGGCGGATTCTTGCGTAACCCGCACTTTGGAGAAGGTATCTTTAGAACCAAAGATGCTGAATTATTTTGTTGAAACACTGCGTAAGTATCTTTTCGACCCTAATTCTCCCATGAGGAATGAAGAGATATTTGAACCGGTGTGCCGTTTTGTTGCTTCTTATGCATCGGCAGATGAGGCGGCACAGAGCCGTGCACGGTATGACTTGAAACTGATTGATATGAATCGGGTGGGCAGTGTGGCTGCTGATTTTGTTTTATACATTGGCTTCGGGAGCCCAACGGCGTATGCATGATTTACGCAGTCCCTATACTTTGCTGTTGTTCTATAACCCTGATTGCCATGGGTGTGCAGAGGTATTGGCGCATATGAAATCGTCTCCTGTACTTACTGATGCGGGTATTATGAAGCAAGTCAGTATTCTGGCTTTCTATCCTGATGAAGAGTATGAGGTGTGGAAGAATCATCGGGGACGTGATTCCCTCCGGGTGGATAAATGGTTATGATAAGGAGCTGACTGTTTTGGACAGGGAACTGTATGACCTGAAAGCTATGCCAACCCTTTATTTGCTTGATAAAGATAAAAAGGTATTGCTGAAGGATGCGCCGGTGGAACAAGTGGAGCAATATTTGGCCCACTTGTTCGGTAGGTAATTATTCCGATTTTTCCATCAGCATTTTATTGCAGAAAGTGGATGGAGTGGTACCATAGAAATCAACAAAATGTTTTCGGAAAGTGGCAAGGTCATTGTAACCCACCATTTCAGCTATATCTTGAACTGTGTAGCGTCGGCTGCGCAACAGTTCGGCTGCACGTTTCAGACGTACGCCCCGGATAAATTCGCTGATGGTGAAATTAGTGAGTGTCTTTACCCGGCGGTAGAGGGTGGGCTGACTGATGACCATAATGTCTGCCAGCTTTTTCACGTTGAAATCGGGGGTTTTTTCATGTTTTCATTGATAATTCTCACGATTTCTATGATGAACGGATCTTCGGGAAAATGAAGTCCTGCTTCTCCTGTTTTTTCTTCCGGTGATGCTTCCGGCTCGGAGGTGGGAGTGAGAAGTCGGGTATATATTTCTTTTTAATTCTTCACGGCTTTTGATGAGGCGCTTTACTTTAGTGCGCAGGATGTTGGGGTTGAAAGGTTTCTGGATATAATCATCGGCCCCCAGTTCAATGCCTTTCATTATATCTGTTTCTGAGGTGAGGGCAGTCAGCAGAATGACGGGGATGTGGCAGGTGGTGAGGTTTTCTTTTATCAATTGGCAGCATTTGAAACCGTCCATTACCGGCATGATGATATCGGTAATAATTAAGTCGGGTACTCCTTCACATGCTTTTTTAAACCCTCTTCACCATTTTCGGCCATTAGTAGGTTGTATTCGTTGCTGAATATCAGCTTCAGGTAAAGGCGTATCTCCAGATGGTCTTCTATATAATTAATAAGGTATGTTGCTTCTTTGTTTTGGCTGCGGAAGCCGGAACTTGAGGTAAATCTGCGGTCTCGCTCCCCGGAGGTATATCGGAAATCGTTAATGTTGCCGGGTGGGAAGGGCGCTTCTGTTCTTGAAAAACTGTACGCAAAATGGTAAGGTCGATATGGAGTCGTCTGAAAATAAAAATAGATAGTAAGCAGTACTACGATAAGGAATACTGCTAATATACCGCACAGAATAGCCCAAGTGTTGGGATTCCATGCACTGTTTGTTACAAAATAGATGAAAGTCATGCCCCTATAAGTCGAATTTTGTTTTTGACCGGAGCAAAGATACTGGTTTTTCTTATAGAGAAAGGAATAGTTTGGGAAAAAAAGTGACATCCGACGAGTACCGCTTATTCTTCCAGATGGTTCTATAATAAAAATGATATGAAGGGGCTTTGTTTATCTAAAAGAAATACTTCGTTTATTTTCTTCGTTGCAAAGGTAGGAATAAAAAAATAAGAAAAAACAAAATTTTTTTAGAGAAAAAAATGAACGATATACCGATATTTTTTGATTGAAATGCCAATATTATTGATGAAAATACCACTGTAATCATGCTAAAACAACAGAAACAGGCAGAGACAAAAACGACATTGAACTCTTATGTCTATA
>ENA-OQAJ01000682-OQAJ01000682.1-human-gut-metagenome-genome-assembly--contig:-NODE-682-length-10459-cov-1.604239_pt1 | contig 10459 bp, 15 predicted proteins | sample MGYA00242736_ERZ504529 | MGnify/ENA primary metagenome ERZ504529 (study PRJEB26092, sample SAMD00036275) | human gut metagenome | host: Homo sapiens | study: EMG produced TPA metagenomics assembly of...
TAGTGCCGTCCTTCAGCAGCATATCCACCGCTTTCACACGCTGCTTCAGTTCCGCAAACATGAGAACGTCCAACAAATCATTTACATACTCGATCATATGACAGGCTTCCACAAAGCGGTCATCCAGCTATAATTCACAGATAGGTGTACCACTTTCGGTATGGTTGATGAATGAACGCACTGAGTTGGCTATTTTTGAAGCGGGTATTTCCGAAATGGGGGAAATGGAGGCGTTGCAGACTATCATTAAACCTACTGTGGGGATTTTGACTAATATTGGTGGTGCGCACCAAGAGAACTTTTTCTCTTTACAGGATAAATGTATGGAGAAGCTTACTTTGTTCAAAGATTGTGACGTCATCATTTATGATGGCGATAACGAACTGATCAGTTCGTGTGTGGCAAAATTCTCTTTTTACCTCGCGTGAGATTGCTTGGTCGAAAAAGGACAATGACGTCCGTTGTTTATTGAGTCCATTCAAAAAGGGGAACATGCTACCACTATTAAATACCGTTATCTGGGGATGCCGAATGAATTTAGTATTCCTTTTATAGATGACGCTTCTATTGAGAATTCGTTGCATTGTCTGGCTGTGGCTTTGTATATGATGGTTCCCCCTGAACAAATAACCGAGCGCATGGCGCGTTTGGAACAGATTGCTATGCGTCTGGAGGTAAAAGAAGGCAAGAATGGCTGTGTGTTGATCAATGATAGTTATAATTCAGATTTGGCTTCTTTGGATATTGCTCTTGACTTTATGTCGCGTCGTTCTGATGATAAAGGGAAAAAACGGACACTTATCCTCTCGGATATGCTTGAAACAGGACAGAGCAGCAAACTACTTTATCGTCAGGTTGCCGAATTGGTACATAGCCGGGGGAGTAGAGAAGATTGTCGGGGGTAGGAGAGGAAATTCGGACTGCTGCTGCCCGTTTTGAGATAGAAAAGTATTTTTTTCGTACTACAGAAGAATTATTGGAATCGGATTTGCTGGCCGGGCTGCGTAATGAGGTGATTTTGGTAAAAGGTTCGCGTGCTTTTCATTTTGACCGGATTTCAGATCGTTTGGAACTGAAAGTGCATGAAACCATTTTGGAGATCAATTTGAATGCTTTGGTTGATAACTTGAATTATTATCGCAGCAAACTGAAACCGGAAACAAAAATGTATGTATGGTGAAGGCTTCTGCATACGGTGCCGGTTCATACGAGATAGCTAAGACACTGCAAGATCATCGTGTGGATTACTTGGCAGTAGCTGTGGCTGATGAAGGTTCGGATCTGAGGAAAGCGGGAATTACCTGTTCCATTATGATTATGAATCCTGAGTTGACAGCATTCAAGACCATGTTTGATTATAAATTGGAACCCGAGGTTTACAGTTTCCATTTATTGAATGAACTGATTAAAGCTGCCGAAAAAGAAGGGGTAACGAATTTCCCCATTCATATTAAATTGGATACGGGAATGCACCGTTTGGGTTTTGCACCCGAAGAGATTCCGGAACTGATAGACCGTCTGAAGAAACAGACAGCTGTTATTCCACGTTCTGTATTCTCCCATTTGGTAGGCAGTGACGGGGCTCAGTTTGATTCGTTTACGCGCAGACAGATAGAAATGTTTGAAGCTGCTTCTGAATGTTTGCAGGAGGCTTTTCAGCATAAGATATTGCGTCATATCTGTAATACAGCCGGGATAGAACGTTATCCGGGTGCCCAGTTCGATATGGTGCGTTTGGGAATCGGTCTTTATGGAATTGATCCGTTTACCAATCAGATCATCCATAATGTAAGTACATTAAAAACCACTATTCTTCAGATTCATGAGGTTCCTAAGGAGGAAACAGTGGGGTATAGTCGTAAAGGACATTTGGAAAGGGATTCCCGCATTGCCGCTATTCCTATCGGCTATGCCGACGGGCTGAACCGACGTTGGGAAATGGACATGCCTACTGTTTGGTGAATGGGCAGAAAGCGCCATACGTGGGTAATATCTGTATGGATGTATGCATGATTGATGTGACGGATATTGATTGTAAGGAAGGGGATAAAGCTATCATTTTCGGAGATGATTTACCGGTCACTGTCCTGTCAGAGATTCTGGAAACTATTCCATACGAGATCTTGACCAGTGTGTCTAAGTAGGGTAAAACGAGTTTATTACCAGAATTAACGAAAAAAAGAACGAAAGAAAAAGACTTGAAAAGGATGAACATACGTTACTTTTGCGTATCTTTAGGAAGTTACTAAAAATAGATAGCTATGAAACGTATATTCTTCCTTTTGTTATGTCTTTGTTTCTCGGTGTTGTCATTTGCCCAGAGAACGAATGAGGCTAAGCAGTTGACCAAACAGGACTCTTTGCGTTTGCAGCAACTATTGAGCGGTCAAGTCGAAATTGTGATAGATGATGAAACACAGAAAGAAATTGACAGATTGTTCAATCCTGAAAAGTGGAAAATGAAATCAACTCCCTTCCCTAAAAAACAATGAAGTTTGAAACGGAACTTCCTCGTTATTATATCTCTCAAGTGGATACAATAGATGGTAGAGGGTATATCAGACTATTGCCGTACGGACCGTTTGAAACTCCGGAAGAGGAACAAATTTATGTAGAGATTCCTATCAACAAAGAGTTGCTGGCAGCTATGATTCTCGTTTGGAACCTGCGCCGGCAGGCAAATTTACTCCTAGTGCTTTGATGGTGGGGGCGGGTATCAGTGCTACGTTTGATGCCGATAAGCTGCTGGGAATCATTTTCAGTAAGAAAATGCGTGCAAAAGCCCGTAATGCCAAAGAGGCTGATGCCTGGAAGAGTTATTGAACTATTAAGTAAAGAAACGAATGCCGGATATATGTGGAATACACCGGATCTTGTGAATTTCATGTTGAAAAACAGGAGCCACGTTTGGATAGTGCCAGCCGTGGCTCGTGATTAGATATTGTTGAATTTGATTTATTCAACTGCTGATCTTATTTTATATTATTTATACTTACCTTTTTCCAAATGAAATTGTCAATCATTTCTTTGTCGCATTCCCCGTTTTTAGCTTTAATGTTCAGGTTTCGAATGTAAAGTTAGTAAGTTGATATTGATCAGACTTTCTACGCTGAAGAAATTATCGCATTTAAAATCAATGTTTCTCATTGTCACATGGTTTGAGTAAGAAACGGGAATGTCTTTTCTGTCTTTCAGGTCAAAGAATTGTGTCCAAGGCTTGATATACAGAAAAATGGTCTGCATCTCCGGTGATATCCTCCACCAGAATATACTCATATTGTTGAGGAGTGTCCGGCCGCATTTTTAACCATAACAAACGATTGGCATTGGTGATGTGGATGCGTCGCAAGATAATATTGCGATTGTGGATGGATTCGCTTCCACAAGTGAGGGCGCCGTGGCAGAAGCCGTAGGTACAATCTTCGATGATGATGTTGGAATTTCCTCCATTGTTCGGGTCTTGGTCTGCCCAGGGACCTTTGCCGCCTTTTAAGGCTATGGCGTCATCATTGACAGACATATAGCAGTTCTTCACCAGTACATTGCTGCATACATCAATATCAATGGCATCCGTACTTGGAGCCTTTACCGGTTTCTCCGGTGAGAAAATATAGAGGTTCAGTAATTTTATGTGATTGCATTTATAAAGATGGGTAGTCCAAAAGGGAGAGTTGATGAGGCGTACTCCTGAGAGTTGGACGTATTGCTATGGGAGATATGAACCAGCCGGGGACGTAATTCATCCATATTGGTACATTGGGGATTGACTTTTCGACGAAGCCAAAATGATTTCCAATATCTTAATCCGTTACCATCAATAGTTCCTTTTCCAGATAACGTAAAGCCATCCACTTTGTCGCATTGACCAACGCCGCGAAAATATTTCAAGCTTTGCCCCTTCCATGCGGGTGTCTATGATGGGGAAGTTGCTGATATCATCACTTCCCTTCAACACAGCTCCTTCCTCCAGATGCAGGTGTGTTTGGGGTTTGAAGAACAGCGCTCCGCTTAAATAGGTTCCTTTGGGAATGACGATAACTCCGCCACCATTTTGTGCGGCAGCATCAATGGCAGATTGGATTTTCTCTGTTTGTAACAGGGTGCTGTCATTGATGACACCGTAATCTGTCAGAATGTATTTCTTGCCTAATGTGTTTATATCTATTATCTTACTGTCCTTAAACCAATCGGATACAGGTGTGCCGTCCGGAAATTTTTTCTTGTGCCAAAGACGGAAGGCATAGAAAGGCGGCACATACAAAAGTTATTAATTTCATGATTTTGCTATTAAATTAATCACTATTCACTTGTTTATTGTCGGAAATCAAACATCAAATTAAGGTGTAGTCCTTCATCCCCCGATTTGATACGGATATTACCCGGCTGGCTGTTCGGCCCTTGTTGCTCAATTGGTTTAAAGGAGCAAATAGCCGGGATGTCCAGCAGGAAGGATATATCCCCTTCAGGGAATTTGGGCATGGTGTCTTTTACGCGTCCTTTCGGTTCTTCGGGAGTGAACACATGGAAGAAGATACCGTCATTCCGGGAATAAACGGTGAACGGTGTCGTGTCACTTTCCAAAGTGGCCCAATACATATTGGCATGATATCCTTTGAATTCCGGATAAACCAGATTTTCAAAACTTTCTCCGGTAATGGTATTGTTATACTCTTTGTGCCATACTCCATAGTTCGTTCCCGGAATCCGGTTTTTCCAGACACGGTATGGACCGCGGCCCATCCATTTCATGCCGGAGCAATTCTTTTCAGGATAAGAGAAAGTCAGACCGAGATTGAATACTTTGGAGTCCATGAAAGCATCATCGAATCCACCTCCGCCGAAGCCCGATTCAGCAGAATGGCATCCATATAGAGTAATCCTTTGTCCGTAAGACGCCATACGATGGAGTCGGCGGCACCTTTGTATTTGGCACAGTAAACAGCCCCCTCGTTGCTGTTGCGGACATAACTCAATGTTGGCTCGTAGCGCATTTTCATGCCCACTGCCACAGGACCGTCTTTGAATGGAACTTCTGTTCCTCCTGATATGATACGGCTGATCATGCCGGTAGCCGGATCAAAAAGTGACGGTTACACGGTCGCTTTTCAGTTCGATGGAGGTAGCGGTTTGAGTGGCGGTTGCCGGTTGTACCGCTTCCAGGGTCATCGGAGTCTGTGCCATTTTATGGTCAAAAGTATTGTTTGGCCAGCCGGATAGGATAAGTCCAGTTACAGATACTTTTCCCCTCTTTGTCAAATGCCTCTAACTCCAGTACATCACCTTCCCGGAAAGAAGCAGGGAAGAGTGAAGCGGGCTTTTCCGGTTTCACCTGGTGCGATGGCTGGCAGTTGTACATGGCCTTCTGCGATAACTTTACCGCTTTCCATGGCATTTTTCAAAGGTGTTTCGCAAGTACGTATTTTGTAAGTCATGCGACATTTGTCCAGGTTAGTATACGTATATTCATTAGTAACCAGGAAACTGCCGTCAAAGTGGTCGGTAATCAGCAGGGGGTTTAACTGGATGGGCGACCATTGTGCGCGGATGGCATAGTAACTTCCTTCTTTTTCTCTACGCGGACCAACTACCCCGTCAGGAGCATTGGATTTATCAGAATCCAATATGCCTCCTTTATCAGAACGTTTGGGGGCTTCGTCACAGAATACCCAGATAAAGCCTCCGGCAAACAGAGGGTTCGTGCACCAACGATCCCAAAAGTCACGCAGTCCGGCACCGCCTCCCTGATCGTACATGGCATGCATGAATTCGGTAGGCATAAATACTTTATAGCCGTTGGTAAAACGTGCCACTCCGGTCAGATAAGTGGGATAATGGTGGGTGTCCAGATCATTGAAATCGGCCCAAGGGTGTACCATGTGGCGTTTCTGTAATTTATCGTATTTGGCGAATAAAGGATCCAGATTATAATTCCATCCTCCTTCGTTGCCATTACTCCAAATAATGATGGAAGGATGGTTTACATCGCGTTCTATCATTCTTTGACTAATTTAGGACCTACTTTTGAATCGTATCCGTTTTGCCATCCTGCCAGTTCATCCATATAGACAATTCCTAATGAATCACACATATCCAGGAAATGTTCATCAGGCGGATAATGTGAACGGACTGCATTCATATTCATCTCTTTTACCAGCAAGGCATCCTGACGGCTCATAGCTGCACTGGTAGCACGACCTCCATCTACGGAAAAAGAATGGCGGTTGACACCTTTCACCACGAGTTTGGTGCCATTCAGATAAACTCCGTCTTGTGGAAAGAATTCAATGGTGCGGAAACCTATCCGCGTTTCACGGCTTTGCACCGTTTTCCCTTCGGGGTCTTTCAGTTCCAATCTGGCTACGTACAGATTGGGGTCCTCTGTAGACCAAGGCTGGATATTCATCCAGTTTCCTTCCACCAACTGTTCCTTGTTCGAATCCTTAATCTGATGAGAACGGTAGGTTTGTGTCCTTGAGTGTACATCTCTTTTCCATCCTTTAATGAACGGACGGAAACAGACAATTCATATCCTTTTGGCATCCCCTTCCATTTCTATTGTCGCTTGCAATTTTCCATGCTGATCGGCGTTCAGAACAAAAATGTCGCATGTGGACTGCCGGGACAACTTCCAGCCATACGGGTCTGTAAATACCACCATACAGCCACCAGTCGGCTTTACGTTCGGCTGCATTGATGGATTTGTTGGCTGATTCTTTGGCTATCTTTACTTCAAGCAGGTTCTTTTTGCCGGGCTTCAATAAATCGGTGATATCATAACTGAAGCGGTAGAATCCTCCCTGATGCATCTCGCCTGCGGGTTTTCCATTGATGAAAAACTTCCGTGTCGGTCATCACTCCGTCAAAGAATATTTTTATCCGCTCACCGGAAGTTGTTGCCGGGGATTCAAATTTATATCGATAAATGCCCGTTTCGTCGCTTGGCCTTTCACCTTTTATAGTGTACCAACGACCGTAAGTATATTCTCCGAATCCTTGCAGTTCCCAGTTGCAGGGTACTTCGATCTTTTTCCATTTCCCACTGTTTTGTCCTCCCGAACAAAAGAACTCCCAAGTCTTGGTGTTGTCAATACCGGTTCCCGATAAATAGATACGTTCGGGGTGCGGAGCTTGTGCCTGCACGGTTGGTCCACTCCACAGGGCAGCTATTGCTAAAGCCGCCAGTTTTGGTCCATTTGTTTTTCATAATACCATTGAATACTGTTTTCATGATACAAAAATAAGGCGGGATAACCCGCTTTACAATGGAAAATCATACATTATGATGAAAAATGATACAGTTATAGGGGATTATAGTTGCGGAAGTGGGTGTGATAAGTGTGATTATTTAGGAGAAAGATTGAACGCAAATGACGCGAATGACACAAATAAAGCCCCCTCACTACATAGAGGCAAAACCTACCGAAAGGTTAAATTTGTGTCATTTGCGTCATTTGCGTTCCAAATCAGACCGATATTTAGTTACTTTATTTCTATCCTCATGGGAGATTCCTTTTTATACTCAACCTTTTCCTGATTGGCATTGATGTTCTTGAAAACAATGTTTCCGGATCTTTCCCCTTCCACATTCACCATGATCTCTCCGGCGGGGAGTTTGAAATGTATATCCTCGAACAGGATGTCTTTTCCATCCAATATGTGAATGTCATTATGCTGTGCTTCTATCGTCAGCTTCCGCATCGTAAATCCGGCGGCATCATTCAGGGCGCCGATTAATTTCTTGCATTTGATCTCTCCATTTTCCACCACTACCTGGTTGAAAGGTATTTCGGGAATACCATTGGCGGTAAAGAACTGGTCGGCTGATTCTACAATGAAATCTTTGATCAGGATATTCTTTACATCAGGCGTCAGCCGGTTTACTTTTCTTGCCGGATAGCGTGCGGCCAGTTCGCCCATATAATAAGCACTGCCCAACAAATCCCAGGTAAAGGCTTTTCCTACATTGATCATGCGCAGTCTCTCATAGTACGTGTTGTCACTGCCTCCTCCACGGTTGCGTCGTGTCTTGAAACGGATGCCGGTACGGGTTCCGTCGAATACACAATCGTGTACATACAGATTCTTGATCACTCCGGCTGTTTCACTACCACAAGTTATCCCGCCATGTCCATGCTGGGCCAGCGAGTAGCGGATAACTACATTTCTGTAGGTTTGCCTACACGTAATCCGTCTTCTGCTCTGCCGGCTTTCAGGGTAAAGCAATCATCACCACAGTTCAGCGTGCAGTATTCAATCAGTACGTTTTTACAAGATTCTATGTCAATGCCGTCTCCGCTGGGCACCTTGGTAGAGTTGACGGTAATGCCTCTTATAATTACATTCTCGCAATAAATGGGTACCACATTCCACAAGGTACTTCGTTCCATCGTGATCCCTTCTATTAATACATTGGTACAGTTGATGGGAGAGATTGTTTTAGGACGATAGAAAGTCCTGCCTTCCATACCGTCATAGATACGTTGTTCTATAGGCATGTCCCACGGAACATCTTTTTCTACCACTGAAGCACCGTTAGGACGTTTTCTGATTTCAGCATCCATAGGTGGTCCGTAAATGGTTCCTTCTCCCGTAATGGCGATGTTGTTTTCCACATTGGCGTAAATAAAGGCGGCCGGCCCCATTATTTCTACCCCTTCATGGCGTGTGAAAACCGCCGGCAGATAATCTTCCGCGCGACCGGCAAACTCTATTTCGGCTCCTTTGGCTAAATGTAGATTAACATTACTTTTCAGTACAATACGGGCCGATTTCCATTTTCCCTCAGGAATGACGACTGTTCCTCCTCCTTGGTTGCTGACTTCGGCAATCGTCCGGTTCACTACATCCGTAATAGGGGCATCTTCTGTCATTCCTTTGTCTTTCATATTGACGATGAAATCGGGGAAAACGGGACGCTTCGGCTGAGGCATATTGAAATAGGGATTCTTGATCGGAACGATATTCCGGGGCATGGCTTGTGCACCGACTTCATTTAAATAGGGGATAGCCGGTTTCAGTTCTGCTGTCAGTTTATCCAATACTTCCGGATTCGAGTTTGCTTGTATTGTTCTGATGTTATGAAGACTTGTGTCGCTTCGGACAGTATATAAAGATTCCCCATTGGTAATTTCATTGATATGGGATGGGGTATAGTTTTTTGATTATCAGTTTGGATATTTGTATTTTCTATCTTTTGAGCGACACTTTGTGTGCTTGCCATACATATCCCGATACACAGTCCCCAAAAAGCGTTTCTTGTCATACTTAGTCTTTTAAAAGTTAAATGGCCTCCATTTTACGGCTTATAAGTAATGACGTTTGTAGATAGGATTTGTAACCATCGGATTTGTTCTTATTTTTATGAAGCAGATCGATGTTTTTCTTGTTTGTCTGTGTATTGTATCACAAAGAAATGGAAATGTGTGGTATTTCACAGAAAAATCATGATTTTGGCAGGACGTTAGCACACTACCTTGTCAAAAACTGACGGATATCTTATGATATAGAAAGAGCCCCACATTTGGAAGGCACGGGGGCTGTGAGAAAAATTTATTTTCCGAGAATACCCTTATTATGGAAGAGAAGGATCACGGCCAGCATGGCGCTTAAGACGTCAGCGGCGGCCTGGGCCATCAGAGTCGTGAAGACCGGAGAGCAGACGGAGACGCTGGCGATCAGCGCCGTGTTGTTTGTTCTGGCAATAAAATGGGTTTATTATAACAGATATAGAAAAACGATGTAAGCGAAAAATAAGGAGGAAACGAGATGGAAACATGGATGATTACAGGAGTTACAGGCTTTCTGGGGCCGAGAGTGGAGGTGACTCTCCGGGAAAAAGGAGAGGTGGAGGTTCTGCGATGACGAGAGAGGAGCTGAATTTCACCGATGAGGAGCAGGTGAAACGTGTCTTAGGGACGCTGCATCCTGACGTACTGGTTCACGCGGCGGCGGTCTCTGATACGGGAGCGTGCGAGCGGGACCCGGAAGGCAGCTGGAAGGTCAACGTCACCGGCGTGGAGTATCTCTCCAAGGCCTGCCGGGAAAATGGAACGAAGCTCATTTTCGCAAGCTCCGACCAGGTCTATACGGGATCGGAAGTACGGACGCCCCACAGGGAGGACGAGATTCTGACACCGGCCAACGTCTACGGCAGGGAAAAACTGGAAGCCGAGAGGATTGTGGCGAACTGGTGTCCCGAGGGCGTGAGTTTGAGGCTCACCTGGATGTATGATCTTCCAGGAAAACTTCCGGTGAAGCCGAATTTTATCACAAATATCCGGGATGCTATGGATAAGGGAGAGCTTCTCACTTTTTCGGAAAATGATTTCCGGGGCCTGACGGACGGCAGAATCGTGGCGGAGCGGATCACGCATTTAAAAGATGTTCCTGGACGGCGTCTACAATTTCGGCAGCCCTAACGCCCTTAACTTCTACGAGACGGCTGTAAGGATCGTGGAAG
>ENA-OQAJ01000683-OQAJ01000683.1-human-gut-metagenome-genome-assembly--contig:-NODE-683-length-10458-cov-3.602749_pt1 | contig 10458 bp, 9 predicted proteins | sample MGYA00242736_ERZ504529 | MGnify/ENA primary metagenome ERZ504529 (study PRJEB26092, sample SAMD00036275) | human gut metagenome | host: Homo sapiens | study: EMG produced TPA metagenomics assembly of...
CAGATAAATATAATGAAACAATATAACATAGTTTTAAAACTACATATCAAGTATATAAATACTATAGCACAAAAAAACAAAAATCAAGGGCTTATTTTGGGAATCAAAGAAATGTTTGTCTGGCAATGCAAATGAGTTACAGGGTTGCGAAGATGAGGAAAACAGTTGAATCTATATGATAAATCTCCTATAATACAAGTAAAGTAAGTGGTAAAGGAGACAGTTCCATGGGAAAAACCATAACGATATGTTTTACAAATAATAAGGGTGGAAGTGGAAAAACCACAACCTGTTCAAACCTTGGAGCGGCGATGGCTCAGGCAGGGAAAAAGGTTCTTCTGATCGATGGAGATATGCAGTTAAATCTTTCTCTTGCTTTTTTTCCGGAGAACTGGGTGCTGGAGCAGGCGAAAGGAGAGAAGAATCTGTATTGCGCAATCGGAAAACAGGAAGAGCTCAGCGGTTATGTGGTACATACTCCCTACGAAAATCTGGATCTGATACCATCGTCTACATTGATGAGTTCTATAGAATATGAACTTTTTACAAAATGGCAGAGAGAATTTATCCTGCGAAAATGCATTCAGAAGATAAAGGATGCAGGAAATTATGACTATATTCTGATTGATGCACCTCCTACGCTGGGTGGTTGGGTGATGAATATCCTTTGTGCATCAGACCGGGTAATTATTCCTGTTGAGGCAAGTCCATGGGGAATGTTCGGACTTGCGAATATGTTTGAATTTCTTAATGAAGTAAAGCAGATTACTCCGGAACTGGAAGTTGCCGGAATTGCAGTGACAAAGGTAGATACAAGAAAGAGTTATTATAAACAGACAATGGAAACACTGCATGAACTTGAGGATATTCATGTATTTGAGCAGATCATCAGAGTGGACAGCTCTGTAGAATGGTCACAGGATAACAGTATTCCGGTTGTGGAATATAAAAAATCAAGCAGAAGTGCCAGGGAATATACGAGATTGGCAGAGGAGGTCATGGAATTATGTCAGTAGGCAGGGAGAGTATTCGGCGTGCAGCAAATGCAGGTGCCGGGAAAACCGTAAAGAAGCCCGTTGTATCCACAAAAGAGGCAGAGAAACCGGAAACAATATCTGTTACAGAAGAAAAGAAAAAAACAGCAAAAGGTTCTGTTCATATTAATGAGGAACTGCCGGTATATCTTCTTTAAAAGTTACTTGTAAGTGCTTGAGTATTTTGTTATTTATAGAATATAATCAAGTGGTTGCGCAAAAAGTGGGGTATTTTTATGGAAACAGAAGAAAAGAAGATATATACAATAGAAGATATCGCCCGGGAGCTTGGGGTAAGTAAGACTACGGTATCACGTGCTATTTCAGGAAAGGGAAGAATCAGTCAGGCTACAAGAGACAGAGTACGGGCATTTATAAAAGAACATGATTACAGACCCAATGTTGTGGCAAAGGGGTTGGCACAGCGTAAAACTTATAATATTGCACTGCTGATGCCGAAGGATTATGTTGCCACAGAGTTTCTTTTTTTTAAAGACTGTATGAATGGAATCTGTGAGATGGCTTCCTCCTATGAGTATGATATTATTATTTCTATGATTGATGGAGCAGATGTATCGCAGATACAGAGACTGGAGGCAAATCGAAAAGTCGATGGGATCATTGTAAGCAGAGCAGTGGTAAGTTCCAAGGTACAGAAATATCTGAAGAACTGTAAGGAACCATATATATTGATCGGCCCATCTTCAGATCCGGAAGTTCCGTTTGTAGATAACAAGAACCAGGAAGCCGGAAAAGAACTGACAAGTATTATGTTGATGAAAGGTTTTCGGAATCTGGCACTTCTGGGTGGAAATCAGTCCTACAATGTTACCGGAAGCAGATATCAGGGTTTTCTGGAAGCACATGAGGAAATGGGAGTTTCTGTTAACGAAAATCTGATCTTCATGGATACGGATAATCAGGCAGCAGTATCTGATGCTGTGAAGAGACTGCTTGAAGAAGGCGCGGATGGTATTGTCTGTATGGATGATGTGATCTGCAGCATGTGTCTGAGCAGTCTGAGGGAAAAGAAAATATCGGTTCCTGCAGAAATAAAAATAGCCAGTATGTATGACAGTAAGAATCTGGAATATAATAATCCACCGATTACCAGTATACGCTTTGATACGGTAAGACTGGGAAAGATGGCATGTGCGAAATTACTGAACATCCTGGGAGAGAAGCCACTGGAGGATACGTTGACACTGAATTATCAGGTGATGCTGCGTGAGTCAACACAGTAGAAAAATGAAAAATCCTCTGTAATTATTGGAGAATCAATAATCAGAGGATTTTTTTCATGGGAAATTACTTCATAATCTTTCTGTAACATAAAAAAGTTCCCGGACAGGATCGCATTGTGGAAGAGAGGAATTATGTCGCTGAAGCGACTCGCCACAGGCGGAGGAATCCTGCAAGCAGGATTCGTGTGTGTGTTTGAAAAATGGAAAAATCAGTCATGAATTGTGTGATATGACAAAAAAGAGATTCGAAATTAGATAATAATGGCTAATTGACTTTATTAATATAAAGGAATATACTAAAAATATGAACAATCGGTTGCGCAAACAAACTTGGAGTAATTGCAAACTATATCCTGTAAGAAGAATGAAATCAGATCCCGTCTGCTTTGACTGAGAAAAGTAATAAGTAGCGAGAATAGTGTGTTTTGAAATTGGATAGAGTATTAAATATGATAGTGAAAAAGAAAACGACTGAGAATAGAGAATTAAGAGGAGAACAAGTATGGACTTTAGAACAGATAAGCTGCTCCATGGCGGTGATTACAACCCGGAACAGTGGTTAAAGAGACCGGATATTCTGGAAAAAGATATTGATATGCTGGAGGAGTCTGGCTGTAATGTAGTAAGCCTTGGGATTTTTTCCTGGTCCACACTGGAGCCGGAAGAAGGTGTATTTCATTTTGAATGGCTGCAGGAAATCATTGATAAGCTTCATAAAAGAGGAATTTCTACAATTCTGGCTACACCTTCAGGTGCAAGACCCAAATGGATGGCAGATAAATATCCGGAGGTGCTCCGTGTAGATGAGACACGTCGCAGAGCATTATTTGGATTCAGACATAATCATTGTTATACGTCTCCTGTTTACAGAGAGAAGGTACATATTATCAATAAGAAACTGGCACAGGAGGTTGCCACACATCCGGGCGTGATCCTATGGCATATTTCAAATGAGTATGGAGGAGAATGTCATTGTCCGCTGTGCCAGAAAGCATTTCGTAACTGGCTGAAAGAGAAATATCAGACTATTGAAAATCTGAATGATAAGTGGTGCACCACTTTCTGGAGTCATACTTATAACAGCTTTGACCAGATCGAGAGTCCGTCTAAGATTGGTGAGACACAGCTTCATGCACTGAATCTGGACTGGAAACGATTTGTTACTCATCAGACAGCGGATTTCATTCATCATGAGATTGCAGCATTGAGAGAGGGAGGAAGCACACTTCCGACTACTGCTAATCTGATGTATTATTTTGGTGGTTTAGATTATTTTAAGATTGCAAAAGAGATTGATGTGGTTTCCTGGGATACTTATCCGACATGGCATAAAGAAGCAGTGATTGATACAGCTTATGACAATGGTATGTGCCATGATCTGATGCGTTCTCTGAAAGGAAAGCCGTTCTTCCAGATGGAATCCTGCCCGGCTTCTACAAACTGGCAGAGTGTGAGCAAGTTAAAGAAACCGGGAATGCTTTTTGCACAGTCCATGCAGGCAATTGCACATGGCGGAGAAGGTGCTCTATATTTCCAGATTCGCCAGAGCAGAGGTGCTTCTGAGAAGTTCCACGGAGCAGTGATCGATCATTACGGTGGAAATGATACAAGAGTGTTTAAAGAAGTTTCCAGAGTTGGAGAAACTTTGAAAGAAATAAGAGAACTGGCAGGAACAACTGTGAACAGCTCGGTTGCCATGCTTTACGACTGGGACAGCCAGTGGGCAATGGAGGACAGCCAGGGACCCAGAAATAAAGGGCTTCATTATCTGGAAGCAATGTTGAAATTCTACAGAGGTTTCCGGAAGCAGGGCGTGAATGTGGATGTGATCGATATGACCTGTGAACTGGACAAATATAAAGTACTGGCTCTTCCAATGGTTTATATGTTCAAGGAAGGTTTTGCCAAAAAGGTTCGTGCGTTTGTGGAAAACGGCGGTACACTGATCACAAGTTACTGGTCCGGAATTGCAGATGACACAGACAGGTGTTATCTGGAAGGAACTCCTCATGGTCTGATGGATGTGCTGGGAATCAGAAGCACAGAAATTGACGGACTCTATGACTGGGAAGAAAATTCTTTTGTTCCTGTGGCTGGCAATGAACTTGGACTGGATAAGACTTATACATGTAAATATCTGTGCGACCTTGTGGAGCTTCGCGGAGCACGTACTTTAATGACCTACGGAAGTGATTTCTATGAAGGCTATTCCTGCCTGACAGTGAATGAATACGGCAAAGGTAAGGCATGGTATGTGGCAGCAGATGCTGATAAGGAATTCTATGGAGACTTCCTTGAAAAAAAGTGCTCAAAGACAGCGGCGTTTCCTGCGGAATCAAAGAAGAGATTCCGGACGCACTGGAGATTACAGTGAGAGAGAATGAAAATGAGAAATATTATATTTATCAGAATTTCGGAACAGAAGCTGTAAGCATTCCCGTACCGGAAGGCGAGATCAGTTGGATTTATGGCAATGGCAGCGATAAACTTAAAGTTTATGGTCTTGCAGTTGCGAAGGTTATCGTGTAAAATAAATAACGATGGATGAGGAAATCCCTTCACTTTGAGCAGAGATTGAAACTGCCAGGTGGAGGGATTCTTTTTTACTCAGGTTTAACCGGGAAAATGATACAAAAAAGTTTTTTAATTGTATCAGGAAAGGTATAGAAATATGATTTCAAAAACTCAGATCAGATATATGGCAAATTCTTCATCATACAGTAAAGGTGCAGAACTTTATGCAACAGGAAAAGTTTTGGATATGGATGTAAAAAATATGGGTGCGTTTGATGAAATTGTTGCATCTGTAAAAGGCAGTGGAAGAAATATCTATGAAGTAGATGTATCAATCGATACAGAGAATGATGAAGTTGATACCTGCTATTGTGAATGTCGGGCATATGCAGAATATGGTGGACTTTGTAAACATTGTGTAGCGGTTCTTCTGCAATATAATGATTATGAAAATGATATGGATAGTTATGATTACGGACAATCTGTAGAAAAAAATTGTAAAAGGTGGTCTGACCCATACGATCAGAAAAGGAGTGCAGATGCATACCACGCCGGAATTGGCTTCATTATTGCAGAAGCAGGCAGTTGCGAAGTCTCTTCCACTGATTCAGGGAAGCACTTATGGAAAAGTAAGGCTGGAACATATTTTAATTTTGACGGAAGAACATTTACAGTAGAATTTAAAATAGGAATTAATAAAATGTACGTACTGAAGGATGCATTTTCCTTTGATGTTCATATAGCAAATCAGGATGATTATAAATATGGGAAAAATCTTCAGTTTGTTCATACAATAGAATCCTTTGCCGAGGAATCCAGACCGCTTGCGAAATTTATCTGTAAATGGGCAGACAACAACAGGCAATTTCATAGATCCTCTTCCTATTATGGATACTATATGGGAACTCTGGAAAAGGTAAGGCATCTGGAGCTGTCAGGAAATGAACTGGCAGAATTTTTGCTTTTGATGGAAGGAAAGACATTGCAGGGAGAATCTATAGGAACCAGAAACACAACCTGGGAAATAACCAGAGAACATCTTCCGAGAAAAATGACCATAACAGGTGCAAAGCAGGGAATTGAACTGAAGGTAAGCAAATTTACGTGTGCAGCAAATACGGAACAGTATAAAATTTGTTTTTATGATAAAAAGATTTATATTGAGAATGTAGAAGAGCTTTTACCTGTTAAGGATTTTCTGGACAGTTTGTCTTTGATCCCCGGTGAGAAAGCGTTTATAGAAAATAAAGATGTACCGGCATTCTGTCAGGAACTTTTACCGGTGATCCAGAAGTTTTTTAAATGCAGAATGGTTGAATTTCATCCGGAAAATTATGGAATGGTTAAACCGGAGTTTCGATTTTATTTGGATGCACCGCAGGAAAATATGGTTACATGTAAGGCGACTGTTAAGTATGGAGACAGGGAATTTTCTTTATATACAACGGACGATATTGCAGCAAGGGATATGAATAGAGAAACAGTTGTCAGAAATGTGATCCATAAATATTCGAATGCTTTTAATCCATTTGAACAGTGTGCGGTAATTGCGGATGATGAAGAGATGGAATATGAATTTCTGACAGAAGGAATTCAGGCACTGCAGGCAGTGGGAGAAGTATTTATTTCTGATGCGCTGAGACGGATTGAAGTCCGGAATTCGCCAAAGGTTACAGTAGGTGTTTCCCTGAGTGGAAATCTACTGGAGCTGAGTATGACAGCAGGAGATATTTCAAAGGAAGAACTGATTGACATTCTTTCCAGATATAATAAGAAGAAAAAGTTCTATCGTCTGAAAAACGGAGCTTTTGTAAATGCAGCAGACTCGGGTCTGGATACAGTGGAAGAACTCAGGGCAGGGCTTCAGCTGACGGATAAGCAGATGAAGCAGGATAAGATTGAAGTACAGAAGTACCGTGCGTTGTATTTGGATGCACAGTTGAAAGAGAATCCGGTTGTTTCGGCAGTAAAGGGTAAATCTTTTAAGTCGCTGGTAAGAAATATGAAGACCATTGAGGATAATGATTTTGAGGTGCCGGAGAGCCTGGATAAAGTTCTGCGGGAGTATCAAAAACGGGGATTTCTGTGGATTAAGACATTGAATTATAATGGATTCGGCGGAATACTTGCAGATGATATGGGACTTGGAAAAACGTTGCAGGTGATTGCATTTCTACTGTCAGAATTTCTGGAAAGAAGGAATACTGTTGTTGAAAATATAGCAGTAAAAGAAACTGCAATGTTAAATATGCAGAGTGAAATTGAGATAGTGGAACAGGCGTGCAAGGCAGCAGAGGCGCAGAAAGCTGATGGAAAGAAGGCAGATGGACAAACTGGAAAGCTGCAAAGAAACACATTAATTATAGCCCCTGCATCATTGGTGTATAACTGGAGCAGTGAAATTCAACGTTTTGCACCGGAGCTTACAGCAAAGATGGTGACCGGGACTGCAGCAGAGAGAAGACAGATCCTGGCAGAAGCAGATTCTGAGGATATTCTTCTGACTTCCTATGATTTGCTGAAAAGGGATATCAGCGAATATGAAGGATATAAGTTCAGATGTGAGATTATTGATGAAGCTCAGTATATCAAGAATGCAAATACTCAGGCTGCGAAAGCAGTAAAAGAGGTTCAGGCAGACTTCAGGCTGGCTCTTACAGGAACTCCGGTGGAAAACCGCCTGAGTGAATTGTGGAGTATATTTGATTATCTGATGCCCGGTTTCCTTTACAGTTATAAGAAGTTCAGGGAAGAAGTTGAAATTCCGGCAGTTCAGAATTCAGATGAAGATGCAATGAAACGTCTGCAGAAAATGATCCGGCCGTTTGTACTCCGAAGATTGAAGAAGGAAGTGCTTACAGATCTGCCGGATAAGCTGGAAGAGAATATGTTTGTACAGCTAACAGGAGAGCAGCAGAAGCTTTATGATGCACATGTGAAACGGATGATGCTGATGCTGGATAAGCAGTCCGAAGAAGAATTTAAGACCTCAAAGATTACAATTCTGGCAGAGCTGACAAAATTGCGCCAGATCTGTTGTGATCCGTCTCTTATTTTTGCAGATTATAAAGCTGATTCTGCAAAAGTGGATATGTGCCTGAATATGATCAGTAATGCAGTGGAGAGCGGACATAAGATTCTGTTGTTTTCGCAGTTTACGACAATGCTTGACCATCTTGCGAAGCGCCTTGAAGAGGAGAAGATCAGTTACTATATGCTGACTGGTTCTACAAGTAAGGAGAAGCGTGCACAGATGGTAGAGAACTTTAACACAGATGACACACAGGTATTCTGTATTTCTCTGAAGGCAGGAGGAACCGGTCTGAATCTGACGGCAGCAGATATTGTAATCCATTTTGACCCATGGTGGAATCTGGCAGTGCAGAATCAGGCAACGGACAGAGCACACAGAATTGGTCAGAAGAATGTAGTGAATGTATACAAGCTGATCGTGAAGGATACGATTGAAGAAAATATTTTGAAACTGCAGGAAAAGAAACGTGAACTGGCAGATCAGATCCTGGAGGGCGAAGGGCTTAACGGAGGCAGCTTCACAAAAGAGGAACTGATGGAATTACTTTCCGGGAAATAACCGCTTGATTGCAGTTAAATGGCATTTTTTGTAAATGCAGAAATGTATATTCTCCCTGTTTTTTCCACATAATAACCATACAACACATGATATGGAAACTGAAGGGTACAAAGACAGTAAACTTCGATAAAAGGAAAAACAGGAGGAAGAAAAGTGCATGAAAGCGACAGGAATTGTTCGGCGCATAGATGATCTGGGGCGTGTGGTCATTCCTAAGGAGATCAGAAAAACGCTACGGATAAAAGAGGGGACACCACTGGAGATTTTTACTGACCGGGAGGGGGAGATTATTCTGAAAAAGTATTCCCCTATCGGAGAACTGAATGTTTTTGCAAAGGAATATGCAGAGGCGCTGGCGCAGTCAAGCGGGATGGTAGCGTGTATCACAGATCACGATCAGGTAGTGGCTGCTGCGGGACAGGGAAGCAGGGAATATGTGGGAAAACCTATCAGCAAAGCTCTGGAAGATGCAATTACGGAGAGAAGCTCTGTGTTTGCCAACGGAAATGACAAAAGCAGGATACCTGTGACTCAGGAACAGAGAGAACCTTTGTATTCCCAGATCATGCAGCCTATTATCAGTGCAGGAGATACAGTAGGTTCGGTACTTTTATTGGGAAAGAATGAAAGGGATGTGATGGGTGAATCAGAGAAGATGCTCATCAGAACGGCAAGCGGATTTCTGGGAAGACAGATGGAACAGTAAAATTAATAGAATCTTCAGCAGCTTATAGTGGCGGCTGAGGATTCTTTTTTGTATAATAAGAAGCAATTATGATTTTCTGGAATTGTTATAGTAATAAAATTGTTATGGCAATGAGAGGTGGAAAGGAGACATATTATATGGCTGCAATATATCTGGCACCGTTTTATCTGTTGGTGTGTGTATATATCCTGCTTCGCAGCTGCACTGGTTTCAGGTATTGCATACGGTTTTTCGGAATGTGTGGGTGTGCAGGGGGATTGGACTTGTATATTTATTTGTAGTGTTTAGTATACTGATCGCATTTATGGCACCTGCATCAGGATTCAGGAGATTTATGAAGCTTCTGAGTAATTACTGGCTCGGTGTTTTGATGCATACACTTATGACTCTGGGAATCGCGGATGGATTGAGACTGTTACTGAAATATCCTCTTAGAAATTTTTTGCCTTTCCGGGGAGAGAATTGCTTTTCAGTAATATGGGAACTGCTGTTGTGGGAGCTGTCTGTGCGGTGATCATTTCAACAGTCAGTATTTACGGAGTGCTCAGTGCCGGAAATATACATACAACGAAGTACAATATTTCTGTTGATAAAAAGGCAGGAAATATGAAGGAGTTAAATGTGGTTCTGGTCGCAGATCTTCATCTGGGATATAATATTGGATGCAAGCAGATGGAGCAGATGACAGAGAAGATCAATGAGCAGAAACCGGATCTGGTGGTAGTGGCAGGAGATATTTTTTGACAATGAATATGAGGCACTGGATGATCCGGAAAAAACTGGCAGAGATATTGAGAGGGATCCGCTCAAAGTATGGTGTGTATGCATGTTACGGAAACCACGATATTCAGGAAAAGATTCTGGCGGGATTTACCTTTGGCAGTAAGGAAAAAGAAAAGAGAGTACCCCGGAGATGGATGAGTTTCTGGAGAAAGCGGGGATTACGCTTCTGAGAGATGAATATGTGCTCATCGATGATTCCTTTTATCTGTATGGCAGACCGGATTATGAGCGTCCCGGACGGGGGGATTGATAAACGAAAGACTCCGCAGGAAATCACAGAGGGTATGGATGTGTCACTACCAGTGTTGGTTATCGATCATGAGCCGAGAGAACTTCAGGAACTGGCGGATACAGGTGTGGACGTAGATCTCTGCGGACATACCCATGACGGACAGGTATTTCCGGGAAATATTGTGATCAGATTCTTCTGGGAAAATCCCTGTGGTTATCTGAAGAAAGGAAATATGCATAATATCGTTACATCCGGTGTAGGGCTTTTTGGACCAAATATGAGAGTTGGGACTAAAAGTGAAATCTGTGATGTCAGTATATGTTTAACTGAATCAAGTAAGTCCCCGTGACTAC